>Ga0209108_10001592_pt1 | contig 13155 bp, 13 predicted proteins | sample Rifsed10ft1_FD_184003 | JGI IMG/M metagenome (GOLD analysis project Ga0209108, IMG submission 184003) | Soil microbial communities from Rifle, Colorado, USA - sediment 10ft 1 (version 2) | ecosystem: Environmental > Terrestrial > Deep subsurface > Rock core/Sediment | place: Rifle, Colorado...
AAGCTGCATGACCTCGGCGTTGACGCGCAACCAAGTCATCAGCTTCATCGTATCGGTGATGATCTGCCTGTTCCTGATCCTCGCCGGCTACACGCCGGTGACGGATCTGCTGACCAAGTGGGCGAATCCGGTGGTGGTCGAAGTCATTGCCGCGTTCTCGGTGATGACGCACTTCGAGGGCTTCCAGCGCGGCGTGCTCGACGTGCGCGATGTCCTGTTCTTCGCATCGGTCATGGGCTTCGCGCTATTCACGACCGGCGTCATCATCCGCAACCAGCGAGCGGGCTAGCATGCAAAAGAAAGCCTTTGAAACCCTTCTCTACTCCGCCGGCGGCGTGATCGTGCTCGCCGCGATCCTGGTCGCGGCGAACTTCCTGCTCGGAGCGTTCAGCGCCCGCGTGGACCTCACCGACGGCCGCGTCTATACGCTGTCTCCGGGGACCAAAACCATCCTCTCGAAGCTGGAAGCGCCGGTCAGGATCCGGTTCTATTATTCGCAGGGCAGCAGTGCCGTGCCGGTCGGTCTCAAGACATTCGCCAAGCGTGTGGAAGACCTGCTTGCGGAGTACCGCGCCGCCGCCGGGGGCAAGGTCATCATCGAGAAGTTCAACCCGGAGCCGGATTCGGACGCGGAGGAGTCGGCGGCGCTCGATAACGTCGATGGCCAGATGACCGACACCGGCGAGAAGTTCTATCTCGGGCTCGCGGTATCGTTCCTCGACCAGAAATCGGCGATCCCGGTGCTCGCGCCCGACCGCGAACGGCTGCTCGAATACGACATCACCCGCGCCATTTCGCAGGTGGCGGCGATGAAGAAACCGGTGATCGGCGTCATGAGCGACCTGCCGGTGCTGGGGCGCTCGTTGAATCCCATGTTGAAGCAGCAACCCACCGAGCCGTGGGTGTTCGCCTCCGAATTGAAGCGCATATTCGACGTCCGGAATGTCGAAATGAACGTCGAGCGCATTCCCGACGACATCAAGGTGCTGGTGGTGGTCCATCCGCGCAACCTCATGGAGACCACGGAGTACGCGATCGACCAGTTCGTGCTGCGCGGCGGCAAGCTGATCGCGTTCGTCGATCCCTACGCCTACTTCGATCAGCAGCCGGACATGCAGAACCCGTTCGGCGGCTCGCAGGCGGGGCAGTCTTCGTTCTTCAACCTGTTCAAGGCATGGGGCGTCGACGTCGACATGAACAAGGTGATCGCCGATATGACCTACGCCAGCGGTTCCGGGCCGCGGCTCCTGCCGACGCTGCTCTCGCTCAATCCCGAGGCGCTCAACCAGGAGGACGTGGTGACGAGCCAGGTCGGCACGCTGCTCGTCCCGTTTAGCGGCGCTTTCAAGGGCAAGCTGGCGGCGGGACTGACCCAGACGGTGCTCGCGCATACGTCGAAGAATTCGATGCCGGTCGATCTCATCATCGCCACTCTCTCGGGCGAGCCTTCCACCCGCGGCTTCCAGCCCTCGGGCGAGGAGATGCCGCTCGCGATCCGGCTCAGCGGCAAGTTCAAGACCGCGTTCGCCGAAGGCAAACCCAAGCCGTACCTGCCGCGTGACGAGAAGAAAGGGGCGGAGAAGAAGCCGCCGGCGAAGGAAGAGCCGCAGGTCAAGGAGTCGGCGGCCGAGAATCAGGTGGTGCTGATCGCCGACGTGGACATGCTGACCGACAATGCCGCGGTCGAAGTGCAGGACGTCTTCGGGCAGCGCGTGGTGATCCCGCGCAACGGCAACCTCAACTTCGCGCAGAGCCTGGTCGAGCAGATGGCGGGGGATGCCAACCTCATCAGCCTGCGCAGCCGCGCCGCGTTCACCCGGCCGCTGACGGTGATCCGCGAAATGGAGAACCGGGCGCAGCAGAGCTACCTCGGCAAGATCAAGGAGCTCGAGGACAGCCTCAACCAGACGCAGGAGAAAATCCAGGGGCTGCAGAAAGGCAAGCCCGGCGCGCAGGCGACCATCCTCACGGCCGAGCAGCAGGCGGAGATCGAGAATTTCCGCAAGAAGGCCGTCGAAACGCGCAGGGACCTCAAGGAGCTGAGGAAGAATCTGCGCGTGGAGACGGACCTGCTGGCATTCTGGACCAAGCTCATCAACATCGGCCTGGTGCCGCTGCTGGTGGCGCTGGCCGGCCTGCTGCTCGCGCTGGTGAAGCGCAGGAAAGCGAAGGCGCGCGCATGAACCGCAAACAGTTTCTGATTCTCGTTGTGGCGCTGCTGGTGCTCGGCGGCGCCGGGATTGCGTTGTTCTGGCAGGACGTCACGGCGTATCGCGAGAGCGGTGCGAAGATCGGCGCCAGGCTCCTGCCCAATCTCAAGGTGGCGGACGTCGGCGAGATGCGGCTGCAGGACGCGAAGGATGCCGTCACGCTGGTGAGGAAGGACAACGCCTGGACGGTGCAGGAGCGCGCCGGCTATCCAGCCGACGTGCAGGCGATCGCGGATCTGCTGGTGAAGCTGGTCGAAATCAAGGTGACGCAGTCCGAGCAGGTGGGCGCCTCGCTGCTGCCCCGGGTCGAGCTCGTCGAGCCGGGCAAGGGTGAGGGATCGGGCACGCTCATCGAGTTCAAGGATGGCGCAGGGAAGCCGCTCGCCAGGCTGGTATTCGGGAAGAAGGTGCTGAAAAAGGACCCGATGAATCCGCTGCCCGCGGCGAAGGACGGCGTGCCGGCGGGGCGTTACGTCCTGCGTCCCGAGTCGCAGGAAACCGTGGTGGTGGTCTCGGACCCGCTCAACGCAGTCGAGGCCAAACCCGGCAAGTGGCTCGCCAAGGATTTCTTCAAGGCGGAACGAATCAAGACGTTAAGCCTCGCCGGCGAGGGTGAAGCGCCGAAGTGGAAGATCGCTCGCGACGTGGAATGGGGGCAGTGGAAATTCGCCGCCGGGGCGGGCGATCTCGACCCCAGCGCCGCGGTCGGCGCGGTCAATTCCCTCGCCAACATCGCTTTTGCCGATGTCGCCGTCGGCCCCAAGTCGGAAGATTCGGAGAAACCCCTTGTCGCAGTCGCGGAGACCTTCGACGCGCTTACCTACACGGTGAAGCTCGCGAAGAAGAAGGGCGGCGAAGATTACCATCTCACGGTCGGCATTGCGGGCGAGCCGCCGCGCGCGCGCGCGCCCGAGAAGGACGAGAAGGCGGAGGAGAAGGAGCGCCGCGACAAGGATTTTGCGGAGACGAGAAAACGTCTGGAGGAGCGCATCGCGCGCGAGAAGGCGCTCGCCAGGTGGACCTACGTCATGGGAAAAAGCGCCGTCGAGCCGCTCATCAAGGAACGCGAACAGATGGTCGCGCAGAGGAAGAAGGACGGCAAGTCCGGGGCGCGGAGGTAATTGCTGGACTATACTGTACGCTCACCACAGTTTGAGGACGCGTGTGTGCGTGGCGTGCGGGAGGTTGGGTGAAGATACTGGCTGCTCTGCTTCTCATCGCAGCGTTGCCGGCCTGCACCGTCGCGCTCCACGGGCGCCAGTCGTCGGGTGGGGGTGCGACGACCACGACGGTTTCAAGCAGCGGCAGCGCCAGTGCGAGCGGAAGCAACTACGCTGTCCGGGCCTTCTTCGGCCGCCCCGTCCCGCCGGGCGCCCCCGGCGGGCATCTGTCAGTGTCGACCGGCGGCGCGGCGATGGCCTTGCTCGTCGGCATGGTCGTTGTCAATGCTATCGACTACCTGAGCAGCGGGCCAACTGGCGGGCCGTTGGCAGGCGTGTCCGCCAACCGCCCGATCCTGCACACCTGTTCCTGCTACGGCTATCGCCCGGATCAGGATCCGCAGCCGCCGCGCGAATGATCGGCTTTTCCACTGACCTGGAGCATGACAATCATGAAGTTCGACAAGGTGACCGCGTCCCCGGTGTTTCCACAGGGACACAAATGGCAGTTCGAGAAGCGCAAGGGCGGCTACGAATCGGACGCCACTGCGCTGATCCGGTGCATGCTCGAAGACGACGCGATACGCGAGGATCAGGAGCGGGCGTGGGAGCGTTGGCGCAATGACGAATCGAAGCTCAGGAAACCGTGAGCCGGGATGCAGGATTGAGGATCGAGGACTGAGGACTGAGGATCGAGATGAAAATCACGTGGTGCCTTCACGTAACTATCGGGAGCCGCGCGGTGGGTTCATCATTCACCGTTCGGTGTTTTTCACTGATATTGCTGTGCGTCGTGCTGTCCGCGCCCGCGATTCCCGCTCACGCACAGCAATATCCGACGAAGCCCGTACGCTTCGTCGTGCCCTTCGCGCCGGGCGGGAGCACCGACACGCTGGCGCGCGCGATCGGGATCCGGCTTCCCGAGTACCTCGGCCAGCAGGTCGTCGTCGATAACCGCCCGGGCGCCAATGGCGACATCGGTATGCTGCTGGTCGCGAAGGCCCCCGCGGACGGTTACACCATCGTTCTCGGCTACATCGCCAACCTCGGCATCGGGCCCAGCCTCTACAAGATGCCGTACGATCCGGTGAAGGACTTCGCGCCCGTGACGCAGGTCGCGGGGGCCTCCAACATCATGACCGCGCATCCGTCGGTTCCAGCGAAAAACCTGAAGGAGTTCGTCGCGTACGCGAAAGCGAATCCGGGCGCCGTCAATTTCGCGACTGCAGGCGTGGCGAGCATCGGGCACCTGACCGGCGAGTACCTGAACGAACGCGCCGGCATGAAAATGGTGCACGTGCCGTACAAGGGCAGCGGGCAGGCGATCTCCGATCTCGTCGGCGGCCACGTCAAGGTGATGATCAGCGGCATGGCATCCACGTTGCCGCACGTGAAGACCGGCAAGCTCCGGGCGCTCGCCGTCACCGGCCCCCAGCGTTCCCAGGCCGTGCCCGATGTGCCGACCATCGCGGAGTCGGGATTTCCCGGTTTCGAGGCGAGGTCGTGGTTCGGGGTGCTCGCGCCCGCGAATACGCCCAAGCCCGTCATCACGCGGCTGCATGCCGACATCGTGAAGGCGCTTCAGCACCCTGACGTGAAGCAGCGGCTGACCGGTATCGGTTTCGAGATCGTCGGCTCCAGCCCGGACGAGTTTGGCGCCTACATCCGGTCCGAAATCAAGAAGTGGGCGAAGGTGGTCAAGGCTTCGGGCGCGAAGCCGGAATAACAGCCATCCGCCACGTCTGTGAGAAACGCGCCATGAACGCAACGAAAATCGTGGGGATGGTCCTGTAGGCCCCGTGTTGCTCAAACGGCGGCCAATGACCAAATTTGGCAACCATTGGGCGACCGATGCTATGAAAATTGCCGAGACTTTCCGAACGACCGAATGGGACGCGTTGCGCCGCGGGCTTGAGGCCGACGAAGCGGACGCCTGGCTTAAGGCGGCGTGCCTCCTTCGTAAGCGGCTTGGCGGTCGAAAAAACAAATTGGGGTCAGAGTAACATTTCCCCTGCCGACGCCCGCCTCGCGCGGGCATTGTCGTTCAACTGCCCGACTCGAAGCGTTCGATTCTGATGCCTTCGATTGCCGCGAAGTGCTTGGTGTTGGCGGTGAGGAGCGCGAGGTTGTGTTCGAGCGCGGTGGCGGCGATCAGCGCGTCGCCCACCTGCAGCCCGTGACTCAGGGCGAGCGTTTCCATCAACGCGACCGCGCGCTCGGTGATCGCCGGTGTCACCGGCAGCCGCTCGGCGTGCCGCAGTTCGAGACTCTTCTGCACGGCTGAGAGCTCCGCCTTGCTGCGCATGCCCTGGAGCAGTTCGAGGTAGGTGATCGCGGAGATCGTGAGCTTCGGGATCGCGTCCAGGCGCTGCGTCGCCTGCGCCAGCCCGCGCAGGTGCCAGATCAGCACGTCGGTGTCGACCAGCATCGCGCCTGGGACTTACTCGCGCGTGTAGCGCGGCGCGCGAAGCTTCCTGAGGTAACCCTCGACGTCGGCCATGTCCTCGCGGTCGCGCCAGATGCCGAAAGCCGGGTCATCGGTCACGAACGCCGCGGGCGTCTCCGCGGCCGGTTCGGGCTCGGTCTCGATGCGCACGGTAACCGTCTGTTCGGGCTTGGCCTTGAGTCGCTGCGCCCACTGTTGCGGCAGTTCGCTCGCCTTCAGGTGTTCGATCACGAGGGTGGACATGGCGTGTTTCCCTTGGTATTTCACTTTCGTGAGTACTGTTCCAATGTGATAATTGTACCCCTGCGGTGGAAAATGCGCGTCTAGGAAAAAATTCTGAATTCGTGGGGGTGCGTCTTCGTTTCCGCTCTGCAACTCGCTGTCGCATCTAGCAAAAACGCCTTCGTCTATGACGAATGCGCGTCAGCGCGTTCTCTTTACAACTACTTCGGAGACTACGACCCCGCGATCGGCCGGTATCTGCAGTCGGACCCGATCGGGCTCGGTGGGGGCATTAATACGAGAACAATGGCGGACGTACGGTGTTCGTTGCCAATGCCTGGTTCACAAGGGCATCGGCGGTTCACAGACAACTTCTTTTTGAAGGTCCGGTGCTCTCGCGGCAAGGTACCCTGGTGACGATCAACCGGGGCCCGGCGCCGCTCTCCGCATGGTGATGAAGATTCATCGATCCTGGCTCGGCTACGCCTTGGGCGCCGCATACGTCGTGGCCGCCGTGTACTTCATCAATGACGAACTTCGGCATGTGGGCGGCTGGATCAACCTGCGCGGGCTGGGGGTCGCCCTCATCACTCTCCCGTCACAATTGACGTTCGGGCTGCTGTTCGAGGGCTTGGGCCTGCGCATGAATTATTCGGATCCGGGCGTGAGCGGCTACGCCCAGATCGCTTTTCACATCCTGGTCACGGCGGCCGTCGTCTATCTCATCGGCTATGGAATTGAACGCCTCGCGCGGCGTCTGTTCGCGCCGGACGCGGGCGAGTCGCGGCCACCTCGCCCATGAGTCGCCCGGGGTCGCGCGCCGCCCATGCTGCGTCTAACTGAAGTCAGGCTTCCGCTCGATCATGCCGAAGGCGAAATTCAGGCGGCCATTCTCAGGCGGCTGGATGTCGGCGCGGACGAACTGCTTCGCTACACGGTCATCCGGCGCGCAGTCGATGCCCGCAAGCGTTCTTCCATTGCGCTCAACTACACGCTCGATGTCGAAGTGCGGAACGGCGCTTCGCTGCTCGCGCGCCTTGCGGGCGATCGGCGGGTCACCCCGACGCCGGATACTACTTACCGTTTCGCCGCGCAGGCGCCGGACACGCTCGCATCGCGGCCGGTCGTTATCGGCACCGGGCCATGCGGGCTCTTTGCCGGTCTGTTGCTGGCGCAGATGGGTTTTCGGCCAATCATCCTGGAGCGCGGCAAGATCGTGCGCGAGCGCACGCAGGATACCTGGGGGCTATGGCGCCGGTCGGTGCTCGATCCCGAGTCCAACGTGCAGTTTGGCGAGGGCGGCGCGGGCACGTTTTCCGACGGCAAGCTCTACAGCCAGATCAAGGACCCGCGCCACCTCGGGCGCAAGGTGCTCGCAGAGTTCGTGGCGGCGGGCGCGCCGACCGAGATCCTGTACGTGAGCAAGCCGCACATCGGCACCTTCAGGCTGGTGGCGATGGTCGAGAACATGCGCACGAGCATCGAGGCGCTGGGCGGAGAGATCCGGTTCCGTTGCAAGGTAGCGGACATCGAGACTGAAAAAGACACCGGTGGCCACGCGCAGGTGCGCGGCGTCGTGCTCGCGGGTGGCGAGCGCATCGCTGCCGACCATGTGGTGCTCGCGGTCGGCCACAGCGCGCGCGATACCTTCCGGATGCTCTACGACCGCGGCGTGCGCATCGAAGCCAAACCGTTCTCGATCGGCTTTCGCATCGAGCATCCACAGTCGCTGATCGACCGCGCGCGCTGGGGCAAGTGCGCCGGCCATCCGTTGCTCGGGGCGGCCGACTACAAACTGGTGCACCATTGCAGCAACGGGCGCTCGGTCTACAGCTTCTGCATGTGTCCCGGCGGCACGGTGGTGGCGGCGACCTCGGAGGCGGGATGCGTGGTGACCAACGGCATGAGCCAGTATTCGCGCAATGAGCGCAACGCCAACAGCGGCATCGTCGTCGGCATCACGCCGGCGGATTATCCGGGGCATCCGCTGGCCGGCATCGAGTTGCAGCGCCAGTGGGAAGAGCGCGCGTTCGTTGCGGGCGGCGGCGATTATTTTGCACCCGCGCAGCGGGTCGGTGATTTTCTTGCGGGCCGTGCTTCCAGCGCGGTGGGGACGGTGGTGCCGTCGTATACACCGGGTGTGCGCATGACCGATCTCAGCGCCTGCCTTCCCGAGTACGCGGTGGCGGCGATCCGCGAAGCGCTGCCTGCGTTCGACAGGCAGATCCGAGGCTACGCCATGGATGACGCGATACTGACCGGGGTGGAAACGCGTACCTCTTCGCCGCTCCGAATCCGTCGCGGCGCCGATTGCCAGAGCGTGAACACGCGCGGCCTTTATCCCGCGGGGGAAGGCGCCGGCTACGCGGGGGGCATCCTCTCGGCGGCGATCGACGGCATCGAGGTCGCCGAAGCCGTGGCGTCGAGCATGGTTGAATCATGGAAAAAATCCGCGTCTCGAAACTGATGTCCGAGCAGGGCATCTGCTCGCGCCGCGAGGCCGACGGCTACATCGAACGCGGCTGGGTGCTGGTGGACGGCGTCCCCGTCACTGAGCTCGGCACGCGCATCTATCCGACCCAGCGCATCACGCTGTCGAAGGCCGCTCAGTCGCGCCAGGATGCGAGCGTCACGATCCTGCTCAACAAGCCCATCGGCTATGTCTCCGGGCAGCCGGAAAAGAACTATCACCCCGCCGTGACGCTGGTTACCGCGCGGTCACGCTTCAGCGGCGATCGTTCGCCCCTGCGCTTCAGTCCAGCGCATCTCAGGGGTCTTGCGCCGGCGGGGCGGCTTGACATCGACTCGACCGGGCTGCTGGTGCTGACGCAGGACGGCCGCATCGCCCGGCAGTTGATCGGGGAGAATTCGGGGATGGAGAAGGAGTACCTGGTGCGCGTTGAGGGTCGGCTCTCCCAAGAGGGTTTGGCGCGGCTCAATTTCGGTCTCAGTCTTGACGGCGTCGCACTGAAGCGCGCCGAAGTCGGCTGGCAGAACCGGGACCAACTGAAGTTTGTCCTGCGCGAAGGCAAGAAGCGCCAGGTCCGCAGAATGTGCGAGCAGGTGGGACTCACGGTGACGGGACTCAAACGCGTGCGCATCGGCAACGTGCGCCTCGGCGACCTCCCGCCGGGGCAATGGCGCTACCTGCGCCTCGACGAGCGCTTCTAGAACCGGTCGAAAATCGCATGAAACCGCCGATGGACGCCGATGAACGCGGATGCAATCAAAGCTCCCATTGTGTGGACTCGAATAATTCTTATCGGCGTTAATCGGCGTTTATCTGCGGTCAATTGATTTTGGATTTACAGGCTACTTGGGCAGGATGCCGAGGCGCGTGTAGATGGGGCGGATGTGCTCGCGCAGTTGCGGCCGTTTGCGCGCAAGGTAGATCGCGCCCGCAACGCAGGCGATGCCACAGAGAGTGAGCGTCACCGCTACGCCCACGACATCGGCGAGCGAGCCGGCAACGAGGCTGCCGAACGGCGTCATGCCGAGAAACGCCGCGGTATAAAAGCTCATCACCCGCCCGCGCTTGTCGTCGTCCACGATGGTCTGCAGGATCATGTTGGTCGAGACCGATGTGACGAGGATGCCGAAGCCGATCGCCGCGATCAGCGCGGCCGCAAGCCACACCGAGCCTGACCAGGCGAGCAACACCAGCGCCACACCCGCGGTGAGGCTCGCGTAGACGATGAGACGCACGAGGCCGCGCACGTTGTGGCGCGAGGCGAGGTAAAGCGTGCCGCTCACCGCCCCCAGCCCGCCCGCGCCGACCAGGAAACCCATCTGTTCCGCGCCGCCGTGGAAGACCTCGCGCACCAGCACCGGCATCAACGTGATGTAAGGCGTCGCCAGCAGCGCCACCAGGGCCAGCACCAGCAGCAGGAACCGGATCGGCAGAAAGCCCCACACGTACGCGATGCCTTCACGCATGTCCTGCCATAGCGGAGGCCGGGATGCCGGGCGTGCGCTCGGCTTCACGCGGATCATCAGGAAGGTGATGACGACCACGACGAAGCTCAACGCGTTGATCAGGAAACAGCCGCCTTCGCCGATCCAGGCGATCGCGACGCCGGCGAGCGCGGGGCCGACGAGCCGGCCGGTGTTCGCCATGAGCGAGGTCACGGCGACCGCATTCGCGAGGTCCTCCTTCGCGCCCACCAGCTCCAGCAGATAGGCGTGCCGCAACGGCAGTTCGATCGCGACCAGGATTCCGAGCGCCATCGACAGCGTGATGATGTGCCAGGGCGCTATGATTCCGGCGAGCGCCAGGGCCGCGAGTGTCACCGCCTGCAGCATCTCCAGGATCTGGGTTGCGAACATCGCGCGATGCAGGTTGACGCGGTCGGACCACAGGCCGGCGAACGGCGCGAGCAGTAGAATCGGAAGACTTCCGGCGAAGCCGAGGATGCCGAGCAGCGTCGCCGAGTCGGTGAGGCGGTACAGCAGCCAGCTCTGGGCGACGTGCTGCATCCAGTAGCCGATCAACGCACACATCTGGCCCGCCATGAACAGCGCGAAGTTGCGGTGGCGCAGCGCGCGCAGCGTAAGATTCATTCCCTGCCGTGGAACCGGGAGAAAGCGCGATTGTATGTGAAGGAGGCGCTGGCCGCCGCACCATCCATCCACGGTGGCGGGCAGTCTCCGGTAAAATTCGTTCCTTCAATGAATGGCCGTGACCCCAGCGGGCCTCGCCCCGCCACCTCGCAGCGCGCTTTCGACATCCATCCCTCGTGCGGCGGTCACGCGAGCCGCGGGCCACGAGCGGCGTGAGGCATGTCGATCTACGTCGTCCTGCTGATCATCCTGTGCAACATGACGTGCTGGCGAGCGAGCAAGGTGCTGGCGACGCTGTTCGCGATCGAGCTGGGGGCAACCCAGTTCCACATCGGCATCCTGGTGGCGCTCTATTCGCTGTTCCCGATGCTGCTCGCGCTCTACGCCGGCAAGCTCTCGGACCGCCTGGGCGTGCGCCTGCCGATGATCGCGGGTTCGATCGGCCTGTCGGTGGGCCTCACCCTGCCGTACTTCCTGCCGTCGATAGGCGCGCTCTACGCATCGGCCGCGTTGATCGGCGGCTCGCACGTCTTTTACAATGTCTCGGTGCAGAACCTGGTGGGGATGCTGGGCGGGCCGGAAAGCCGCACCCGCAACTTCAGCAACTACGGCCTGATCATGTCGACGGGCAGCTTTTTCGGGCCCTTGATCGCCGGATTCTCCATCGATCACTTCGGGCACGCGTCGAGCTATCTCTACATCGCGGGGGCGCCGTTGATCTCAGTGATGATCATCCTGGGAGCGCGGCGTCTTGGCCTGGGACGCGCGAAGAAGAACGCGGAGGAGGAACACGGCGGCCACGTAAGAGAGCTGCTCAACAACAAGCCGCTGCGGCGCACCTTGCTCACGGGTGCCGTCGTACTCACGGGCACGGACCTTTTCCAGTTCTACATGCCGATCTACGGTCACTCGGTCGGGCTCACCGCCTCGGCGATCGGGGTGGTGCTGGCGATGTTCGCGGCCGCATCCTTCGTCGTGCGTCTGGTGATGCCGGCGCTGGTAAAACGTTGGGGCGCCGACCTCGTGCTGACCGCGTCGCTCTCGATTGGCGCGATCTCCTACCTCGCTTTCCCGTGGATCGCGGACCCGAGGCTGCTCAGCACGATCGCGTTCTTCCTCGGCCTGAGCATGGGTTGCGGGCAGCCGCTCACGCTGATGCTGATCTACGATCGTGCGCCGCGGGGGCGCTCGGGTGAGGCCATCGGTCTCAGGATGACGCTCAATAATTTCACGCATATCGTGATGCCGCTGTTTTTCGGGTCGCTCGGGACGGCGTTCGGCGTCGCGCCCGTGTTCGTAGCCAACGCCTTCATGCTCGCCGGAGGCGGGTGGATCAGCCATCGCAAGTAAGAGTGCCTAACATAATGAACCGCATACATGGTTCATTATGTTAGGCACTCTAATTCCGTCAATCACAACTCGAACGGGGGCCAGATGAAGATCGCAGTCATCGACGATTATCCGGACGTGTTTCGCCGGCTCAATTGCTCCGGCAAGCTCAGCGGACACGAGGTGGTGGTGTACAACGACACCGAGAAGGACCTGGCCCGTCTTGCCCAGCGGCTGGACGGCACGGAGGTGGTGCTGCTCACCCAGCAGCGCTCGCGCGTTCCGCGCGAGCTCGTCGAAAAGCTTGCCACGGTGAAACTATTCAGCCAGACGGGACGCAACACGAGCCACGTCGATCTCGCCGCGTGCACCGAGAAGGGGATCATGGTGTGCGCGGGGGGCGTCGGCAGTCCCAGCCCCACGGCGGAACTGACCTGGGCCATCATCCTTGCCGCGCTGCGCAGCGTTCCGCACGAAGTGCAGCGCCTCAAGGAGGGCCACTGGCAATCCACCGTCGGCACCGGTCTCAAGGGCAGGACGCTCGGCATCTACGCGTTCGGCAGGATCGGAAGCCTGGTTGCGAAGGTGGGCAAGGCGTTCGACATGAACGTCGTGTGCTGGGGGCGGGAGGGCTCGACTGCGCGCGCGCGGGCGGCGGGATTCGAGGTTGCCGCGAGCCGCGAGGCGTTTTTCGAGAGCGCGGACGTGCTGTGCATTCATTTGCCGCTCAACAAGGAAACGCGCGGCATCGTCACGGCGGCGGACCTGGCGCGCATGAAGCCCGCTGCGCTTTTCGTCAACACCAGCCGCGCGCCGATCGTCGCGGCCGGGGCGCTGGTCGAGGCGTTGAACAAGGGCCGGCCGGGATTCGCCGCGATCGACGTCTTTGAGGACGAGCCGGTGCTCGGCGCCGATCATCCGCTGCTCAAAATGAGCAACGTACTGTGCACGCCGCATCTCGGATACTGCGAGCGGAATACCTACGAGTCGTATTACGGCAGCGCCGTGGACCAGATCGTCGCCTACGCCGCCGGCAAGCCGATCAACATCGCGAATCCGGACGTGGTGAAGGGATGGTGAGGGAAAGGCAGGATTGAGGATTCAGGATTGAGGATTGAGGATTGAGGATTGAGGATCGAGGATTGAGGATTGAGGATCGAGGATCGAGGATCGAGGATCGAGGATCGAGGATCGAGGATCGAGGATCGAGGATCGAGGATCGAGGATC
>Ga0209108_10001594_pt1 | contig 13152 bp, 14 predicted proteins | sample Rifsed10ft1_FD_184003 | JGI IMG/M metagenome (GOLD analysis project Ga0209108, IMG submission 184003) | Soil microbial communities from Rifle, Colorado, USA - sediment 10ft 1 (version 2) | ecosystem: Environmental > Terrestrial > Deep subsurface > Rock core/Sediment | place: Rifle, Colorado...
GATCCCGGCACCGGTCACAGGGTCGTAGGTCTTGACCACACCCTGGAGCATGCTCAGGCCTTTTCCACCTTGCCGGCACGGATGCAGGAGGTGCAGACCCGGGCGCGACGGGTGTTCGACCCGTGGCGGACCCTCACCCGCTGGATGTTGGGAAGCCAACGACGGTTGTTGCGTTTGTGGGAGAAGCTGACGGTTTTGCCGTAGCTCGGCTCCTTGCCACAGATCTCGCAGCGATAGGACATGACTGGAAAACTCCTGGGACGGCCGGAAGGCAGACGGATCGATTGAACCGTCGCGACCGAGCGGCAGGATAGCGGCGATCCCGACCAAGTCCCACTCCGGATGTACCGTGCCCGGGTCGAATGGCCACTCTGAGCCGGCTAGTAGCGGTCCCCACCTCGAAGGTCAAGGACATCGGTCCGTCGCGCCAGCACGCTCTGGCTGAGGTCGGCATTCGGAACGTCGCCGACCTGCTCCATCACATTCCCCGTCGCTATGTCGATCGTACCGAGACCGCTGACATTGCAGTGGTCCCGGTCGGATCGGAGGTAACGGTCGTCGGGGAAGTGACCTCGGTCCAGACCCGTCGGCCCAAACCCAAGCTGCTGATCACCGAGGTCCGGATAGCCGACGACACGGCCTCGATCAAGGCGGTCTGGTTCAACCTGAAACACATCGACAAGACCATCAGAGAAGGGATGCAGCTCTCGCTCTCAGGTGTGGTGGAGTCCTTCAAGGGCTCCCTCCAGATGAAAACCCCGGCTTACGACATACTCAATGACACAACCGAGACGTTGGTGACGGGCCGTTGGGTGCCGGTTCACCCTCAGATCGCCAAGATCAACCCATGGGTCATCCGCCGCGCTATCCGAAGTGCCCTGCAACGGTCGAAACCGATAGTGGACACGATCCCAGCCGAGTCGTTGGCGCGACTTTCCCTGATCGGGCGGGAGCAGGCCTATGAGCAGATTCACTTCCCGGAGACAATGGAACAGGTGGTCCCGGCGCGCAACCGGCTCGCCTTCGATGAGCTGTTCCGTCTCGAGCTGGCATTGGCCTTGCAAAAGAGGCGCCAAATGCTGGACTCGACCGGGATCGCCCATGAGCCCACCGGGGAGCTGGTCGATCGGTTCCTCAACGGTCTCCCGTTCACTCTGACCGGAGCCCAGAAGCAGGTCCTCGAGGAGATCTCGGCCGACCTCCGGCTCGGCTACCCGATGCACCGGCTGTTACAGGGGGAGGTCGGGTCGGGCAAGACCGTGGTCGCGGTGGCCACCCTTCTCCAGGGGGTGGAAGGCGGTTGGCAGGGCGCGATCATGGCGCCCACCGAAGTCCTCGCCGGCCAGCACTATCAAGGTGTGACCGCATTGCTGGCCCAGTCCGGGCTCTCCCCGGACCCGCTCGGGCCCCTTTCCGACCTGGGAATGGCCAGCTTGTTCGCCTCCGACGGACCCGCGGTCCATATGGCGCTTCTCACCGGATCGACCGCCGTGGCCAACTATCGGGATGACATCACCCGTGAGCGCCTGCTCGAGGACATTGCCAGCGGCCAGGTCGACGTCCTGGTGGGCACCCACGCCCTGATCCAGGAAGGGGTCCATTTCGCCCGACTGGGGGTGGCGGTAGTGGACGAGCAGCATCGTTTCGGGGTGGCGCAGAGGGTGCTGCTCAAGGAGAAGGCGGATGCGGTGGACCCCGATCTCCTGATCATGACGGCCACCCCGATTCCCAGGACCCTTTCGATGACCATCTATGGGGATCTCGACATGTCGATCATCAGCGAGATGCCGCCGGGGCGCACGCCGGTCAGGACAACCGTCCTCTCACCATTGGAAGAGATCGCGGCTTGGGAGACGATCCGAGCCGCAGCAGGCGAGGGGCGTCAGGCCTTCGTGGTCTGCCCGCTCGTCGAGGACAGCCCCAAGGTGGAGGCGGCATCGGCCGTTGCGGAGTTCCAGCGGTTGTCGGCGCTGATGCCGGCGCTCCGGGTCGGCCTCATCCACGGGCAGCTGCGATCGGGGGAGAAAGACCAGGTGATGGCAGAGTTTCGGGCGGGTGAGATCGACGTCTTGGTGGCCACCACGGTGATCGAGGTGGGGATCGACGTGCCCAACGCCACCGTGATGGTGATCGAGGACGCCGACCGCTTCGGGTTGAGCCAGCTCCACCAGCTGCGAGGCCGGGTCGGACGTGGCCTGCACCCCGGAATCTGTCTTCTCCTCGCCGACCCGACCACCGACGAGAGTGAGCAACGGCTCCGTGCGATGGCCTCGACCACCGACGGCTTTGTGCTTGCCGAGGAGGACCTCAGGATCAGGGGACAGGGAACTGTGTTCGGAGCCCGCCAGTCGGGTATGGCCGACCTCCGCCTGGCCGACGTCCTCAGGGACTTCGACCTGCTGGTGGCCGCCCGACATGACGCTTTCGAGCTGGTCGACCGCGACCCCGAGCTGAGCGGTCACCCTGAGCTGGCGGAGGAGGTCAGATCGATGCTGGGGGACGCCGTGGAGTGGCTGTTCCACAGCTGAGGGTTAGCGTCCGGTCGATGCGGATCATTGCCGGGACGGCCAAGGGGCGAAGGCTGATCGCACCGGACTCGAAGGGGACCCGGCCCGTGACCGACCGGGTGCGAGAGGCAGTCTTCTCGATCGTCGGCTCCTGGGTGGAGGAGGCGAGTGTTCTCGATCTCTATGCCGGGTCGGGCTCGTTTGGCCTCGAGGCGCTCTCGCGGGGCGCCCGAGCGGCCACGTTCGTGGAGAACGGTGCCAAGGCGCTGCTTGCCCTGCGCCGCAACATCGAAGTCGTCGGCCTGGGGGGAACGGTTGTGAGCTCGACGGTCTCGGACTATCTCAACCGGTCGGCCGGGAGCTACGACCTTGTGTTCATGGACCCTCCCTGGGCTCAACCGTCGGAGGTGATTGGAGCCGATCTCGTTCGTCTCGACCCGCTGTTGGCTCCCAGCGCTGAAGTGGTGGTGTCCCGGCGTCACTCCGACGAGGAGCCGTCGATCCCCGTAACCTGGGGGGTTGCCACCGATAGACGCTACGGAGATACCAGAATCTTCAGGTACGTGACGGAATCAGAAACCCGATGACGAAAGCACTTTGCCCAGGGAGCTTCGATCCTCCTACCAACGGTCACGTGGACGTGATCGAGAGAGCGATCGCCAGCTTCGATGAGGTCGTCATCGCCATCGTGGACAACCCGACCAAGGCCGCCCTATTCACTGCCTCCGAACGTGCCGACATGTTCAAGGATATCTTCGGGGACAGGGTCCGAGTCGAGACCTTCAGCGGCCTCCTGGTCGACTTCGCCCGCGACACCGGCACCGACCTTGTGATAAAAGGGCTGCGCACCGTTGGCGACTACGAGTATGAGCTCCAGATGGCACAGATGAACCGCAACCTCACGGGGATGGAGACCATCTTCATGGCCGCCAAGGAGGACTGGAGTTTTGTCTCCTCGTCGCTGGTCAAGGAAGTGGCGCGGCTGGGAGGATCGGTGAGCGGGCTGGTGCCAGACGTGGTCGAGGAAGCACTCAAGGAGCGCCTGTCATGACTCAGGAACCAACCACAACCGAAGCCGCGCCGACCGACTCGGTGGAGATGCCGAATAGGACCGAGCTCGGAGACCTTCAGGACATGGTCGACGACCTGATCGTCTTTCTCCACGAGGCCAAGTCGGTTCCGCTGTCGGGGAATGCCATGGTCGACCGCGAGCAGTTCCTGAGCCTGCTGGAGCGGATCAGGGCAGGGCTCCCCGACGAGCTGCGAGCCGCACGATGGATGGTCCGTGAGCGCGAGGCCTTCATCTCCCGAACCAACGAGAAGGCCAGGGAGATCGTGGACCGGGCGCGAAACGAATCAGATGAGTTGGTAGCGGACTCCAGCATCGTCGCCGAGGCGGTCGAGGAGGCCAATCTCCTGGTGCGCCGGGCCGAAGGGGATGCCCGTCGCCTCCGTCTCGAGACCGAGGACGAGATCGAGAAGAAGCTGCAAAGGGTGGAGGGTCTGCTCGCCGAGATCACAGCCCAGGTGCAAACGGCTCGCGACGAGCTGCACACGGCCCGTCCCAAGCCCCCGGACGTCCCGATCTGAGATGACCAACGATCTCCTGGTCCCGGTCGGTGACCTGATCGGCGCCCCGGGAAAGCAACGACCGTTCTCTGGTGAGAAACCGGTCCACCTGCGCCTGGGGGAGACGGTTGTCGACGGCCCGATGAGTGTCACTGGTGCGGTGTTGGGCCTCATCGATGCGGTAAAAGCACATTTCACTGTCTCCGCCGAGGCCCATCTGACCTGCACCCGCTGTCTCACGGAGTGGGACGAGACGATGACGGCCGAGGGCGATCAGGTGTATCGGCGGGTGCCGGACGAGGATGGTTACGGCATCGTCGACAGCCGAATCGACATCTCAGGGCCGGCCAAGGACGAGTTGGCCCTCAGTCTGCCGATCGTCCCGCTCTGCACCCCGGGTTGCAAGGGACTTTGCCCAACGTGCGGAACCGACTTGAATACGGAACCCTGCGACGGTCATGGGGAGGATCCCGATTCGCCTTTTGCCGTCCTGAAAGATCTGTTCGATTCCTGACCTATTGAGGAGTGCCCCCAGATGGCGGTGCCCAAGAAGAAGATGTCGCGCTCGCGGACCCGGCAACGCAAGGCCGTTTGGAAGGGCACGCGTCCCACCGCGGTCGCCTGTGAGCAATGCGGCAAGCCCAAGCTGCCTCATCGCGCATGCCGTGAGTGCGGCACCTATAAGGGCCGCGAGGTCGTAAAGGCAGACTGAGGCTTGGCACGCATCGCCCTCGACGCAATGGGGGGCGACAACGCCCCAATCGAGACGGTGGCTGGCGCGGTTGAAGCCTCACGTCGGGGTGTCGACGTGGTCCTGGTCGGTGAGCACGTCTCACTGGAGGCCGAGCTCGCCAAACACGAAACCCGGCTTCCCATCGTCGACGCCCCCGAAGTCATCGGGATGTCCGACGATCCGGCGCGCTCACTTCGAGAGAAGCCGGGCGCCTCGATCACTGTGGCGGCGAAGCTGGTCGCCGAGGGCTCCGCTGACGGCCTGGTCTCCGCGGGCTCCACAGGCGCCGCCATGGCCGCCGCGGCGATCATCATCGGCAGGATCAAGGGGGTATCCCGGCCGTCGATCGCCTCGCTCTTCCCCACGCCCGGGTCACCGACCCTGGTGCTGGATTCCGGGGCCAATCCCGAGGTCAAGCCGGACCAACTCGCTCAGTTCGGGATCATGGGCTCGGTGGCCGCGCAGGTCATGCTCGGGCTTGCCGAGCCACGAGTGGGGCTTCTCTCCAACGGTGAGGAGAAGGGCAAAGGGCGGGACCTGGAACGGGCCGCTTACGACCTTCTCGAGAGTGCTCCGGTCAATTTCATCGGGAACGTCGAGGGGCGCGATGTTGCCACGGACCGCGCCGATGTGATCGTCACTGACGGGTTCACCGGAAACATCCTGCTCAAGACCACGGAGGGGGCGGTCCAGATCGTCGCCCTCTACCTCCTAGAAGAACTCGCCTTGCTCGACCCGGCCATCCAGGACGCGGCTATGCCGGCCTTGTTCCGGGTGCGTCAGCGTCTCGATTGGGAGACATACGGTGGGGCCCAACTTCTCGGGATCAAGGGTGTTGTCGTCATCGCCCATGGGGCTTCGAGCCGGGTGGCGATAGCCAACGCCCTCGTCATGGCCAGGGACAGCGCCGATCGGGACCTACCCGGGCGTCTTGCCGTCGAGCTGGCCCTGTGACATCGCTCGACGACGAGCTCGGATACGTATTCGCCAATCCCGAGCTTCTGAGTCTGTCGCTGAGCCATCGCTCGGTCAGTGCCGATGACCCCGCCCGCCAGGACAACGAAAGGCTCGAATTCCTCGGCGACGCCGTTTTGCAGTTGGTGATCACCGACCGTCTCTATCGGGATTACCCCCGCCTGGCAGAGGGGCAGATGGCCAAGATCCGGGCGGCTCTGGTCAGCCGCCCGACGTTGGCAGACGTGGCGCGAACGATCGACCTCGGACGTCACATCGAGCTGGCTCAGGCCGAGGAGCGATCAGGCGGTCGGGAAAAGGACTCGATCCTTGCTGACGCCATGGAGGCCATCATCGGAGCCGTCTACCTCGACGGGGGCATCGAGAAGGTCGGCGACCTCATCGAACGTCTCTGGGGTGATCGGGTCGGGGAACGGGCCAAGAGCCCGGGGGTCAAGGACTACAAGACCAGACTGCAGGAAGTGCTGGCCAAAGACGGTCGAAAACCTGAGTACAGCACCGAGGGAACCGGTCCCGACCATGAACTGATGTTCACCGCGTGGGTCGTCGTGTCCGGCATCGAGGCCGGGCGCGGCACCGGCCGCTCCAAGAAGGAGGCCGAGCAGGAGGCCGCCCGCCAGGCCCTCGAAATGCTCAGGTCAGGCTCTGGCTGACCGCTCCCTCCTGGCGTGCCCGCAGGTCGAGGTACCACATCGTGCTCATCACCGCGATCGCAGCCATCACCAGACCTTGGAAGACGAGCCCGGTGACGAAGACAAGGGCGAGACCGGTCGAGATGTCGCCGACGGCCACCAGAGGAACGGCCACGAACTGCAGCAGCCCGCCGGCAACCGATCCCATCAGACCCACCAGAAGCAGATAGCCGAGCGTGGGCCACCAGCGGCCCCGAACCAGCGTGATGCTCCGTGACAGCGACCCGATCACCCCTCGATCCTCCAATGCGACGACATGGGGGAGCATGGCCACCGACACGGCCCACCAGATCCCCGGGATGACGAGCAGCACCAGGCCGAGCGAGACCCCGGCTGCGGCGAGGACCCCGGCTGCAACCAGAAGCGCCATTCGGCTCAACGCAAAACGGCTGGCGGCGCCTCCGGTGATCGGCTCACCATCGATCTCGGCGGCGACAACGCGGCTGGTAGCTACGCCGATGAACGCCGAAGCCAGGATCTGCAACGGCAGCGCGATGAATACCGCGTTGGCGAACGGGACCGCCACCTCGAAGAACGCTTCTGGGGTCATCGCCTCCAACGCCTCCGGGTCGTTGAGAGTGAGGCTGAGGAACTCGTTGGCCCCGGTCATCTGGAAAACGAGCAGGGTCAAAGCGCCGAGCGGGATGAAGGCACCGATCGAGGGGGCCACCAGGCTCTTCCAGATCCTCGCCAGCATGCTGATCCCGGTTGTCAGGACCTCGCCGGGGCTGCGTGGTGTCATCGGCATGGGGCGGGGTACGGTAACCCGCCGGCGTCATGGAGTAGATGCGTGCCCGAGCTCCCCGAAGTCGAGATCACACGGCGTCACCTCGATGACGCCATGGCAGGCCACGTCATCGTCTCGGTGACCGTCACTCACGTCCGCACCTCCCGGCACAACGGCGCGCCCTTCGAGGTGGAGCAGCGGCTTGTCGGGCGCCGGGTGAAGTCGGTCGGTCGCAAGGGGAAGTTCCTGGTCGCTCCCCTGGACGACGGCCAGACCCTGGTGGCACACCTCGGGATGTCGGGGCGGTTTGCCGTGGAGACCGAACAGGCTCCGCTGGCGGCACACACCCATTTCCGGGCCTTGCTCGATGACGGAACCGAGATCCGTTTCGTCGATCCGCGCACCTTCGGATTCGTGGCGGTCTTCACCGATGAGGAACTGGGAGAATCCGGTGTGGCCCGACTGGGCCCCGATGCCTGGCTCGAGCTGCCGACCACCGACCAGCTGGCGGGGGCCTTGGCCCGGAGAACCGCGCCGATCAAGGCGCTTCTCCTGGATCAGGGCCCGATCTCGGGGTTGGGCAACATCTATGCCGACGAAGCCCTGCATATCGCCGGTATCCACCCCCTCCGACCGGGCAATTCGCTCTCACCTCCCGAGTTGGAGCGCTTGCGATCTGCGGTGGGTCAGGTGCTGACGACGGCGATCGAGAACGGTGGGACGAGTCTCGATGACCTGGCCTATCTGCTTCCCGACGGGAGGGCAGGGGAAAACCTCGACCGCCTCCTGATCTATGGCCGTACCGACCTCCCCTGTGCCCGTTGCGGGACACCCATCGAGCGCATCGTTGTCCGCGGGCGGTCTAGCCATTTCTGCCCTTTGTGCCAGCCTGCCCCATGAGTCAGAAGACAGTCCGTGCTGTCGTCAGCGGCAGGGTGCAGCAGGTTGGGTTTCGGCAGAGCTGTCGGCAGATGGCGCGCTCACTTGGCCTGGTGGGTTGGGTGCAGAACCTGGCCGACGGGCGGGTCGAGGTCCTTGCCCAGGGCGGCGCCGAGCAACTCGACCAGCTGGTGAGCTGGCTGTGGACCGGCCCGGCCGGTGCCTGGGTCACCGGAGTCGAGTCCGAGCCGGTGTCGGGAGATCAGACACTGAAGGACTTCTTCATCCACGCCGACCCGAGTAAGAGCCGCTGAGCAGCGCTTCGCTGTTAGCCTGAACCGATAATCACAGTCGTGTCATTTGCCAGGGAATCACTGTGTATTTGAAGTCACTCAAGCTCGTCGGTTTCAAGTCTTTCGCTGACCGGACCCGTCTCGAGTTCCGCCCCGGGGTCACCGTGATCGTCGGGCCGAACGGCTCCGGTAAGTCGAACCTGGTCGACGCGCTCTCCTGGGTGCTGGGCACTCAGTCCACCAAGACCCTGCGCACCGGGAAGATGGAGGACGTGGTTTTCGCAGGCACCGCCACCCGGCCGGCTCTGAATCGCGCCGAGGCGGTGTTGGTGATCGACAACGCCGAGCGGCGACTACCTCTCGACCTCGATGAGGTCGCCATTGCCCGACGTCTGTATCGGGACGGATCGAGCGATTACGAGATCAATGGCGTCAATTGTCGGCTCTTGGACATCCAGGAGCTTCTCAGTGACTCGGGGGTCGGCCGTCATCAGCATGTGATCATCGGCCAGGGGCAGATCGACTCGGTGCTCAACGCCTCTCCCGAGGATCATCGGGCGGTGATCGAGGAAGCGGCAGGCATCCTCAAACATCGCAGACGCAAGGAAAAGGCCGAGCGGAGGCTGGAGCGGACCGACGAGGACGTCCTTCGCCTCCAGGACCTGCTGGGGGAAATCGAGCGTCAGCTCCGCCCGTTGCGCCGTCAGGCCCGTGCCGCTGCCAGCTATGAGGGGCTCCGGAACGAAGTCCGCTCGCTCCGGCTCTATCTGTCTGGTGCGCAGCTGCGGGAGCTCGACGAGGAGACGGTGAGCGCCCGAGAGAAGCAGCGGGGGCTCACCGCCGAGGTCACGGGAGACGAGAGCGAGGTGGTCGAGATCGGCGACCGGGTCAGCGCCCTCGGCGCCCGTGCGTCGAATTTGGGGCGCGAGCTCGAGCGTGACACCGGTGCGGCTGCCCTGCTCGAGACGACAACCGAGCGGCTTCGCCGTATGGCCTCGGTTGCTCATGAGCGGAGTCGAGCGGCTTCGGGAAGGCTCCAGGCCACCATCGAGCGCCGGACCGATCTGGAAGCCGAGCTGTCCTCGATTCGCGGGGAGCTGAGCGGGATGGAATCAGCGGCTGCGGAGGCCGCCAGCGAGACCGATGCCCGGGAGGCGCGGTTCAGGCGCCTGGAGGACGAGGAGCGGGTCGTCGCCACTCAGAATGCGTTGTCGGCGGAAGGTGCAGTGGCTGCCGTGCGCGGCGAGTTGAGCGTGCTCGAGGCGGCAGGGGTTCGTGACGACCGAGAGTTGGAGGCCATCTCCCACCGGCTCGACGTCGTAGACGGGCAGCTTCGCGACGAATCCACCGAGATATCCGGCCTCAATGAGGAAGTGCGCTCGATCGACGAGAAGGTCGTCAAGCTCCAGACGGTGTTCGATCTGGCGACGCGCCGTCGTGCGACCGATCAGGAGACCTGGTCGAAGGCCGAGGAGGGCCTGATTGACGCCAGACTCGTCGTGGCAGCTACCCGAGCCCGCGTCGAGGCGGTCACCGCCGCTCTGGCGGGGCGCTTCGACCGGGATGCGCGCCGATCGATCGAGGCGGCGCCAGGGGCGAAGGGGAGCTTGATCTCGTTGCTCGACATCCCGGTCGGTCTCGAGCAGGCAGTCGATGCGGCCCTGGGTCGGTGGGCTGATGCGGTCGCCTTCGACGGCGTCGAGTCATTGCAGGGCGCGGTCGAAGCGGTGAAGGCGTCAGGCGGCGGCGGGGTGCCCGTGGTTGCCACAGCCAGCCGCGAGGCAGTCCCGGCCCGGTCGGTTGCGCGGACCGCGGGCGTCGAGGTCCTCGTCGACCGGCTCGGGCCGGACGCCGACCGAGGTCTGGCCAGCCATCTGTTGGGCGACGTCATCCTGGTTGAGGGCTGGACCGCGGCCTGGTCCATGGTCTCACGGCATCCTGACTTGCGAGCGGTCACACCTGAGGGTGACTTGGTTTCCTCAGATGGGGTGCAGATCGCCTCTCCGGACGGAGCCGGGCCGGCGATGCTCGAGTCTGCCCAAGTCGATCTCGAATCCGCCGAGACCGACCTGTCGAGAGCGGTGTCGATTCACACTGCGGCCAAACGTGACTTCGAGAAGAGCCGGGACCTCGAGCGCAGCGCCCTCGAGGAGTTGGAATCGGCTGAGACCGGGTTGTCAGGGCGCACCGAGGCCATGGCCCGACTTCAGAAGTCGGTCGACGTGCTCGAGGGCGAGCGCTCACGCCTCGCCCAGCGACGCAGCTCAGTGGTCGAAGGGGTAATCGATCGCGAACGCCAGATCGTCGACTTGCAGCACCGTCTCCGGTCACTCGAAGGTGAGGAAGCCGAGCGGTTGAAGGTCTGGGAGGAGTTGGAGGCTCGCCGAATCCAGCTGGCCGCCGATAAAGAGCTGGCTCGGTCGGAATGGCAGGAGTCTGCCACCACATTGCAGGCGATCATCGAGCGACGGCGTCTGCTGCAGGAGCGAATCACACGCATCGAGTCGGACATGATGCGTGTCGAGACCGGATCGGAAGGCACCGACGGCGCCGCGACTCTCGATGTTGTGGAGAGGTACGCCCGACGCGGTGTCGAGGTCCTGCAGACCCGTCTCGACGAGTTGCGTCACCGTCAGACCGATCTTCGTGCATCTCATCAGGCGACGATCACCGATCTGGACAGGGCCCGGACCGATCATGAGGCGTCGAGGGACAGAATCGCCGAGTCACGGGAGCGTCTGAGCGAGCTCCAGGTCCGTCTCACCGAATTGCGTCTCCGTCGGGAGAATGTCGTGGAGGGGGTCCGGCGCGACGCCGACGCCGAGATCGAGCTGGCGCTGGAGGCCGAGCGCCCCGACCTTCCCGCTGACGCCGACCTCGAGGGGCTCCTCGAGGAGAGGATTGCCCAGCTACGCCGTCTCGGCCCAATCAACCCCCTGGCCGCGGTGGAGTTCGCAGACCTTGACGAGCGCCACACATTCCTCTCCGACCAGCTCGCCGACGTCGAGTCGTCTCGCGCCGAGCTGCGCAAGGTGATCCGGGCCCTCGACGAGGAGATCGAGCATCGGTTCCAGGAGGCCTTCCACGAGGTAGCCGAGGCCTACCAGCGCTATTTCACGGTCCTGTTCCCGGGTGGCCGGGGTCGGATCAGGCTGACCGATGGCGCCGATTTCGAGGCCGGGATCATGATCGAGGCCCAGCCTCTCGGCAAGAAAGTCAGCCAGCTCAGCTTGTTGTCGGGCGGTGAGCGAAGCCTGGCCGCATTGGCCTTCCTGTTCTCGGTTTTCGAGGCCCGTCCCAGCCCGTTCTATGTGCTCGACGAGGTGGAGGCGGCCCTCGACGACGCCAATCTCCGACGATTCCTCCGGATAGTCGACGAGTTTCGCCAGCGCGCCCAGCTTCTCATCGTGACCCATCAACAACAGACGATGGAAGCGGCCGATGTCCTCTACGGCGTCACGATGGAGCCGGGCGGCTCCTCGCAGGCGGTGCGCAAGGACATGACCATGGTGGGCGTCGAGCAGCTTTCGTAGCGGTAGTTTCAGGCTTCGCAATGGACACCACAACCATCGTCGTCGTCATCGCCGTCGCGGTGATCGGCGCGGTCGTCGTTGTGACCTTGGTGCTCAGAGGCCGTGCCGGGTCCCCTTCTTTGCCCGGGGGAAGCCCGACTGCTGGTGTGGGTCGGGGGCAAGGCTCCTTGGGGGCATCGCTGCGACAGGTCCTGGGATCCGGTGTCGGTGAGCAGACCTGGGCCGATCTTGAGGAAGCCATGCTCGCCGCCGATGTCGGGGTCGATGCCAGTGCCGCCATCGTCCGGAGTGTTCGCTCGGCGCGCCCGGAGACTGCCGAACAGGCTCGTGAGCAGTTGGCACGCCAGCTTCGTCTCGAGCTGGGGGCTGAGGCACGTGAGCTCCACCTCGTCGGCGACCCGTCGGTGATCCTGGTGGTTGGGGTCAATGGGACCGGGAAGACCACCACGATCGCCAAGCTCGCTGCCCGACTCGAGGGGGAGGGCAAGAAGGTGATTCTGGCGGCGGCCGACACCTTCCGTGCCGCGGCAGGCGCCCAACTCCAGACCTGGGGTGATCGCCTCGGCGTCGACGTGGTCGGTGGCCAGGAAGGCGGTGACCCGGCGTCCGTTGCCTTCGATGCCATCAGCTCCGCTCGGGCGAAGGGCGTCGACGTCGTCATCGTCGACACCGCCGGCCGCCTCCACGCCAAGAAGAACCTGATGGCGGAGATGAGCAAGATCCATCGGGTCGCGGCGGGGACCCGGGGCGCGGTCGACGAGGTCCTGCTCGTTCTCGACGCTACCGCCGGTCAGAATGGGATCACTCAGGTGAGGGAGTTCTCCGAAGCGGTCCCGGTGAGTGGGATCGTCCTCACCAAACTGGACGGAACGGCCAAGGGCGGGATCGTGATCGCCATCGAGCGACAGCTCGGCGTCCCGGTCAAGCTGGTCGGTGTCGGTGAAGGCATCGACGACCTCGTCCCGTTCGATCCGGATAGGTTCGTAGACGAGCTCTTGGAGGGCTGATGAACACAGATGATCTAGCTGCCGCAGCCAGGGCCGCAGCCGAGGGCTCTTACTCGCCGTACTCCGGGTTTCGAGTGGGAGCGGTGGTGGTCGGCGAGCACGGCGAGGTGTTCATCGGGGCCAACGTCGAGAATTCCGCATATCCGGCGTCCTCCTGTGCCGAGGCGACGGCCATCAGCACCGCAGTGAGTCATGGAGTGCGCAAGATCGACACCGTGGCGGTGGCCTGTGTCGACG
>Ga0209108_10001596_pt1 | contig 13144 bp, 14 predicted proteins | sample Rifsed10ft1_FD_184003 | JGI IMG/M metagenome (GOLD analysis project Ga0209108, IMG submission 184003) | Soil microbial communities from Rifle, Colorado, USA - sediment 10ft 1 (version 2) | ecosystem: Environmental > Terrestrial > Deep subsurface > Rock core/Sediment | place: Rifle, Colorado...
TCCGCCATGCCTCACAAACGGAACCCGATCCTCTCCGAGCGGATGACCGGGATGGCGCGCCTCCTCCGCGGCTACGCCCAGGTCGGCCTCGAGAACGTGGCTCTCTGGCACGAAAGGGACATCTCACATTCCTCAGCGGAGCGGGTGGCCCTACCCGATGCCTCCATCGTCCTTCACTACATGCTGGTCAAGTTCGAAAGCCTCATCGACCACCTCGTCGTCGATGCTGAGCGCATGCTGGGCAACCTCGCCTCGACCCGCGGGTTGGTCTTCAGTCAGGCGGTGCTGCTGGCCCTGGTCGAGAAGGGACTGACCCGAGACGTCGCCTACCGGATCGTCCAGGGCCACGCCATGACTGCCTGGAACGGGGAAACCCACCTCCGCGATGTTCTGGCGTCCGACCCCGAAGTCGTGCTCAGCGAGGCGGAGTTGGAGCACTGCTTCTCGTTGGAGAAGGTGGCCGAATCCGCCGAAGTGGTGTTCCAGCGTCTCGAGTCACTTCAAGTCGGCTGAGCCGCGCCCGTCGAGTGGATAGATCTCCTCCAGCTGATCCTTGAAGGAAGCGGTGGGAAGCAGAACCGCCGCCCCCCGGGGTGTCCGGTGGTTCTGGACTTCGATCGAGAATCGGGAGACCGAGTCCTTGGAGATCCCCCGATAGCGCCAGGCCGTGGAAACCGCCTGCCCGAAGGTCCACGACGAGTCGAGGCGGACCGAGGAGGCCACGGCGGCCAGCTTTTTGGTCAGGGACACGGGCGAGGAGAACCCCGAGGCCTTGTCCGCCAACTGGAACAGCACGTCCTGCTGCCTCGTCTGGCGGGCGAAGTCGGATCCCACGACTTCGACCCAATTCCCACGGATGAGTTGCTCGGTTTGTCTCGACCTGACCCAGGCCAGGGCGGTCTCACCGTTGGCCCGGCGGCAGCCGGCGGAGGTGATGTTCAAGCCCGACTTGGCGTCGCGAGTCGGATGGTCGACACAGATGGTCACCCCACCCATGACATTCACCACCCTGGCGAAGCCGGCGAAGTTCACCCTCGCCACATGGTCGACAGGTATCCCGGTGTAATCCTCGACCATGATCGCCAACAGCTCCGAGCCCGAAGCCACCCCGGTGCAGCCTCCGAGGCCCTCGTTGAGCCTGGTGAGGGTGCGTTCGCACAGATTCCAGACGAAGAGGTCTCTGGGAAGGCTCACCATGATCGGATTCGCCCCGTCCTCGGGTTGAAGGGCGAGGATGATCACGTCGGCGAGAAACCCTGAAGCGTCGGCTCCAACCAGGAGATACGAGGTGAAGACCTCGTCATCGATGGGTGTCCCGAACGAGTTGGGGGTCAGGGCGTAGGGGTCGAAGGGCCCGGACAGGTCGAACTCACCCGCCAGCTCCAATTGATGCTCGGCAAGCTCCTCGCCCTCCTGGTATTGCGAGGGCTCGACGAACACTATGTCGCCGGAGGTGGTGCCGGTTACGTCGATGGCGGCCCGGGCCGCCTCAGGATCGAACTCCTCGCTGGCCACCGTGCCCAACGCCGCCTGAACCTGATACGCGTAGAACGCTCCCAGCCCGAGAACCACCCCCGCTGCGACGGTGATCACCACCCTCCACGGGTGGAGGACCACGTATTGGACGATTCCCACTTCGGTATCGATCCTAGGTCTGGAGAATCAGGTCGAGGGCGTGATGTGCACCGTACCCGTGAAGACGCCGACGGTCCTCCCGTCTCCTCTGGTCACATCGACGCGGTAGGTGCCAAGGGTGCGTCCCCGCGACGCCTCCGTGACCCTCGCTTCGAGACGGTCTCCAGCCCGGGTTGGCGCGGTGAGGGCCAAATGCGCGTCCACCGCCACTGCTCTTTCCCCGGCGGCATTCGAGGCAAGGGAGAAGGCACAATCGGCGAGGGAGAACACCATGCCACCGTGCCCCACATCGAGGAAATTGAGGTGCTCAGGCCTTACTTCGAGCGAGACGGCTATCTCCTCATCGGAAACCGAGACCAGCTCGACTCCCAACGAGCGTGCGAATTGGTCGGCGCGGAGCATCTCCTCCACGGTTGAAGACGCGAACCCGGACACCGGACGAGATTAGGTGGGCACTGTCCACCCCGGCGTCGTCACCAGGTTCTGGGCGTGATCATCGGGGTAGGCCGACCGGTCATCTTGAGCTTCAGATCGTCGACCTCGAAGTCGAGGTGACTGGCCACCGACACCACCCCGTCCACCCGGGCAGTGAATCCGTCGAGTAGGTCGACGTCAGATCGAGTCTCGAGCCGGCCGCTGAGGACGACGTTGCCCTCGTTGCTCCGGACATCGACACGCCCGGGATCGATCCAGAGGACCTCGCCCATGATGTGATCCCGGATCTCGTTGATGATCTCCTGGTCGGGGCGGGCAAAGACCCGAAGTATGTCCGATCGACTCACCAGGCCGACGAGTGCACCGTCGTCATCCACCACGGGGATCCGCTTGACACGCTCCTTCTGCATCAGGCGGGCGGCTTCTGCGTGATCGGCTTCAGGGCCGAGCACGATCAGATCGGTGCTCATCACATCACCAACAAGGCGCTCCTGGGTGGGAAGCTCCACCTCCCTGTGGATGAAGCGGAGGAGACCGGCCGGCGTCTTGCGACGCCTATCGGCTTCGGTTGCCACGAAATCGGCTTCGGTGATGATGCCGACAGGAACGCTGTCGCCTTCGGTCACAACCAAACCGCTGATGCCGGCTTCGATCATGCGGCGCGCTGCTTCCTTGAGGGAGTCGTCGGGGCCGACCGTGATCACATCGCGTGTCATCAAATCGCGGAGTTTCATCAGGTCTCCTTTCAACATTCAACGTATGTCGACCCGCCGCGAGACAACTAGGGCAATACGTCCTGAATGAAAAGGAGTCGCACGCAGGACGGCAGACCAAGCGACGAGGCCCGCTCCCCTCCCAACTACCCTGCCGTCACATGGTGGCGCTACCTCATGTCGCATCGGGCAAGGTCAGGGAGATGTACGAGGTAGACAGGGACCACCTCCTGATCGAGACCACCGATCGCATCTCTGCCTACGACGTCGTCCTCAACCAGCCGATACCCGAAAAGGGAAAGGTGCTTACCGGCCTCAGCCTCCACTTCTTCGACCTCCTCGACACCCCGAACCACCTCGTAACCACCGACCTGACCAGGGTCGAAGGTCTGTCTGGGGCCGATCGGGAGGCCTTGCGGGGCAGGGCGATGGTGGTTCGCCGCGCCGAGGTGATCCCCGTCGAGTGCGTGGTCAGGGGTTACCTCTACGGGTCGTCGTGGCGCGAGTACCGCGACGGTGGCGGGCCCACCACCGAACATCTCCCCTCGGGGCTCCGGCTGGCCGACCTGCTCCCCGAGCCGATCTTCACTCCGGCCACCAAGGCGACATCGGGGCATGACGAGAACATCACCGAGTCCCAAACCCGAGCCCTCCTCGGCGACCAGCTCTATGAGGAGTTGCGGAAACGATCCGTCGACATCTACCTGCGGGCCTCCGAACACGCCGCGGCGCGCGGGGTGATCCTGGCCGACACCAAGTTCGAGTTCGGTTTTGCCGGTGACGAATTGCTCCTCATCGACGAGGTGCTCACCCCGGATTCGTCCAGGTACTGGCCGGCGGATCAATGGAAACCGGGGCACGAGATCCCGTCTTTCGACAAGCAGCCATTGCGGGACTGGCTCGACGCCACCGACTGGGACCGGACCCCGCCGGCGCCCGACCTTCCGCCGGAGATAGTCGATGAGACCAGCGCCAGGTACGTCGAGGCCTATGAGCGGGTCACCGGGGAGAGCTTCGAGACCTACCTGAACCAGGTCCCTCGATGAGAGTGAGCGTCGAGATCACGCGCCGGCCTGAGATCGCCGATCCCGAGGGGACCAACATCATGCGGGCGCTCACCGACTTGGGTCATCGCGATATCGAGTCGGTGCGGGTCGATCGGATCCTTCACCTCGATATCAGGGGTGATGATCCCGATCAGGTCAAGCTGCGCGTCGAGGAGATGTGCCGACAGCTTCTAGCCAACCCGGTACTCGAGGACTTCCGGGTCGAGGTGGGCGAATGAGGACCGCGGTTGTCGTCTTCCCCGGGACCAACTGCGAGCACGACGTGGTGCACGCCCTGAGGTCGCTCGGTGGAGACGCCGAATTGGTGTGGCACCGCGAGACCGACCTCTCCGACTTCGACGGAGTGATCCTGCCCGGCGGGTTCGCCCATGGCGACTACTTGCGCACGGGCGCCATCGCGCGGTTCTCACCGGTGATGGCCGAAGTAAGGCGAGTGGCAGACGAAGGCGCCCCGGTTCTCGGCATCTGCAACGGATTCCAGGTGCTTTGCGAGGCGGGAATGCTCCCCGGCGCCCTGATCGCCAACCGGGACCTGGCGTTCATCTGCCGTTTCGTGGAGGTGGAGGTGACCGACACTTCGACGATCCTCACCCGCAACGCCGAGCTGGGCCAACGGATTCGCATCCCGCTCAACTCGTATGAGGGGAATTGGGTCCACCCGGGATCCGACGCCAGGGTGGCACTGACCTACATCGACAATCCGAACGGGTCACAGGGCTCGGCGGCCGCGGTGTCCAACCCCGAGGGCAATGTGGTGGGGGTGATGCCCCATCCCGAGCGCGCCTCGGATGAGCTCCTCGGGTCGTCGGACGGCTTGGTCCTCCTGGAGAGCTTTCTCCAGTCGCTGGTGCCGGCATGACCATCACCGGCCAGCCGGTGCACCGGCGGCTCGGAATGACCGACGACGAATACGAGTCCGTGCTCCGAATCCTGGGCCGTGACCCCCTCCCTGCCGAGTTGGCGATGTACTCGGTGATGTGGTCCGAGCACTGCTCCTACAAGTCCTCGCGAGCCCACTTGCGCCGGTTCCCCACCGAGGCCCCCTGGGTGGTGGTGGGACCTGGCGAGAACGCAGGCGTGGTAAAGCTCGGTGACGGCTGGCTGGCCGCCCTCCGGATCGAGAGCCACAACCATCCCTCGTTCGTCGAGCCGTACCAGGGCGCCGCCACCGGAGTCGGGGGGATCTTGCGCGATGTCTTCACCATGGGTGCCCGCCCCATCGCCCTTTGGGATCAGATCAGATTCGGGCCGCTCGACGATCCGAAGAACCGATATCTGTTCGGTGGTGTGGTGGCGGGAATCGCCGGCTACGGCAACGCCGTCGGGGTCCCCACCGTGGGTGGGGAGATCGAGTTCGCCCCGACCTACTCCGGCAACCCGCTTGTCAACGTGATGTGTCTCGGAATCCTCAGAGAAGAGCAACTGGTGCTGGGGACGGCCGGAGAACCGGGAAACATGGCGGTGCTGCTCGGAAAGGCGACCGGTCGCGACGGAATCGGTGGCGCCTCGGTGCTCGCCTCGGCTTCGTTCGACGACGAGTCCCAGGAGAAGCGGCCCAGTGTTCAGGTCGGCGACCCATTCGAGGAGAAGAAGCTGATCGAGGCCTGTCTCGAGTTGTTCGAAGCAGGGCTGGTGGCCGGGATCCAGGACCTCGGCGCCGCCGGGCTGGCGTGCGCCATCTCGGAGCCGGCCGGCCGGGCCGGTGTCGGCATGGACATCGACCTCGACTCGGTGCACGTCAGGGAGAGCGGGATGACCGCTCCCGAGCTCCTCATGTCCGAATCCCAAGAGCGGATGATGGCGTTCGTCCACCCCGGGAATGTCGAAGCGGTCCTGGCGGTCGCCGAGAAATGGGAGATCGAGTCGGCTGTGGTCGGCCAGGTGAAAGCCGGGGGCACCCTGAGCGTGCGTCACGCGGGTGAGATCGTCGCCGAGTTGCCGGCGGCCTCGCTGGCCGACGACGCCCCCCTATACGACCGGCCGCTCAGGCGCCCCGATTGGCTGGACGAGTTGTGGGCAACCCCGGACCCATCTCCGATTGCGCCTGCCGACGCCCTGATTCGCCTTCTCGATGACCCCGGCATCGGCTCATCGGCGTGGGTCCACGAGCAATACGACCACATGTTGTTCCTGAACACCCTGCGCGGCCCGGGAGGCGACGGCTCTCTGCTCCGGATCAGGGGTACCACCAAGGGTCTTGCGGTTTCCACCGACGGGAACGGGGGTCTCTGCCTGCTCGATCCGCGACGCGGGGCCGCCCGTCTGGTCTTCGAGGCGGCGCTGAACGTCGCGATGACAGGGGGAGCGCCGTTGGCGGTCGTCGACAACCTCAACTTCGGCAATCCCGAGAAACCCGAGGTCATGTGGCAGTTCCGCGAGACCATCGAGGGGATCTCCGAGGCCTGCGAGGCGCTCGGCATCCCGGTGGTGGGAGGCAATGTCTCCTTCTACAACGAGACAGATGGCGTCGACATCCACCCGACCCCGGTGGTCGGCCTCCTGGGTCTCGCCGACCCGATCCCCGCCCAGCTCCCCGCTTTGAACCGGGCGAACGCAGGCATGGAAATCTGGGAGGTGGGCCCGGAAGCCACCGGCAACCTCGCCGGATCGGCTCTGCAGCGGGTGGTCCTGGGCCAACTCGGTGGCCGGCCCACCGCGGCCCAGCCCGAGGTGGCCAAACCGGTGATCGATTTGGCAGCCTCTCTCGCCCACCAGGCACCGGTTCTCCACGACATCTCGTCGGGAGGCCTGGCGGTGGCCATCGCCGAGATCTGCATCGCCTCGGGGGTCGGGGCCGAGTTGTGGGTGGAGGGTGACGGTCGTCTGTTCTCCGAGGACCCGCACCGCTTCATCGTGGTGATGGAGCCGGGAACGGTGAGCTTGCCAGTCGACCTGGCCCGGCGAATTGGCGCCGTGGGTGGTGACCGGCTGTCGATAGCCGGCGCAGCCATCGATCTCGGCCTGCTCACCACTACCTACCGGGACGCGATCCCTCGCCGCATGCGCGGGTGAACTCTGCCGCGCATCGTTCCTCGTAATTGGGACAAGGAGGGGTCACATGCGGACCTGTGCAACCCGATTTGGGGAGGGGCGGGGGCCCGAGTCGATAGCATCGCCTGGTGGCGAGAACAATCGGCATCCTGACCGCGGGCGGAGACAGCCCCGGTCTCAACGCGGCGATCCGAGCCATCGGCAAATCGGCACAGCGCGCCTACGGCATGGACGTCATCGGCTTCAAGGACGGGTTCCAGGGCCTGATGCTGAACCGGTACGTGCGGCTCGACTCCGACGCCCTTTCAGGGATCCTGACCAGAGGCGGCACGGTGCTCGGCACCAGCCGCGCCAGGGTCGACAGAATGGAGTTGGCCGACGGCAGCGTCATGGACGGCCGAGCCGTGATGAGGGAGATCGTCGAAAAGCACGATCTGGAGGCCCTGGTGTGTCTCGGCGGCGACGGCACCATGCGCAACGCCCTGAAGCTTCAGCAGGCCGGAATTCGGGTGCTGGCGGTGCCCAAGACCATCGACAACGACGTCGCCGGAACCGACGTGACCTTCGGTTTCGACACCGCGATGGGGATCGCAACCGATGCCATCGACCGTCTCCACTCCACGGCCCACTCCCATCACCGAATCATCGTGGTTGAGATCATGGGTCACGAAGTGGGCTGGCTGGCCCTGGGCGCCGGGCTGGCGGGTGGGGCCGATGTGATCCTGATCCCGGAGATCCCCCATGACATCGAGGCAGTGGCGTCCTCGATTCAGGCGCGCAAGGAAGCCGGAAGCGCCTTCTCGATCGTGGCGGTCGCCGAAGGTGCCTACTCCAAGAACCAGGCCTCGTCGCAAGCAACGCTCCTGGAAGAGATGGAGATGGCCAAAGGCAACGAACGACGCCGGCTGAGAAGGATCCTCAAAGACCTCCAAGAGGATCGGTCGAAGCGCACCACGCATCTCGCTTCGAGTTTGGAAACACTGACCGGGCTCGAGTCGAGGGTGACCATTCTGGGGCATGTGCAACGTGGCGGCACTCCCTCAGCTGCCGACCGACTGCTCGCCACCCGGCTTGGTACTGCCTGTGCCGGGTATGTAGCCGAAGGCATCCAAGGGGTGATGGTGGCTTCCCGCGGGGAAGGATCGGACCCGGTTCCCTTGAAGGAGGTCGCAGGGATCACCAAGTTCGTGCCCCTCGATCATTCCTGGCTCAGCTCGGCCCGTAGGCTGGGAATCGCGCTCGGCGACTGACTCAGACCGCGGGTCGTCGCAACGTCGAGTAGGTCCAGGCTGCCCCGAGCGCATCGATGAGGCCGAAAACCACGAGCTGCCAGGCCTCACCCGTGATCCAGAAGACAACGAATGCCGTTGCGCTGAACAGACGTGCCAGCACCGAAGCGACGAAGAAGCTGCGCGCCTCGTTGGTTGAGGCGTCGTAGAAGAACAGCGACAAGATCACGGCCAAGACCCCGACGACACGGATCCAAATCTCCTCTGTCTCGGGCAACCCGAGACCATCGAGCAAGAGGTTGGGTGCCACCAGGAGCCAGGTCCCAAGGACCAACAAGTAGATGCTCCAAAAGAACACGCTTCGAGCCGGCGCCGACATAGGGCCCTCCTTCTCGCGCTCACCCTACCCTGGCTCCGATGAGCACCCTTGGAGCCGTCCTCGCCGGCGGTCGAAGCTCGCGTATGGGGGCGGACAAAGCAGAGGTCGACGTAGGAGGTCAGACCATGCTGCAACGAGTCTCCTCGGCACTGGGGGAGCTCCTCCCGCATGTCGTGTTGCTCGGTGCCGAGCGCGATGGGATCGAGTGCTGGCCCGATGCTTTTCCGGCTCGAGGACCCCTTGCCGGCATTGTGACTGCCCTTTCCCGGATGGAGGAGGGCCGCGTCCTCATCGTCGCCGTGGATCAGCCGTTTGTCCGGTCCCAGACCCTGACCCGGCTCGACGAGCTCGACTCGAAGATCCCGGTGGTCCCCGTGGACCGGGACGGGGTCCGCCAGGTCACATGTGCCGTCTACCCAAAAGCGATCGCCGAAGCGGCCATGGAGGAGGCGGAGGCCGACGGGTCGATCCAGAGCCTGCTCGATCGGGTTTCGTTCCACGCAGTGACCCCTGAGACTTGGGCGCTTTGGGGGGAGGATGGGAGAAGTTGGTACTCAGTCGACACCCCCGGTGGTCTGGAGGAGGGTGTCCGCCGCTTTCTCTGAATAACCGCCTGGCCATCGGAGACAAGAAGAAGGGGCCCTGATAGGCCCCGTCTTCTTCTGGCGGTTGCTGGTATTCAGGGGGCCACAGTGGTCGTGGCTCCCGCCAGAGTTGTCGTTGTCTCAGTGCCAGCCGGCGCGGTGGTTGATGTCCCATCGTCCGGGTTGTCGGTGCCACAGGCGACGAGCGCCAGGCTCAATGCCAGCGCCGACGCGAGGAGACCTTTGGTCACTCTGTTCTTCATGTTTGTGCCTCCACAGCCGCTCGGAGCGAGCGGCATAGGGGACCTATTCCACGTTCGGGCGAGTTCCAAACGTGGTTTTCCACGAAGGTCGGGCGAATAGGCCAGGAGCACCGCCTCACCTAGCATGAACGACGTGCCCGAGGAGGCTGCTATCTCACCAACCGCCAGGCCCGGTGAGGCCTGCGGGGTAATCGCTGCGTACACCCCCAAGGAACGCGCGGCCAATCTCATCTACTTCGGCCTCTTCGCCCTTCAACACCGCGGACAGGAATCGGCCGGGATCGCGACCTCCGATGGTGAGACCGTCACTGTCTTCAAGGACCTCGGCCTGGTCGCACAGGTCTTCGACGAATCGACCCTGGCCGGTCTCGACGGCCATGTGGGGATCGGGCACACCCGGTACTCGACCACCGGCTCCAACAACTGGGCCAACGCCCAACCCGTCCATCGTCAGGTCGGCAACACCAGTGTGGCGTTGGGTCACAACGGGAACCTCACCAACACCCGCCAGCTTGCGGCGGAGCTGGGGATCTCCGGCGCCACCACCGACTCCGATTTGATGGCTGAAGGGATTGCCCGGGAGCTCGACGACGAGCGGTCCGATTCTCGTGGGTTGGAAATGGCGATCATGAAGGTGGCGCCCAACTGGAAAGGTGCCTTCTCCCTGGTCATCATGGACCAGGGAAGAGTGGTCGGTCTTCGCGACCCCAACGGATTCCGCCCCCTCTGCCTCGGGTCGCTTCCTGACGGTGGCTGGGTCATCGCATCGGAGACCGCCGCCCTCGATCTCATCGGATCCCGTTTCGTCCGTGAGGTGGCTGCGGGCGAAATGGTGGTCATAGACGCCGGGGGAGTTCACAGCTACCACCCGTTCGACCAGGTGACACCCGGTCTCTGTCTCTTCGAATTCGTGTACTTCGCCCGGCCCGACAGTCAGATGTACGGGCGGAGCATCCACGGGGCGCGTCATCAGATGGGTCAGGTCCTCGCCGCTGAGCACCCGGTCCAGGCCGATGTGGTCGTCCCCGTTCCCGAGTCGGGAATACCGGCCGCCCAGGGGTTCGCCGCCGCCAGTGGCATCCCCTACACCGACGGGTTGGTCAAGAACCGCTACATCGGTCGCACCTTCATCGAGCCCACGCAAACGATCCGGGATCGCGGGATACGGCTCAAGCTCAATCCGATCGTGGAGAACTTGAACGGGAAGCGGGTGATCCTGGTCGATGACTCCATCGTCCGCGGCTCCACCACCCGCAAGCTGGTGCAACTGATTCGAGAAGCAGGTGCGGTCGAGGTTCATTTGCGGGTCTCCTCGCCTCCCTACCGCTGGCCGTGCTTCTACGGGATGGACACCTCTGATCGGTCGACATTGATCGCATCCCGCATGGACATCGAAGGGACCCGTCAGCATCTGGGGGCGGACTCGCTCGGCTACTTGTCTCTGGAGGGCCTGCTCGGGGCAACCGGTGTCGCCGACGCCGGGTTCTGCACCGCCTGTCTGTCCGGGGAGTACCCGACCGAGATCCCCGAGGTGACGGACAAGTTCCAGCTCGAGCGCTCCTGAGAATGACCTCATATCGGGAGGCCGGGGTCGACCTCGACGGCGCCGACCGTCACGTGGCCAACATCTCGTCGGTGGTCACTTCGACCTGGGCGGCGGAAGTGATAGGCGGATTTGGGGGCTTCGCGGCAGGAGTCGAGATCCCTGAGGGTTACCGCCGGCCGGTGTTGATGATGTCGATCGACGGTGTCGGCACCAAGTTGGAGTTGGCACGACGCGCCGGGCGCTGGGATGGAGTGGGCATGGATGTGGTCGCCATGTGTGTCGACGACCTGGCAGCGTTGGGCGCCCGGCCCATCGGATTCGTCGACTACCTGGCGGTCGGGGCCCTCGACGAGGAGCGCGACCTGGCGATCGTCGCCTCGATCGCCGCAGCCTGTCTCCAGGCCGGGTGCCCGCTGTTGGGAGGAGAGACGGCCGAGCATCCCGGGGTGATGGCACCTGATGCGGTCGACCTGGCCGGCGCAGTGATGGGCGTGGTCGAGAACGGGGAAGAGCTCGGTCCGGGCCGAGTCTCCCAAGGCGACCTGCTGGTCGGGCTCAGGTCACCCAACCTCCGTTCGAACGGGTTCTCACTGATCCGCTCGCTCTTCGCCGACAGCCTCGATGAGCACCTCGAGAGCTTTCTCGAGCCGTCGGTGATCTACTCGCCGTCGGTACAGAGGGCAGTGTCCACCGGCGCCGTGCACTCCGCGGCTCACATCACAGGTGGGGGAATCATCGGGAACATCCCCAGGAGTCTGCCTGCTCACCTCGGGGCCACGATCGACACCTCAGCTTGGGCAGTGCCCCCGGTGTTCGAGTCGGTGGCAGCAATGGGGATGCCCCGAGAGGAGATGTTCCGCACCTTCAACATGGGCATCGGGTTTTGCCTGGTGGTGGACCCCGAGGGTCTCGATGAGGTCCTGGAGGCCACCGCCGAGCACGAGCCTGGCGTGATCGGCGTCGTCACTGCAGGCGGAGGGCTCGACATCCGATGAGCTTTGGCAGGGCGACGTCGGTCCATAGCTCGGACGGCAGGACCTGGACCGGGGCGATCGAGCCCGATTGGGACATATTCGAGAACGCAAACGGGGGCTACATGATGGCGATCGCCGCCCGGGCCATGTCGGGGGCCGCCGACGACAGGCTCCCGGTGAGCGTGACCGCTCATTTCACCCGGCCCGGCAAGGCGGGGCCGGTGTCCATCGCCACCGAAGTCGTCCGCGCCGGTCGCACCTTCTCCACCGTTCGGGCCGACCTGAGCTCGGAAGCCGGCGTCGTCCTGGCAATGCTCGGAACGTTTGCCGAGGCGGGCCGTTCCCCCGGCGACACCCTTCTCGTCGACTCCGAGATCCCCGACGTCCCCCCGCCGGATGACTGCGTCCCCGCTCTGCCGGCGGTCGACGGGCCGCTCCCCCCGCCCCTGATGGGCAAGGTCGAAGAGCGAATTCACCCCGATGATGCAGGAGCCTTGCTCGGCAAGCCCACCGGCCGGCCCAGAATGCGGGGGTGGATTCGTCTCCGCGACGGGGAGGCGATGACCCCGTTTGTGCTCCTGCTGGTCGCAGACGCATTCCCGCCGGCGATCTTCAACACTTTCCTCCCGCTTGCCTGGACCCCCACACTGGAGATGACAACCCATATCCGGGCCACCCAGGTTGAGGGTTGGCTCAGGTGTCAGTTCACCACCCGCTTCATCAGTGGCGGTTACCTCGAGGAAGACGGCGAGATCTGGGACGAGTCCGGACGCCTGGTTGCCCAATCCCGTCAGATTGCCCTGATCCCGCGCTGACCTCTCCCGTAATTGGGTTGCACAGGGGTCATATATGGCCCTCTGGCTCCCAATTACGAGCCGCCGCCTCCAGCTCGGCGAGCAACTCCGACTTCCGCACCGGATCGAGAAACGAGGCCTCAATCGAGTTCCGGGCCAGGGCGACGAGTTGGGGAGGGCCTAGGCCCAGGCCATCGGCCAGTTCTTGATAGTTGTCACCCACGTAACCCCCGAAATAGGCCGGGTCGTCGGAGTTGACCGTCACCGTGATCCCGGCCTCTATGAGCCGGGGAAGGGGGTGATCCTCGATTCGATCCACCACCTTCACTGCGACATTGGACATCGGGCAAACCGTGAGCGGAATCCCATCACGAACGAGCCTCCTCACCACCTCCGGGTCCTCGAGACAGCGCACTCCATGATCGATCCGTTCCGCGCCGAGCACATCCAACGCCGCCGTTATGTTCTCCGGCGGTCCCTCCTCACCGGCGTGGGCCACCGCCCGCAGCCCCAGATCGCGGGCCCTCTCGTAGG
>Ga0209108_10001599_pt1 | contig 13136 bp, 9 predicted proteins | sample Rifsed10ft1_FD_184003 | JGI IMG/M metagenome (GOLD analysis project Ga0209108, IMG submission 184003) | Soil microbial communities from Rifle, Colorado, USA - sediment 10ft 1 (version 2) | ecosystem: Environmental > Terrestrial > Deep subsurface > Rock core/Sediment | place: Rifle, Colorado...
ATGAGCGACGAGGTCGAGGAGCGACGCCGGCGCGTGGCCGAGGCGGCCGCGCGTGCCGCCGGCGCCGTCCACCTGCGCTATCGCGGCGAGCGCCTCACTCGCGAGGTCAAGAGAGACAATCCCATCGATTACGCCACGCGCGCCGACGTCGAGTCGCAGGCGGCGGCGCGGGACGTCATTCTGGGTGCGTTTCCGGGCGAGGCCGTAGTCGGCGAGGAGGGCGCCGGCGACCGCAGCGAGGTCGAGCGCCGCGCCGAGGCCGGCTGCTGGCTCATCGACCCCCTGGACGGCACGATGGAGTACGTCCACGGCAGCCCCGTGTTCTCCGCCATCGTGTCATACGTGAAGGGCGGCGAGACGCTCGCCGCCGCGGTCTACTTCCCCGTCCTCGGCGAGCTGTACAGCGCCGGCGCCGGCCGGGGCGCAACCCTGAACGAAGAGCCCGTCCGCGTCTCGGGCCAGACGGAGTTGAGGAGCGCGATCTTCTCTTGTGCTTACCGATCGTCGCTGCCGGAGCGGGCGCGGCTGTTCGCGGCCGGCCTGGCGAAGCTGCTGCCGCACATCGAGGCGTTCCGGCTGCCCGGCGCGCCCTCGGTCGGCGCCTGCAACGTTGCGCGCGGTGCCTTCGACCTCTTCGCCCACACCGGGGTGCCGACGCCGGAGCAGCGGCGAGGCGGCCTCCTTCCAGCCCAGCCGTGGGAGGCGGCCGCCTTCGTGCTCCTGGTGCGAGAGGCGGGCGGCGCCGTCGCCGCCTACAACGGCGGCCCGCCGGGCGTCCTGGGGCTCAACGTCTACGCGGCGTCGGAGGCGCTGCTGCGCCGCTTCTTCGCCGTCCTCGACGAGCCGGGCGCCTAGCGCAGCACGCAGTAGTTGTGCGTGGCGCCGACGACGCTCTGGCAGAGGAAGTCGGCCATCTGCTGGCGCTGCTCCGCCGGCGCCTGCTGCGTGATCGCCGTCAGCAGCTCCTGGTCGGTCATCGTCCGCTTGCGGAAGGAGAGGACCGCCTTGGTCAGGCCCTCGATGCCCCACATGTCGTAGAGGCCGCGGATAAAGAGGAAGCCCTGGGCCCGCTCGGAGAGGACGCCGTGGAAGCTGGACGAGCGGCTGACGCCCACCTTCAGCCGGGCGTCGCCGCCGAGGACGTTCACGACGCCGCGGAAGTCCTCTGTCGCCTCCTCCAGCGAGCCCGTGAGGTAGTACTCGACGAAGTGGGCAAGGCCCTCCTCGAACCAGATAGGGAAGATGCCGTAGAGGGTCGAGTGGGTCAGCTCGTGGATCACCGTCTCCGCGTCGACGTACTCCGTGCTGAGGGCGATGAACTGGTCGTAAGAGACACCGGCGAAGATCTCCGGCAGGTCCGGCGTCACCTGGATGTGGATGAAGTGATAAGGAAAGGCGCCGACCAGCCCTTCCACCTTGGGCATGGCGTCCTTCGCCAGGTCGAGCGCGTGCCGCCCCAGCGCCGGGTCGTCTGCGGATACGAGCACGGCCACCTGGCCCGTCTGCGGCAGCTGAAGTACATCGAAGAGGCCGTCCCGCAGGGTGGAGCCGAGGATGGGGCCGATGGGCGGCGCCCGGTCGTCGCTGAGCGACTCGCTGTAGGCCTGGAAGACCCCTGTCAGGGCCACGGCCTCGCGGTCGTCGAGGCCGTCCGTGTACCAGGGCTGCTCGGCGGCGAAGGCGAGGAGGTCGCGGACGCTCGTTTGCTCGCCCTTGATGGCGCTGGCCCTCTCGCACTGCTGCACCGCCGCGATGAGGTCGAGGCGGGCCTGAGTCATCTCCTGGAACCACGGCTGCTTCAGCACCAGCTCGGCCAGCTCTGGCCTCATCGCCGGCAGGTAGCGCGCCTCAGCGATGTCCTGCAGGGCGCGCGGGTTGGGCGTCGGCGTCGGGCCGAGGACAGGGCCGGAGCCGCGCTTCGCGCCGCCACCGCAGGCGCCCGCCGTAATGACGAGCGCCACGACTGCCAGCAGGGGAACGATTCGCCGCATCCTTCCTCGCTTCCGTAGTGATTCTCGGCTGCGAGTCATGGCCGGCGCAGGCCTGCGGCGGTCGTGCGTCGGCTCGTATACTCGACTGCGGCGCCGACGGACCGAGCCTTGCCTGGAAGCCCCGACTCGCGGGAGACTGGAACGAAGGAGGGCGCCCTGAGCCCCGAAGAGCTGGACCAGAGACGGCGCGTGGCGGAAGAGGCGGCGAAGGCAGCCGCCGCCGTGCACAGGCGCTACTTCGGCGCCGGCCTCAGCGCCCGGACGAAGAACGACAACCCGCGCGACCTGGTCTCCCAGGCAGACGTCGAGTCGCAGGCCGCGGCGAAGGCGGTCATCGAGGCCGCCTTTCCCGGCGAAGCTATCCTCGGCGAGGAGGACGAGGGCGCCCTGCAGGCGGGCGAAGGCCGCCTCGCCGCCTGCTGGCTCATCGACCCGCTGGACGGCAGCTTCTCCTTCCTGCACGACTTCCCCTTCTTCGCCTCCACGGTCTGCTGGGTGGAGTCTGGCCTCCCGCTGGCCGGCTGCGTCTACGCCACGATGCAGGACGAGATGTTCGCGGCCGCCGCCGGCCGCGGCGCGACGCTGAACGGCCAGCCGATCTCGATCCGCAGGCGCCGGCCGCTGGCGGAGGCCGTCCTCGGCCTGCCGGCCGCCCGCTCCCCGGAGGGGATAGCCGCGCTCACCAGGCTCATAACCGCCGTCCAGGGCGTGCGCATCTTCCTCCCCTCCAGCCTCACGCTCTCCTACGTCGCCTGCGGCCGCCTGGACGCCGCGGCGACGCTGATGCCTTTGCAGCAGATGGGACCCTGGGACATCGCCGCCGGCGCCCTGTTGGTCGAAGAGGCGGGCGGCGCCGTCGGCAGCCATGGCGGTGCCCCGTTCGACCTGCGTTCGAAAGGCTACGTGGGCGCCTCATCGTCCGGGTTGCTGCGCCAGCTCGTCGAGGCCGGCCAGATCGCGCCGGAGGATGGCCTGGGATGAGCGAGACGGGCAGCACGCCCGAAGAGCGCGAGGTGCAGCAGGCCAAGCTCCGCGCCGAAGAGCTGCGCTCCCAGATCGCCTACCACGACTACCGCTACTTCGTCCTCGATAGCCCCGAGATCAGCGACGCCGAGTACGACGCGCTCATGCGCGCACTGCGGCAGCTGGAGGAGCGCTTCCCCCAGCTCATCACGCCCGACTCGCCGACCCAGCGGGTCAGCGGCCAGCCGGTCGAGGCCTTCGGCGTCGTCGAGCACCGCGTGCCGTTGCTCAGCCTCGCCAACGCCTTCAGCGAGGAGGAGCTGCGCGCCTGGCACCGCCGTCTGACCAACCTCGCGGAACGGCAGGACATCGCGCTGGTCTGCGAGCCGAAGATCGACGGCCTCGCCATCGCCCTCGTCTACGAAGACGGCTCCTTCGTCCAGGGCGCGACGCGCGGCGACGGCAGCCGCGGCGAGAACATCACGCTGAACCTGCGCACCATCCGCAGCATCCCCCTTTCGGTCAGCAAGCCGGCGCCGCCCCGCTTCGAGGTGCGCGGCGAGGTCTACATGACCAAGAGGGGCTTCGAGCGGCTGAACGAGGAGCGCGGGCGGGAGAACGAGGAGCGCCGGGCGCGCGGCCAGGCGCCGCTGCCCCTCTACGCCAGCCCGCGCAACTCCGCGGCCGGCTCCGTCCGCCAGCTGGACCCGGCGGTGACGGCGACGCGTCAGCTCGACATCTTCGTCTACCAGCTCGGCTGGGCCGATGGCTCGCCATTACCGCCGCCGAGCCACTGGCAGACGCTGCGCTGGCTGGCCGAGCTGGGCCTCAAGGTCAGCCCCCACGTCCAGCGCTTCACTGACTTCGAGGCCGTCGTCGAGCACGTCAAGGGCTGGGAGGCTCGCCGCGAAGAGCTCGACTACGAGATCGACGGCGTCGTCGTCAAGGTGGACGACCTGGCGCTGCAGCGGGCGTTGGGTGTCGTCGGGCGGGAGCCGCGCTGGGCCGTCGCCTACAAGTTCCCGCCCACGCAGGCGACGACCAAGCTCCTGGACATCGACGTCAACGTCGGCCGCACAGGCAGCCTCAACCCCTTCGCCGTCCTCCAGCCCGTCGTCGTCGCGCACGCGACCGTGAAGCTCGCGACGCTACATAACGAAGACGACATCCGCCGCAAGGACATCCGCATCGGCGACACGGTCATCGTCCAGCGCGCCGGCGAGGTGATCCCCCAGGTCGTCGGCCCCGTGGTCAGCCGGCGCACCGGCGCCGAGCGCGTCTTCGAGATGCCGAAGCGCTGCCCGGTCTGCGACACGCCCGTCGTCCGCCCGGCAGGGGAGGCGATGAGCTACTGCCCGAACCGCGCCTGCCCGGCGCAGATCTTCCGTCTCCTGACCCACTTCGCCGGCCGCGGCGCCATGGACATCGAGGGCTTGGGCGAAGCGCTGGCCGACCAGCTGCTGAAGAGCGGCCTCGTCCGGGATGTCGCCGACGTCTATTACCTCACGAAGGAGTACCTGCTGACGCTGGAGCGCATGGGCGAGAAGAGCGCGGGCAACCTCCTGGCGAACATCGAGGCGAGCAAGCAGAGGCCCCTGAGCCGCCTGCTCTTCGCCCTGGGTGTGCGCCACGTCGGCGACGAGACGGCGGAGTTACTGGCCGGCCACTTCGGCAGCATCGACGCCATGGCCGCCGCCTCGGTGGACGACCTCGAGGCGGTGCCGACCATCGGCCCGAAGACGGCGGCCAGCGTCTACGAGTACTTCCACGACGCGGAGAACCGGCGCCTCATCGAGAAGCTGCGGGCGAAGGGCGTGAAGCTGGCTGGGGAGGTGGCGGCGCGGGAGGGGCCGCTGCAGGGGCTCTCGTTCGTCGTCACGGGGAGCCTGACGCGCTGGACGCGCAACGAGGTCGAGTCGCTGATCAAGCGCCTGGGCGGCGGCGTCGGCGCCAGCGTGACGAAGAAGACAAGCTACCTCGTCGCCGGCGAGAGCCCCGGCTCGAAGCTCGTCAAGGCGCAGGAGTACGACATCGCCGTGTTGGACGAAAACGACTTCGTGAGCCTGCTGCGGGAGCGTGGGGCAGGCGCATGACGGGATTAGCGTGGCATTGCTCAGTTCGGGACACTCTCCAGGGAATGGATGAGTAGGAGCGCAGCCACCGTGGATACGAACGGTAATTCACAGCTTGTTGAATTCATAGGGCCTTTCTCATGGCTGGGAGAAGACAGCCCGTCTGTGTTCGAAGCCCCAATCGGCCGGGCCTGTGGCCTATACATTTGGTCAGTCGAAGTTGAGAGTCAGGATGTCATTTATTACGTCGGCCTGACGCAGAGAACGTTTGCAGAGCGCTTCCTTGAGCATTTCAAGGAACATGCTTCAGGTGGCTATCATCTGTATGACCCGATCGAGTTCGCGGCAGGCCGCAAGGTGCAACTTTGGCCTGGACGCTTTGGCGTGGAGCGTGAATCTGTGCAAGAGTTCATTCGCCGCTATCAGCAGTTAGCTCCAGCCGTCGCAGCGCTAGCCAAGCTCTATAGATTCCATCTGGCTCCCCTTTCCTTGGATCAACGCTCTCTTGAGCGCATCGAAGCTGGACTGGCGAACTATCTCTATGCGTTTCCCGGTTTGGTGGGAGCATTCCAAGACACCGGGATACAGTATCGTCCGCGCAAGCCCAACGAGGCGCCCATCGAAGTTGCGTTCAACTCCCAGGTTCCCCTATTGGGCTTGCCACCAAAGCTTTCTGTCTAGGATGCGAGGACGCCTTCGCGCGCCTGCTGCGCGAGAAGGGGGCGCAGTTGTCATTCTGAGCGGAGCGAAGAATCTCCCTCGCTGCCCTCGGGGGAGACCCTTCGCTGCGCTCAGAACGACACTGATGCAACGAGCAACGAGTGGCGCCCGGCTGCGTTCTTACCTGTAGCTGCAGGGCTTCTGACCCGCCCGCGCGGCCAGCCTTTGGGGCCGGGTTGGGGCCCTGCAGATCCACAGAGGGCGTCGGTACGCTTTACGTAACCGCAACGGTTACGTCACGTCTGCTTTGACGCACGAAGAGGCGTCGGTTATAATCACCGCTGGCCAGGCTAGGGCCAATTTCGAAGGCAGGGCGGGATGGCCTTCAATCCAATAAGCTCCTTCCTGGGTCTCTTCTCACATGACGTGGGGATCGACCTGGGGACCGCAAACACGCTGGTCATGGTGAAGGGCCGCGGCATCGTCATCGACGAGCCGAGCGTCGTCGCCATCGACCGCATCTCCAAGAAAGTCCTCGCCATCGGCGCCGAGGCGAAGCGCATGGTCGGCCGCACGCCGTCCAACATCATCGCCGTGCGGCCGCTGAAGGACGGCGTCATCTCCGACTTCCACGTCACGGAGCGCATGCTGCACTACTTCATCCGCGCCGTGCACGAGCGCTACGGCTTCGGCATACCGCGCCCGCGCGTCGTCATCGGCATACCGAGCGGCGTGACGGAGGTGGAGAAGCGCGCCGTCCACGACGCCGCCCTTAACGCCGGCGCCCGCGAGGCCTACCTCATCGAGGAGCCGATGGCCGCCGCCATCGGCGCCGGGCTGCCGATCATGGACCCTTCGGGCTGCATGATCGTCGACATCGGCGGCGGAACGACAGAGGTCGCCGTCATCTCCCTGGGCGGCATCGTCGAGAGCCACTCGGTGCGCACTGCCGGCGACGAGATGGACCAGGAGATCATTACTTACGCTCGCCAGGTGCATAACATGGTCATCGGCGAGCGCACGGCGGAGGAGATCAAGATTCAGGCCGGCTCCGCCTTCCCTCTCGAGGAGGAAGAGACGGTGGAGATCCGCGGCCGCGACCTGGCAACCGGCCTGCCAAAGGTCGTCGAGGTGAGCACCGTCGAGATCCGCGACGCCCTCTCCGGCCCCGTCAGCGCCATCGTCGAGTCCGTGCGGCTCGCCATCGAGGTGACGCCGCCGGAGATCGTCGCCGACCTCATGTTCAAGGGCATCTGTCTCGCCGGCGGCGGCGCCCTCCTGCGCGGCATCGACCGGCGCCTGCAGCAGGAGACGAAGTTCCCGGTCTACGTGGCGGACGATCCCCTGACCTGCGTCGTGCGCGGCTGCGGCGAGGCGCTGGAGGAGACGCGCATGCTCGCCAAGGTTCAGGCCGCCCTGGCGGCGCGCAAGCCGCCGCGCTAGCGCTTCTCGTCCTTCTTGAGGAAGGACATCCCCCGGCGAGGAGGATCCGCTCCTGACGAGGACTGCTGCATGGTTCGCGAGCGTTATGGGGGCCGGCCTCCTCCTTCTGGCCCTCTCCGGCATCGGCCTCGCGCGGCCCATTGAGGACGTCTCCTACGCCCTCGTCTCGCCCCTGGAGTCCGGCCTGCGTTCCCTGGCGCAGCCCATCGCCGACGTCGTCGCCAACTACGGCGACGTGCGCGACCTGACGCGCGAGAACGATAAGCTCCGCGCCGAGAACGAGCGCCTGAACGCCGAGCTCGTCAGCCTGCTGGAAGAGGCGACGCAGCGCGAGCAGCTTGAACGCCTGCTCGAAGTGAAGAACAGCCTCGCCGGCCAGGAGGTCGTCACCGCGCGCATCTTCGCCCGCGAGCCGAGCAACCTGCGCCAGCTCGTCGCCATCGACATCGGCCGCGACGACGGCATCAAGGCCGGCATGCCGGTGATCACGGAGGGGAACACCCTCGTCGGCACCGTGACCAAGGTGGAGGCAGACCACGCCTGGGTCACCCTGGTTACCGACGTCGACAGCGCCGTCAGCGGCCTCGTCCTGGAGTCGCGCGACCAGGGCGTCGTCAGCGGCGCCTACAACCGGCGCCTCGCCATGGAGTTCGTCAGCCAGGACGCCACGGTCAAGGAGGGCGACACCGTGGTCACGTCCGGCCTCGGCGGGACGTACCCGGCCGGCCTCGTCATCGGCAAGGTCACGGGCATCAGCGGCGGGCGTCAGGAGGTCTTCCGCCGCGTCACGGTAGAGCCCCTCGCCAGCCTCTCGCGCCTCGAGATGGTGCTGGTCATGACCAGCTTCGAGCCGACGCGGGTGACGGCGCCGTGAGCTACTACATCGGCCTGCCGCTGGTCTTCCTCCTCGCCCTGGTGGAGGCTTCCGTGCTGCCGCTGTTCCGCGTCGCCGGCTTGCAGCCCAACCTTCTCCTCGTCCTCCTTGTCGTCTGGCTGGTCGTGCGCGGCCCAAACGAGGCCTTCGTGCTCATACCGGCCGGCGGCTTGTCCCTCGGCCTCGTCGACGGTGCGCCGCTGGGCACGGCGCTCCTCGCCCTGGCGCCGGTGGCGATGCTGCAGGAGGTCCGCGGCGCCCGATTGAGCGAAGGCGGGCTCAGCATCGCCATCGTCTTCACGCTTACGATGACCGTCGTCTATCACCTGGTCTACCTGCTCGTCTTCACCGTCCAGGGCGAGGCGGGCAGTTGGGCCGCCGCCCTGGGCCGCGTCGTCATACCGACGGCGTTCCTCAACGTCCTCGTCCTCCTGCCTACCTACGCGCTGGTCCACGTAGCTAGTCCGGACATGCGCCGGGCCGCCTACGCCTAGGATGAGGGGATGAGGCCGTACAGCACCGGCCGTAAGCCCTGGCGCTCCGAGCCCTTCCAGGAGGAGACGGACGATCTCCAGGCGGCGCGAGGCAAGCTCTTCTACTTCGGGCTGCTGGTGTTCTTTGTCTTCGCGGTCCTCACCCTCCAGCTCGCCCGTATGCAGCTGGTCAACGGCGAGGCCTACCGGCTGCGGGCGGAGAACAACCGGCTGCGCCAGGTGCCCGTTGTGCCGCCGCGCGGCCTCATCTACGACCGAAACGGCGTGCCCCTGGTCGAGAACCGGGCTAGCTTCGCGGCGGCCGTCGTCGCCGCCGACGTGCCGGAAGAGCGCCAGACCGACATCGCCGTCGCCCTGCAGGAGGTGACCGGCGTGCCGGCGGGCGAGATCGAGGACACCATCGAGGCGCGCCGCAAGTCGAACGACCCCTTCACGCCGGCCGTCATCAAGGAGAACCTGAACGAAGAGGTCGCCTTCCGGCTGCGTGAAAAGCTGGCCGACCTGCCGGGCGCCCGCGTCGTCGTCGAGCCGCGACGCGAGTACACGCAGGGGTCGCTCATGGCGCACGTCCTCGGCTTCGTCGGCGCCATCGACCAGGAGGAGTACGACCGCCTGGCCGCCTCCGGCTACCGGCTGGACGACCGCATCGGCAAGGCGGGCGTGGAGCTGAGCTACGAGTCGCTGCTGCGCGGCGCGCCCGGTATCCGCGAGGTGGAGACCGACGCTTCCGGCCGCGAGATCCGCGTCCTGGGCGAGAAGGCCGCAAAGTCGGGCAGCAGCGTTGTCCTCTCCATCGACCTCGACCTGCAGCGCAAGGTGGAGGAGTACCTGCGCGCCGCCATGGGCCGCTCGCGCAACGCCGCCTCCATCGTCATCGACGTCCGCACGGGCGAAGTCCTGGCGATGGTCACCCTGCCGACCTACGACAACAACCTCTTCACGGGCGACGTGGACGAGGCGGCGCTGGAGAAGCTCCTGACCGACCCGGCGAAGCCCCTGCTCAACCACGCCATCGCCGAGATGTACCCGCCGGGGAGCACGTTCAAACAGATCACCGGCCTCGCCGCGCTGCAGGAGGGCGTCGCAAACGCCGGCACCCAGATCACGAGCCTGGGCTACCTTGACGTCGAGAACGAGTACGCGCCGGGTAAGTTCGACCGCTTCAGGGACTGGTCGGCGCTGGGCACACTGGACTTCTACCGCGGCGTCGCCATGTCCTCCGACGTCTACTTCTACTACCTGGCCGGAGGCTACGTGCGCGGCGGCAAGCAGGTCTTTCAGGGCCTGGGCGCCGACCGCCTGGCCGGCTGGGCGAAGCGCTTCGGCCTCGGCGAGCGGACGGGCATCGACCTGCCGGGCGAGTCCGAAGGCCTGGCGCCCGACCCGGCGTGGAAGGAGCGGACCATCGGCGAGCCATGGCTCCTGGGCGATACCTACAACTACGGCATCGGCCAGGGCTACGTCGCCGCGACGCCGCTGCAGATGGTCCTCGTCACGGCGGCCATCGCCAACGGCGGCAACGTGCTGACGCCCCACGTCGTCAAGGAGCTGCGCGACGTCGAAGGCCAGGCCGTGTCCATCGCGAGGCAGTACGTGCGGCGCAACCTGGGCGTCGACGCCCGCAACCTCGCCGTGCTGCGCGAGGGCATGCGCCAGGCCGTCGCCGACGGCACGGCGCGCACCGGCGCCGCAAAGGACGTCGCCGTGGCGGGCAAGACGGGCACGGCCGAGTTCGGGGAGCGGCGGCCGAACGGCACCTACCTGGAGCACGGCTGGTTCACCGGCTACGCGCCCTTCTCGAACCCGGAGATCGCTGTCGTCGTCTTCCTGGAGCAGGGCAACGGCGCCGCCAACGCCGCGCCCGTGGCGGCGAAGATCTTCGACTACTACTTCGGCCGCCGGAACCTGGCGGGAGGCGCGCGATGATCAGCTGGCGCGAGCGCCGCCCCTTCGACTTCATCCTCCTCGTCGCCGCCCTGGCCCTGTGCTGCTACGGGCTCATCCTGATCTACAGCGGCAGCCTCGCCTCCGCCGGCGGCAAGGTCGATGTCCTGAGCGGTCCCATCGGCCGTCAGGCTGCCTTCGCCCTCGTCGGCCTCGGCCTCTGCCTCGCCTTCTCGCGCATGGACTATCGCTTCCTGGCCCAGGGCTCCTCCGGCATGTACGTGGGGCTGATCCTGGCGCTGCTCTTCGTCCTCATCCTCGGCACGCAGGGCACCTTCGGCTCGCGGCGCTGGATCGACATCGCCGGCACGCACGTCCAGCCCTCGGAGATCGGCAAGCTGGTGGTCATCCTCGTCCTGGCGAAGTACCTCTCCGATAACCAGGAGAACATTAAGGACCTGCGCGTCTTCCTCAGCTCGCTGCTGATCGCGGCCGCGCCGGCGCTGCTCGTCTTCGCGGAGCCGGACCTGGGCTCCGCCTCGATCTTCCTCCTCGTCTGGCTGGGCATGACGATTATGGCCGGCTGCGACGTGCGCCACGTCATCGGCTCGCTGGGCATGCTGCTGGCGCTCTCGCCTTTTGCCCTCCTCGTCCTCGTCACCGACTACCAGCGTGAGCGCGTCAGCACCTTTCTCGACCCCGCGCGCGACGCCTTGGGCTCCGGCTTCAACACGCTGCAGGCGGAGATCGGCGTCGGCTCCGGCGGCTGGTTCGGCAAAGGACTGACGGAGGGGACGCAGACGCAGCTCGACTACCTGCGCACGCAGACGACGGACTACGTCTTCAGCGTCCTGGGCGAGGAGTTGGGCTTCATCGGCGCGATGATCCTCTTCGCGCTGTTCATCATCCTCCTCATGCGCGGCCTGCGCGCCGCCTCGATCTCGCAGGACGTCTTCGGCCAGCTCGTTGCCGTGGGAGTTGTGATCTTCATCCTCTTCCAGGCGTTCATCAACATCGGCGTGAACATCCGGCTGTTCCCGGTGACGGGCATCCCGCTGCCGTTCATCAGCCAGGGAGGCAGCTCGCTGATCACCGTGTTCATCGCCATCGGGCTCTTAGAGAGCGTCATCATGCGCCACAAGCAGGTGTCGCTGTAGTGAGTCGGGAGAGGACGGGCCAGACTCTGCCGCTTACGCCTGACGAGCTACTTACTACGACGCGTGCCGTGCGCAAGCGTCTTGACCTCACGCGGCCGGTTGAACGCAGCGTGATCGAGGAGTGCTTGCGAGTCGCCCAGCAGGCGCCGACCGCCTCGAACATGCAAAGCTGGCACTTCGTGGTCGTGACGGACGGGGAGAAGCGCCGCGCTCTGGCCGAGCTGTACAGGAAGGGCTGGGCGGTCTACAGCGCCCAGGCGAACGCGGCGGCGGCAGCGCAGCCCCCGCCACCGGCCGGGGCGGCCGCCGTGCAGCGGGTGCTATCGTCCGCCCAATACCTCATGGAACACTTCCACGAGGTGCCCGTCCACGTCATCCCCTGCATCTCGCCGCGACCCGACGCAGTGCCGATGTACATTGCCCAGGCGTCGATGTTCGGCAGCATCATCCCGGCGGCGTGGAGCTTCATGCTCGCCGCCCGCGCGCGCGGCCTGGGCGGCAGCTGGACGACTCTGCATCTCTTCCACGAGAAGGAGGCGGCGGAGCTGCTCGGCATCCCCTTCGACACCGTTGCGCAGGTGGCGCTGATCCCCCTTGCCTACACGAAGGGCACAGATTTCAAGCCGGGCCCGCGGCTGCCGCTGGAGCGAATGGTTCACTGGGGCGCCTGGTAAAGCCCTTCCCGCCACCAGAAACAGAAGGCCAGGCTTCAAGCCTGGCCTTCTTAGCGCTCGTGGTGGCAGGTCTAAAGACCTGCAGCTACGGCGGTTAACCTACGGGCTGGGCGCCGCCAGCTCCGGCGCTTCCTGCTTGGTGAGGACGATCTCGCCGCCCTCCGCGTCGATGAGCACCGTGTCGCCGGGGCCGAAGCGGCCCTCCAGCAGCGCCTCGGAGAGGCGGTCCTCCAGCTCGTTCTGGATGACGCGGCGCAGCGGCCGGGCGCCGAAGATTGGGTCGTAGCCCTTGTCGCCCAGCCAGCCGCGGGCGGCGTCCGTAGCCTCCATGCTGATGCCTTTGAGCATCAAGCTCTGCCCCAGCTCCTGCAGACGCAGGTCGACGATGGAGCGGATGTGCTCCTTCGACAGGGCGTGGAAGACGACCTGCCCGTCGATCCGGTTCAGGAACTCCGGCCGGAAGACGCGCTTCAGCTCGTCTACCACCTTGTCCTTCATCCGCTTATACTGCTGCTCGGCCGTCTTCGCCTCTTCCGTGTTCACGGAGAAGCCCAGCGTGCTCTCGCGCCGGATGAGGTCGGAGCCGACGTTGGAGGTCATGATGATGATCGTGTTGCGGAAGTCGACCTTGCGGCCCTTGGCGTCCGTCAGGCTGCCGTCGTCGAAGACCTGGAGCAGCATGTTGAACACGTCTGGGTGCGCCTTCTCGATCTCGTCCAGGAGGATGAGGCAGTAGGACTTGCGGCGCACGGTATCGGTCAGCTGACCGCCGTCGTCGTAGCCGACGTAGCCCGGAGGCGCACCGACCAGGCGCGAGACGTTGTGCTTCTCCATGAACTCCGACATGTCGAGCCGGATCATCGAGTCCTGGCTGCCGAACATGAACTCGGCGAGGATCTTCGGCAGGTAGGTCTTGCCGACGCC
>Ga0209108_10001600_pt1 | contig 13135 bp, 14 predicted proteins | sample Rifsed10ft1_FD_184003 | JGI IMG/M metagenome (GOLD analysis project Ga0209108, IMG submission 184003) | Soil microbial communities from Rifle, Colorado, USA - sediment 10ft 1 (version 2) | ecosystem: Environmental > Terrestrial > Deep subsurface > Rock core/Sediment | place: Rifle, Colorado...
GTACCCGCGCGCGCTGGACGGCTTGTGCAAGCTGCTCTCGCTCGACATGCGCGTGATCGACCCGGCGTGGATCGGCATGAAGCTGCGCAAGCTCCTCAAATATGCCGAGCCGCTCGGCGACTTCATGGCGCGGGTGCCGGGGGAGCAGCGGCAGCAGAATTTCCCGAGCACGATCGCTTACTGCGCGCGCCTCATCATCCACCGCTACGCGATGCTCGGCGTGCTCGACGAGCGCGGCTATCCGCTCTCCGAGATGGGCGTGCTCGAGATCCCCGAGGACGACCGGGTGCCGGTGCGCGAAGGCGCCGCCTACCGCGTCCTGCGCGGCAAGCGCTGCGCGGAATGCGGCAACGCGGCGGTGATCCACAAGGACGGCTGCGAGTTTTGCACGGCGTGCGGAGCCATAGGCGCCTGCGGCTGATATCCCGGAAAGGCGTGGGTCGTGATTCGTGAATCGTGATTCGACCGGGTCCTAATCCTCAACGCTTGCCGGGCGTCGCTGTTCGGCGACGGAGTTGCCGGAAAACTTGACAACCGTTTGGTAGTCCAATGCGTTGATGCCGTTAGTATCCCATCCAAGAGAGGAGGAACAAATGCACACTCGCCCCGGTCTCTTCCGCACCCTGACCCTTATTGCCCTCGTCGGCGGCGCCCTCGCGGTCGCAGTGCCGCTGAATTCCTACGGCGATCCCCCGCCTTGGGCCCCCGCGCACGGCAAGCGCAAGAAAGGTGATGCCTACACCGGCTACACCGGGAAAAAGTGGGACAAGCATTATGGCGTGGTCAATGGCCGCTGCAACCGCGAGGCGGTCGGCGCGGTCATCGGCGCAGCCGCCGGCGGCGCGATCGGATCGCAGGTCGGCAGGGGCGAGAACCGGCCCATCGCCATCCTTGTCGGCACGGTCGCCGGCGCGGTCATCGGCGCGAAGATCGGCCGTGACATGGATGAAACCGATCGCGCCTGCATCGGCCACGCGCTCGAGCTGACAGGCGACAAGAAAGTGGTCACCTGGGCGAGCGCCGATAAACGCAGGACCTACCGGCTGACCCCGCTGCGCGGCTTCGAGCAACAAGGCGTGAACTGCCGCGAGTTCGACCTCAGGGTCACCACCGACGGAGGCAAGCAGACGAACCGGGTGAAGGCGTGCCCGGGCCGCGACGGCACCTGGCGGATCGTCGGCTGACGCCTTCCGGACCGCTTACCGCCAAGGATGAACAAGGTTCAATATTGAACCGCCAAGAACGCCAAGAAGAACAAGAACTGGGCCGCAGATGAACGCCGATAAACGCGGATGAAAATCCGAAAGGCGCCCAAGACCGGTCGCCGGACGGCACTACGCGGCGCACTTGCACTGGGGTCCGCGGCGGCTGCATGGTCCGCCTTGCCCGCTCGCGCTCAGCGGTATAGAACATTGGAACGCGCGCCGATGGGCAACTCCGCTGAAGAGAAGCGCGTCCTCGCTGTGCTCGAGGACGTCTATCGCAATCATCGCTATCTCAGCGTGCCCGAGGAAGACGGTCGGCTGCTGCGGATTCTGACCGAATCGATCGGTGCAAAGCACGTGGTGGAGCTCGGCACATCCACCGGCTACTCGGGATTGTGGATCCTGCTCGCGTTGATGAGAACAGGCGGGCGCCTCACTACCTACGAGATCGACCGCGGGCGGCACGAGCTGGCGCGGAGCAACTACGAGCGCGCCGGACTGCTCACGCAGGCGACGCTGATACTGGGCGACGCGCACGCCGAGATCACAAAGCTCAAGGACCCGATAGACCTCGTCTTCATCGACGCCGACAAGGAAGGCTATCCCGACTACCTGCAGAAGCTCGCGCCCCTGGTGCGGCCCGGAGGCCTCATCGTCGCGCACAACATGGCCTCGCCCCCGCCCGATCCGCGCTACGTCGAGGCCGTCACCACCAACCCGGCCTACGACACCGTGTTCCTCAACATGCACGCGGCGGGAGTCGGCGTCACTCTGAAGAAGCGTTAAAGCGGACGCCGAGGGCGCCGCTTTAACTGCGCGCGTTGCAACGGACAATCCTGCCGCTGAACGCGCGCGGGCACGGCGTCTTCCGCCGTACAGCGGGCTGAGAACTCGTGCTCATGCCGGCGATCCAAGTGACATGACCAGTCGGCCGACGAAAACGGGCAAACGGGCCGCGTTCGGACCCAACGCCGCGAGGGAAGTCCCGCCGCCTGCGCCCAATCCACATCTTTACGCGCAGACGCGCAAGATCCTCTCCAAGCACTACCGCACCAAGTACGGCATGCGCCAGGGGCGCGGCGGGCGTTGAAGCGAAACCGGGGGCAGCTCAGTCTGTCCCCGATTAATTACGCCTTACGCAAAGCCTGCTTTCTCCGGCAGCCCGAGTTTCTTCAACGTCATTACGACAGGGCAAATGCCGGTAACGGACGCCTGGATGAGATGCGCGCCCATGATTCCCGTGAGCCAGAGCCAGTTGATGTTGTGGTAGACGGCGAGCAGAACGCTGCCGAGCACGATGATGCCCACGATCAGTAGAACCGATCGCTCGATTGTCATACGACGACCCTCCTTCTTCGTAGCGCGCTGCGCACTCTCGCGCCCCGCGAGTATACGCCGGTGACGACAGGCACGCGACTAAACAGGGCCAGTGTAACTTTTCGTTCCCTTCAGTCCACGCAACACGGAAAAGTTACACTGACCCACTTTACCCAAATCCGGGCGCCGGGCGGCGCGGTCGCTGCGAACGACGGGCGTGCGGCGATGGTCTCGACCCGGCTCTCCAATCCCTTCTCGAGTATTACGACTCGGGCGATGCGCGCGTAGGGAGAGCCCGGGGTGATGTAGAGCTTCATGATGAATGGTCGCCCGCGCCGCCCAACGTGTCCCGCTAACCGGCGCGCACCGGTTTCGCGCGCGTCGGGTGCAACGCCTTGCCAGGCGGCGCTGCAAGCACCTCCGCGACGCGAGTCCGGAGAACAGGCAGCAGTTCGTTCTCGAACCACGGGTTGCGTTTGATCCACAGATTGTTGCGTGGGCTCGGATGAGGCAATGGCACCGTCAAGGGCCAATGGTTACGCCAGCCCTGGACCGCTTCGGTCACCGATGCGCGTTCGTTCGGGAGGTGGTAGGCCAGCGCGTACTGGCCGATAACCAAAGTGAGTCTGAGGTTCGTCAAGAGGGGGAGTAGTCGTTCTCGCCACTCAGGCGCGCACTCTGGCCGTGGCGGCAGGTCGCCGGACTTTCCCGTCCCGGGGAAGCAGAACCCCATAGGCAAGATGGCTACTTGCTTCGAGTCGTAAAACGTTTCGCGCGAGATGCCAAGCCACGCGCGCAGTCGATCACCGCTTGCGTCGTTGAATGGCATACCGGTTTCGTGGACTTTCCTGCCAGGCGCCTGGCCGGCGATCAGAATTCGGGCCGACGGATGCATTTGCACAACCGGGCGGGGGCCGAGCGGCAAATGCTTTGCACAGAGCGTACAGGCATGAACCTCAGCGAGCAGCGAGGTAAAGGAGGCCATGCGGGTTTGATTCTGGAGATGATAAACAGGGTTAGTGTAACGTTTCTTACCTGTGGCTGATCGCTCTTGATCTGATCGGCGTGTATCGGCGTCCATCGGCGGCCAAAAAAAGCCGTGGGTCGTGATTCGTGAATCGTGATTCGTGATTCGTGATTCGTGATTCGACTTCTTGTTCCTATCCGTGTTTATCTGTGATCATCTGTGGTTTCATTATTGTTTTTTCTTGGCGTGCTTGGCGGTTCAATTATTGGCCTTCCTTTGTGTCCTTCGTGTCCTTTGTGGTTCAGCTGTTGATCTTATCCGCGTTTATCTGCGTTTATCTGCGGCTCGATTCTTGTTTTTCTTGGCGCCCTTGGCGTCTGGGCGGCTAAATTCAGCGTAACACGATACAATTCCGCGCGTGCAAGACAGCCGCCAGCCATTGAGCGAGGACCGCGTCGAAAGCGACCCCATCGCGCAGTTCGCGCAATGGTACGAGCGCGCGCAGGCGGTGGTGAAGCCGCTGCCGCACGCGGTCGCGCTCGCCACCGCGACCCGCGCCGGCCACCCGTCGCTGCGCATGGTGCTGCTGAAGGGGTTCGATGCGCACGGCTTCGTGTTCTACACCAATTACCGCAGCCGCAAGGGCCGCGAGCTGGCGCGCAACCCGCGCGCGACCCTGCTGTTCTATTGGGGCGCGATCGAGCGCCAGGTGCGCATAGACGGGCGCGTGGAAAAGCTGATGGCGCGCGAATCGGACGAGTATTTCGCGACGCGGCCGCGCGGCAGTCAGCTCTCGGCCTGGGCTTCGCCGCAGAGCGCGGTGGAGACGGTGCGCGGCGCGCTTGAGCGCCGCTTCGCCGCCTTCGCGCGGAAATACCCCGCTGCCGTGCCGCGCCCGCCGCACTGGGGCGGCTACCGCCTGGTGCCGGAGGCGTTCGAATTCTGGCAGGGACGCGAGGACCGGCTGCACGACCGCATCCTCTACCGCCGTGCCCGCGGCGGGCGCTGGCGGATCGAGCGGCTGGCGCCCTGATGCGCGCGCTGCTGCGGACGCTCGCCCGGTTTGCCGTTCCCGCCGCGCTGCTCGCCGCCGCCTTCGCGTTCGTCTTCTACAGCGCGGCCCTGCCGGCCTCGCTCGCCGGGCTCAAGGTCTACGGCCCCTACATCGTGTTCGCGCTGGGGGCGACGCTCGCGACGGTCTTCAACCGCGGCCGTGCGGTGTTCGCCCTCCTCGCGCTGGTGATCGCCTACGCCGCACAGCAAGCCTGGCTGCGGCAGGGGCTGGACGCTTTCCCCGCCCGCGTCGTCTATGCCGGGCTGACGGTCCTTGTTCCAGCCTTCCTCGCGCTGCTCGCCGTCCTGCCCGAGCGCGGCACGTTCAACCGGCACGGCGTCGTGCGGCTCTCCGTCATCGTCGCCCTCGCCGCGTTCACGGCCTGGGTCGTGGCGGCGGGCCAGAGCGAGATCGCCGACTGGGCGTACCAGAAGTTTCTCGATCCGGCGCCGTTCAGCGCCGGGCGCATACCGCAGCTCGGCATCGCGGTGATCGCCGCGGGCGTGCTCGCCGCGATGGCGGCGGCGCTCATCACGCGCTCCGCCGTTGCCGCGGGCCTCGCGGGCGCGATCATCGCATTCGCGATCGCCGCGCACGTGCCGACGGCGTCCCTCACCTTTTCGATCTTCACGATGGCGGCGGAGCTGATGGTGGCGATCGCGGTGCTGCAGGACTCCTTTCGCATGGCGTTCCGCGACGAGCTTACCGGCGTCCCCAGCCGGCGCGCGCTGAACGAGCGGCTGGCGGCGCTCGGCAGCCGCTACACGATCGCGATGCTCGACGTGGACCACTTCAAGAATTTCAACGACACCTACGGCCACGACCTCGGCGACCAGGTGCTGAAGATGGTGGCCGCGCGCATCGCCCGGGTAGGCGGCGGCGGCAAGGCCTTCCGCTACGGCGGCGAGGAGTTCACGGTGGTGTTCCCGGGGAAGGACGCGGAGGATGCGATCCCGCACCTGGAAGCGCTGCGCGAGGAGATCGAGTCGTACGGGATGGCGCTGCGCGGCACCGACCGTCCGTCCAGGACCAAGCGCGCGCAGCGCCAGCACGGCGGGTGGCGGGGGAAGAACGTGGTGTCGGTGACGGTGAGCATCGGCGTCGCGGAACGCAATGGGCGCCGTGGCACGCCGCAAGCGGTGATCGAGGCCGCCGACCGCGCGCTCTACCGCGCCAAGGAAAAAGGCCGCAACCGGTTGAGCCGATAGTCGGCCGCCGCACGCAGCCGTGTCTATTTCACGGCCTTACTTCATGAAGCGGCGCGAAGCGCGCGGCTACGATCGCCGATTTCTCCAGGCGCGCCGATTTGAGCGTCCGCTTTATCGGCGCTACGCGCGGCGAATAAAAAGGGCCGCATCTGCGCGGCCCCTTTTTGCGACGTGAAGCGAGTTCTAGCTCAGGTGCTTGCTGACCAGCTTGGTCATGTCGAACATCGACACCTGCGACCTGCCGCCGAACACCGCTCGCAGCTTGTCGTCAGCGTTGATCATGCGCCTGTTCATCTTGTCCTGCAGGCCGTTGCGCTTGATGTACGCCCACAGCTTCTTGGTAACCTCGGTGCGCGGCATGGAGCCGCTGCCGATCACAGCCGCAAGCGTGGAACTGGTGCTCATCGGCTTCATGAACGCGGCGTTCGGCTTGCGGCCGCTCTTCTTCGCTTTTTTGGGTTTGCTTTTCTTTGCTTTCGCCATTGACTTTTCTCCCGTAGATTGCGCTGAAACAGCGCGGGTGGTTGGTAACGACTTCTAGCCTTGAAGTCGGCGAGTAGAGGATGCCAATGTCCGCGCAACCTTGCAAGCGTTTTTTTTCGAGTGTCGCTACGCGCGGACACCTGCTTTGCCCCGCTCGCGCAATGTCAACCGTCCGGTTGGCGCTGACTTCGAGTGACGCGGCGAGCGTCCGCCGGCCCGCGTCCCCGTCCCACCACGGCATGAAGTCAAGGACTTATCCGCGTAAGTTCATGTCTGGAGGTGTCTTTCGGAACCGGGATCCGCAATCGCTTGCAGGCCGACTGCGCTCGCAAAATTCGCGCCACTCGGCGGCCGTGAGCGTCGGCTCGCCCTGGCCTTGAACCCGGCCGCCCCGCCAGCCGATCCACGCCGCCGGTGGCGGGGGCGGCTCTTTTATTGGGCGGTCCCCGGGACGGAGGCGTTCGAGGGCGGATCGCCGCTCAACGCGAGGCCTTGCGCTCGATATCCTCGAAGGTGGTATGGCGGACGTCGGTGCCCTTGACGATGTAGATCACCTGCTCGGCCATGTTCTTTGAATGATCGCCCATGCGCTCGAGCGCGCGCGCCACCCACACGATTTCGAGGGCGGTGGTAATGGTGCGCGGGTCCTCCATCATGAAGGTGATGAGCTGGCGCATGATCCCGCGGAACGCCTCGTCGATCGTGGCATCGTCCCGGATCACCTCGGCCGCCGCCACCGAATCGAGCCGGGCGAAGGCGTCGAGCGCCTTGCGCAGCATGCCGACCACGATGCTGCCGGTGCGCCGGATGTCCGCGAGCCGCAGAACCTGCAGCCGCCCGCTCTCGTGAAATTGCTTGCTCACGACGGCGATTTTTTTCGCTTCATCGCCGACGCGCTCGAGGTCCGTCACCGCCTTGCTCACCCCCATGATCATGCGCAAGTCGCTCGCCGCGGGCTGCCGGCGGGCGATGATGTGGCTGCATTCGGTGTCGATGCTTACCTCGTACTCGTTGACGCGGCGGTCGTTTTCGATTACCTGCTCCAGAGCCTTGAGGTTGCCGGTGTAGAAGCCCTCGATCGCGGCCAGAATCTGCGACTCGATCAGGCCCCCCATCTGCAGCATGCGGGAGCGCAGCGTCTCGAGATCGACGTCAAACTGCTTGGACAGGTGCTCGGCTGTGGCCATGGCTCGCTCCGCGAGGGGTCGTTAACCGAAGCGACCGGTGATGTAATCCTCGGTCTGCTTGTTCCTCGGCTTGATAAAGATGGTATCGGTCGCGTCGAACTCGATCAACTCGCCGAGGTACATGTAGGCGGTGTAGTCGGAGACGCGCGCCGCCTGCTGCATGTTGTGGGTGACGATCAGGATGGTGATTTTCTCCTTGAGCTCGGCGATCAGCTGCTCGATGCTGGCGGTCGCGATCGGGTCGAGCGCGGAAGTCGGCTCATCGAACAGCAGCATCTCGGGATCGGTCGCGAGCGCCCGGGCGATGCACAGGCGCTGCTGCTGCCCGCCGGACAGGTTGAAGGCCAGATGGTCGAGCCGGTTCTTCACCTCTTCCCACAGCGCCGCCCCGCGCAGCGCGTCCTCCACTTTTTCGTCGAGCAGCGCGCGCTTGCGCTCGCCGCGCACCCGCAGCCCGTAGGCGACGTTCTCGTAGATGGACTTGGGAAACGGATTCGGCTTCTGGAACACCATGCTGATGCGCATGCGCACCTCGATCGGGTCCACCTCCGGGTTGAGGATGTTGGTGTGGTCCGGGTAGAGCATGATGTCGCCCTCGTAGCGGTTGCCCGGGTAGAGGTCATGCATGCGGTTGAAGCAACGCAGGTAGGTGGACTTGCCACAGCCCGAAGGCCCGATCAGCGCTGTCACCTTTTTAGCATAGACCGGCATGCTGATATTCTTGAGCGCCTGGAACGAGCCGTAATAGAAGCCAAGGCCTCTCGATTCCGACTTCTTGGAGGGAAGCGGCGCGGCCGCAACTGCGACCGGAGCAATTTCCGGAGCGGGGGTGGCTACCATTTGATGTTCTTTCTCAACCGGTAACGGATGTAGATGGCGAGCGCGTTCATGGACAGCGTCATGACGACCAGCACCAGCCCCGCCGCCGCGGCGTTGTGCTGGAAGGCGGCCTCGGGACGCGAGGTCCAGTTGAACATCTGGATCGGCATCACGGTGAAGGGCGACAGGATCCACTCGAACAGCCCGGCCGGCGGATCGCCGGTGAACGGCGCCGCGGGCAGGAACGCGATGAAGGTGAGCGCCCCGATGGTGATCACCGGCGCGGTTTCGCCGATGGCGCGCGCCATGCCGATAATGACGCCGGTCAGGATACCCGCCATGGAATACGGCAGGATGTGGTCCGAGGTGGTTTGCCACTTACTGGCGCCGAGCGCGTAGGCGCCCTCGCGAATCGCAGCGGGTATTGCGCGGATTGCCTCGCGCGTCGCGACGATCACCACCGGCAGAATCAGCAAGCCCAGCGTGAGTCCCGCCGTCAGGATGCTCTGGCCGAAACCGAACTGGTAGACGAAGAGTCCGAGCGCGAGCAGGCCGTAGACGATGGACGGCACGCCGGCGAGATTGGTCACGTTGATCTCGATGAGATCTGTCATCCAGTTCCTGGGCGCGTATTCCTCGAGATAGACCCCTGCGCCGACCCCGAGCGGCACCGCAGTGGCGGCGGTTACGATCATCACCAGCGTTGAGCCAACCCAGGCCGAAAGTATGCCCGCCTGATCGGGTTTGCGGGAAGGAAAGTGGGTGAAAAAATCCCACGATAGCCGCGGCGCGCCCTCAAGTGCCATCTGCCCGAACAGGGCCGCGAACGTCAGCACGCCCACCATGAGCGCCAGCAGGCCGAGCATGGCGAACACCAAGTCCCAGCGCTTGTGCGCCGCGATCAGCGCGCGGATTTCCCGGACTTTGGCTGCTTCACTCATGATCAGTAAACCTGGCGGTAGCGCTTGCGCAGCATATGGCCGAGCACGTTGAAGAGCAACGTGACCAGGGCCAGCGTCAGGCCCGCGGCGAAAATCGACTGATAGCCGATCGAGCCGTGCGGCAGGTCGCCCAGCGCCACCTGCACGATATAGGCGGTGATCGTCGCCGCCGGCTCGAGCGGGTTCCATGTCAGATTCGGCTGCATGCCGGCAGCGACCGCGAGGATCATGGTCTCACCCACCGCGCGCGAGATGCCGAGGATGTATGCCGCCGCAATGCCGGAAAACGCCGCCGGTGTCACGACCCGGATCGCGGTCTGGAAGCGCGTCGCACCCATCGCGTAGGAACCTTCCCGCAGCGCCATCGGCACCGCGCGCATCGCGTCCTCCGAAACCGAGCTCACGTACGGGATGATCATGATGCCCATGACGATGCCCGCGGACAGCAGGTTGAAGCCGGGCAGCTCCGGATAGAGCATTTGCAGCAGCGGGGTGACGAACAGCAGCGCAAAATAGCCGTAAACGATGGTCGGGACCCCGCCCAGCATCTCGAGGAACGGCTTGGCCACTTCGCGCACCGTGAACGGCGCAAATTCCGACAAGTAGATGGCGATGATCGTGCCGAGCGGGATTGCCACCAGCAGCGCCACCGCGGAGCTGACCAGCGTCCCCGACAGCAGCGGGACGATGCCGTAGTGCGCGTCGGCGAACAGCGGCGTCCACTGGGTGTCGGTGAGAAAATCCCACAACGACACGTGCTGGAAGAAGTCCAACGACTCCTTGAGCAGGATGACGACAATGCCGACGGTAGTCGCCACCGACACGAACGCCGCCAGGAACAGGATGGACTCGATGACGCGTTCCTTGGCGTGGCGCACCTGGCGCCGCGCCAGCCGGTCGCTGACGAATTTCTCCGGCACTGCGTCTATCCTGTCCGCCTGTGATATCGAGGTCATTCTTCTTTTGCCGCCAATTATTGCAGGTTAATGCACGGGCCACCAACCACCCCAAAAAAAGCGGGAGGGGCTGGCGCCCCTCCCCGTCCAGACGAAGCGCTGATGCTTAGAGCTTGGCTTCGCGCTGCAGCAGGTCGTCCAGCCTCACTCCGACCTCCGCCTTGCCGCCGAATCCGGTGCCGAGCTTCTTCGCCTTGAAATTCTTCATCGCCAGCTCGTAATGCTGGCTCCCCAGCGGCACGTATCCAACTTCCTTGGACAGTTTTGCGCCGTGCTTGAGGTAGTACTCGACGAATTCGTTCACCTCGGGCCGCGCCATCGCTTTCTCGCTGACGTAGATGAAGATCGGACGCGCCAGCGGCTGGTAGGTGCCATCCATAACGGTCTCGAGCGAAGGCATGACCGCCTGGGTCGAGCCTTTGTTGACGATGGGAACCGCCTTCAGCTTGTCCTTGTTCTCCACGTAGTAGGCCAGCCCGAAGTAGCCGATCGCGCCGACGTCCCGCGCTACGCCCTGCACCAGCACATTGTCGTCCTCGCTCGCGGTAAAGTCGCCGCGGCTGGCCTTCTCCTTGCCGTTGATCGCGTCGGTAAAGTAGTCAAACGTGCCGGAATCCGCGCCGGGGCCGAACAGCTTGAGCGCCCGGTCCGGCCAGGCCTGGTTGACCTGCTTCCAGCGGGTGACCTTGCCTTGGGCCGTAGGCTCCCACATCTTCTTCAGCTCCTCGACCTTGAACTCCTTGATCCAGGTGTTCTTCGGATTGATGACGACGGTCAGCGCATCGTAGGCCACCGGCAGCTCGACGTACTTGATGCCGGCTTCGGCGCAGGCCTTCATCTCCTTTTCGAGGATCGGGCGCGATGCGTCGGAAATGTCGGTCTCGCCGCGGCAGAACTTCTTGAAGCCGCCGCCGGTACCGGAAATGCCGACCGTGACCTTGATCTTGCCCTGCTTGGACTTCTGGAACTCTTCCGCCACCGCCTCGGTGATCGGATAAACCGTGCTCGAGCCGTCGATCTTGACGATCTGCGCCTGGGCCGGGATCGATGTGCCAAGAGCGGCCATGACCGCCACCGATGCACTCACCATCTTGAGTATCACTACCTTCTCCATCCCATTCTCCTGTCGTCTGATGATTTTCCGGATTCGATGGCGGCATGGTAAGGCGGAAGTGTTACGGCTTGATGACAATAGTCACGGCCCCGGGGGAGGCCAATGTCCGGTGCAGGACAAGCTGACGGAACCCGTCGCCCGGACGGGGTCTCGCTCCCGTGCCGTCCCAAGGAGATGCTTCCCGGAAGTAACCGTTACCGCCCGCTGGCGAAGAACGGGCGCGAGGATGCCGTTTCAGGTTCTGGCGACATCCAGCGGGCGGGTCGCCACGGGCAGCACGCGCGGCGCCGGGAAGCGTGCGGTGAAACGGCTGCCCTTGCCAGGCTCGCTCTGGATGTCGAGCGTGGCCTGATGGCGCATCAACGCGTGCTTGACGATCGCCAGCCCGAGCCCGGTGCCCCCGGTCTCGCGAGAGCGCCCGCGGTCAACGCGGTAGAAGCGCTCGGTCAGCCGCGCAATGTGCTGCGGCTCGATGCCAACGCCCGTATCCTCCACGGTAAATTCGGCGCCCCCATCCGAAGCGCGCCAGATCAGGCGCACCGTGCCCCCCTCGGGCGTGTACCGCACCGCGTTACTGGCGAGGTTGCCGAAGGCACTCGCGATCTCGTTTTCGGCGCCGGCGATGTCGAGACCCTCCATCGCATCGAGCGTGACGTGGTGTCTGCCGCCGCTCAATGCATCGGCGTCCGCCTTGACCCTGCCGAGCAGGCCCTGCACATTCACACGCTCCTCCAGCGAAGGCTCAGGCGAAGACTCCAGGGTGGAGAGCGCGAGCAGGTCGTCGACGATGCGTTGCATGCGCCGGGCCTGCTCGGCCATGAGGTTCATGTAGTCGCGCGTGCGCTGCGGATCGAGCTTGAGCTCCCGCACCGTTTCCAGAAATCCGGCGAGCACGGTGAGTGGCGTGCGCAGTTCGTGCGAGACGTTGGCCACGAAATCGCGGCGCGTGGTTTCGACTTTTTCCAGCCGCGTGATGTCGCGCGACAGCAGCAATTTCTGCGCCTCGCCGTAAGGAATAACCTGTACTGACAGGGAGAGCCCGCCGCTGTGCTCCGAGCGCAGCGGGATCGCATGCGCGTAGTCCTCGGCTTCGACGTAGGTGACAAACTCAGGCTGACGCACCAAGTTGATTACCGGCCGGCCGACATCGGTGCTGAGGTCGAGGCCGAAATGCCGGCTCGCCCCTTCGTTGCACCATTCGACGCGGTTCTGCGTGTCGAGTATGACCACGCCGTCGGGCAATGCCTCGCCGGCCTGGCGCCAGCGCAGCAGCGCATGCGAGAGACGGTCCGCCTCCCGGGCGGCGGCGCGCTCGAACCGGTGGAGCAGCGCGAACGCCTCGTCCCACGCGCCGCGCGCCTCGGGCAGGGCATTGGCCCGAGGCTGCCTGAGCCAGCGGATGAGCGCAGCGAGTTTGGCAGCGTGATAGGCGAGCAACGCGAGCGCGCCCAGCGCCAGCACGGCCCATCCCGTCGCGGCGCCGAGCCCGAGTCCCGCGAGCAGCGCCACGGCCGCGATCATCGCTATGGTCGAAGCAGCTCGCAGCAGCGGGTGAGTCAAGCGCGGATGCCTCCTCAATGGCAGCGCATTATCTCACAGCGTCCGGCCCGCGAGACTAGCTTCCCCGCATCCGGTAGCCGCTGCTGCGCACCGTTTCGATGAGGCGATCGTGCCCGCTCGCCTCCAGCGCCTGGCGCAGCCTTCGGATGTGCACGTCGACCGTGCGCTCCTCGACGAACACGTGGTCCCCCCACACGTGGTCGAGCAGCTGCGCGCGGCTGTGGACGCGCTCCGGATGCGTCATGAAGAAATGCAGCAACCGGAACTCGGTCGGTCCGAGCGCGATCTCCCGCCCATTGCCGACCACGCGATGCGTCGCCGGAT
>Ga0209108_10001601_pt1 | contig 13130 bp, 8 predicted proteins | sample Rifsed10ft1_FD_184003 | JGI IMG/M metagenome (GOLD analysis project Ga0209108, IMG submission 184003) | Soil microbial communities from Rifle, Colorado, USA - sediment 10ft 1 (version 2) | ecosystem: Environmental > Terrestrial > Deep subsurface > Rock core/Sediment | place: Rifle, Colorado...
GCCGAGAGCCGCCATCCGCTCGGCTCGGAGGCGACGCTCCAGTCCTGCACCCACACGCGCAAGGGAGGCGATCGCGCGCCCGCCAGTTCCAGGGCATCGCGGGCGCGCCGCTCGGCCGAATGGAAAATTCGCCGTGCCACGTCCGTGATGGCGAAGTGAGCCACGTAGATCTGGTGGCTGCGCCAGCGCGATGCGCCCGTTTCGGCTGGCGACGAGGGTGCGAGCGCGTAGCGGAAAAACGTGAGCTCGAACCCGAAGCGTTCGCCATCTGCGCCGTCAAGGTGACCGGTGAAGTACCACCATTCGTGGCGGAACTCGGGGTGCGGCCCATGATCGCGTGGAAACTCGAAGGCGCGCGGGGCCAACGCGAGCGCGAACCCTGAAGGCTCCACGCCGCCGAGCAGCGCTTCGAGGCGCGTGTCCGGCGATGACGCGGTGTCCTCTCCACTCCGCGTGGTGTCGGTTTCACCACTGCAGCCGAGAAGGGCCACGCATCCAAGCACGCAGGCCTGGCGGCGCATCATTCCTCCCGGATGTGGTCGGCGATGACGGCGCGTGAGCTGCGCCAGGCGGGATCGCGTCCTGCCAACAGCGCGGCAGCCAGGGCCACTGCGAGGGTGGTGGCTATTTCCTGGCCAGACCAGAAAAGATCGATCCGCCAGCCGAACGCACGGCGATTGATGACTTCGATGAGAACCTCCGCGGCGACGAGCCCCGTGGGAACAGCAATCATCACCGCCACCAGACCCATGAACAGCGTCTGGATCTCGATCAACCCCGCGATGCCTGTCGGAGTGATGCCGAGCGCACGCAAGACGGCGAGCTCGCGCGCGCGCTCGAGCTCATAGGCCAGGAGCGCACTCAGCAGGCCGATGCCGGCAACCGTCACCGCCAGCCAATACAGGACATGCGTGATGGCAAACGTTCTTTCGAAGATTCGCATCGAAAGGCTGCGGATCTCGCGGTTCGAATGCATCAGCAGCGCCTGTTGGCCCTGAGTCTTTTCGCGCAGCGCGGCGATCACGGCACTCGCATCGCTCCCCGCGGCGAGATACAGACCGAGGGAGGTGATCGCATCGTCGGCCCAGGCATCGCGATAACGCAAACGACTCATCAGGACCGCGCCGCGATCGTTGCCATAGTCCCGATGGATCCCGGCAACGCGAAACCGACGTGGACCCCCTTGAGTGACGAGCTCGATCGATTCGCCGACACGGAGATTGTGACGATACGCAAAGGACTCGGACAGGAGGACATCGCCGCGATCGAATGCCGGCCAGACGTCGTCCGTCGTGCCATCGATCAGCGTGATGCCACTGAGGCTCCGTGATGCGGGTTGCAGCGCGTCGAGCAACACCGGGCCGAGCGGCGACTCGACTGACACGCGGCGCGTCGCGCTGTGCTCGACCACGAACTCGGAAGCGAGGAGTGCGCGGACAACGTCGATGTCGATGGCGCGCTCAGGACGACCGAATCCCGGGCCTGGCGCCATCACGTAAATGTCAGCGCGCAGTGTCCGTCCCAGCCAATCGGAGACCGAGTGCCGGAAACTCGAGACCATTACAGCCACGCCGATCGCCGCGGCGACCGCAATGCCCAGTGCCGCGACGGCAGCTCCTGTGCGACTGATGGAAGCGGCGATATCACCCAATGCGAGTTGCGCGGTGACGCTCCTGCCGCCGACGATACGCGCCGCAAGCTTCGCCAGCGCGCGCAGAAGCGCGGGCGTGAGCAAGGCCGCCGACAGCATCAACAGCAGCAATGCCGCAAAGCCTGCCACGAGGCTTCTGCTCGAGAGCGCGATCGCGAGGCCGGCGGCGGTGATCATCGACACGCTGACTCCAACCAGCCCGGTGGCGCCCCGTGCGGCTCGTTGTTCCAGCGTCGAGCGCCGCAACGCCAACTGCGGCAGGGTGCGCGCCGCCTCGAATGACGGCACGAGCGCGGCGAACAAAGCCGCGCCAATGCCCGTCCCCACGGCGACGAGCAGCGTGCCTGGCTCGATACTGATCTCGTTGACCGAGGTAACGTAGTACAGGTCGTTGATCGTGCGCGTCACTGCAGTGAGCATCTGACGCCCGAGCCACAGGCCTGCCATGGCGCCGAGTGCCGAGCCGATGACGCCCAGGAACGCGGCTTCGACGAGGACGATCCCGAGCACTTCGCCACGAGTCACACCGAGAGCGCGCAGGATTCCGAGAGTCGACCGGCGCTGGATGAGCGCAAAGCTCATGCTGTTGTAGATCAGAAAGGACCCGACGAGCAGCGCGAGCAGACTCATTGCCCTGAGGTTGGTCATGAACGCGCTCGTCAGCTCCGCCACTTCGCTGCTGCGGCGTTCGCTCTCGACGATGCTGACGCCTGGAGGGAGCCGAACGCGCCAGTTCGCGAGTTGCCGTCGCCCCGACTCATCGCTGGCCAGCTTGACGTCGATTCGGGAGAGCCGCCCGATGGCCCCGAGCCATTCCTGCGCCTGCGCGATGTCGGTGATCATCAGGGTGTCGAGCCCGGCGCGCTCGTCCTCGATCAAGCCGACCAGCACGGCGCCGTATTGCCGGCCAGCGACCTTTAATTTCAAAGACTTACCGACGTCCAGCCCGAGCGCGTCGGCGGCGCGACGCGACATCATCACGGTACCCGGCTCCATCAGCCAGCGGCGCAGCAGTTTAAGACCCCCATCCCGCTCCACGGCGCCAAACCGGCGGAAACCCGGGTCCCCCAGAGGATCTATGCCGAGAAGGCGCAAGCTCTGCCCGGCCACGACCACGTAGCCCTCGACGATTGGCGCGAGCTCGGCATCGGCACGATCGGCCACGATTTCAACGAAAAGCGTTTCGGGAACACCTTGCGGCCCCGCAACCAGTTGGTGAGTCGCGGAGCCATTGATGGCATCCAGCGACAACTCGAAACCCCGCCGGGCGCTGGCGGTGGCGAGCGCGATCGAGCTGATCGTTGCTACCCCCAGAGCGAGGCCGAGCACCGCCAATCCCAATTGAAACGGATGCAGCAGCAGATGGCGCCCGCTTGCTGCCCACGAGGTCCTCAATCGGATTGCGCGGTGTGCAACCGGCCCTCCCGGAGTTCAAGCACGCGCTCGGCCGAAGCAGCCACCGTGGCGGCGTGCGTCGCGATGAGCAGCGTGCTGCCGCGGGTGCTGACGAGGCGGTGCAGCAGACTCATGACCTGGCCGGCCGATTCATCGTCGAGATTACCGGTGGGTTCATCGGCCAGCAGCACCTGCGGTTCGTGAATCAATGCGCGCGCGATGGCCACGCGTTGCTGTTCGCCCCCCGACAGGGCATCGGGCGAGCTGTGCAGCCGGTCCGCAAGGCCCACCTGCTCGAGGGCCTGGCTGGCGCGCTGGCGCGCGCCCGCACCGCGGATTCCGTTCAGCTCGAGGGCGAGGCGGACGTTTTCCTCGACGTCGAGCGTCGGGATCAGGTTGAAGAACTGGTACACGAAGCCGAGATGCCGCCGGCGGAAGAGCGTGCGTTGCCGCTCCGACATCGCCGTGATGGTTTCACCAGCGATCTCGATCGTTCCGGAATCAGGGCGGTCGATGCCGCAGATGAGGTTGAGAAGCGTCGACTTGCCCGAGCCGCTCCGACCCACGATGGCGACGGTCTCACCCTGCGCGATTTCGACGTCGAGACCTGCCAGGACGCGGTGCAGGCGCTCACCCTCGCGAAAGCTCCGGCTCAGTCCGCGAACGATCAGCACCTGCACGCTCCTCGGGAAATGCACCGAATCAAGGCGGCGCCGGGTTACAGTCTACGATCGCAGCGTGCGCCGCCGGGAAGAAACACATTCGTCATTACGGGCCGGCGGCGCGAATCGTGCTGGCTGACGCACCGCGCGCGGGTATATACGTATTCTGTCTGTAACAGAACCGCGGGAACATTTGGGCAGAGGATTACGCCATGTCAGACACACGCATTCAGGGCTTGTCCGCCGAGAACAAGCCTTCGCGCAAAGCGAAGCGCTCGATCAAGAAAACCGTGCCGGTCGGGAAAGCTGAGCCGGATCGCGCCAGTGAAACTACATCCGTGGTAGCCGTCAGCCTGTCGGCCGTTGATCGCGATGACATGATCGCGACGGCGGCGTATTTTCGTGCCCAGAAGCGCAACTTCGAGACGGGCCACGAACTCGAGGACTGGCTGGCTGCGGAGGCGGAAATCGACGCCGCCCTCCTGCAGGGGCTCCAGGCATAGGAGGCCACTCCGCCCTAGGCGAATCGCGCAAACCAGCCGGCAGCGCGTGCGATCGAGCATCAGGATCCGCCCCCCGAGTTCCGGTGGGTTAGCCGGCCCGAGCCTGTTGATAGTCGCGCGGCCGGCAACAGTACTGGAAGTTGCGTGCCTATAGTTGACCAAAACGTCAACAATATGGCCGAAATCTCCCCTTATGGCCCGACGTTCGCCACGACGCTTGAGCTTAGGAACCGAACGTATCGCAGGACTTAAGCGCTCCACTCCTGAGGCCGATGTCGAACCAGCGCATGCGCTGATCGGCCGATCCGTGGGTGAAGGATTCGGGAACAATGTGGCCGCGAGCCCGCAGCTGAATCGTGTCATCGCCCACCGCCGACGCCGCACCGAGCGCTTCCTCGACATCCCCGGATTCGAGGATCTGGCGTGCGCGTTCGGCGTGATGCGCCCAGATCCCGGCGTAGCAATCGGCCTGCAGCTCGAGGCGCACTGACAGCGCATTCGACTCCTCTTCCGAGCCGCGCTGCTGTACTGCATGCACCTTCTCAGACGTGCCCGCCAGGTTTTGCACGTGGTGGCCCACTTCGTGCGCGATCACGTAGGCCTGAGCGAAATCCCCCGGTGCCTGGAACTTGTCCTTGAGCTCGCGGTAGAAACCGAGATCGATGTAAACCTTCTGATCGGCCGGGCAGTAGAACGGTCCGACGCTCGCGCCCGCCCGGCCACACGCGGACTGCACGGCGCCGGTAAACAGGACCAGTGTGGGGGCGACGTACTCGGCGCCCCGGTCCGCGAAGAGCACGCTCCAGGTGTCCTCGGTATCGCCCAACACCACCGATACGAAGTCGGCCAGTTCGTCGTCCGGGCCACCGGTCTTTTGTACGCCACCGGGCGGGGGCGGCTCCAGCTGCGTGGTCTGCACGCCCTCCATGACGCCCATGATCAGGCGCGGGTCAACGCCGAAAAACCACGCGAGCAGCAGCGCAACGATCACGCCGCCGCCGAGTTTCAGGCCCGGGCCGCCCACGCGCTTGCCGCGATAGTCCTCGACGTTGGTGCTGCGTCGAGCTTTTCTCCAGCGCATGGCAATTCCTCAGCCCACCGTGGGCTCCAGCGATCGTAACCAAGATCGAGCTCGGGCAGCTATCGGGCGAGCAACCAGGGGCTGGCGAGCCCCGGACTATCGCCCTGCACGCGGTTCGCGGGGGATCAGGGATGTCCGTAACGTGCGGGTCCCCCGTAACACGCTGAGCTCGAGCGCCTCGCCCAGCGCGTAGTGACTGAGATGGCGATGCAGTGCATCGATGCTGTCGATCGGAATGTCGTTGGCGGCAATGATGAGGTCGCCCACGCGCAGGTCGCTCTGGCCGGATGGGCCATCGCGGTCGAGCGAAATCACTTCGACAGCCTGCTGGACTGAGAGTCCGAGAGCGCGCACCAGCCGCCGATCGAGCGGACGGTCCCGACCGGCAATCCCAAGAAAGGCGCGGCGGACGCGCCCATGCGAAAGAATCTCGCTCAATATCCATTGCGCCGTTAGAGCCGGAACCGAAAAACCGATCCCTTGCGCCACCGCGATGATCGCAGTGTTGATCCCAACGACACGGCCACGCGCGTCGACCAGCGGTCCGCCGGAGCTTCCCGGATTGAGCGGCGCCGAATGCTGCACGATGCCTTCGATCAAGCGGCCGTGACGGCTGCGCAGGGCGCGGCCCAGAGCGCTCACCACCCCGGCAGTGACGGTGGACTGGAAGCCGAAGGGATTGCCGACCGCAACCACCAGCTGGCCCACACGCAAGGGTTCATCGGCCGCCACCGTAGCGCTCGGCAAGCCGGAAGCGAGGGCGCGCACGACTGCGAGATCCGTGGCGACGTCCTCGCCGACCAGCTCCGCATCGACCGTTCTTCCATCGATGAATACGCTGCGCACACGCTGCGCGCCGTTCACTACGTGCTGATTGGTGAGCAGATATCCATCGGGCGTGATGACGACGCCGGACCCGGCGCCCCCCTGCTGCGCATCTCGAGAACCCTTGCCGACCTGGATGCTCACGACCGCCGGGCCGATCCGGTCGACTGCGGCGATGACCGTTCTCGAGTAGGCGTCCAGTGCCTCAAGCTCCCCGGAGTCCGCGTCCGGCGGACCCGACGTCGATTCGTCGCGCTGATCGTCGACCTCGCCGGCGATCGCGCGAATCGAGCTCGAATTGCTGATCAGCGTGCAGTTCCCAGCGGGGCGGATGCGGTGAGGTGCCGTTGACGGCATGGTCCGTTTACTGGGGCGGTGCGCCTGCAAAACAAGGGGCGTCGTTCAGCGGGGCCTTGATACAATTTCCCGTGACATGGGCCTGTAGCACAGCGGTCAGTGCAGGGGACTCATCGAAAGGTGCCTTCGTACCGGAAGGTGCGAAGTGGACGGGATGAATTCAGGGAAACCTTCCAGTGCGGCCTTCGGGCGAACTGATGGCAATCCTGAGCCAAGCCGGCGGTGCACCGCCGGAAGGTGCAGAGACTACCTGAGGGCTCAAGCGCCCTTGATAACAGGCTGGAGCGTCCCGCACCCCAACGAGCGCGCTCGCGGGTGAAGAGATAGTCCACTCCCGGCGGAAACGTCGGGGCAAAGTGAATCCCTTGGTCGCAGGTTCGAATCCTGCCGGGCCCATTCCTCGAATTCCGACTCAATGCGTGAGCAATCGAATGGCCGCAAGCTTGTTTCATCCCGCCGTTCAAAGCTGGTTCGAGCGCACCTTCAGTGAGCCGACGCCCGCGCAGCTCGCCGCCTGGCCGGCGATTCACAGCGGCCGGCACGCGCTGATCGCTGCGCCCACCGGGTCGGGCAAGACGCTCGCCGCTTTCCTCGCGGCGATCGATGCATTGGTGCGCAAGGGTGTGGCTGGCGAGCTGGATGACACGACTCACGTCGTCTACGTATCGCCGCTTAAGGCACTCTCGAACGATATCCATCGCAATCTGGAGGAGCCGCTCCTTGGCATCCAGGAGGAGCTTTCACGCCAAGCTGCGGCGTCCTTTGAGATTCGCGCCCAGGTGCGCACCGGCGATACCCCACAGGTCGAGCGCACAGCGATGCGCAAGCGCCCGCCCCATATCCTCGTGACGACACCCGAATCTCTCTACCTTCTGCTCACCAGCGAGTCCGGCCGGACGATGCTCGGCACGGCACGAACCGTGATCGTCGATGAGATTCACGCGGTCGCCGGCAGCAAACGGGGATCGCACCTGTCGCTGTCGCTCGAGCGCCTGACTGCACTCTGCACCGGACCCGTGCAGCGCATCGGGCTGTCCGCCACACAGAAACCGATCGAGGATATTGCTCACTTCCTAATCGGCACCGGCGGGGACTCCGCGGGCGAACGCGATGGGCACGACCCCGAGTGCGTCATCGTCGACACCGGCCACGTGCGCGATCGCGACCTTGGTCTCGAACTTCCAGGCGCGCCGCTTGAAGCGGTGATGTCCGGCGAGGTCTGGCAGATGATCTACGAGCGACTCGCCGAGCTCATCGCGCAGCATCACACCACGCTCATCTTCGCCAACACACGACGCATGGTGGAACGCGTCACGCGCCACCTCAGTGAACGGTTGGGCGAGGCGCACATCGCCGCGCACCATGGCAGCCTGGCGAAGGAAAAACGCCTGGACGCCGAACAGCGACTCAAGAAGGGCGAGCTCAAGGCGCTCGTCGCCACCGCTTCGCTCGAGCTGGGCATCGACATCGGTGAAGTCGAGCTCGTGTGCCAGCTCGGCTCCCCGCGTTCGATTGCAACGTTTCTGCAGCGCGTCGGCCGCGCGAATCATTCGGTCAGCGGCGTGCCGAAAGGACGCCTGTTTCCCACGAGCCGCGACGAGCTGATCGAATGCGCCGCGTTGCTCGATGCTGTTCGACGGGGCGAGCTCGACCGGCTGACGATCCCGCGGCAGCCGCTCGACGTGCTGTCGCAACAGATTGTCGCCGAGGTTGCCGCGCGTGAGTACGGCGAAGACGAGCTGTTCGCTCTCGTGCGTCGTGCCTGGCCGTACCGTGAACTGTCGCGAGTCGATTTCGACGCCGTCATTCGCATGCTCGCCGAGGGCATCAGTGTGCGGCGCGGCAGGCAGGCCGCGTACCTGCACCGCGACGCGGTGAATCGCCGCCTGCGGGCACGTCGCGGAGCGCGGCTCACCGCCATCACCTGCGGTGGTGCAATACCGGACAACGCGGACTACCAGGTCGTCCTCGAGCCGACAGAAACGTTCATCGGCACGGTTCACGAGGATTTCGCGGTCGAAAGTCTGGCCGGTGACGTTTTTCAGCTCGGCAACAGCTCGTATCGGATCCTGCGCGTTGAGGCGGGCCGCGTTCGGGTGGAAGACGCCAAAGGGCAGCCGCCCAGCATTCCCTTCTGGCTCGGAGAAGCACCGGCGCGTACGGCTGAGTTGTCAGCCGCGGTTTCCCGGCTGCGTGCCGAAATCGACGGGGCATTGCCGACGGTCGAGCGCGCCGTCATCGAGCGCTGCATTGTCGAGCTGATGACGCGTCACAGGCTCGATCGCAGTGCTGCCGAACAGATTGTCGAATATCTTGCTGCGGCCAAGGCGGTGCTCAAGGTGCTGCCGACACAGAACACGCTCGTCTACGAGAGGTTTTTCGACGAATCGGGCGGCACGCAGCTGGTGATTCACGCGCCGTTCGGTGCGCGGCTCAACCGCGCATTCGGCCTCGCCTTGCGCAAACGCTTCTGCCGCGCATTCAACTTTGAATTGCAGGCCGCGGCGACCGAGGATGCCATCGTGCTGTCGCTTGGCGAGACGCACAGTTTTGCGCTGGAGGAGGTTACGCGTTTCCTCAACAGCCGCACGGTGGCCGAAGTGCTGGTGCAAGCGGTGCTCGATGCGCCGCTCTTCACGACACGCTGGCGCTGGAATGCCAGCATTTCGCTGGCCGTCAAACGCGCGCGGGGCGGCAAGCGGACACCGGCGCCGCTGCAACGCATGGCGGCGGAAGATCTCATCGCCGTCGTGTTTCCGGATCAGATCGCGTGTGCCGAGAATCTCCAGGGCGAACGCGAAATCCCCGATCACCCGCTCGTGCGGCAGACACTCGATGATTGCCTGCGGGAAGCCATGGATGTCGCTGGTCTCGTCGCCCTGCTGCAAGCCATCGAAACTGGCGAGAAGCAAGTGATTACCCGCGACCTGCCGCAGCCTTCCCCTCTCGCGCAGGAAATCCTGAATGCGCGCCCCTACGCGTTCCTCGACGATGCGCCGCTCGAAGAACGCCGCACGCAGGCCGTCGCAGCTCGCCGCTGGCTCGATCCCGCGACGGCGGCGGAGTTCGGCAAGCTCGACGTTAAGGCGATCGCCGCGGTTCGCGAAGAAGCCTGGCCGGCACCCCAGAACGAAGATGAGCTGCACGACGCGCTCATGTCGCTCGGAGTCGTGACCGAAAAGGAGGGTGTGCAAGGCGAGTGGCGAAGTTTCTTCGACAACCTCGTCGTCGCAAGGCGCGCCACACGGCTTGACGTGGGTGATCGCCGGTTCTGGGCCGCGGCCGAGATGTTGCCGATGCTCAATGCGCTGTATCGCGGCGCACGGCGAGATCCGGAGATTGCAACGCCCGCTCCGTATTCTGAGCGGGAGTGGGACCCGGAGTCGGCCTTGATCGAGCTGGTGCGCGGCAGGCTCCAGGCGGTTGCGGCGGTCACCACAGCCACTCTTTCCGAGACGCTCGGTGTGCCGGCGGGAGCGATCGAAATCGCACTGGCAGAGCTCGAGAGTGAAGGCTTCGTGATGCGAGGCAATTTCACCACAGAGACCGCGGAAATCGAGTGGTGCGAGCGCAGACTGCTGGCGCGCATTCACCGCTACACGATTCGCACGCTGCGCGCCGAGATCGAGCCGGTGTCGAGCGCGGAATTCGTGCGCTTCCTGCTCGACTGGCAGGGCGTGACGCGCGAGCCGCGGCCAGAGGGTGTCGAAGCGCTCGCGGCAGTCGTTGAGCAGTTGGAAGGGTATGAAATTCCTGCTGCTGCCTGGGAAGCCGACATCCTTCCCGCGCGGCTCAAGGAGTATGACCCGAACTGGCTCGACAGCCTGTGTCTGTCGGGTCGCGCCCTCTGGGCCCGCATGACACCGGCAAAGGGAGCGACGGCGGCGCCGGTCCGCGCGACGCCGATCGCGCTGCTCACTCGAAGAAACGGCTCATTGTGGCGCTCGCTAGCGGATGAGTCGCGACCCGAGCTGCAGCTGCCGCACGCGGCACAGGCCATGGCGGAGTACCTGCGCACACACGGTGCCTCGTTCTTCGATGAGATTGCGAGCGGTGCCGGATTGCTGCGCTCGCAGGCGGAGACAGCACTGGGCGAGCTCGTGGCCGCAGGGCTCGTGAATGCGGACAGTTTCAGCGGATTGCGCGCGCTGCTCATGCCTTCCGATCGCAGACGCCGGCTCGCCGCGCGGTGGCGACGCGTGGCGCTCTTCGGACTGGAAGACGCCGGCCGCTGGAGTCTCATCCGCAAGCGAGATCACGAACCCGGTGAAGACGCTGTCGAGCGAACAGCCACGATCCTGCTGCGTCGATACGGCGTGATCTTTCGCCGCTTGCTGACGCGCGAAGCGGGCTGGCTTCCGCCCTGGCACGCATTGCTGCGCATCTATCGCCGGCTCGAGGCGCAAGGACACATCCGCGGCGGGCGTTTCGTGGCCGGTGTGAGTGGTGAACAATATGGGCTTCCGGATGCCGTGGGCGCGTTGCGCGCGGTCAGGCGGCGACCACAGTCGGGAGAATTGGTGTCGCTGAGCGCTGCCGATCCGCTCAACCTGTTCGGGGTGCTGACGCCCGGCGCTCGGGTAGCGGCGTTGGCGGGCAATCGCGTATTGCTGCGTGACGGGGTACCCGTCGCCGCGCATGCCGGTGGCCAGACAGACTTCCTCGTGGCCCTCGAGCCGGCCGCGGAATGGGCAGCGCGTAACGCGCTGTTGCAGAAACGTTTCTCGCCGCACGTCTCGCGTACAAACTGAGCGCCACTGAAGCCGCCCGGGGGATGCGAATGAAGGCCGACGGAATCCTCAAGCGGGCGCGTGAGCTGGCGCAACCCTATTGCATCACGGCCGGCGAGGGGTTTCGGCTGCGCGATTTCGACCCCGCCGACACCGGAACACTCGTCGCTGTCGACAAGCCGCAGGTCAAACAGGCCCTGCAGGAAGGCGTAGAGCTGCTCGCGTCGTTGCAGGACATGCTCTACGCGCAGGATCGGTGGTCGGTGCTGCTCATCTTTCAAGCTATGGATGCCGCGGGCAAGGACGGGGCCATCAAGCACGTCATGTCGGGCGTGAATCCAGCTGGCTGCCAGGTCGCCTCGTTCAAAGCGCCCTCTGAAGAGGAACTCGATCACGATTACCTGTGGCGCTGCGTGAGGCATCTGCCCGAGCGGGGGCGCATTGGCATCTTCAACCGTTCGTGGTACGAGGAGGTCCTGATCGTGCGCGTTCACCCGGAGATTCTTGCGGCACAGAAACTCGCGCCGGAACTCGTGACGCGCAGCGTCTGGAAGGAACGTCTCAAGGACATGCGCGCCTTCGAGCGCTATCTCAGCCGCAATGGCGTCGTGATCCGCAAATTCTTCCTGCATGTCTCGCGCGCCGAACAGAAGAAGCGTTTTCTGGAGCGGCTGGAGAAGCCCGAGAAGCACTGGAAGTTTCGCGCCGCCGATGTCCGCGAGCGCAAGTACTGGAAACAATACATGGCGGCCTACGAGGACATGATTCGCAGCACCGCGACGCCGGCCGCACCGTGGTACGTGGTGCCGGCGGATAACAAATGGTTTACGCGCGCCGTCGTCGCGGCGGCGGTCATCGACGCGCTCGCCTCGCTGGATCTTCACTATCCGCGGCTCGATGCCGCCACGCGCCGGACGCTCGCGCGGGCACGCCGCGGGCTGCTCAACGAGCGCTAGAATGGATCGCGGCTTTGGACGGCCGTGTCTGACGCGGGAGTACGACGATGGGCGACAAGACCGAGGAGTACCGCAGCGCGGGTGTCATCGTGCGCTTCGAGCCGGTCCGGTGCATCCACTCGCGCAACTGCGTCCTCGGCGATCCGCGGGTATTCGTTCCCAATGCGCCTGGACCGTGGATTCATCCGGAGGCTGCGCCGCTGGAGCGTGTCGCCGAGCTTGCGCACGCCTGCCCATCGGGCGCGATCACCTATGAGCGCACCGATGGCGCGCCCGGCGAACAACGGCCGGTGGTCAACATCGTGCGGGTGCTCGAGAACGGACCGCTGGCGTTTCGCGCCGAAATGCATTTCGATGGGGGTGGGACGGCGCTGCGCGCCACGCTCTGTCGTTGCGGCGCTTCGAACCACAAGCCGTTCTGCGACGGAAGTCACGCGGCTGCGGCATTTGCCGCGACCGGCGAACCTGCAACGCAGGAATCAAAACCGCTGAGTGAGCGCCATGGTCCGCTCGCGGTGACGCCGGTCCTCGATGGCCCGCTGCACGTCAAGGGAAGTGTCGAGGTCGTGTCCGGCACCGGCCGGACCCTCAACCGCGTGACCGAAGCGTGGCTGTGCCGCTGCGGCGGATCAGCGAATAAACCCTACTGCGACGGAACCCACAAGAAGAACGGCTTCAAGGCCGATGGACGCGCGCCAATCCGTAAGTAACGGGCTCATCAGCGCGACATTGGACCAGTGCGATCGATCCGTTGACTGACGCCGGCCGCTCAAATCGGCGCGGTACGTTTTCGTCAGTCTTCCATCAGGAACGAGCGCAGCTGCTCGCTGCGGCTCGGGTGACGGAGCTTGCGCAGCGCCTTGGCTTCGATCTGGCGGATGCGTTCACGGGTGACGTCGAACTGCTTGCCGACTTCTTCCAGCGTGTGATCGGTGTTCATGTCGATGCCGAAGCGCATGCGCAGGACCTT
>Ga0209108_10001603_pt1 | contig 13122 bp, 11 predicted proteins | sample Rifsed10ft1_FD_184003 | JGI IMG/M metagenome (GOLD analysis project Ga0209108, IMG submission 184003) | Soil microbial communities from Rifle, Colorado, USA - sediment 10ft 1 (version 2) | ecosystem: Environmental > Terrestrial > Deep subsurface > Rock core/Sediment | place: Rifle, Colorado...
TCACCGGAGACTGAGCAAGGTGTAGACTCCCGCCATGCTGACGATCTATCGCCGACACCGAAAAGATTGCGCGCACCGCAGCGAAGGGCGGAAGTATCGGCGCTGTCGCTGCCCGATATGGGTAGACGGCTTCCTGGCGGGAATAGAAATTCGTAAGTCGCTCGACACTAAGGATTGGGAGAAGGCGCAAGACGAAATACGGAAGTGGGAAGCGGAAGGGAAAGAGGTGACAGAGAAAAACGCTAGACACGTTTCTATCGAGCACGCCACGGCGGAGTTTGAGACGGACGCGACTGCGCGCGGCCTGCGTGAAAGGACAATTTACAAGTACAAGGTTCTCTTCCGCCAGCTAGAGGGTTTTGCCGACGCGAAGCGCCTCCGGTTTCTGAAGGAACTTGATACCCCAACGCTGCGAACGTTCCGCGCTTCCTGGAAAGACAAAAATCTTTCGGCAGCGAAGAAGCTGGAACGGCTCCGTAGTTTCTTCCGCTTCACCGTGTCGAATGGCTGGCTCGCGGCGAATCCTTCCAAAGACCTGAAGAGTCCTAGAGTCACGATGCGGCCGACACTTCCCTTCTCGCAGGACGAGATGATTCGTATTCTGGCGGGCACTCAGAAGTACATCGCCGAGTGCCAGGCCCACGGAAGAGCAAACGCGCGGCGCCTCCGTGCGCTTGTGCTGCTACTCCGCTATAGCGGGCTACGCATCGGAGATGCGGTCAACTGTCCGCGCACGCTTCTGGCGGATGGCAAGCTTCGGCTCTACACGCAGAAGACTGGGACGCATGTTCACGTTCCGCTGCCGGACTTCGTGGTCAAAGAACTCGACTTGATTGTGCCTCTAAGCGGAGCGCGATGGTTCTGGACCGGCAACGGAAAGCCGGAGACGGCAGTCGCCGACTGGCAGGGCCGCCTGCAAAAGCTATCGGAATATTCCGGGGTGTCTGAAGTTCGCGCGCATCGGTTCCGCGACACGTTCGCCGTGGAATTGCTGCTCGCGGGGGTGCCGATCGAGCGAGTCGCGATTCTGCTCGGACACACGAGCATGCGCGTCACAGAGAAGCACTACTCGCCTTGGATTTGTGAGCGCCAGGAGCAGGCGGAGGCCGATGTGCGGCGCACTTGGCTGCGAGATCCCGTGTCGCTCCTCGAAACGAAGGGGACGCCAGAGGTACACGGGAAGCACGAGGTCGCGAACTGAATGAGAACACAAGAGAAAAACTGGCGGAGAGGGTGGGATTCGAACCCACGGTGGAGTTTCCCCCACACTCGCTTTCGAGGCGAGCTCTTTCAACCGCTCAGACACCTCTCCGCGCAAGAGACGGTTAGTTGAGAGTAGCAGAGGCGGGCCGAGGGCGGCAAGTGAAGGGGTGGAGAAGGCAGGGCCAACGGTACCAAAAGGCGGTGCGCAGGCACAGCACTCGTAGCGGAAGCTGCTGCCCTGAAGGGCAGCTCTACAAAAGCAGCTCCGTTGGCACTAAGCGCCTTTCCTGGGAGGGGATTTTTTGGCAGGGGAGGATGCAGGGAGGCCCTTCATTTTTTCCTGGGCGAGCGCACGATAGGGGCTTTCGACCGAAGCGGCCTCCATGAAGGCGACGCGAGCCTCGGAGAGACGCTTGAGGTTGATGAGGGCGAAGCCGAGGCGGTACTGGTTTCGGGCGTAGGTGACGGCGGCGGGCTTGAGCAGGGGCGCGGCGGCGCGAAAAGCATCGACGGCCTGAGCATCGCGCTTGCGGTGGATGAGCGTCTGGCCGATGGCCGACCAGGCCAGGCCGGTCTGCAGAGACTTCTGCTGCGCCCACTGCTCGTCGGTGATGCCCTCGGGGCGCGGCATGGTGGAAAGAATTTCGATGGCCTTGCGGGCGTTCTGCTCGGCGGCGTCGAGCTCCTGGCCCTGCTCGCTCCAGTGGTCGGCGAGGAGGATGAGGATGCCGGGGTTTTCCGGATTGGCGGCGAGGGCTTTGCGGGAGGCGTCAATCATTTTGGGGACGTTGTTGGCCTGCTGGTAGGCGGCGACAACCATGCTGAGGGCCTGATTGGCGTATTGCGAATCGGGGAAGGTGGCGGCGTAGCGCTCGAGCAGAGCGGCGCGAGCCATGGGGTCCTGGGTCTGGTAGGCGATGCTGAACAGGGTGGAGTCAACATAGTTGATGTTGTCCTGAAGCTGATTGAGGACGAGAGATTTTTCGGCTTCCCAGGTGGAGGAGTCCTTGCCATCGGGCGCGGGCCGAGCTTTGAAGCTGGCGAGGATGCCGGCGACTGTGCCGCCGACGGCAAACATCTTCTGCTGGTCGCCCTTTTCCTGCGCGGCGCGGAACATGGTGACGGCGATGTTGAAGTTGTCCGGGTCAATCGCGAGGGTTTTCTCGCCGTACTCGAAGACCTTGTCGTAGTTTTTCTGGGCGAGGTAAACCTGGATATAGAGTTCGTACGCGATCAGGGCCATGTCGCCCTGGCCGTAGTCGGCGAGGAATTTGTCGATGAGCCTAAGTTTCTGGGTCGGGTCGCTGGTGGCGGAGATTTCGACAAAGGCTTTGTCTTCCGGCGTGCCGGCATGCAGAGGGACATGCTTGCCGACCTGCGCGCGGGCGGGCAGAGCCGCGAGTGCCAGAATGCAGGCCGCGAGAAGGAAGAGGGAGCGACGCATGGATGCCTCCTGCCGGGCGATGGGGCCGACAGGCGAAGGATACCAGAGAAAGTTTTCAGTTGTCAGTCAGAAGCTGTCAGCTATCAGCTTTCAGCGGTCAGCAAGAGCCGGATGGCCGAGCGTGCTTCGATCAGTGAGGAAGAGGGATTCTTCGGGCCGGCAAGGCCGGCCCTCAGAATGACACAGTTGGAGGCAGGTTAGTCGTTGCGGGGGAAGAAGCGGAAGGGGAGGAAGCGGGGGACGCGGCGCGCGTAGTCGTCGAAGGCAGGGCCGAAGCGGGCGCGGAGCTCGCGTTCTTCAAAGAAGATGAAGAGCAGGGCCAGGAGCCACCAGACCAAGGCCACGATCCACAGGAGCATCGTGCCGGCCATCAGACAGGCGCCGAGGACCGAGAGGAACATTCCCGTATAGCGCGGATGACGGATGCGGGAGAAAATGCCGGTGGTGACGAGCTCGCCGCGGCCTTCGAGCTCAGTCTTGCCAACCAAGCGGCGCAGGCCGAGGGCTTTTTCGGCGCCGGCGATGAGATAGACGTCGAGAGCAACGAGGGCGAAGCCGGCCAGGACGGCGGGGAGCGGTGCTCCAGCAGAGTGAAGGAGGTCGTGGCGGAATTGGTAGAGCAGGAAAAAGACAACTCCCCAGGAGAACAGGCCAGCGAACCAGAAGGCGGCGTTGCCGCGGCGTCGCCAGAAGGCGATGAAGGGATGCACGATGAGCCAGTAGAGCGGGACAGGGATATGCAGAACGAGGAGGAAGGCGGCAAACCAGTCGAGGGGCGTCATTTTACCTGCGCTGGTCACTACCGCGGAAGAGCCGAACGACGGTGCTGAAGCCGATCAAGCCCTCGGTGATGAGCCATACGGCCAGCAGGGCGCAGAGAATGCGCAGCCAGTCGGCTTCCACGGCGAAGATGCCGTAGAGGCCGACGACTAGACCCAGCGCCACGGAAACCATGCGGGCCATCGGACCGAGATTGGGTAGAATCGGCATGCACCACTCGCGGGCGGGATGATAGTCGAGGTGGGGCGCGGGGGCAACTGTGCAAAGAAAGATTTCAACACTGAGATCACAGAGAAAAGACTGAGGACACGGAGAAGAGGGGGAGAGGGGATGCAGCACACATCGTGGGAGAAGATTGAGACGGAGCGGTTGAGCGAGACGATTACGCGACAGATGCTGAACGGTGAACATACGACCGTGGCGCGGATCTTTCTGAAGCGGGGAGCGATTGTGCCGCGGCACTCGCACGTGAGCGAGCAGTTTTCGCTGATTCTATCGGGGGCGCTGAAGTTTGTGTTCGATGACCGGACGCTGGTGGTGAAGGCTGGCGAGATGCTCTTCATCCCCGCAAACGTGCCGCATGCGGCGGAGGCGCTGGAGGATACCGTCGATCTAGATGTGTTCGGTCCGAGAAGAGAGGACTGGATTAAGAAGGATGATGCGTATTTGAGAGGATAGCTGTCAGCTTTCAGCCTTCAGCTATCAGCCGTCATCTTTTAGCAGGCAAGCACCAGCCAACGGAGGCTAAGGAGAAAAGAATGGAGCTGGGATTGAAGGGGAAGGCGGCGATTGTGGCGGCGGCGAGTACGGGTCTGGGCCGCGCGGTGGCCGAAGAGCTGGCGCGGGAGGGCGCGCAGGTGGCGCTGTGCGCGCGGGGCGCGGAGCGGCTGAAGCAAACAGCGACGGAGATTGAGAAGGCCACGGGCCGGGCGGTGTACGCCGAGGCGCTGGACGTGACGGACGGGGCGCGGGTGGCGGCGTTCGTCGAGGCCGTAGAGAAGCGCTTCGGGCGGGTGGACATCTGCGTCACGAACGCGGGCGGGCCACCGTCGAAGACATTTCTGGAAATTTCGATGGAGGACTGGCGGAAGGCCGTGGACCTGACGCTGTTGAGCGCGGTGCACTTTGCGAGGGAGGTGCTGCCGCGGATGAAGAAAAACCGCTGGGGGCGGCTGGTGACGATTACGTCCATGTCGGTGAAGCAGCCGGTGGACGGGCTGCTGCTCTCGAACTCGATCCGCGCGGCGGTGACGGGGCTGGCGCGGACCCTGGCCAACGAGTTTGGCCCGCATGGGATTACGGTGAACAACGTCTGCCCCGGGTACACGATGACCGACCGGTTGAACGAACTGGTGGACAAGCAGGCGCGGGACGCGGGCGTGTCGCAGGAGGCCATTCGGCAGAAGTGGACGTCGCAGATCCCGCTGGGACGGCTGGCGAAGCCGGAGGAGTTTGCCGCGCTGGTGACTTTTTTGGTGTCGGAGCGGGCCAGCTACATCACGGGTACCACAATCGCGGTGGATGGCGGATGGGTGCGCAGCCTGATGTAAGTGGACACCCAGCGGATGGGCGGCGCGTCTAAGCAAGTTACGGGCGGAATGGCGACAAGGCGCAAGTGATTGCGGGCGAATCATGCGGAGGAACCAGGAATGGACAGGATGAAGCGAGTGGGGCGACGGCGAACGGCGTGGCGGCGGGCGATGTGGCTGGTGGTATTGGTGCTGCTGGTGGGCGTGGCGGCACGGGGAGACGAGCCCTACGCGAGGTCGCGTGACTACGACCTGCAGAATTCGCGGCTGGAGCTGCGGTTTGATACCACGAACCGCAAGATCATGGGCACGGTGACGCACACGCTGGCGCCGCTGCACGACGGTCTGAAGCAGGTCGAGTTTGACAGCGTGAACCTGACCATTTCCGGTGTAACGGTGGGCGGAAAGCCGGTGCGTTATGAGGCGACGGGAGGCAAGTTGCGAGTGGAGCTGCCGGCGGCGCCAAAGACCGGGCAGGCGCTGAACGTACAAATCCGCTATGAGGGCCAGCCGCGGCAGGGGATGTACTTCATCCTGCCGGACAAGAACTATCCGACCCGGCCGGTGCAGATCTGGTCGCAGGGGGAGTCCAAGGAGACGCGGCACTTCGTGCCGATTTACGACTACCCGAACGACCTGACGACTTCGGAGACGCTGATTACGGTGCCGAAGACGTGGACGACGCTCTCAAATGGCCGACTGGTGAAGGTCCGCGACACCGCCGACGGGATGAAGACGTGGACGTGGCGACAGGCGCAGCCGCACGCGACGTACCTGATTTCCGTGGTGGCGGGCGAGTTTGACGAGAGCAAGGACACCTGGCGAAACATCCCGGTGACCTATTACGTGCCGCGAGGCCGCGCGGAGCGAATCCCAACGACCTTTTCGCACACCAAGTCCATGCTGGATTATTTCTCCGAGAGGTTCGGTGTGCTCTACCCGTGGGACAAGTACGCGCAGATCGCCGTTGAGGAGCATTTCGGCGGGATGGAGCACACCAGTGCGACCACGCTGGCGGCCGACAGTCTGGTGAACCCGAAGCTGGCCCCGGAATACCACGACCCGGCGGACGGGCTGGTGGCGCACGAGCTGGCCCACCAGTGGTTCGGCGACCTGGTGACGTGCAAAGACTGGGGCGACATGTGGCTGAACGAAGGGTTTGCCAGCTACGCCGAAGAGTTGTGGGACGAAAAACTGTACGGCAAGGAGATGGTGGAGTTTGACATCTGGAACCGGCGAAACCAGTGGCTGCTGGGACAGCGGGCGTATCCGCTGCCGCTGGTGAACCGCGGGTTCAAGGACATCAGCGAGAACTTCGCCAACATTTACGGCAAGGCGGCGGTGGTGATCCACATGCTGCGGCTGGAGCTGGGCGATGCGGACTTCTTCCGCGGGCTAAAACACTACCTGCAAAAAAACCGGCACCAGAACGTGAGCGCGGCAGACCTGGCGCGGGCATTTGAAGAGGCCACGGGGAAAAACGTGGACCTCTTCTTCGACCAGTGGGTGTACGGGGCAGGAGCGCCGCGGTTCGAGGTGAGCTACACGTACGACCCGGCGGCGAAGCAGGTGAAGATGGACGTCAAGCAAGCGCAGAAGGTGGAAGGACGAGTGGGGCTGTTTAACGTGCCGGTGGAGGTGGAGGTGACCACGGCGGAGGCACGGAAGAGCTACCCGATCCGCGTGAGCCAGGCCAGCCAGAGCTTCACCTTCCCGGCGGGGTCGAAGCCGCTGATGGTGCTCTTTGACAAAGGGAACAAGGTCCTGAAGGCGATGGAGTTCCCGAAGGGCGCGGACGAGCTGAACTACCAATTGCGGAATGCGGTGAGCGTGGCTGACCGTCTGGATGCGGCGCGGGCGCTGGGCGATCCGAAGCACGGCGACGCCGGCGTGGCGGAGCTGGGCGAGGCGGCGCGGACGGACAAGTTCCGCGGCGTGCGGTCGGAGGCGGTGAGGTCGCTGGGTAAAATCGGCGGGGCGGCGGCGCAAAAGCAGATCACGACGGCGCTCACGGACCCGGAGCCGGCCGTGCGACAGCTCGTGGTGCAGCAGATGGGGAACTTCAAGGAAGACCCGTCGGTGCCGGGGCAGCTCGAAAAAGTCTACCGCGATGAAAAAACATATCGCGTGCGCGCGGCAGCACTGGCGGCACTGGCGCAGCAGAAGGGTACCAACGCATTCGATGTGCTGAAGGCGGCGGCAGCGACCGAGTCTCCTGACGACACGCTGCGTGCGGCGGCGTTGCGCGGGATGGGTACACTCGGCGACGACCGCGCTGCGCCGATCCTGCTGGAGTGGTCGGTCGCAGGGAAACCGTTCACGGTGCGGGCGGCAGCAATCGGCAGCCTGGGCAACGTGGACAAGAAGAACCCGGCCGTCACGAAGACGCTGGCAGCGTACCTCGAAGAGCCGTACCGGCAGGTGCAGTTCTCGACGATCCTGGCGCTGGGGCGGCGCGGCGACCCGGAGGCGGTACCGGCACTCGAGGCATTGATTAAGCGGAGCCAGGAGGTTGAAGGCGGGGGGTTCACGAGCGGGCAAGTGGCGTCGTTTGCGCAGGCGCAGGTGGCGAGGCTGAAGCAGGTGGCAGCAGCGGAAAAGAAGTAGGGCGTTGTCCGTTTTCCGCTAGAGGCAACAAGAAGGCCGGCTAAAGCCGGCCCCTACACAGGCGAGCTACTCGGCGAGGAGGATGCGGAGGTCGCGGAGGTTGTTGCCGGTGGGGCCGGTTTCGAGGGCGTCGCCCAACTGCTTGAAGAAATTGTAAGCGTCGCTGCGGCGGAAGAAGTCGCGCGGGTCGAGGCCTGCGGCGCGGGCGCGACCGAATGACGCGCCATCGGCAACGGCGCCGGCGGCAGGGCTATTGCCATCCACGCCGTCGGTGCCGGCGCTGAGCACGGCCACCTGTAAGTCGGCAATTTTCTCCACACAATAAAGGACAAAGGCGGAATTGCGTCCGCCCGTGCCATCGCCGGTGACGGGCGAGCTGACTTCGCCGTCGGCAATGACGGCGACGCGGCGTCCGGGGTTGGCCTGGTGGAGCTGGGCAAGCTGGTCGAGCAGGAAGTTGGCCGATTGTTCGAGCGGCCAGTCGTCAGTGGAGTTGTCGCAGATGGTGACGCAGCCGGCGGCTTCGGCGACGCGATGCGTCTGGTGAAAGAGATCGGCCATGCCGAGCAGGATTTCGAAGTGCGCGCGGGAGAAGGCCGGATCGCCGGGCTTGGGAGTCTCGACCAGAGCGCGGCGCTCAAGGAGAGTGCGGAGGCGCGGCGGGAGTTTGTTGAGCAGGTTGTATCGCTGGATCACGCGGAGGGCGTCGGCGATTGTGGTCGGGTCGGGGAGCGTTGGGCCGGAGGCCAGAGCGGATTCGCGACCAACAGGGACGTCGCTGACGCCGAAGGTGAGTTTTGTCGAGAGCGGGGCTGCGGCGGCCAGACGCCCGCCTTTGACGGCGGAGAGATGCTTGCGGACGGCGTTGATGTCATCGATGGGAGCGCCGCAGGTGACCAGGAGGCGGTTGAGAGACTGGACGTCGTCGAGGGTGAGGGAGGGGTCGAGCGGCAATTCGACCAGCGCTGAGCCGCCACCGGAGAGGAGGAAGAAGACGAGCGTGTGCTCGTCGCAGGAGGTCAGAAGGTCGAGGATGGCGCGGGCGGCGGCAAAGCTTTGCGCGGTGGGAACGGGATGGCCGGCGACAAACACCTGGAAGCCGTCGAGCACACGCGGGGCTGGCGCGGGCGTGACCAGGATGCCGAGAGGGCGCACGTCGGGCGCGAGGAGGTCTGCAAGGCCACTGGCCATGGAGAAGGCGGCTTTGCCGAAAGCGACGACGCGGACCTGACGGAAGGCGGCAAGATCGACGATGGCGTCGGCACAATGGATGCGCGTGCCGGAGCGGGCGAGCTTGCGCTGGAGCGTAGCGGGGATGTCAATGGCGGCGAGGGTTTGGGAGAAGATGTGGCGGGCGAGAGTTTTCAGGTCGGGCATGGGGGAATCCGTTGTCCGTTGTCTGTTATCCGTTCGGAGTCAAGAGTTCAAAGTCAAAAGTTGAAGCATGAAAATTGCCGGCAAGGATGCCGGCGCTACCCGGAACCCAGCACCTCGGGGTTGAGGGCGTTGGGGGGGCGGCGGCCGTGAAACAATGCGATGACGTTTTCGGCGGCCATGGCGGCCATCTTGGTGCGCGTCTCAACCGAAGCCGAAGCGATGTGCGGCGCGAGGACGACGTTGTCGCGTTTGACGAGGCCGGGATGGATGGCCGGCTCGTTTTCGTAGACGTCGAGGGCGGCGCCGGCGATGCGTCCGGCGTCGAGCGCTTCGACCAGGGCGGCTTCGTCCACGACGGGGCCGCGCGAGGTGTTGATGAGAAAAGCGGTAGGCTTCATGCGGACGAGCTCGGCGCGGGAGATGAGGTGGCGCGTTTCGGGGAGAAGCGGCACATGGAGAGAGAGGAAGTCGGCCTGGGCAAGGACCTGTTCGCGAGTGAGAAATTCGGCGGCGAGCTCGCGCTCGATTTCGAGGGGGGCGCGGATGGCGTCATGGTAGATGACCTTCATGCCGAAGCCACGCGAGCGGCGGGCGACGGCGCGGCCGATGCGTCCGAAGCCGAGAAAGCCGATGGTCTTGCCATGGACGTCGGCACCGCAGAGCTGGTCGAGGTTCCAGCCGGCCCACTTTCCCGAGCGCGAGAGGCGGTCGCCTTCGATCAGGCGGCGAGCGACAGCCATGAGCAGAGTCCAGGCGAAGTCGGCCGTGGTTTCGTCGAGGACGCCGGGGGTGTTGGTGGCGACGATCTTGCGGCGGGAGCAGGCGGCGAGGTCGATATTGTCGAACCCGACCGCGACGTTAGCGACGATGCGAAGTTTGGGGGCGGCGGCGAGCAGCTCGTCGTTGACTTTCTCGGTGAGCAGGCAGATGAGCGCATCTTTATCGGAGACGCAGCGGAGAACTTCGTCGCGGGGCGGGCGCTCGGGGCGCTCCCAGTAGTCCACGTCGAAATGGGCGGCGAGGAGCTGACGCGGGGCGTCGAAGAGACGGTGAGTGGCGAAGATGCGGCCTTTGGACATGGATCAGCCTCGGAAAGAACGGGAGAGTAGCACAGATGAAGAAAAGGTGGCAGGTGGTAGGGGCAGTGACCGCTAACAGAGCCTCGGGGCACGTTGACGCAGACCAGAGCGGAGAATATAGTGGCCGCAGAACGTGGCAAGTGTGATGGACAAGAGATTCATACGCGAGATGGAGGAGATACTGGGGCGTGAGAGTGTGCTCGCGCGGCACGAAGACCTGTTGATGTACGAGTACGACGGGTCGGTGGAGCAGGCGCGGCCGGAATGCGTGGTGTTCCCGCGGACAACCGAGGACGTGGTGAAGATCGTGAAAGCGGCGGCGCGGTATAACGTGCCGCTGGTAGGGCGCGGAGCGGGGACGGGGCTTTCCGGCGGGGCGCTGGCGCGCGAGGGCGGGTTGATGCTGGTGTTTTCGCGGATGAACCGGATCATGGAGATTGACTACGAGAACCAGCGCGCGGTGGTGCAGCCGGGCGTGGTGAACCTGGACCTGACGCGTGCGGTGGAGCACGCGGGACTTTACTTTGCTCCCGACCCATCGAGCCAGAAGGCGTGCACGATCGGCGGGAACGTAGCGGAAAACGCGGGCGGGCCGCATACGCTGGCGTACGGGGTGACGACGAACCACGTCACCGAGCTCGAGCTGGTGCTGCCCGACGGCGACGTGGTGCGCGTGGGCGGGCGGACGGCGGAGACGCCCGGGTACGATTTGACCGGGCTGCTGGTGGGGTCGGAGGGGACGCTGGCGATTGTGACCGAGATTACGGTGAAGCTTTCGCGGCTGCCGGAAGCGGTGAAGACGCTGCTGGCCGTCTATGAGACGGTGGACGACGCGACCGAGACGGTGGTGGAGATCACGGCGCGGGCGATCACGCCAGCGGCGTGCGAGATGTTGGACGGCTGGACGCTGCGGGCGGTGGAGGAGTTTGTCCACGCGGGCTTCCCCATGGATAGCGCTGCCGTGCTGCTGATTGAAGTCGAGGGGCTGCGCGAGGCGGTGGAGTGGCAGGCGGAGCAAGTCTCGGCGGTGTGCCGCGAGCATCACGCGCGCGAGGTGCGCGTGGCGAAAGACGACCGCGAGCGCGAGCTGCTGTGGAAGGGTCGCAAGAACGCCTTTGGCGCGGTGGGGCGACTTTCGCCGAGCTATTACGTGCAGGACGGCGTAATCCCGCGGACGAAACTGCCGGCGACGCTGCGACGAATTGACGAGATTGGGAAGAAGTACGGCTTCCAGATCGGGAACATTTTTCATGCCGGGGACGGCAACCTGCACCCGATTATTTTGTTTGACCAGCGCGACCCGGAGCAGTTTGAGCGCGCCGTGAACGCGGCGAACGAAATCATGCAATGGTGCATCGACCAGGGCGGCGTGTTGACGGGCGAACACGGCGTGGGCATGGAGAAGAACGAGCTGATGCCGCTGCTCTTCAGCGCGGACGACCTTGACCTGATGCGACGGGTGCGCGCGGCGTTTAACCCGTCGGGGCGGCTGAACCCCGGCAAAGTTTTCCCGTTCGGCAAAGGCTGCGGGGAAGTGCGCGTGCGGCCGCTGCCGGTGTCGTCGGCGAGCCCCGTCTGAGCCTGCCTCAGTGAGCACACGACCCACCTCGTTTGTGGAAAGACTGGAAAAGCTGGCAAGCGCGTCGAGCGTTGCGACGGACGCGGCGACGCTCGAAGCCTGTGCCGTGGACGGCGCGCGGCCGACGGCGGTGGTGCGACCGGGCTCGGCTGAGGAAGTTGCCGTGGTGGTGCGGTTCGCCGCGGCAGAGAAGCTGGCGGTGATTCCGATGGGCGGGCGAACGAAGCTCGGGATCGGGATGCCGCCGCGACGATACGACATCGCACTGGACATGTCGCGGATGAACCGCGTGCTGGCGTATGACCCGGGAGACTTGACGTTGGGAGTCGAGGCGGGCATTGGAGTGGAAAAACTGCTCGAGGTGCTGGCGGAGGAGAAACAATTCCTGCCGCTGCTGGTGCCGTGGATGGAGCGGGCGACGATTGGCGGGGTGGTGGCAGCGAATTCGGTGTCGCCGCTGCGCTATGCGTACGGCGGGCCAAGAGATTTCGTGCTGGGAATGGAGTTCGTGACCGGCGAGGGGAAGCTGTGCAAGAGCGGCGGGCGGGTGGTGAAAAACGTCACCGGATACGACCTGCACAAGCTGCTGATTGGGTCGCTGGGAACGCTGGGCGTGATCACGCGCGTGAACTTCAAGACGTTTCCTCTGCCGCCGGCGCAGCAGACGTTTGTGACCAGCTACACGAACGCGGAGGAAGCGATGGCGCTCGTGCAGGCGATTGCGAAGTCGCCGCTGTCGCCGCGGCTGGTGGAGGTGGTGGAGCCTGGCGCGGCGAAAATCATCGCGAGTGAGAAGCTGCCGACAGGACTGTGGTCGGTGGTCGTGGCTGCGGCGGGGAACGAGCGCGTGGTCGAGCGGCACGGCGCGGAGCTGGCGCGGATGGCGGAGGAGTCGCGCGCGAGTGAGTTTCAGGCGCTGACGGATGCGGAGAAGCGATTGCTACTGGGGCGGGTGCGAGAGTTCCTGCAGCACTTGATGGTGATGCACCCGGCGGCGACGATTTTTCGCATCAACGCGCTGCCGACGGCGATGGCGGGGTTGGTCGAGCGGCTGCGGGAGATAGCATTGCGTAACCAGTTGGCCTCGTGCGCGGTGGTGCGGGCAGGCGGGATGGTGTACTTCGCGGTGTGGCCGGAGGCGGGCAGCGAAGGAGACAGTCTGCGGCGCGCGTGCGAGGAGATTTTCGCAGCGGCGGAGGGGGAGGGGGCTCAGGCGGTGATTGAGTTGTGTCCGGCGGAGTTGAAGCGCGAGGTGAATGTGTGGGGCGCGACGCGGGGGGATTTTGAATTGATGCAAAGGATGAAGAGAGTGTTTGACCCGGGAGAGGTATTCGCGCCGGGGAGATTTGTGAGCGGAATTTGACAGAGAAAAACGGCCGGCTGAAGCCAGCCCCTGCACGAGCACCCAACGAAACCGGAGGGATTCCTCGCCCCGGCATCGCAAGCTGTTGCCGGGACTCGGAATGACAGATTGAGGAAATGGAAAAGCATGTGGAGACGGTGGGGTCGAGCGGGTTCACTGGG
>Ga0209108_10001604_pt1 | contig 13116 bp, 11 predicted proteins | sample Rifsed10ft1_FD_184003 | JGI IMG/M metagenome (GOLD analysis project Ga0209108, IMG submission 184003) | Soil microbial communities from Rifle, Colorado, USA - sediment 10ft 1 (version 2) | ecosystem: Environmental > Terrestrial > Deep subsurface > Rock core/Sediment | place: Rifle, Colorado...
ACCGACGCTGGCGCGAAGCGCTCGAAGGATTCTACGCGACGGTTCGCCGGCAGCTGGCCCGCTTCCGCGGTCGCGAGGTGGACACCGCCGGTGATGGTGTGTTCGCGACATTCGATGGTCCCGCCCGCGCCATCCGTTGCGCCCGCGCGATCGTGGAGGCGGTGAGGGCACAGGGCATCTCCGTGCGGGCCGGGCTGCACACCGGGGAGTGCGAGATCATCGGCGAGAAGGTCAGCGGTATCGCGGTCAACATCGGCGCCCGTGTGGCGGGCCGAGCCGCCGGCGACGAAGTCCTCGTTTCGAGCACCGTGAGGGACCTCGTCGCCGGCTCAGGGATCCATTTCGACGACCGAGGCGAGCAGGCGCTCAAGGGCGTCCCCGGCGAGTGGCGCCTGTTCGCCGTGACGTCACACTAGCGGGAGCCTCGGCCCGACCGCGGCCCCAGATCCTCGAGAGGAGACGGTGATGGGACAGGGCTTCGCAGTGTTCGCCGGCATCGCGTCCGAGATCGTCCGCGCCTCGGCGCGGGAGGCCGAAGGGCTCGGCTACAGCTCCTTCTGGGTGAACCATCCCGGCGCGACCGACGGGCTGGTCGCGCTCGCCGCAGCGGCGCAGGAGACCCGGCGCATCGAGCTCGGCATCGGCGTGATTCCGCTCCACACTCGCGGACCGGACAGCATCGTCCAGGGTGTGCGCGCCAACGCGCTGCCCCTCGATCGCCTCCTGCTCGGGGTGGGAAGCCCGAACCCGGGGGCCCTCGGACGCGTGCGCGCGGGCATCGCCGAGCTGCGGTCCGAGCTTCAGGCGCGTCTCGTCGTGGCGGCGCTCGGTCCCCAGATGTGCCGCCTGTCCGGCGAGATCGCCGACGGCGTGCTCTTCAACTGGCTGACGCCCGAGCACGCGCGGCTCTCGGCGGAGTGGGTGCGCGCCGGCGCTACGGCGGCGCGCCGGCAACCGCCGAAGCTCTTCGCGTACGTCCGCGTCGCCCTCGGCTCTGCGGCCCTCGACAGGGTGCAGAAGGAGGCGGACCGGTACGCGGCGATCCCGGCGTACGCGAACCACTTCACGCGCATGGGGGTGAAGCCGGCGGAGACGGCCATCGCCGCGCAGAGCGCGGACGCGATCGCGCCGGCGCTCGGCCGGTGGCGAGGCGCGGTCGACGAGGTCGTGCTCCGCGCCGTCACCGGAAAGGACACGGTCGAAGAGCACGTGGCGCTCGTCCGGGCGGCGAAGCCCGCGTAGCGACGCGCGTGCTCGAGATCCGCGACCTCGAGGCCGCCTACGGCGACGCCCGGGCGCTCTCGGGCGTGACGCTCTCCGTCGGACCGGGCGAGATCGTCGCGCTCCTCGGCCCGAACGGCGCCGGCAAGAGCACGCTCCTCAAGGCGATCGCGGGGCTCGTGCGTCCGCGCGCGGGCGCGATCCGCTGGGAGGGCGAGGACCTCTCGCGCGTCGGCGCCCACCAAATCGTCGAGCGCGGACTCGCGATGGTGCCCGAGGGGCGTCGCCTCTTCGGCAGCATGAGCGTGGAGGAGAACCTCGAGCTGGGCGCCTTCGCCGCGCGCGCGCGCAACGCCGGACGCGCCAACCTCGAGCGGGTGTACGCGCTCTTCCCCGACCTGCGCGAACGCCGCCGGCAGACCGTCCGCGCGCTCTCCGGCGGCCAACAACAGATGGTGGCCGTGGGGCGCGCGCTCATGGCGAGCCCGCGGCTTTTGATGCTCGACGAGCCCTCGCTCGGGATCGCCCCGCGTCTCGTGCAGTCGATCCTCGAGGCGCTGGTCGAGATCAACCGCACCGGCGTCGCCGTCTTCCTCGTCGAGCAGAACGTGCAGGCCGCGCTCACCCTCGCCCACCGCGCCTACGTCCTCGAGTCGGGCAAGATCGTGGGCGAGGGCACCGGCGCCGCGCTGCTGCGAGATCCGCACGTCCGGCGCGCCTATCTCGGCCCGCTCGCGGTGCGCCGGGGCTGATCAGGGAGCGCGCGCGGCGGGGCCGACGGGCACGCACGACATGGGTCGACCGAACACCAGCTAGCCGGGAGGACCGGATGGCACCGCGCGTGTCCCATCACTGACGTCTTGGCCCCTCGATAGGGCTCTAACTGAGCGGGAACACTCGCCTTCCCCCCGCCCGGCAGGTCTGGCACCGCCGTTGCGTGCTGTAGCTGGGTACTATGCGCGATGCGATTTCCCCGTTCACGCGTCACGCTCTCGGTCTCTCCGTTCTGCTGCTGACGATCGTGCCCGCCTACCTGCTGTCACGCGCGCAGCCTCCGTCCGACGCGCGGGCGATCGAGCGCCTCGCTCCCGGCGCCGAGGTCGGCGCACAGGAATTCATCGCGGTCGCCATCGAGGCCCACATCATGGAGGTCGCGGTCCGCCACGGCATCTCGCCCCTCCTGATCGCCGCGATCGTCGAGGCCGAATCCGGGTTCAACCCTCGGGCGGTGTCGCGCCGCGGCGCCCGCGGCCTGATGCAGCTGATGCCGAGAACGGCGGCGGGCGTCCAGGTCGAGGACAGCTTCGATCCGTACGAGAACATCGAGGGCGGCGTACGCCACCTGCGCCGGTTGATGGACCGCTTCAACGGCGACCTGCCGCTGGTGCTCACCGCCTACAACGCGGGCGAGCAGGCCGTCCTGCTCTACGGCGGCGTCCCGCCCTACCCTGAGACCCGGCGCTACGTGGTCAGGATCCTCCGGCGCATCGGCCGCGGCGACCTCGCCAACCGCGTGAGCGGCGACTGGGGCGGCGCGATCACGCTCGCCGTGACGGGTTCCCCCCTCGTGGCCTGGCGCGAGCGCCAGGCGCTCGAGCGACAAGTGATGGAGCCCGAGCTGCGGCTCGTCGCCGACAGGCCCGCCGCACCGGCATTCCGGAGCGGGCGCTCCGACGCTCAAGGCCCATAACGAAGGAGGACACAGATGCTTGAACGGATCATCGCCAGTTTGCCCGAAGGGTGGCGTGAGCTCGCCGAGCTGGCCGCGGCGCCGATCGTCTGGATCCCGCGCCTGCAGCAGACGCTGCTCGGCTTCTTCCTGGACTCGTCGTCGGCCTGGGCGGCGGCGGCGAAGTACGTCTTCGTCCTGTTCCCCGTGCTCCTCGGCCTCGCCGCCGTCTGGTGCACCGGGCTCGCCGTCTACACGGTGCCCTTCCGATCGCGGCGAATCAACTTCATCTCGACGCTCCTGATGACGTGGTGGGACGCTGCCCGCGCGGCCTGGATGTACTGGGTCGGCGTGATGCGGATGGGGGCCATCGTGATCGGCTGGCTGGTCACGCTCGCCAACCTCGCCGTGAAGCTCGTCTTCGAGGCGGCCCACCAGCTCGTCCTCCTGCCGCTGTCCGTGACCGGCCGGATGACGGACCGGTACTTCCGGCCCGGCGTGCCATGGATCGCCTTCGTGATGCTGATCTTCTGGTGCGCGCTGGAGGCGACGATCTTCACCTACACGCTGATGCCGACCCTCTCGCAGGTGCTGGCCGACCTCGCCGGCAGCGACCAGGTGCCGCGGGCGACCGGGATCCTCCTGTGGCTCTTCTTGTTCCTGCTGATCATGGGCAGCTTCGCCTGCGTCCAGGCGCTCGTCGACGCGGTCAAGAAGCGGGAGTTCAAGTTCATCGCCCAGATCGTCCTGGTCGAGCTCTTCGTCATGTTCTTCGAGGTGATGTTCCTGTACCGGGAACTGGTCGACGCCATCACGCCCTGGATCGTCCAGCAGACCGGGGACAAGTTCCACCCCGGGCTCTGGTTCACGCTGAGCGTGGCGACGTTCGGCTGGGTGGGCATTCGCGGCATGACGTGGTTCCTGTTCGGCCAGTACGGGACGGCGCCGCTCCTCGCCTTCATCTCGCGGCAGCCGATGACCACCCCCGAGGGGCAACCGTTCATGGCGGAGCCCGAGCCCGCCTGGTGGCACGAGCCGCTCGCGGATTTCAAGCGCGAGATCGGCTGGCTCCACGAGAAGAGCGACCAGCTCCTCGAGTACCTCGCCCTGCCCGTCCTGCACCTGGTCGCCGCCGCGCTGAATTTCGCCATGGTCCTGATCACGGCCCGGCCGGTCTTCAGCCTGCCGTTCAAGAGCCTGAAGGAGATCACGGAGACGCGGGAGACCCTGGCCGCACTGCACCTCCAGCCGAAAAGGCAGGGCAACCTGTGAGCCGCCGCGCCGGCTCGCTCACCGTCGCGCTGCTCGCCGTCACCCTGCTCGCGACGACGGCGGTGGCGCAGCCCACGGCCAACCCGACGCTGCGGGAGACGCTGTTCGTCGGTGTGGACACGAGCGGATCCTTCGTCCAGTCCGGAGATTACGGCAACGCCATGAGCTTCCTCGCGCACTACCTCTATGGCCACCTCAACGGCCTGGGCGGGCTCAGCCAGCCGCGCGAGCTGTTCGTCGCCGCCATCGGGGGCAAGACGGCGAGCGAGCCCAAGGCCTTTCACCCGATCCTCGACTTCGCGGGCAAGGACATCGCGCAGATCGAGGCGGACCTCACGCGCTGGTTCCCGTCCACCGACCCGCTCACCGACTTCAACGTCTTCTTCGGCCAAGTGGCGCGGATCGCCAAGGAGCGCAACCTCATCCTCAACCAGATCACGATCCTGCTCGTGACCGACGGCGTTCCCGACGTGCCGATCCCGAACGTCAAGCCCGGCTCGCCGGGGATGTACCAGAAGATCAACCTCGAGCCGCTCGAGTTCCTGTCGCGGAACCTCACCGTGCGGCTCGTCTATGCAAGCCCCAAGGTGGGGGAGCAGTGGCGCAAGGAAGTCCCGCGGCGGCGGGTCAAGCTCTGGACGACCGAGGCCGAGGTGATGAAGGGCTGGCGCAATCAACTCGTCGCCGGGGTCGAGCCGGTCGACCAGACGCGCCTGTGGAAATGGATGCGGGAGAACGTCGACTTCCGGGTCCGCTTGCGCCCGCTCTGAGGACGTCGAGGAGGTCATCGCCGCGCTCGAGCGCGTCCCGGCGGCCGGAGGCGATCGCTGAGGGTCAGTGCTCGGCGAGGAGGCGGCCGAAGCCGCGGACCTGGTCGGTGATCCCGTTCTCCCGGAGGGTATACCAGAACGTCGCCGCGTTGATGGCGATGACGGGCTTGCCGAGCCACCGCTCGGCCTCGTCGGCGAGGCGGAGCATCGAGAGGTTGGTGCCGACCTGGACGATGGCCTCCACCTCCGGCCGGTTCACCTCCAGGATCGCGCGGCGCAGGGTCGCCTCGTCCTCGTGGGCGATGCTGACGGCGGTCGGGCAGCGCAGCCCCTTCAGCGCCACCACCTCGTAGCCGCACTCCTCCAGAAACCGGCGCACTTGCGCGTCACCGACCGGCTGGTACGGCGTGACGATCCCGAGGCGCCGCGCGCCCAGCACGGTCAGGGCGCGCTCGCAGGCGCGGGCGCCGGTGGCGATCGGGAGCCCGGAGAGGCGCTCGATGTTGCGCTCGAACTCCTCGGTCCCCTTGCGGCCGCCCCAGAACGTCTCCGACGACATCCCCATGACGAGGTAGTCGGGCTCGCACGTCATGACGTCGCGCACCGCCTGGCCGATGGAGGCGCGGATCTGGACCATGAGCGCCTCCATGCCGGCGTCGTCCTCCATCCGTGGATTGGTGATGGAGATGCGGCCGGTGTGGAGGGTGACGCCGGGCGGCGCCATCGCGTAAAAGTCGGGCTCGACGATGGTGTTCGTCGACGGCACGAGCACTCCGAACTTGGCGCGGTAGCCGAGCACGTCCGGCATGCGGCGAGACTGGCCGCCTTCGCCGGTCCTGTCAAGCTTTTGACAGGTCGTCTGTCCCCGCTTATCCTTCTGGAACCCGCCGGGCAGAGGGTCCGGCGCGCCCGGCCGTTCCCTGAGGATCACGACGAGGAGGGGATCATGCGACGCCTGACGCTGCTCGCTCTCGCCCTGGCACTCGGCATCGGGGTGTACTTCGCGCCGGCCTCCTCGGAGCCGACCCTCGGACCCGGCCCCAAGATCTCGGTTGTCGCGGTCGCCCACCCGATTCCGACCCACCCGCAGTACTCCAAGGTCGACTCGATCTACTTCAAGGACCTCATCCCCAAGCGCAGCAACGGGCGCGTCGAGGTCAAGGGCGCGACGTGGACCGAGATGAACATCACCGGCTACGAGATCGTCCGCATGGCGCGGCAGGGGCAGATCGATATCGGCAACGCGCCCCTCACCTACATCGCGCAAGACGTGCCGGTGCTCGACGCCGCCGACCTCGCCGGCCTCAACCCCACCGTCGAGCAGGCCCGCAAGGTCTTCGACGCCCTCGTGCCCGCCGCGAACAAGGAGCTGGAGCGCTTCAACACGAAGATCATCGGGAGCAATCCCTATCCCGCCCAGATCCTCTTCTGCCGCCAGCCCCTCACCGGTCTCGCCGACCTCAAGGGGCGGAAGGTGCGGACGTTCGGCCCCGCCCTCAACGACCTCATGACCGCGCTGGGGGCGACGCCGGTCAGCCTCGCCTACGCGGAGACCTACGTCGCGCTCGAGCGCGGCGTGGTCGACTGCGGGATCACGGGCTCGGGCAGCGGCAACGCGGCGAAGTGGTTCGAGGTCACGACGCACCAGTACACGCTGCCGCTCGGCTGGGCGGTGTCCGGCTACTTCACCAACCTGACCTGGTGGAACAAGCTCGACCCGGCCGTGCGCAAGTACCTGGAGGACACCTGGAAGGAGCTCTCGGACCGCCAATGGCAGTTCGGCGGTGTCGAGCTCACGCAGGACGGCATCGACTGCAACTCGGGGCGGCCGAGCTGCAAGATCGGCACGCCCGACAAGGCCTCGCCGATGGTCGAGGTGAAGCCGACCGACGCCGATCGCGCCCTCCTCAAGAAGCTCCTGACCGACAGCGTGCTGCCGTCGTGGGTCAAGCGCTGCGGCGCTAAGTGCGGCGATGTCTACAACAGCGTGGTGGCGCCGATCAGCGGCGTGAAGTACATCGCGCGTTAGGGGAAGCCCGATGGCGACGACCCTCGAGCGCGGCGCGCGGACGCTACGCTATCCCAACGACGTCGATCCCGTCCTCGGCTACGCGCCGGGACGGATCCTCACCGATGACCTCATGGACTACCGGAGCGAGCAGGCGGCGGAGGCCGTGCTCCTCCACCGGTACCGCACGCACGGCCTCGCCGGCATCCACAACGTGATGATGCTGGTCGACAACTGCCGCGTGCCGGATTACTTCAAGGGCGCCGAGTACGAGGAGCGCTACCTCTCCCAGAAGCTCTCCGAAGAGCGGCTCGACCGCCTCGCCAAGGTGCACCTGGGCGGTGACGAGAGCTTCCGCACCCTCGCCTTCAACCGGACCACCGCCGCCAACCTCACCGTCATCCTCGCTCTCGTCCGGAAGGGCAGCGTCGTCCCCTACCTCGTGGTCCCGTACCGGAAGCCGGGCGTGCTCAAGGGCCATGGCCACCCCTCCGTCCCGCGCGCGGTCGAGCTGGCGCAAGCCGAGACCCGCATTGTCACCACGGCGCCCGAGCTTCAGGCGCTCGTCGACGCCGGCAACGTCTCGCTCATCACCGTCTGCGCCTCCTATCGCGGCATCCTCGACGTCGAGACGCTCAGGGCGGCGTGCGATCTCGGACGCACGCGGTCCATCCCCGTGTTCGTCGACGACGCCTCCGGCGCACGCCTGCGTACCATCGGCGAGCGTCAGCCCACTGCGATCGAGCTGGGCGCGGACCTGGTCGTCACGTCCACGGAGAAGTACGGCCTCACCGGCCCCCGCGCCGGCCTCGTCGTCGGGAAGCAGCCGCTGATGGAGCGCATCGGCGCGAAGTCGGCCGTGCTCGGCACCGAGGCCCGCCCGTCGGTGGTCGCCTCCATCGTGCGGTGCCTGGAGGAGTTCACCCACGAGGGCGGACAGGCGGTCTACGCCGAGTGGGAGCGCCGTCACCAGGAGCTGTACGAGGTGGCCGCCCCGGTCTTCGGTGACCGCGTCTTCTGGAAGGGCTACGGCGGCGTCTCCATCATGGTCGAGGACATCATGGAGCTCGCGATGGAGCGGGCCGGGCTCGAGGAATCGGAGTGGGCGCCGGTCGACATCAGCACGGCGGTGGCGATGGTGCTGCTCAGGAAGCACGGCTACATGACGATCCCCGCCCTTCACTATCCGGGGGCGTCGAAGTCGCTGATGATCCACCTCGCGCAGCCCTCGGCCCAGACCCTCGCCCCCAAGGAGATCGTCGCCGCCCTCGACGACGCCTTCACGACGGTGGCCCGCATCATGCGGAGCCGCGAGAAGCTGGGGGTCCTCCTCTTCGGCCCGCCCGACGCGCCGATCCCGGACTGAGCCGGCGCGCGGCGCGCCTCGATGCGGCTGCTCCGGCCAACCTGGTTCGAGATCGACCTCGACGCGGCGGCCGAGAACCTCCGCACGGTGCGGCGGCTCGTCGGTCCCGACCGCAAGGTCTTCGCCGTCCTCAAGGCCAATGCCTACGGCTTCGGGGCCCTCGAGATGGCGCGCGTGTTCGCCGATCACGGCGCCGACGCCCTCGCCGTCGCCGATCTCTCCGAGGGGGTGCGCCTGCGCCGGCACGGCTTCACGCTGCCGATCCTCGTCTACCCGAACGCGCTGCCCGACGCGGCGCCGGAGGCGATCGCCCACACCCTCATCCCGACGCTGACCGACCTCGACTCGGCGCAGGCCTACTCCGCCGCCGCCCGCGGGCCCTGCCCGATCTTCGTCAAGGTCGACGTCGGCCTCGAGCGGCTCGGCGTGCCCGCCGAACGCGCGGTGAAGACGATCCGCGCCATGCTCGAGCTCCCCCATCTGCGCCTCGGCGGGGTCTGCACCCACGCCCACGCCCACGCGCCGCTCGACGCGGCCTACGTGGAGTGGCAGCTCGCGCGGTTCACCGCCGTGATCGACGAGCTGACCGCCCAGGGCATCGACATCCCCGTGCGGCTGGCCGCGAGCTCTCCGCTCGTCCTGCACCTCCCGCAGACCTACCTCAACGCCGTCGATCCCGGCCGCATGCTCTACGGGGTGACGATGCCCGGGGAGGCGGCGCCGCCGGTCCCGCTCCGCCCCGCCTTCCACGCGCTGAAGACGCGGCTCATCGAGGTGAAGGAGCTGACGCCCCGCGCGCGCTTCGCGGAGGCGGCGCCATTTCCGATCGAGCGCCCGCTGCGGCTGGGCGTCGTCCCCATGGGCTCCGCCGACGGGCTCCTTTACCTCCACGCGGGCCGGATGCTCGTCCGCGGGCGCGCCGTCCCCCTCCTGGGCGCGCCGTCGCTCGAGCACACGCGCCTCGACCTCACCGCCGTGCCCGAGGCCCGCGTGGGCGACGAGGTGGTGGTGATCGGCCGCCAGGGCGAGGCGGAGATCACGGTGGCGGACGCGGCGGCAAACCACGGCCTGCAGTCCCTGCACGTGGCGCCGGCCGTCGGCGAGCGCGTGGCGCGCGTCTACCTCTCGGGCGGCGAGGCGGCCTCGGCGGCCACGCGGGGGGCCTGAGCGCCCGTGCTGGCCGTCCTGGACCGGCTGCGCGCCTGGATCGAGCGGGTCGGCTACGTGATGGGCTGCGCCGCGGGCTGGCTCTTCGTCGTCTGCGCGTTCTTCATCAGCGTCGACGTGCTGGGCCGCAAGTTCTTCGGCGTCAGCTCCAAGGCGACCGTCGAGCTCACCGGCTACATGCTGGCCTTCGGGATCGCCTGGGGCCTGACCGACGCGCTGACCACGCGTTGCCACATCCGGGTCGACGTGCTGGTCACGCGCATGCCGCAGGGGCTGCGCGCGTACATGCACGCGCTGGCCCTGGCCTTCCTGGTCGTCCTGAACTTCTTCTTCGTCTGGCGGGGCTGGGCCGTCGTGGGGGAGTCGTGGATGTTCGGCGCCCACGACTCGAGCGCGATCACCACGCCGCTCATCATCCCGCAGGGGCTGTGGGCGGCCGGCATGACGGTCTTCCTCTTCCTGTCGGTCACAATGCTCTTGGAGGTGATCGTGCTCCTGGTTCTCGGCGAGCGCGAGCGGGTCGACCGCCTCCTCGGCGCCCGCACCCTCGCGGAAGAAACGGCCGAGGCGCTGGAAGCGGCGGCCATCGCGACCCGCAAATGATCGCCTTCTTCTTCCTCTTCATCCTCACCGTCGTCATGCTCCTCCTCGCCGCCACCGGCACCGTCACGATGTCGGGCCCGATCGGCGGGCTCGCGCTCCTGTCGCTCGTCTTCCTCGTCTTCTTCTGCGCCGGCATCTACGTGGCGGCGGCGCTCGGCGTCCTCGGCCTCCTGGCCGGGTTCGTCGTGTCCGACCGGCCGCTCCACCTGTTCATCGGGGAGGCGATCTGGATCCCCAGCACCAACTTCGTCCTGGTCGCGGTGCCGCTCTTCATCCTCATGGGCGAGGTCCTGCTTCGCTCGGGCCTGTCCAACAAGCTCTACCGCGCCCTGAATCTATGGTTCCGGAGGCTTCCGGGCGGCCTCCTCCACACCAACATCCTGGCCTGCGCCGTCTTCTCGGCCATCGCCGGCTCCAGCGTCGCCACCGCCGCCACCATCGGCGCCGTGGCGCTGCCGTACTTCGAGAAGACGCGCTACAGCCAGCGCATGGTCCTCGGCTCGCTGGCGGCCGGCGGCGCCCTCGGCAACTTGATCCCGCCCGGCATCACCTTCATCGTCTACGGCCTCATCACGGAGACCTCCGTCGGGAAGCTCTACCTCGCCGCCTTCCTCCCCGGGTTCATGCTCGCCGGGCTCTTCATGGTGTTGATCTTCGTCTACGGGCTGATCTATCCCTACCGGGAGGAGGCGCTCGGGCTGAGCTGGCGGGACCTCCTGCGCAGCCTGCTCGACCTCATCCCGACCGCGGTCCTCATCATCGTCGTGCTCGGGACGATCTACCTCGGCCTCGCCACGCCCACGGAGTCGGCGGCGCTGGGGGTGGTGGGGGCCCTGATCTTCGCCGCCATCGACCGCAAGCTGACGTTGAAGATGGTGCACGCCGCCGCGGAGGCGACGGCCCGCACGACGAGCCTCATCGGGCTCATCATCCTCGCCGCGTTCGCGCTGAACTACGTCCTCACCAGCCTGCGGCTGCCGCAGGCGCTGGCGGCCATGGTGAGCGGCCTGGCCCTGCCGTCGTGGGCGGTGATGAGCATCATCATCGGCTTCTACATCGCGCTGGGGACGTTCATGGAGGGGTTCTCCATGATCATCACGACGCTCCCCGTCGTCTTCCCCATCGTGACCGCGCTCGGCTACGACCCCATCTGGTTCGGGGTGATCATCACCATGCTCGTCGAGATCGCGCTGATCAGCCCACCCGACGGCACCGTCGTGTACGTGCTCCAGGGCATGCGCATCACCCCGGGCCCCATCACCGACGTCTTCGTGGGCGTCACGCCCTTCGTGCTCGTGTACATGGTGGGCGTGATCCTCCTCATGGCCTTTCCCGACATCGCGCTCTGGCTGCCGAGGATCGTGAAATGACTCCGCGTGATCCCATCGCCTTCGAGCTGTTCAAGAATACGCTGTTCTCCATCGCCGACGAGATGGCGCTCACCATCTTTCGCACCGCGTATTCCGGCGTCCTCAAGGACGTCATGGACTACTCCACGGCGTTCTGCGACGGCGACGGCAAGACGGTGGCCCAGGGTCTGACCCTGCCCGCCCACCTCTGCTCCATCCCCGAGGCGCTCGCCGCCACCATCCGGCGCTTCGGCGACCGGATGCGGCCCGGCGACATCTACTGCCTGAACGACCCCTTCGAGGGCGGCATGCACCTGCCCGACGTGTTCATCCTGAAGCCGCTCTTCCACCGGGGCGAGCGGCTGGCCTTCGCGGCGACCGTCTGCCACCAGACCGATATGGGCGGCCGCGTCGCCGGCTCCAACGCCTCCGATTCCACGGAGACGTATCAGGAGGGCCTCCGCATCCCACCCGTGAAGATGTACGACGCGGGCGAGCCGAACGAGACGCTCTTCCGCCTCATCGAGAAGAACGTGCGCGTCCCCGTGCGCGTCCTCGGCGACATGCGCTCGCAGCTCGCCGCCTGCCACATCGCCGAGGCGGCCTTCCTCCGTCTCGTCGAGCAGCACGGACCCGAGACGGTCAAGCGGCACATGCAGGAGCTCATCGACTACACGGAGCGGATGACCCGCGCCGCCGTCCGCCAGCTCCCCGACGGCGTGTGGAGCTTCGAGGACTGGATCGACGACGACGGCATCGACTTCGGCAAGCCGATCCCCCTCAAGGTGACGCTGACCAAGAGGGGTGACACGCTCGTCGCCGACTGGACCGGCTCCTCGCCCCAGGTGAAGGGCGCGATCAACAACACGCTCTCGTTCACGAAGGCCGCCACGTACACGTGCGTCAAGTCCGTGCTGCCGCTCGACATCCCCAACAACGAGGGCTTCTACCGCGCGATCCAGGTCATCGCGCCTCCGGGCACGATCGCCAACTGCGTCCTGCCCGCCGCCACCGCCGCCCGCGGTCTCACCGGCTTCCGCATGGTCGACTGCTGCTTCGGCGCCCTCGCCATGATGCTGCCCGAGCGCGTGGGCGCGGCCTCCGAGGGCGGCAACACCGGGATCTCGATCGGCGGCTACTACGCAGATCGGACGCCGTTCATCTACGTCGATTTCCTCTGCTCGGCCTGGGGCGGCCGGCCGTGGGCCGACGGGCTCGACGGCAACGCCAACATGATGGCGAACCTCTCCGCGCAGCCCGTGGAGGTCTGTGAGCTCGAGCACCCCCTCGAGATCCTGTCGTTCGAGTTCATCGAGGACGTCGCCGGTCCGGGCAAGTATCGCGGCGGGATGAGCGTCCGCCGCGATTACCGCTTCCTCGAGGAGGAGGCGGTGCTCCAGGTCCGTGCCGACCGGCGGACGTTCCGCCCCTTCGGGCTCTACGGCGGCCGGCCCGGCAAGGCCTCGGTCAACGTCATCAACCCGGACACCGAGAACCGGCTCGTCACGGCGAAGGTCACGATGACCATCAAGCGCGGCGACGTGTTCCGCCACGAGCAGCCGGGGCCGGGCGGCTGGGGTGATCCGCTCGAGCGCGAGACCGGGCGAGTGGTGAAGGACGTGCGCAACGGCTTCGTGAGCGCCGGGTCCGCGCGGAACGACTACGGGGTGATGCTCACCCCGGGGACGCTG
>Ga0209108_10001607_pt1 | contig 13112 bp, 13 predicted proteins | sample Rifsed10ft1_FD_184003 | JGI IMG/M metagenome (GOLD analysis project Ga0209108, IMG submission 184003) | Soil microbial communities from Rifle, Colorado, USA - sediment 10ft 1 (version 2) | ecosystem: Environmental > Terrestrial > Deep subsurface > Rock core/Sediment | place: Rifle, Colorado...
CAGTGAGCGGTTCCTGATCCTCCCCCATCCCGAGGTGGAGCAGTTCTTCCAGAACAAGGCGAATGACTACGACCGCTGGCTGCAGGGAATGCGGAGCCTGCAGCGATCTGTTTTCCCAACTTGAGGGATGAGGCAGAATTGTCGAGATGAACAGACGGCGAGTGGTAGTGACCGGCAGCGGTGCGGTCGCCGCCCCCGGAACCGGGACAGACGATCTCTGGAAGGGTCTGCAGCGCATGCCCGATGGGCCTGGCCCCTACCTGGTGAAGGACTGGGACCCCGAGCCCTGGATCCCCCTGAGAGAGCACCGGCGTCTCGATCGGTTCACCCAGTTCGCGATGATGGCTACTCACGAGGCACTCGAGCAGTCCGGCCCGCTCACGGTCGAGCCCAACCGGGTCACGGTTTCCCTGGCCACCGGGATCGGCGGCCTGGAGTCATTGGAGATCCTCATCCACAACTCGGACGAAGCCGAGCCACGGGTTTCCCCGTTCCTGATCCCGATGATGATGGCCAACGCCGCCGCCGCCGCGATCTCCATCAAGTACGGCTTCGGTGGCCAGGTGACGACTCCGGCGGTGGCCTGCGCCGCCGGCGCCCAGTCGATCCTCGACGGCCTCCGTCAAATCCAGTGGGGATACGCCGATGCTGCTGTCGTAGGCGGTACCGAGGCCGCGGCGCGCAAGTCGGCCTCGGAAGGTTTCAAAGCGGCTCGAGCCCTGTCGCTCTCAGGCACTGCCAGACCGTTCGATGTGGATCGAGACGGGTTCGTCATGGGTGAGGGCGCAGCGATCCTGGTGCTGGAGGCGGAGGAAGACGCAAAGGCACGAGGGGCGACCATCCTCGCTGAGGTGCTTGGTGGCGCCTCAACCGCCGACGCCCACCATATAACCGCCCCCCACCCCACGGGTGACGGGGCGGAACGAGCGATACGTCTCGCCCTTCAAGATTCTGGCCTCACGCCCGGCGACGTGAAGTACATCAACGCGCACGGCACCGGGACCGAGCTCAATGACCGGACGGAGGGAATCGTCATCGAACGCATCTTCGGTGACAGCCAGCCTGCGGTGTCCTCGATCAAGGGAACCACGGGTCACGGGCTGGGGGCTTCCGGTTCGATCGAGGCGGTGGCCGTCGTGGAGGCAATCCGACGCCGGGAGCTCCCGCCCAACATCGGGCTCACCAACCAGGATCCGGAGATCCATCTGACCGACATCGTGCGCGAGCTGCGGGAATGGGAGCCAGGCGCGGTCCTCTCCAACTCCTTCGGCTTCGGTGGTCACAACACCGTGCTCGCCTTCGGACCGTACACCGGCTGAGCTGTTTCTCCCCCATGCGAACGAAAGTGAGCATTGGGGGGAGAGTCGGCGACGCCGGGAGGGGGCATCTTGGGCCGACAGAGGCCAGGTATGGGGTACCCAAGAGGCGGGTATAGAATGTCTCAAGGCCGCCGACACGAAGTCGTAACGCGGGGTTCCTATGAACTCGCATCTCCGCCATTTGGGTGACTGGAACGGCATCACAAGAGAGTTCCAAGCGGAGGATCCATGACATCTCAAGCCTCACCTCCAACCATTGGATTTGTCAGCACCTACCCGCCCACGTCGTGTGGGTTGGCCACCTTCACTTACGCCTTGCGAAATGCCATCGCCAAAAACCGCGGGACAGCACAGGGACTTGGTGTCGTGAGACTCGTCGATTCTCCGTCTACGGACACCCCACCCGAAGTCACCTATTCGCTCGTCAACGGCGACCGCGTCTCTCTTCGAGCCGCCGTCGAGACACTCAACAGCTTCGACGTCGCTCTGATGCAACATGAGTACGGGATCTTTGGAGGGCTCGATGGTGCCGAGGTCCTCGATCTACTCAAGGGTCTCGGGGTGCCGTCCATCGTCACCCTTCACACAGTCCTCAGCCGACCCTCAGCCAGCCAGCAGTCGATCCTCGAGGCGGTAGTGGGGTTGGCGAGCCAGACGGTCGTCATGAGCGAAACTGCCGGCCAGCGTCTGATCGACCTCTACGAAGTCGACCCGTCGAAGATCACGATGATCCCCCACGGGGCGAGGATCGCCCTCGGAGGGCCCTCGTTGGCCGATGGGGACCGCCCGGTGTTCCTCACTTGGGGCCTCATCGGCCCCGGCAAGGGCTTGGAGACCGCCATCGAGGCCTTCGGCTCCCTAAAGGACATCCAGCCGCTTCCCCGCTACATCATCCTGGGGACCACCCATCCCAAGGTCCAGGCCGCCTCAGGTGACGCCTACCTCAACGGATTGGTGGCCCGGGTCGAGGAGTTGGGCCTCGAGGACGTCGTCGAGTTCGACGGGCGATACCTCGACATCGACGAGCTCACCCTGGCGGTGCGACGGGCGGATGTCGTCGTCCTGCCCTATGAGTCGACGGAACAGGTGACCTCCGGGGTGCTGGTGGAAGCCATCGGAGCCGGCAAACCGATCATCGCCACCGCCTTCCCCCACGCCGTTGAGTTGCTGAGCAGCGGTGCTGGCATCGTCGTCCCCCACTCCGATGCGGCCGCATTGTCCGCCGCAGCGCGCAGCATGCTCGAAAACCCGGCGGCCACGACCCGAATGGGAGGCCGGGCCCGGCTCATGGGCTCGACGCTGTATTGGCCGGTTGTCGCCCGCTCCTACGACGCCATAGCGACCACTCTTGCGTCGGGACTGCAGCGACCAGGCCTACGAGACTCTCTGGCAAGGGTGGGTTGAAGACCCGCTCTAAGTCGATGCCCCATACCGACCTCCAGGCCGAAACGGTGAGATCAGCATCCCTGCCCGAGCCGTGTTTCGATCACCTGCGGAGGATGACCGATGGTCGAGGGCTATGGGAGCACGCCCGTTACACAACGCCTCGAACCGAGCACGGCTACTGCACCGACGACAATGCCAGGGCGCTCATCGTGGTTTGTCGCGAGCCGAATCGATCGGACGATCTGGTCGACCTCGCCGGGATCTACCTGGCATTCCTCAGAGATGCTCAAGTGCCCACCGGCGGGTTCCACAACCGGCGAGACCGGGACGGATCCTGGACCGATGACGCGGGGCCGGACGACTCCCAGGGCCGAGCCATCTGGGCCCTTGGATCGGCTGCTCGCCGGGGCCCCGCATCGTGGATTCGCTGGGAGGGGCGCGAGCTCTTCGAGGCTCATGCCGGGTTCGAATCCCCCTCGATCCGGCCCACCGCATTTGCGATGCTGGGCGCCGCTGAGGTCCTCGGGTCCTCCGGCGACAACCGGGCCGCCCGCCGGCTCCTGGAGCAGGGCTCGGAACGGATACATCCGAGGGACGATCTCAAGTGGCCGTGGCCGGAAGATCGGCTGGCTTATGACAATGCCCGCATCGCCGAGGCGCTTTTGGCGGCTGGGGAACATCTGTCGAACGATCGTCACATCGGCAACGGTCTTCGCTTGCTCGAATGGCTGGTCGCGACCGAGACCCACGACGGACATTTCAGCTTCACTCCGGTAGGTGGGTGGGCCACAGGTGAGCCCCGCCCCGACTTCGATCAGCAACCGATAGAGGCCGCAGCCATGGCCGATGCCTGCGCCCGGGCTTGGTTCCTCACCCGTGACGAGTCATGGAGAGACCGGGTCGATCTGGCGGCGCGATGGTTCCTGGGAGCCAACGACACCGGGGCAATCCTCTACGACCCTCGCACCGGGGGCGGCCGCGACGGCCTGACCCGGGAGGGGACCAATCAGAACCAGGGGGCAGAGTCATCCCTCGCCGCCCTCAGCACTCTCCAGCAGGCAAGACTGGTCGGCTGACGAGACAGCCCGCCAAGGTCCGTGGACAGGGTATGCCGACGCCCTACCCTCAGAGTGTGCTTCCCGTGGCTGTCCCACCACGCGGCGATCAGAACCAGGCGACCCACCCTATGAACCCAATCCCTATCACGCATGCGAGCACCCGCTTCACCCCCGACCCCCGTCGGGTGATCGCCAAGCCGTTCCTTCCGGGTGAGCAGATATTTCCCGACGGGCACTCCCGGACGAAACGAGTGATCAAGCGGGTGCTGGCGATGTCGGATGCCGAAGTGACGAGGACCCTGGAAGAGACCCTCGAGCAGTTCGGAGAGCGCCACCTCGACCTGATGAGCGCCCTCGAGCGCCATTTCGGCGTTGTGGCCCATCAGGTGGACGACCCCGAAAGCCTCGGGAACGAACGCCGACTTCTCATCGGCGCCTACTTCACGCACGAGTTCTCGATCGAGGCTTCGTCTCTGGGGAACCCTTCGATGGTCCCGGCGCCCGACCAGACCGGTCTCGAGGCGGGGGAGCAGCGTTTCATCGTGAGTCTGCGAGCAATCGGGGAGGGTCATCTTTCCTCCATCGAGTTCCGATCGGGTGTCATCGACGCCGAGGCCAACATCACCATCGATGAGCCGAGCCGTTACGCGACCACCGGCAGTCGCCGCTCCGCCATGTACGAGAAACGCCTGTTTCGGGCAAAACTGGCCGAGTTGGGGGTGCTCAACGAGATCGCGGCACTGGTTCTCGACGCAGTGCCTGACCGATTCTCACTCTACGAGATCAATACCGCGATCACCGAACTGAGCCGTGAGATCGAACGTCCCATTGCCTTCGAAACCGCTAAGACCATCCACTGGCTGGCCTCCTCGAACTATGCCGTCACCTTCGAGGAGGGGTCGCCGGTCTCGGAGAGGGTGATCTTCCCAGCCGGGCCCACCGAGAGCCGGGGCATGGAGGATGCCCGCTTCGTTCGCTTCGTCTCGGACGATGCATCGGTCATGTACTACGCCACCTATACGGCCTTTGACGGTTTCCAGATCCTGCCCCAGCTCATCGAGACACCCGACTTCGTCTCGTTCGAAATCGCCACGCTCCAGGGGAGCGGCGCCCGCAACAAGGGGGTCGCCCTCTTCCCCAGGATGATCGACGGTCGCTTCGCCGCGCTTTCTCGCCAGGACAACGAGAACAACTACCTGATGCTCTCCGACGATGTGAGGCTCTGGCATACGGCGGAGAGGATCCAGGTCCCCAGCCGGCCGTGGGAGCTGATGCAACTCGGCAACTGTGGGTCACCGTTGGAGACCGAGGCGGGATGGCTCGTGATCACCCATGGTGTGGGGCCACTCCGCCGGTATTCCCTCGGGGCAATCCTCCTCGACGCCACCGACCCCGGCCGGGTGATCGGCCATCTCCACGACCCGCTCCTGGTCCCTTCGGGGGTCGAGCGCGACGGTTATGTGCCCAATGTGGTGTATTCCTGCGGCAGCATGATCCACGGCAAGAACTTGGTTCTTCCCTATGGCTTCTCCGACTACGGGGCCCGGATCGCACTGGTCCCGGTTGACGACCTGCTCACCAAACTGACCGCAGGCTGATTCAACGGCGGGAGTGGTCGGCTACCACCTGGTGATAGACCGCCAGATATTCGTCGACCATCCGATTGGCATCGAACCGGGTCTCGACCGAGGAGCGGACCAGGGCCCGGTCGAAGGCCGCGCAGGCTCGGACAGCGGCCACAGCCTCCTTCACCGTCTCCACCAACAAGCCTCCCTCACCGTGACTGATGATCTCGGGCATCGACCCTCGCGGGTAGGCGATCACCGGGGTCCCACTGGCCATTGCCTCCACCACGCTGAACCCGAACGGCTCCTCGAAGCTGATGAGATGGAGCAGGGCTCGGGCTCCGCCGAGCAGCCCTCCACGGATCTCGGGGCCCACCGGGCCCAGATAGGTGACCCGGTCCCCGTCCAGATGAGGGCTCACCAACCGGTCGAAGTAGTCCTGGTCCTGGATTATCCCGGCGATGATCAGCGGTAGACCGGCCAGGGATGCCACCTCGATGGCCTCAGCGGTCCCCTTCTCGGGGTGGATCCTCCCGTAGAAGAGCAGGTAGTCGCCTGCGTCGAGGTGCACCTCGAAGGCGGCCATGTCGATCCCGTGATGAATCGTGGCCACATATTCGAGACTTGGGTGGCGGTCCGACTCGCTGATGGCCACGTAGTGCCCACGGTGGTTGTACTTCTCATAGACCGGCACTATCCGCTCGGACGAGAAACCGTGAATGGTGGTGAGCACCGGGGTCCCGACCAGACCGCTGTAGGTGAGAGGCATGAAATCGAAGCTGTTGTGGATCAGGTCGAACTCTGCGGCCCGCTCGAAGACGGCAGAGATGTGGAGTCCCTCGCACACCTTTGGATCGAGACTCGGGTCCTCGGAATAACCGGTGGGCACGGTCCCCACCAAGCGGGCTGCGGTGACCGAGTCGGCGGTGGCGAACAAGGTGACATCGACCCCCCGGCTGACCAGGCCCTCGGTGAGCAGGGAGACGAACTGCTCCCATGGCCCGTAATGACGCGGAGGGACCCGCCACGAGATGGGTGCCAGGACCGCCACCCGCAGCTGTCCCGAAGCGCCGGTGGGAGAAGCCATCAGGCGAGGGTAACGACCCTCGGTTTCTCCCCCCAGCGAACGGAGAGGTTCGCCCCTTCGTTATCATGAGAGTCACAAACGGGAGCTCGGTGGGACCGGGCTGAGAGGGGGTCTGCGGAGACCCCGACCGGAAGAACCTGACCCGGATAATGCCGGCGTAGGGAGACACCCGCACTCATCGCTCCCAAGTCAGATAGGAGCTGATTGAGATGCGAAGAGCAGTGCTCTTCATGGTCCTGGTTTCAATAGTCGCCGCCTGTGTCAACGCCGCCCCGGAGACCCCGGAGTCGCTTCGGCTCCTGGCTCACGACTCCTTCGCCGAAGCCGTCACCTCGGATACATTCGCCGCCTTCACCGAGGCCACCGGAATCGAAGTGGAGGTGATCGCCGGCAGCGACGCCGGATCGATGGTCAACCAGGCGATCCTCTCCAAGGACAACCCGCTCGCCGACGTGATGTTCGGAGTCGACGACACTTTCCTCTCCCGGGCCCTCGATGAGGGGATCTTCCTCGACTACGAGTCCGGGTTGAGCGGTCAGGTCCCCGAGGACCTATTCCGAGGGGCGCAGGGCGTGGTGACTCCGATCGACTTCGGCGATGTCTGCATCAACTACGCCAAGGATTGGTTCGAAAGCACCGACACCCCGGTTCCGACCACATTGGACCAGCTTCGTGACCCGAGCTACGCCGGCGTCCTAACGGTGGAGCACCCGGCGACCTCCTCCCCCGGGCTCGCCTTCATGCTCGCCACCATTGCCGAATACGGCGAGGAGGGCTGGCTCGACTTCTGGGCCGATCTGAAAGCGGGTGGGGTCGGGGTGGTCCCCGACTGGAACACCGCCTATTACACCGACTTCGTCCCTTACGGAGGAGAGAGCGCGATGGTCGTCTCCTACGCCTCGTCGCCACCGGCCGAGGTCATCTTCGCTTCCGAGCCGATCGACGAGGCCCCCACCGGGGTCATCGAGGCAGGTTGCTACCGACAGGTGGAGTATGCAGGCATCCTGGACGGGACTTCGTATCCGGAGGCTGCCGGCCAGTTGATCGACTTCATGCTGTCCGTCGACTTCCAGGAGACGATCCCTCTCACCTGGTTCGTGTTCCCTGCCAACCGGGATGCGAGCCTGCCGCCCGAGTTCACCGAGCACACCACGCTTCCCGAATCCCCGGCGCAGCTCGACCCGGCCACCATCGCCGAGAACCGGGATCGCTGGATCGACGAATGGGTCTCGGTCATGGAGGGCTGATGAGACGTGTCAGATGGGGATGGGTCCTGGTGGCTGCGATCCCGGCCCTCTTCATCGGGTACTTCTTCGTCTATCCGCTGGTTCGGATCCTGAGTCTCGGCCTTTCCGAGCTGGACATAAGGTCGACCGGTGTCGAGGCCAGACTGCTCAAGGTGGGTTGGTTCACTCTCTGGCAGGCCAGCGTCTCCACAGCCCTGACCCTGCTGGTGGCGGCCCCGATGACCTGGGCCGTCTCCAACTTCGAGTTCCGGGGGCGTCGGTTGGCAACCGCCCTGGTCACCGTGCCCTTCGTCCTGCCCACCGTGGTGGTCGGGACCGCATTCGTCGCCCTCGGTTGGCGCGACTCGATCGTCGCCATCCTCGCCGCCCATGTCTTCTTCAACGTCGCGGTCGTGGTGAGAACCGTCGGCACCCTGTGGAGCCGCCTCGACCCCAACCTCCATGACGCGGCTCGAGTGCTGGGGGCCAGTGAGTGGAAGGTGTTCCGCACGGTCACCCTCCCCCTGCTCCGCCCGGCCATCGCCGCCGCGGCCTCCATCGTGTTCCTGTTCACCTTCACCTCGTTTGGGGTGGTGCTCATCCTCGGTGGCTTCCAATTCGCCACTCTCGAGGTGGAGATCTATCGACAGGCGGTGGACCTGTTCGACCTGCCGCTGGCCGCCGTTCTCGCCATGGTGCAGCTGGCAGGAGTCACCGGCGCCCTCTACGCCTACTCGCGTTTCCAGGAACGGCACACCGCAACCTGGGCATTGCGGTCGGACCAGGACCGGGTGCGCCCCGTTGGGGCGACGCGGTTCCTGGCGATCGGATCAGTGACCGTCACTCTCATCGCACTGGCGATCCCGCTTGCGGTGCTGGTGGGTCGGTCACTCGGGACCGATTCCTACCGCGGCCTCCTCGAATCCGATCGGGTGGTGGGGATTCCGATCGCCTCGGTGGGCAACAGCATGCTGTTTGCGGTGATCGCCATGCTCTTGGCCACCTCGATCGGCCTGATGGCGGCGGCGGTGATCACCGGGCGTGAGGGCGGCCTCGCCCGCTGGTTCGACCTGACCTTGATGCTTCCCCTGGGGACGTCGGCGGTGACGATCGGCTTCGGCTTCATCGTCGCCCTGGGTTGGCCGGTGGACCTCCGGGCCAGCTTCTGGCTGATCCCGATCGCCCACGCCCTGGTGGCGGTCCCGTTCGTGGTCCGCTCAACGGTGCCCACGCTGCGCTCGATACCCGGCGAGATACGTGAGGCGGCAGCCGTGCTCGGCGCTTCTCCGGGACGGGTGTGGCGCGAGATCGACCTGCCCGTCGTCGCCCGGGCTGCCCTGGTCGGCGCCGGGTTCGCCTTCGTGGTCTCGCTCGGTGAGTTCGGGGCGACTTCGTTCATCGCCCGACCCAACACTGCCACAGTCCCGGTGATGATCTTCCGGCTCCTCTCACGACCGGGCCCCGCCTCGTTCGGGATGGCCATGGCGCTCTCTGTGGTCCTCGCCGCGGTCACCGCCGGAGTCGTGATGTGGATCGATCGGGCCCGGGCAGGCGAGATCGGCCGCTTCTGATGCTCTCGACCGAACAGCTTGGCGTGAGCCTCGACAACAAGGTGATCCTCCACGACACCGATCTCACCGTGGCGGACGAGGAGATCGTGGCCGTCCTCGGTCCCTCCGGTTCGGGAAAGACGACCCTGCTCCGCGCCATCGCCGGTTTGGTGCCTGTCGCCAGTGGCGACATCAAATGGGACGGGGTCAGCGTGGTCGACATCCCGGTCCATCAGCGCGGTTTCGGGCTGATGTTCCAGGGCTTTGCCCTCTTTCCCCATCTCGATGTTGCGGGCAACGTCGGCTTCGGGCTGCGAATGACCGGCACTGATCCGGACCTGGTGGGCACCGAGGTGAGTGCCGCCCTCGATTGGGTCGGCCTTGGCGGCTTCGAGAGTCGTCGCATCGACGACCTCTCAGGTGGGGAGCGGCAGCGCGTCGCCCTCGCCCGGACTTTGGCTCCCCGTCCCAAGCTGGTGATGCTCGACGAGCCGCTGGGATCCCTGGACCGTCACCTCCGAGAGCGTCTGGTGGTGGATACCCGGGCCCTGCTCACGGGGCGGAAGGTCACCGGGCTGGTGGTCACCCATGACCGGGAGGAGGCGGTGCTGCTCTCCGACCGGCTGGCCCTGATGCGGGAGGGGACCATCGTGCAAACCGGAACCCTCGAGGAGATCCTGGCCCACCCGGCCGACGCCTGGGTGACCGACTTCCTCGCCTAGGTCTAATCGTTCTGGCGCGGAGATATGGACCCATGGGTCCATATCTCCGCGCCAGAACGGAGAAGGGAACGGAGAAGGGAACGGAGAAGGGAACGGAGCGAAACCCTTACTCTGCCCCCTGCAACTGCCTCATCCCCTCCACGAACTCGGTGGGGATCCGGCGCGGCTTGCCCTGGAGGTCGGTGAACGCGGCTTCGAGCGTGAGCCGGGCCACCTCCTCGTCACCGCGCAGCATGGTCTGGCGCCATTTCGATCTGACCCGCCCCGCTTCCTCGATCCAGGTGTGGATCGTCAACTCCTCCCCGTAGCGGGCGGCGGCCAGAAAGCGAGCGTGCAGCTCGACCACGACCAGTTGCCAGCCCTGGGCCTTGAGGTAATCGAGACCCCACCCCAGATCGGTCAGATACTCGATGCGGGCCGTCTCGAAATACGAGAAGTAGTTGGTGTGGTTGACGTGGTCGTAGGGGTCGAGCTCGTAGAACCGCACCTTCACCGACGTGGTGTGGATCTGGCGGTCCTTGGGCATCGGCTCGGCCAATTGGCTCTCCTCTACGAGCAGCGGCGCGAGGCTACCCTCGACTAGATGAAGGCCTGGCAGCTGACCGACACCAACGGACCCGACGCCTACCAGCTCAACGAGGTGGAAGAACCGGAGCCGGGGCCCGGTCAGGTGCGAATCAAGATCGAGTATTCGGCCCTGAACCATCTCGACATCTGGCTGTCCCGGGGCCTGCCGGCACCCAAACACCTGCCCCACACCGGCGGCGCCGACGCGGCCGGGCTGGTCGATGCGATCGGCAACGGAACGGCCGGGTTCGAGATCGGGGACGAGATCATCATCGACCCTTCGTTCTCATGTGGACAATGTGTCCACTGCCACAACGACGACATCGTCTACTGCGAGTCGTTCCAGATCCTCGGTGAGCACCGACCGGGCACCTTCACCGAGAAGATCGTGATCCCCACCATCAACGCAGTGCGTAAGCCGGCCGCCATGTCCTGGGAAGTTGCAGGCTCGTTCGGGCTGGTCTCGGAGACGGCCCTGCGGATGTTGGAGCGGGCGCGGCTGCGACGCGGGGAGACGGTGCTGGTGGTAGGTGTCGGTGGGGGTGTCTCGGCGGCCGCCCTCCATTTGGCTCTGGCGATGGGAGCCCAGGTCTTCGTCACGTCACGCTCACCAGAGAAGATCGCCTGGGCGGTGGAACAGGGAGCTGTCGAAGGCTTCGACTCCGCAGGCGAGTTCGGTGCGGAGATGACCCGGCAAGGCGGGGCCGACATCGTGATCGAGACTGTGGGCCCGGCAACGATGCGTCAGTCGATGCGGGCCGCCAAACCTGGGGGCCGGATCGCGATCTGTGGGTCAACCAGCGGTCCCAAGATGGAGCTCAGTTTCCCTCATCTCTTCTTCCGTCAATTGGAGATGATCGGATCGTCCATGGGAACCCACGGCCAATTCGCCAGAGCCACCGAATGGATCGGATCGGGTCGGGCCCAGGCCCCAGTGGGCCGGGTCTTCGACTTCGGCGAGCTACCTCAGGCTTTGGCCTATCTCGACTCCGGGGAGCAGACCGGAAAGGTCGTCCTCCGTCATCCGGACTGAGCGGTGCGTGTCTCCAACCTCCTGATGGTCCTCGGGGCAGCAATCCTCCTCGTCGGTGTCGTCCTCCGCTTCTTCCCCTCGTTGTTCTCCTGGTTCGGCCACCTGCCAGGTGACATCCGTTACCAGGGGGAGAACACCCGGGTGTTCATTCCGATCACCTCGATGTTGATTGTCAGCGTGGTGGGCACGGTGATCTTCAATTTGGCGGCTCGGATCTTCGACAAAGCCTGACGCTCAGCCCTCCGACAACTCCTCGAAACGACCCTTCATCATGATCCGCTCCGAGGCCTCGGGCCCTGCCCCTTCGTCCTCGAGGGTCACCGAGATCGCCGGGTACTCGGCCACGTCGACTCCGGACCACAACACCACCGCGTCGTCGCCATCCCGGAGGTGGAAGGTGCCGATGCTCACGCCCTCGTCATCGTTCCACACCCAGCCTTGGTAGTAGGTGCCCTCGGGCGCCGCGGGCAGCCCACTGACGTCGAGACGGATGTACCAACCCGAAGGGGTCGGGCGCAACGAGGCCACCCCTGCGGCGGCGGGCGCCAGATCGGTGCCGGTCATCGCCACCACGGTCTCGGCGATCGGCTCGTCGAACACCGACACGACGCCGATCACGAGCAGGGCGACCGCGGCAACGACGCCGGCCGCCAAGAGCCACGGTGGTCTCTGGCGCTTGGCCGCCTTCTCCACGACGGGAGCGTGGCCTTCACGGGCAATCGTGGCGAGCAGGCCATCGACCACACCCTCGGGCGGCTCCTCCCAGGTGGAGCTCGCGGCGAGGACGCCACGAATCAAATCGAGCTGCTCATGGTCAGCAGGGCTCTCTCCGGACCCGGTGGCCAGGTATTGGGGGCGAATGTCGTCAGTTCCCATCACACCCAACCTCTACGTCCCACGTCCGGTCCCCGGTTCGCGAATCTCACATCTCCTCCAGGTGTCGCAGCAGCACCAGAAGCCGTTGATGGGCGCGATGCGACCTCGATTTGACGGTCCCGACCGGTATCCCGAGCTGGTTGGCGATCTCCCCATGGGTCAAACCGTCGAAGTGGGAGAGCTTGACCACCTGACGCTCCTCGTCGGGAAGCTGGTCGAGCGCAGCACGGACCTCGAACACCTCCCAAACGGTCTCCAACCCCGGCGCCATCGACACCACGTCGACCTGGTCGCTGACGACGAGCCGGGCCCGTTTCCGATAGATGTCGATCGCGGTGCGGCGGGCAATGGCGTAAATCCAAGGGCTGAAGCTGCGCTCCGGGTCATAGGTGGAGGCCGCCCGCCAGGCTTTGATGAAAGTCTGTTGGGTGGCGTCGGCGGCGAGACCCGGCTCGCCCAGGATGCTCATCGAGAGGGCGAACACCGGCCCACCGAAACGGTCGTAGACGGCTTTGACCGCCGACTCGTCACCTTCCCGGAACCGTTGCAGTACCTCGGGGTCCACCGCTGAATTGTGCCAGGTCGCGAACCATGCGCCACCCCGCTGCGTACTGGAGGGGCAAACGATCCAGGAGTAAGCAAATGAAACGACGTTTCTTCACTTTGGCAATGGCGGGTCTGCTCTTGCTCGCCGCCTGTGGCGATGGCGCCGGGGAGGGGACG
>Ga0209108_10001609_pt1 | contig 13111 bp, 13 predicted proteins | sample Rifsed10ft1_FD_184003 | JGI IMG/M metagenome (GOLD analysis project Ga0209108, IMG submission 184003) | Soil microbial communities from Rifle, Colorado, USA - sediment 10ft 1 (version 2) | ecosystem: Environmental > Terrestrial > Deep subsurface > Rock core/Sediment | place: Rifle, Colorado...
CACCCGTGCGAGCACGGCCGGCATGCGGATCTGCTCGGCGATCCCGTAGGGCGCGACGCCCACCCGCTCGACATCCAACGTGTCGAGTACCGCGGCGATGTCGTCCGCCGCGGATCCCACGGTCGCCCACTCGCCGGCGGAGACCGGATCCGAGCGTCCGTACCCCGGCCGGTCGACCGAGAGCAGGGTCACCTTTCTCGCCTGGGTCTGCACAGGGTCGGGGTCGAAGACGCCGGCGCCCGGGGCGCAGTGGCAGAAGACGACGAGGCGCTCGTCCGCGGTCCGAGTCCCGTCACCGACTGGCCAGACCGCACGAGTCCTCGTGAGGTGGACACCGATGCGGCGACCCGAGTCGAGGACGAAACGCATGGGACGACCCTAACCGTCATTCCCGCCATCTTCTGTCGTGTTAACGAGATAGCCTCGATGTATGCGCGCAAGTCGCCTCGTCTCGGTCCTGCTTCTCCTGCAGACGCGCGGGCAGCTGACGGCGGTGGAGCTCGCCGAGCGGCTCGAGGTCTCCGAGCGAACCGTGCAACGCGACGCGCAGGCGCTCGCGGCGGCCGGAGTCCCGATCGTCTCGGTCCGGGGGCCGGCGGGCGGCTACCGGCTCGAGCGCGGGTACCGGACGAAGCTCACCGGCCTCGACGCCGTCGAGGCAGAGGCGCTCTTCGTCGGCCCCGCCGCCGAGCTCGGGCTCGGCCGCGAGCTTGCAGCCGCGCGCCTGAAGCTCCTCGCCTCCCTTCCCGCCGAGCTGCAGGAGCGCGCAGGCCGGGCGGCGCAGCTCTTCCACATCGACACCCGCGGCTGGTTTCGCGAGGAGGACCGTGTCCCCCATCTACCCGTGATCGCGGGAGCGCTCTGGCGCGGCCGGCGTCTCGACATGCGGTACCGCGAGGGCTCGGGCGTCGTCTCGCGCCGTCTCGACCCGCTCGGCCTCGTCTTGAAGGCCGGCGTCTGGTACCTGCTCGCTCGGCGGCGCGGCGAGGAGCGCGTCTACCGGGTGTCGCGAATCGTCTCGGCCAGGGAACGAGAGGAGGAGGGCGCTCGCCCCCCGGACTTCGACCTCGCCTCCGCCTGGGCGAGTCGCTCGGAGGCCTTCGAGCGGAGCCGCCCTCAAATCGAGGTCACGGTGCGCGTCCCGCACGACCAGGTCCGGTACCTCCGTGGAGCCCGAATCGTCGAGGACGGAGAGCGGCCGACCGTGATCGCGCAGTTCGACGGGCTCGACCACGCCTTCCACGGACTCATGGCGTACGGACCGCAGGCGGAGGTGCTCGCTCCGCGAGAGCTCCGCGAGCGGATCGCGGCCGCGGCCACCGAGACCGTCGCCCTGTACGCGACCGGCAGCGCGTAGACGAGACGAAGAGCCGGCGCCGGGCCGAGGCTGCGGATCTTCATGGCCTCCGCCTTGGTCGTGGGTTCGAGATCCGCTGCCTGCAACCCGCGCGAGCCCGGTCCTTACGGTCGTCTCGTCCCGTAGCCTGGAGACACACAAGCGTCCTGGAGGTAGCCGATGGCACGTGTACCGCCCCTTCCACGCGAGGAGGTTCCCGAGCTCGAGGACGCTCTCTCGCCGGTCGAGCAGCGCATGGGCTTCCTTCCGAACAGCCTGCTGACGATGGCGCGCCGCCCCGAGATCCTGCGCGCCGTCTCGTCGCTCGCGCAGGCGGCGCGCAGGGGGACTGTGTCCCCGGAGCTGAAGGAGCTCGTCGCGCTCGTCGCGAGTACGGCTGCCGGGTGCCGCTACTGCCAGGCGCACACCGCGTCGAATGCCACGCGTGCCGGTGCGGACGCCGAGAGGATCGCGCAGGTCTGGAGCTACGAGACGAGCGATCTCTTCAGCGACGCCGACCGGGCGGCCCTGCGACTCGCGCACCACGCAGCGCTCGTCCCGAACCAGGCGACGGACGAGGACTTCGTGGAGCTCCGGTGCCACTTCGACGACGGCGAGATCGTGGAGATCATGGCCATCATCGCGCTCTTCGGGTTCCTCAACCGCTGGAACGACACCCTGGCGACTGACCTCGAACCGCGCCCGGTCGCGCTCGCAAACGATGTGATCGGCAAAGCCGGCTGGGAACCCGGCAAGCATCGCACTTCCGCCGACGGTCCCTGAGCGAGTGATAGGCGAGGCAGCAGCCTCCGCGAGCATGCGCTCGCGGAGGCTACGCCCTTCAGCGGCTCACTCTAGGTCTCGCCGCCTTCCTCCTCCGCCCCGTCAGGGCAGCAGCGGTATTCCTGCGACTTCTCGAGCAGCTCGATCTGACGCTCGAGCAGCTTCAGCTCGAGCTCGATCTTCTTCTTCAGCTCGGGCTCGCACACGTTGCACTCGTCGAGGCAGCCCTTCACGACCACGCCCGGCGTCGGGAGCAGCACCTCGCGCTCCCAGCCGTAGCGCTTCTTCGCCTCCTCGGTGACCTCGCCCGCCTGGTCGAGCAGGCCCGCTTCGACGAGCTCCTTGTCGACCTCCGCCAGCACCTTCTGCCGCGTGTCCGCCGGCAGCGGCTCGACGATGACCGCCGACGCAACGAGCGCCCGGGCCGCGAGGCCCGCGGTGGCGAAGCCACGCTCCTGCTCGAGCACGCTCGTCCGGGCACGCCGCTCGGCGTCGAGCCGGATCGCGGCCGTGGCGACGACCGCATTCGGAACGACCGAGACGCCGCCGGTCGGGAGCGGCGGCTTCGGCCGGACTCCCGTCGGAGCGGCGGGGTCGAGCACGCGCCGGTCGATGCCGACGAGCTCGAAGCGCACCGACTGGCACTTCATCAGCTTGTAGAAGTAGAAGGCGAGCGCGTGACAGCGGTTCGGGTTCGAGAAGACCCTCGAAGACGACTCGAAGCTGTCACTCGACTCGGTCTCTGTATGCGTCCTGCTTTCGACCTCCCCCACCGACGTCGAGCTCGCCGACCGGACCCCGGCCTCGACGTGACGGCTCGACGACTCCGCGTGCCGGCTCAGCTCACGCGCGAGCTCACCTGTCGACTCGGAGTCGTAGCCGCTCGCGCTCACCGAGCCTCCGATCTCGACGATCCCGAAGAGATCGACGCCGAGGCTCCCGCCGCCGCTGACCGACGACGACTCGAACGTGGAGCGGGTGTTGACGTTCTCGACGACGTCGAGCGAGCTCATCGCGCTCGCCATGCCGGTCATGAAGAACGACTCCACCGAGGACGTCTGATGCCTGTAGGCGAGGTTCGTCTCGCTGTCGTATGTGAACCTCGTGTGCCGGTCGCTCGTGAACAGGCGTACCTGCTCGCCCGGGAGCAGGGTCGTCGAATAGACGACGTCTCCGAGCGACAGCCCCTTCGGGCAGCGCACGAGGCGGAACCGGAGCGTGACCTCGACGCGCGCCTGGGCCGCGAGCCGGCCAGCCGGCCGGAACGGCAGCCGGTACCGGATGTCGAGCGTCTCGCACTGGTCGCACTCCACGAGCGGCGGACAGCACTCGAGCTCGGCGAGGGTTCCGCCCCCACCGTGTTCGTGAAACATAGGACCTCTCCCTCCTTGCGATGGTCCCCGGCGCCACAGCAACCGACCGCAGGTGGGCTCGAATCGAGGGTACTCCTACCTGTCGCGGGCCACAACACGCGGACGAGGGATGAGCGGAGTGACCCGAGGGTCAGCGGGCGCGCAGCGTGCCCAGGCGCTCCGCCGGCTCGCGGCGCGGCTCGGACTCCTCGACGGCTGCAGGCGTCCACGAGTGCGTGCGCCCGTCGCCGTGACGGACGAAGACCACCGCAGAGGCAAGAGCGACGGCGAGCATCAGCACGGGCCGGTGGCCGTACATGGCCAGCGTCATCGAGACGACGAGGCAGCCAAACGTGACCGCGCCGAACTTCACGGGCGCGCCCCGCCCAGGTGTGCGTGGTATTCGCGACGTTGCTGCGTCGCCGCGATGCGCTCGCTCGAACCCAGTCTCCCCATGCTTTCCCCTCGAAAAGCCGTACTACCCCAGAAGGCAACGCTAACACGACGGCACCGCCCGACTCAAGGGTCCGAACCGACGTCTAAGAGAGCGAGCAGGTGAAGCGGCTTCTCTCAGCGGTTGCGGCTGTCGCGATTCTCGCCTTCTTCGGCGCGGTCAGCGGATCGCGCGCGACGACCGGCTTCGACGGCATCTCCCTCCGCGTGCTCTTCGTCGGCAACAGCCTGACCACGACGAACGACCTCCCCGCCCGCATCGCCGAGCTGGCCGCCGCGACCGGCCGGGAGCTCGAGATCGGAAAGGTGACCTTCGACGGCTACAGCCTCGAGGACCACTGGAACCAGGGAGACGCCCGCACTGCCATCTCGACCGGCGACTGGGACGTCGTGATCATGCAGCAGGGTCCGTCGGCGCTCCTGGAGAGCCAGGTCAACCTCAGACTCTGGGCGACTCGATTCGCCGACGAAGCGCGCGCCGCCGGGACGCGACCGGGACTGCTCACGGTCTGGCCGGAGGTGTACCGGCAACTCGTGCTACCGGACGTCATCGTGTCCTACCGGCTCGCCGCGCAGGCCGCGAACGCGGAGCTCTTTCCGGCCGGAGAGGCCTGGCACGCCGCGTGGGGCTGCAACCGCCGCCTGGGGCTGTACGGGCCCGACGGCTTCCATCCGAGCCGCCTCGGGACGTACGTCGCAGCCCTCGTCGTCTACGGGCGCCTGTTCAGGGCCCCGCTCCTCCGCCCGACGCTGATCCCGGAGGGAATGGCTCCTCGCACGGCGCGACTCCTGCAGTGGTCCGCGGCGACGGCACTCGGGCGCCGACTCCCGCCTGCACGCCGCTGCGGGCGCTGAGCGCGGCGCCACCGTCCTTACGAACGCGCGACGCCCATCGTGATCCGGCCGACGTAGCCCTTGCCGCTCTTCGCGAGCTTCAGCATCGAGCGCTTCCCGCCGTTGCGGAAGATCGAGTCGGTCGCGTTGCGCTGGTCGCGACTCGACCGCTGGTTGTAGGGGGACCGGCGGTAGACGACATCCGTCAGGGTGTCGGGGAAGAAGAGCTGCCCCGTGTGCACCGTGTTCCCGCCGAGATAGACCTTGAGGTGGATGTGCACCGTACGGCCGGTGTACCAGCCCGGGTAGATCGTCCTGAAGATCGCGAGGCCGTTCTTGTCCGTCTTCTGGATCCCGCGCAGGAACCTGAGGTCTTCGGTGCTCTGGACCGACGTCCCGGAATAGACGCCTCCCGCGTCGCAGTGCCAGATGTCCACTGCAGCAACCTTGATCGGCTTGCACGTCGAGACGTTCACGACCGTCAGTCGCAGCGTCAGCGGAACACCCGTCTTGCCCTCGGTGATGTTGCGCCGCACCTTGTCGCCCTCGACGTAGTACGGCCCCTCGGTCATCTCCGGCGCGAGCACGCAGGAGACGAGACCCGACGCCACGGCGGCAGGCCCCGTGCCCGCAGCCTCGGCCTCCTCCGCCTCGAGGAGCTCCTTCGCCCCCCAGGCGCCGGCGCCGAGCGCGGTCGCGGCCACGCCGCCGAACTGCACGAGAGCCCGGCGCCGGTCGACCTTCTGCTCTGTGTATGTGTTCTCGTTCATGGTGGAGCACCGTAGCGCCCGCTCCTAAGCGCGGACTGAGAGCACCTTGAGGGTTCTCTGAGATTCGGGGCGTCGGCGGCCGCGTGCCCGCTTAGGATCGAGCCATGCGAGGCGGCCACCCGTTCTGGACGCTCGTCTGGATCCGCGTCGCCTTCTGGCTCGGCACGGCGGCGACGCTCCTGTGGGCGCCGGCAGCGGGAGAGGCGATCGCGCCGACCCGTGCGTGGGACCCATTTACGGACCTCGTCTTCGGGACGTTCGACCACTGGGACGCGGAGTGGTTCCTCGAGATCGCCCGCAACGGGTACGACGAGACCTCGGCGGCGTTCTTCCCGCTCTACCCGGCGCTCGTCTCCCTGCTCGGCTCCTCGCTCGTCTGGGGGACGCTCCTTTCCCTCGTCGCGGCGGGCTTCGGCGCCTGGTTCGTGTCGGAGATCGCACGCGAGCGGCTCGGCGCCTCCGGAGCGCGCGACACCGTGCTCGTCCTCGCGCTCTTCCCGACGGCGTTCGTCTTCACCTCGGTCTACTCCGACGGGCTCTTCCTCATGTTGTCGGCCGCGTCGTTCCTCGCAGCCGAGAGGGGGCGCCCGTGGGTTGCCGGCCTCGCTGGCGCGTCGGCGGTGGCGACGCGGTCGATGGGCCTCGCGCTCCTCCCGGCGCTCGTCTACCTCCTGTGGCCGCGGAGGCGCGCCGATGCCTGGCGGCTCCTGCCGCTCCTGCTCCTCCCTTTCGCTCTCGGCCTCTACGCCCTGTACCTCGACCGGGAGGTCGGGGACGCGTTCGCCTTCACGGACGCTCAGGCATCGGGCTGGGAGCGCGAGCTCGCGTTCCTCGGCCCTCTCGGCGGGCTCTGGATGGCGATCGAAGCCGGAGGCCACGGGGCGCTCGAGCTCCTGCGCGACCTGCCGCGCACGGGCGCCGCCGGCTCCGGCTACTCCCAGCCTCTGCAGGTCTCGTTCTGGAACGCCGCGCACCTGCTGCTCCTCGTGCCGATCGCGTGGCTCACCTGGGTGGCATGGAGGAAGCTCGGCCCCGCGCTCGGCCTCTACGCAGTCTCAACGCTCGTCGTGATCCTCAGCGTGCCGTCGGAGGGCTTTCCACTCGTGAGCATGCCCCGCTTCGTCCTCACCGACTTCCCGGTGCTCATGGCGCTCGCGGCGGTGATCCAGGACCGGCCGAGCCTGCGCACGACCGTGCTCGTCGGGCTCGGGGCCGTGAGCGCCGCAGCGGGAGTCGCGTTCGCACGCGGGGTCTGGGTCGCCTGAGCGGAGCCGTGGACGAGCTCCGGCGCCCCCTCCTCCTCTACGACGCAGGCTGACGCTTCTGCCGCTGGACGGCGCGTGCCGTCGTCCGTCTCGACCGGCGCGAGGAGCTCGCGATCCTGCCGATGCGCGATCCCGCCGCGTCCACATACCTCGACCGGCTGCCCGAGGAGGAGCGGTATGCGACGTGGCACCTCGTCCTCCGCGACGGGTCGCTCGTCGGTCACGGCACAGGCGGAGTGGAGCTGCTGGAGACGATGAGCCTCACGCGGCGGGCGGGCGGATTGCTCGCGCACGTTCCAGGCGGCATCCTCGACCGAGCCTACGAGGTCGTCGCGAGTCAGCGGGGCCGGCTCGGCCGTCTCGTGCCCGACCGGCCCGGCCCGCGGCGTTATCCCTAGCCGCCGAGGCCGGCCGCGTGCACCGCGAGCCAGATGCACGGCGGCTCGGCGCTCGTGCGCTCCACGCGGTGCCGAGTCCCGGCCTCGATGAGCAGCGCGTCGCCGCGGCGGAGCGCGGCGCGAGTCCCGTCCTCGAACGAGAGCTCGGCCTCCCCCTGCAGGAGCGCGACCCACTCGTCACGGTCCTGCTCGAGCCACTCGCCGGGCGGCGTCGCCTGGCCGGTCGAGACGATTCGCTCGACGAGGACGTCGTCTCCACCGACGATTCGCTCGACGAGCTCGGCTCCCAGAAGCTCGGTCGGAAGCCTGAACAGGTTCACGCGCACGCCGCGCTCAGGTGGCAGCGACCTCGCGCGCGAGCGAGTCGACCGAGAGCGGCCGCCCGGACGCGAGCTCGACGAGGCGGTCCCAGCGCACGGCGAGACCCGGCGCGAAGAGGCGCTCCGCGAGCAGCTTCCCCGAGTCGGGTCGGTCCACGATGCCGCCCGACGCGCTCCGAAGCGCGTCGCGGAGCTGCAGCGCGACGATCGAGCCGTAGAGGTACGTGTGGTAGTAGACAGGAGCGACCGCGACGTGGATCTTGGCCGCCCAGCATCCACTGCCGGCCGGCGCTCGCCGGCCGTCCGGCGGCGTGACGAGTTGGTGCCGGGAGACGAGCTCCCACCAGGCGCTGTCGAGATCGGCCTCCGGATCGGCGTAGAGCGTCCGCTCGAACCCCGTCATCACCAGCACCCAGCGCGTGAAGAGGAGCAACGAGGCCGAGCGCGCGGCACGCAGACGATCCTCGAGGTCGGCGGCCTCTCCGGGGTCGAGCTCGAGAACGCGCTCGAGCCATTCCCGCTGCCCGGCGAGCGCGCCGAAGAGCAGCGCGGTCGCCTCGGTCGTGACGAGGTGCGTGTCGCGGAGAAGCCACGGGAGCTCGTCGTCGAAGCCGAGGTCGTAGACGGCGTGCCCGAGCTCGTGGAGGAGCGTGTCCATCGAGTCGTGGTTGTCCGTCACGTTCATCAACACGCGGATGTCCCCGCTCCGGTCGATGTCGAGGCAGAACGCGTGCTGGCACTTGCCCGCGCGCGGGAAGAGGTCGCTACGTGCCAGCGTGCCGGCGACGTCGACGCCGATGCCGTCGAATGTGCGCCGCCCGAGCTCGACGATGTCGCGCTCGCGGAAGAGCGGATCGAGATTCATGGCTCCGTCGGGAGGCGTCTCCTGGAAGAAGGGATCGGCGTAGTGCCAGGGCCGCAGGTCGGCGACGGGACACCCGAAGCGCGCTGCGAGGCGCTCGTCGAGCCCCGCCTTCCAGCGTGCGAACGGTTCCGCAGTCGCGCGGTCGCAGGCCGTTAGCGTCTCGAAGAGCTTCTCCTCGTCGAGCTCGGACACCGCGATCGAGAGCGCGAACCAGTCGCGGTATCCGAGAGTGCGCGCGGACTCGTTCCGCAGGCGAGCGAGCTCGCGGACGTCGTCCGCGACCTCCGCGCCCACGGTCTTCGACGACTCCCAGGCCTCCCGCCGCTCGGCCACGTCGTCGCTCGAGCGCAGGATCCGCTTGATCGCGATGTCGTCGACTTCCTCGCCGCGAACGACGCCGCGATGTCGCGCGAAGCGCACCTCGACAGAGGCCTCGAGCTCCACGATCCGCTCGCGCAACCTCTCGGGCACCTGGCGCGGGAGCATCAGGTCGTGCAGGAGGTCGAGGCGGCGCCGGACGAGGCCGCCGGCGCCGTTCTCTCGCGCGGCCCGTACGCCGGCGAAGAGCTCACGGTCGCCGAGTGCGTTCACCCAGGTGAGCTCGGTCTCGGCGCGGCGCCGCTCGTTCTCGTCGTTTGCATCGACGTTGGCGTCCCACCAGGCGGCGTTCCGCGCGACCGAGAGCGGCGCGAGCAGGTCCTCGGCTGTCTGCACAAGTGCGGTGGCGCCGGTCGAGCCGAGCGCTCCGCCGCCACCTTCCCCCACCATCACGCGCGAGCATACCCCGTTCGCGGGCCCGAGAAACGGATCGGCCTTTTCCCTGGAAAGACATCACAGCCGGATCACGCAGCGCTGCGCGCGTGACGAGGCCGATAGCGTTCGCCCGGTGAGGAGGGCATTGTGAGCACGACGGAGACCCGGACAATCCCCTGGAGCTGGTACGCGGACCCCGCCGTTCTGCGGGTCGAGCACGAGCGCATCTTCCGCAGGTACTGGCAGTACGTGGGTAGGACGGACGAGGTGTCCGAGCCGGGCTCGTTCCACACCTCGCGCGCCGGCGACATCCCCGTCCTCCTCGTTCGGGATCGGAAGGACACCCTGCGCGCGTTCCTCAACGTCTGCCGTCATCGCGGCTCGATCGTGTGCAAGGGCTCGGGGAAGCGCGAGACGCTCCAGTGCCCCTATCACGCGTGGACCTACGGACTCGACGGGCGGCTGCTCGCGGCCCCCAGGTCGGATCGCGAGGGAGGGTTCGACGGCGAGGAGCTGGGGCTCTTGCCGCTCCAGCTCGAGACCTGGGGCCCGTTCGTCTTCGTCAACCCGGACTCGGACGCACCCCCGCTCTCGGAGCTGCTCGAGGACGTCCCCGAGCGCATCGCGGCCGCGGGGATCGACGTGGACGCGCTCCGCTTCCTCTCCCGCGCCGAGTCGGAGTACGAGGCGAACTGGAAGATCTGCGCCGAGAACTTCCTCGAGTGCTACCACTGCCCGACCGCGCATCCGGGGTTCTCGGCGGTGATGGACGTCTCGCCGGACGCCTACCTCCTCGAGACGGGAAGCCTGCGGATGACCCAGCACGGCCCGCCCCGCCCCGAGCCGCGCGGCACCTACGACCCGACCGGTGAGGTCGAGCGCGGACAGTTCCACCTCCTCTTCCCCGGAACCGTGGTCAACGTGATGCCCGGACGGCCCAACCTCTCCATCGGCCCGATCGTCCCGCTCGGGCCCGAGCGGACGTACCGCTTCCTCGACTACTTCGTCGCTCACGACGCGGACGACCACTGGATCGAGGAGATGCTCGCGTTCGACGCCCAGGTAGGAGCAGAGGACCGGGTTCTCGTCGAGCGCGTCCAAGCCGGCGTCCGCTCCGGGCTCCTCGAGGAGGGCCGGCTCATGCCGCAGTCCGAGCAGCTCGTCGCGCACTTTCAGGCGCTCCTGATCGACGCCCTCGCCTGACACCGCCAGGCCGCCGGCCCTGCGACCTCAGGCCATACGCGTTCGAGGCCGCCCGCGCTCACGCTTGGCGCGCGCCACGAATCGTCGGTCCGCACCGTCGTCAGCCGACGCGAAATGAGTCCATTGGGTTAACGTCCCGCGCGCATGCGCATCAGCCTCACGCCGCGGACGGCGGAGTTCTTCCGGCTGTTCGCCCTTGCCGGCGAGAACGCGCTCGAGGTCGCGCGCCTCGTAGAGCGCCGCTTTCGGGAGCACCCGAGCTCGGGCATCACCCAGGAGCAGGTGAAGCAGGTCGAGACGGACGGCGACGACCTCACGCGCGACCTGATCACGCTCCTCAACACGCAGTACGTGACGCCGTTCGACCGCGAGGACATCTACCTCCTCGCCACCGAGATCGACGACGTCGTCGACTACCTCGAGGAGGCGTCCGACCTTCTTGGTCTCTACGGCGTCGAGATGCCGACCCGGCATGCGGTCGAGCAGTGCGCGGTCATCGTGAAGGCGTGCGAGCAGCTCGCGATCGCGTGCGACAACCTCAAGGGGATGCGCGGAGTGCAGGACGCGCTCATCGAGCTCAAGCGACTCGAGGACGAGGGCGACCAGGTCCTGCGAGATGCACTCGCGTCGCTCTTCCGGGACGAAGGCATCGACCCGCTCATCGTCATCCGCTGGAAGGACATCTACGAAGCTCTCGAGCGCGCGCTCGACGCCTGCGAGACAGCGGCGAACGTCATCGGAAACATCGTCGTCAAGAGCAGCTAGCCGCGGGTGAACGCGACCCTCGTTGCCGTCGTCGCGGTCGCGCTCTTCTTCGACTTCACGAACGGGTTCCACGACACGGCGAACTCGATCGCGACGAGCGTCTCGACGCGCGCGCTCAGCCCGAGGGCCGCCGTCGCGATGGCGGCGGTCCTCAACTTCGCAGGCGCCTTTGTCTCGTTCAAGGTTGCCGCGACGATCGCCACGGGGATCGTGGATCAGGACGCGATCACGCTCGACATCGTCCTCGCAGGCCTCGTCGGCGCGATCACCTGGAACCTCGTCACCTGGTACTTCGGTCTGCCGTCGAGCTCGAGCCATGCGCTGATCGGCGGCATGATCGGCTCGGCGGTGTTCGCAGCCGGGTGGGACGTCGTCAACTGGGACGGGCTCGTGGACAAGGTGCTCATTCCGTCCCTCCTCGCGCCGTTCCTCGGAATCGCCATCGCCTTCGTCCTCATCCTCGGGATCACTTGGCTGATCGCACGTCGATCGCCCTCGCGGATCAACAGGTTCTTCCGCAAGGCGCAGCTCCTCTCCGGCGGGTTCGTCGCGTTCACGCACGGAACGAACGACGCGCAGAAGACGATGGGGATCATCGCTCTGGCTCTCGTTGCCACGGGAAACCTCGACGAAGACTTCACGCGTCCGCCGACGTGGGTGATCGTGTCCGCCGCGCTGGCGATGTCCGCAGGAACCTACGCCGGAGGCTGGCGGATCATCCGGACGCTCGGGCAGCGAATCACGAAGATCGACCCGCCGCAGGGCTTCGCGGCCCAGTCGGCGTGCGCGGCAATCCTCTGGGGGACCGCCCATTTCGGGTTCCCGGTCTCGACGACGCACACGATCTCGGGCAGCGTGCTGGGCGCCGGCGCAGTCAGGGGCTTCTCGGCAGTGCGCTGGGGCGTCGCCGGGAACATCCTCGTCGCGTGGGTGCTGACCATCCCGATGGCGGCTCTCGTCGGTGGAGGAATGGAGCTCATCACGCGCGTCCCCGCGGGTGACGTGATCGTCGTCCTGCTCGCTGCCACGATCGCCGCAAGCGCCTTCCTCGCGCGCCGCTACGAGACGAGGCGGCTCATGCCCGCGCTCGGCTGACGGACGTAAAGAACCGGCGGCTTCCTGCCGTTAACCACATCGTCACCGCACAGTTCGACCCGTCTCTCCAAGATGTGATCTCGTGGCCATACGTACCGTCACAGAGCCCGCGGAGCGTCTCCTCAACCGGGAGCTCTCGCTCCTCGACTTCCACGCCCGTGTGCTCGAGCTTGCCGCAGACGAGTCGGCCCCGCTGCTCGAGCGGGTGAAGTTCTGCTCGATCTTCTCCTCCAACGTCGACGAGTTCTTCCAGGTTCGCGTCGCCGGGCTGCTCGGCCAGGCGGAGTCCGGCCTCGCGGTGCGCTCGGCCGACGGCCTCACCCCGCAGCAGGCGCTCGCCCGGATCAGAGAGCGCGTTCTCGGGCTGACGGCTCAGCAGTCGCGTCTCTGGAGGCGGGAGCTCCGCACCGCGCTCGCCGCGGAGGGCATCGTGATCGGGGGGATCGAGGACTGCGACGAGAAGGACCTGAAGCAGCTTGGGCGCCAGTTCCAGCGGGAGATCTATCCCGTGCTCACTCCGCTCGCAGTCGGCCCCGGCCAGCCGTTCCCCTACATCTCTGGGCTGTCCCTGTCGCTCGCGGTCTTCGTCGCCGACCCCGAGACGGGCGAGGAGCGCTTCGCGCGGGTCAAGATCCCGGAGGGGCTGCCCCGCTTCCTCGAGATCGGCGGACGCGGTCTGTACGTCCCGCTCGAGCAGGTGATCGCGCACTTCCTCCCGGCGCTCTTCCCGGGCGCAACCGTGGTCGAACGCGCGGCGTTCCGAGTGACGCGGGATGCCGACTTCGAGGTGTCGGACGACGCCGACGACCTCCTCGAGGCCGTCGAGAGCCAGCTGCTGAAGCGCCGCTTCGGTGACGTCGTCCGGGTCGAGGTCAGCTCGTCCGCGTCGGCCGAGATGGTCGACCGGCTGACCCGCGGG
>Ga0209108_10001610_pt1 | contig 13108 bp, 9 predicted proteins | sample Rifsed10ft1_FD_184003 | JGI IMG/M metagenome (GOLD analysis project Ga0209108, IMG submission 184003) | Soil microbial communities from Rifle, Colorado, USA - sediment 10ft 1 (version 2) | ecosystem: Environmental > Terrestrial > Deep subsurface > Rock core/Sediment | place: Rifle, Colorado...
GTATTCCGCTACCATGGGTGCTCATCGCGGGACCCGTGGCGTTATTGCCGTCGTGGCTGATCTTGAAGCTCATGCATGCAGCGCAACCGCGCGGACCCGAGCTCACGCTGCTCGCGCTTGCGCTCGTCTGGGCGGCCGACGTCGGCGCCTTTGCGGCCGGCCGGTTGCTCGGACGCGTCAAGCTCGCGCCCAAAGTAAGTCCCGGCAAGACCTGGGAAGGCGTCGGCGGCGGGCTCGCGCTCGCACTCGTGGTTGCGTACCTCGGCGCCTCCTGGCTCGACCTCTCCCCGTGGCCGATCGTGGCCGTCGCCTCGTGCACGGCGCTCGTATCCGTCGTCGGCGACCTGACCGTGAGCATGCTCAAACGCAGCGTCGGGCTCAAGGACACCGGCCACCTGTTGCCGGGGCACGGCGGAGTCTTGGACCGTATCGACGGCCTCATCGCCGCAGTCCCCATGTACGCCCTAGGCTTGCGGATAGCCGGTGTGCTCGGTTGAGGCGCCGGCGGCGCCGACACGGTGCCGACATTAAGAGTCGATTAAACCTGCCGAGGCCGCACACCGGTAGCTTTCGCGAGCAGGTAGAATGTCTCCAATGATGACTGTAGGAGCGAGCTTCGCTCGCGATTCCATTCATGCCTGATTTCGTGTTCTCCGCGCTTGCGTTCGTCGTGGCCATCAGCGTGCTCGTGGCGGTGCACGAGTACGGCCATTTTTGGGTGGCGCGCAAGCTCGGCTTCAAGGTGCTCAGGTTCTCGATCGGTTTCGGCAGGCCGCTGTGGAAGTGGCGCGGGCGCGCGCCCGACGAGGTTGAATACTGGCTCTCGTCGATCCCGCTCGGTGGTTATGTCAAAATGCTCGACGAGCGTGAAGGGCCCGTCGAGGAGCACGAGCGCCACCGGGCTTTCAACCGCCGCCCGATCCCGCAGCGCATCGCGGTGCTCTTGGCCGGCCCCGGCTTCAATTTCCTGTTCGCGATCGTCGTCTATTGGCTCATGTTCGTGTCCGGTGTGCCGGGCATTCGGCCGATCGTCGAAGACGTCGCGCCGGGCTCGCTCGCCGAGGCCGCGGGTCTGCGCCCCGGGGACGTCATCGAGGCGATCGGCGACGAGCCGACGGCGACGCTCGAGGACGCCGTGCTCACGATTTTCGACGAGCTGCTCGCGGACGGCCGCATCGATCTCACGGTTCACGCGCTCGATGAAGCGCCGCGCAGCGTCGAATTGGACGTGCGCGGGCGCGTGTCGGCGTTGACCGAGCCGGACGCGCTCTTCCCGGGCTTGGGCTTCAGCCTCGGCCCCTTGGCGCTCGTGCCGGCGGACATCGACCGCATCGACGCAGGCTCGCCTGCCGAGCAAGCAGGATTTGCGGCCGGCGACCGCGTGGTCGCGGCCGAGGGCGAAGCGATCCGCGGTTGGCAGCAATGGGTGGCCTTCGTGCGCGCACGACCGGGGCAAACCGTGTCGACGCAAGTGCTCCGCGACGGCCGGGAGATCGAGCTCACGCTCGTCATCGGCGCCGTCGAAGAGAACGGCGTCGCAGTGGGCCGGATTGGCACGTGGCCGGCCCGTCTGTCCGACGAGATCGTCGAGCGCATCCGGACCGAGCAACGCTACGGCCCGATCGCCGCGGTATCGCGCAGCGTCGCGCGCACGTGGGAGATGTCCGCGCTCACGGTGCGCCTGCTGGGACACATGCTCATGGGCGAGGTATCGCTGCGCAACGCCTCCGGCCCGATCATGATCGCGGCCTATGCCGGCGAGAGCGCGGCGTTGGGGCTCACGGCATTCTTGAGCTTCTTGGGGATAGTCAGCATCAGTCTCGGCATCATGAATCTGCTGCCCATTCCCATTCTCGACGGCGGCCAAATAGTTTTTCAGATCGCCGAATGGCTCAAAGGCGCGCCGCTGTCCGAGCGTGCGCTCGCCTTCGGCCAACAGCTCGGCATCGCGTTTCTGATCGTGCTCATGGGCGTCGTGTTCTACAACGATTTGTCGCGGATTTTTGCCACATGAGGTTGCCCGCGGCGCTCCCCTACGTGCTCGTCGCCGCGAGCAGCCTGCTTGCGCAAGCGGCCGAGAGCGCCGAGCCCTGGGTCGTGCGCAACTTCCGCGTCGAGGGCGCGCAGCGGATTTCCGAAGGCACGATCTACAACTACTTGCCGATCAATATCGGCGACACCATCGACGATCAGCGACAGCGTGAAGCGTTTCGCGCCCTTTTCGACACCGAGTTTTTCCAGGACATGGAGTTCCGCCGTGACGGCGACACCTTGGTCATCGTCGTCCTGGAGCGCCCCACGATCGAGGAGTTCACTTTCGAGGGCAACAAGGACATCGACGACGAGCAACTCGAGGAGTCGATGACCAACGTCGGCCTCGCCACGGGCAAGACGTTCAACCGGTCCGTCCTCGATGAAGTGACGCAGGTGTTGACCGAGGAATACCATGGCCGCGGCAAATACGGCGCCAAGATAACGCCGACGGTGGAGGATCTCCCCGACAACCGCGTGCGCGTCTCCATCGACATCGTCGAAGGCGACCGAGCCAAGATTCGCCAAATCAACATCGTCGGCAACACGCGGTTCGACGACGACGCGATCATCGATCAGTTCGAGCTCAGCACCGGGAACTTACTCTCGTTCATCAGAGACGACGATCGCTACTCGCGGGAAGCGCTCGAGGGCGACCTCGAGACGCTGCGCTCCTACTACATGGATCGCGGCTATGCCGACTTTCGCGTCGACGACGTTCAAGTCGCGATCTCGCCCGACAAGACGGACATATTCGTGACGATCAGCATCGACGAAGGGGCGCTGTACACGCTTTCGGACGTGCGGCTCGCGGGCGAGATGGTGGTGCCCGCCGAGGAGCTGCGACGCCTGATCCTCCCGCAGAGCGGCCAGATATTCTCGCAGCAACTGCTCGCCTTCACGGAAGAAGCCATGAAGTTCAGGCTCGGCCAGGACGGCTATGCGTTCGCGCAGGTGCGCGCGCTGCCCGAGCTCGACGAAGAGACGAAAGAAGTGGCCGTGACGTTCTTCGTCGATCCGCAGAACCGGGTCTATGTGCGGCGGATCAACTTCAACGGCTCCGAGAACATCAACGACGAAGTCTTCCGCCGCGAGATGCGCCAGATGGAAAGAGGGTATTTGTCGAATGCGCTCATCGAGCGCTCGAAAATCAATCTGCAGCGCTTGCCCTATGTCGAGTCGGCCGAGTACGAGACGACTCCCGTCCCCGGCTCTCCGGATCTCGTCGACGTCGATTTCGAGATCGAGGAGGGGCTACCGGGACAGTTCGGCGGCAGCTTGGGGTTTTCCGAGTCGCAAGGCATCATCCTCGGCGGCAACTTCACGCATACGAACTTCATGGGCACGGGCAACCGCGTCCAGCTCAACTTGAGCGGCGGCGAGTACTACAAGATATATGCGATCGACTTCACCGACGCCTACCGCAATATGGACGGCCTGTCGCGGCAGATCGCGTTCCAGTACCAGGACATCACGCAATTCACGTCCGTGGCCTCGGATTTCTCGACCGAGACGTTGACCGGGGGAATCACGTGGGGCTATCCGATCAGCGAAGTGCAAGGGCTACGCTTCGGCTTTGCATATCAACAAGCGCAGCTGCTCACGAGTCAATTCAGCTCCGATCAAGCCCGCGAATGGGTGCAAAACAACGGCGAATCGTTCGCCGTGCCGGGCGCCAGCGGCGTTTTCGGCACGGACGTGAGCTCGCTCGAGCTCGTGCTGGGATGGTCGTACGACTCGCGCAACCGCGTGCTGTTTCCGGACTTGGGCTCACGGATTTTCGTGAACCTGCAAGCGGCGATTCCGGGCAGCGACACTGAATATTTCGTCGCCTCGTTCAATTTCGAGCGGTTCATCCGGCTGCCGGGCTCTTGGCGCTTCAGGATCAACAGCGACATCAATTTCGGCGATGCCTACGGGGATACCACCGCCTTGCCGCCGTTCCGGAACTTCTACGGCGGCGGACCCAACTCGGTTCGCGGTTTCAAGGAAAGCTATCTCGGTCCCATCGACTCGCTGCAGAACCCGCACGGCGGCAACTTGCTCGTGGCGAGCCAATTCGAGCTCATCCTGCCGACGCCGGAGAAAATCGCCGGCTCGACGCGGATGTCGCTTTTTTACGATATCGGCAACGTCTTTCACACCGGCGGCATCGCGTTTTTCGACAAGCTGGGGGACCCCATCGATTACGATTTCGACTATGATAGGCTCAAGCATTCCGTCGGCTTCGCCGTAGAGTGGCTTGCGCCCTTGGGATTGCTGAGATTCAGTTACGCGACGCCGCTCAATGCCGACGACGCAACCGACCGGTTCTACGCCGACGAGGTCGAGCGGTTTCAGTTCTCGATCGGCAATGCTTTTTAGCACGTTGAGGTTCATTTCGATGAGACGGATGCAATCGGGGATGCACGCTCGCGGCGGGCTCGCTCTGCTCTGCGCGCTGCTCACCGTGGGCGCTGCCCAAGCCCAGAACACGAGCATCAAGATCGGCGTGGTCAATATGTCGCAGCTCATCGAGCAAGCGCCGCAATCCCAATCCGTGATGGCGCAGCTGCGCGACGAGTTCGCGCCGCGGCAACGCGAGCTCACCAGCATGCAAACGGCGCTGCAGACGAAACAAGAGACCTATCAACGCGACGCATCGGTGATGGGCGCCGAAGAGCGCGCTAACCTCGAACGCGAGATTCGGGACGGCCAACGCGATTTGCAGCGCGCCGACAACGAGCTGCGCGAGGATTTCAACATCCGGCAAAACGAAGAGCTCACGAACCTGCAGCGTACGATCGTGCAACAGGTACAAACCTATGCGCGCGGTGCCGGTTTCGACCTCGTGCTTTACGAGGCCGTTTACGCGAGCGAGGCCGTCGATATCACGGCTGCCGTGCTCGCGTCCTTCCAGGCGGCGCGCTCGAACACCGACGGCCAGTGACGCGGCGCCGGCCGCCTCCCGATGCCGCGCATGAGATCCGCGACACTTGAGGAGCTTGCGGCCACGTTCGGCTGCCGACTCGAAGGGCCCGGCGACACGCTCGTGAGTCGCGTCGCTACGCTCGCCGGCGCGGGCGCCGATGCCGTTACCTTTCTCGCCAATCCCCTCTATCGCGAGCAGCTCGCGGCGACGCACGCCGCCGCTGTCGTGCTCGAGGAGCGCTTCGCGTCCGAGTCGCCCGTCGCTTGCCTCGTCTGCACGAACCCGTACGCGACGTTCGCGCGTATCGCCGCGCACTTGCACCCCGCACCTGTCATCGCTCCGGGCGTGCATCCTGCCGCGAGCGTCGCTCCGGGTGCTGTCGTGCCGGAGTCGGCGCACGTCGGCGCCGGTGCGGTGATCGGCGCCGGCTGCCGGCTCGGCGCCGGCGTCGTCATCGGGCCGGGCAGCGTGCTCGGCACGGAGGTGAGCGTGGGCGCGCATTCGCGGCTCGCGCCGCACGTGACCGTGCTCGACCGGGTCACAATCGGCGCGCGTTGCATCATTCATGCCGGCGCCGTGATCGGATCGGACGGCTTCGGCTTCGCCGAAGACCAGGGCGAATGGGTGAAGATCCCGCAGCTCGGCACGGTGCAGGTCGGCGACGACGTGGAAATCGGCGCCAATACCACGATCGATCGCGGCACGATCGAGGCGACGATCATCGAGGACGGCGTCAAGCTCGATAACCTCGTGCAGATAGCGCACAACGTGCGTGTCGGTGCGCACACGGTCATGGCGGCGATGTCGGGCGCCGCGGGCAGCACGAAGATCGGACGCCGCTGCAAGATCGGCGGCGGCGCCGTGATCGCCAATCAGCTCACGATTTGCGACGACGTCATGCTGCTCTTTCGCAGCGTCGTGACGAAGTCGATCCGCGAGCCCGGTATTTACGGCGGCGCGCTGCCGGCCGACGAAGCAGCACGCTGGCGCCGCAACGTCTCGCGCTTGCGGAATCTGGATACAATGGCGCAGCGTTTGCGCGCCGTGGAGAAGGCAATGCACACGATCGACCGGGACAGGAACGACCGCGACGATGACTGAGCAGAGGAGCCTCGATACCGAGGAGGTCATCGCGCGGTTACCGCACCGTTTCCCATTCTTGCTCGTCGACCGCGTGCTCAGCGTAACGCCGGGCCGTTCGATCACGGCGCTCAAGAACGTGACCATCAATGAAGCACACTTCGCGGGCCACTTCCCGGGCCACGCGGTGATGCCCGGCGTGCTGGTCCTCGAGGCGCTGGCGCAAGCCGGCGGCGTGCTTGCTTGGGAAAGCGCAAACCGCGAGGAGCAGAAGGTGACGATTCTGTACCTCGTGCGCATCGAGAACGCGCGCTTCAAGCTGCCCGTCAAGCCCGGAGACCAGCTCGTCTTGCACGCCGAGCTCACCAAGCACAAACGCGGCTTGTGGTGCTTCCAGTGCTCGGCCGAGGTCGATGCGAAAGTGGTGGCCGAGGCGGAAATTTTCATGGTATCCGGAAAGAGACCTTGATCGACGAGAAAGCGGTCGTCTCGCCGGACGCCCACGTGCATGACTCCGCGTACGTGGGCCCGTATGCCGTCGTCGGCCCGGCCGTCGAAATCGGCGCCGGCACGCGCATCGAGGGGCATGCCGTGATCAAGGGGCCGACGACGATCGGCGAGAACAATCACATCTTTCAGTTCGCATCGATCGGCGACGACCCTCAGGACAAGAAATACCGAGGTGAAGAGACGCGGCTCGTGATCGGCAACGGCAATACGATTCGCGAATATTGCACTATCAATAGGGGCACGATTCAGGATCAGGGGATCACGCGCGTCGGCGACGACAATTGGCTCATGGCCTATACGCACATCGCGCACGACTGCGTAGTCGGCGATCACACGATCTTCGCGAACAACGCATCGATCGCGGGCCACGTACACGTCGGCGATCATGCGATTCTCGGCGGGTTTACCGCGGTTCATCAGTTTTGCCGCTTGGGCGCGAGCTCGCTCAGCAGCATGTTCAGCTACGTCACCAAGGACATTCCGGCCTATGTCATCGTCTCCGGTCGCCCCGCCGAGCCGCGCGGTGTCAACGTCGAGGGGCTCAAGCGTCGCGGTTTTTCCGCCGCTCAAATCCGCGGCGTCCGCGAGGGATACCGTGCCGTTTATCGTCAAGGCTTGAGTCTCGAGGAAGCGATTCGCTTGCTCGAGGAGCGCACCGCGGGGGATCCCGTGCTGGCGACGTTCGTCGGGTCGCTGCGCGCGAGCTCGCGGGGCCTGATCCGCTAGGAGCGTGTCACACCCCTTGGTGGCCGCACGTGCAATGACCTTACGCGAACCTGCGAGCTCACGCTTGAGCGTCGCGATCGTGGCCGGGGAGGCCTCGGGCGACGCGCTCGGTGCGGGCCTTATGGACGCGATTCGCGAGCGCGCGCCCGGCGCCGAGTTTTTCGGCATCGCCGGCGCACGCATGCGCGCGCTCGGCTGCGAACCCTGGCATGACGCGGAAGAGCTTTCCGTCATGGATCTCGCCGACGTGCTCAAGCAGCTGCCGCGCTTGCTCAAGCTGCGGCGCAGCCTCATCGCGCGCATCGAGCAACGGCGCCCGCACGTTTTCGTCGGCATCGATTCGCCGGATTTCAATCTGCCCGTGGCCGCTGCTCTCAAGAGTGCCGGCATTCCGACCGTACAGTACGTGAGCCCGCAGGTATGGGCCTGGCGCCAGTCCCGGGTCGCCCGCATCCGGTCCGCGGTCGATCTCGTGCTGTGCGTCTTGCCGTTCGAGACAGATTTCTACGCGCGCCATGGCGTGCGCGCGGTATTCGTCGGGCATCCACTGGCCGACGCGATTCCGGAATTAGCGGATGCCCGAGCGGCGCGGCGCGAGCTCGAGCTCGATGCCGACCGGCCGCTGCTGGCGCTGTTGCCGGGCAGCCGGCGTGGCGAGGTCCGTAGGCTCGGCGCGCCGTTCCTCGCGACCGCCGCGTGGCTCAAGGAGCGCCGCGACCTCGACGTGGTCGTCGCGCTCGCCAACGAAGCCGTCGGCGCCGAGTTTCGAGCCGTGACCGCGAGGTTAGCGCTCGACCCGCCGCCCCGGCTCGTCACGGGGCGCGCACGACAAGTCATGGCGGCCGCCGACGCGGTGCTGACAGCCTCGGGCACGGCGAGCCTCGAGGCGATGCTGCTCAAGCGGCCAATGGTCGTTGCCTATCGCGTTACGCCGCTGTGGTATTGGATACTGCGACGCATGGGGATCGCGCGCTTGCCGCATTTTTCGCTGCCGAACTTGCTGGCCGGCCGAGAGGTCGTCGCCGAATTCGTCCAAGGAGAAGTAGAGCCGCAGATACTCGGACCGGCCGTGCTCGATTGTCTCGACGGGCGCATGCCGGATCCGGACTGGCACGCCCGGTTCGCGGCCATCCATGCAGAGCTCCGCCGCGGCGCGGATGGTGCGGCGGCGGCGGCCGTGCTCGACCTGGTGCGGCGGGTATGACGAGGAGAATCGCGAGCGAAGCTCGCTCCCACAGGGGCAGATCGCGAGCGATGCTCGCTACTACAGGGGGGCGCGGGCGATGACGGAGTTCGTGCATCTGCGCGTGCACAGCGAATACTCGCTCGTCGACAGCGTGGTCCGCGTCAAGCCGCTCGTCGAAAAGGCGCGAGAGCTCGGGATGTCGGCGCTCGCATTGACGGATCTCGGCAACGTCTCGGCGATGGTCAAGTTCTATCGCGCGACGATCGAGCAAGGCTTGAAGCCCATCCTCGGCGCCGACCTCTGGATCGCCGATTCGCGCAACGATTCCGATCCGACGCGGCTTACGCTCTTGTGCGCGAATCGGCTGGGGTTCCGCAACTTGAGCCGCCTGCTCACGGACAGTCATCTTAAGGGGTACGCGCATGGCCGCGCGGTGGTGCTCAAGGAATGGCTGCATCGGGACGCGCTGGAGGGCCTGCTTGCGCTGTCGGGCGCTCAGCACGGCGAGCTCGGCAGGGCGCTCGCCTCGCATCAGCCCGCACGTGCCGGCGACGTGCTCGACGCTTGGTCGACGAGGATGCCCGGGCGCTTCTATATCGAGGTTCAGCGCCTCGGCCGTGCCGGCGAAAACGAGTATTTGCAGCGCGTCGTGGAGCTTGCCGCCGCGCGCTCCGTGCCGCTCGTCGCGACCAACGAAGTGTGCTTTCTCGAGCGCGGCGATTTCGAGGCGCACGAGACGCGCGTCTGCATCGCAGAGGGGCGCACGTTGAACGACCCGGGTCGGCCGCGTCATTACATGGCCGAGCAATACTTGAAGTCCCCGGCGCAGATGGCCGAGTGCTTCGCCGAGCTGCCCGAGGCGCTCGCCAACAGCGTGGAAATCGCCAAGCGCTGCAATCTCGAGCTCGATCTCGGCAAGGTATCCCTGCCGGCCTTCGATCTGCCCGGGGGCGGCACAGCACAGGCGTATCTGCGCGAGCAAGCCGAGCTGGGCCTACTTGCGCGGCTCGAGCACAATCGCATCGAGCCCGCCGCCCGGCAGGCCTATCGCGACCGGCTCGCTCGCGAGCTCGATGTCATCTGCGCTACGGGGTTCGAGGGCTATTTTCTCATCGTCGCGGATTTCATCGCTTGGGCCAAGGCCAACTCGATTCCCGTCGGTCCCGGCCGGGGCTCGGGCGCCGGGTCACTCGTCGCGTACGCGCTCAAGATCACCGACCTCGATCCACTCACGCACGACTTGCTGTTCGAGCGGTTCTTGAATCCCGAGCGCGTCTCGTTGCCCGACTTCGACATCGATTTCTGCATCGAAGGGCGCGACCGGGTCATCGACTATGTGAGCACGCGTTACGGCAAGGACCGCGTCTCGCAGATCGTCACGTACGGCACGATGGCCGCGCGCGCCGTCGTGCGCGACGTGGGCCGGGTTCTCGGCATGCCGTACGGTTACGTCGACCGGATCGCCAAGCTCATCCCATTCGAGCTCGGCATCACGCTCGACAAGGCGCTCGCCGAGGACCAGGAGCTTAAAGCACTGTACGAGGCGGAGGACGACGTTCGCGCTCTCATCGATCGTGGGCTCGAGCTCGAGGGACTCGCGCGCAATGCCGGAACGCACGCGGGCGGCGTCGTCATCGCGCCCGAGCCTCTCACGGAGTTCATGCCCCTGTTTGCCGATCCCAACGGCGCTTCGCTGACGCAGCTCGACAAGGACGATCTCGAGACTCTTGGCCTCGTCAAGTTCGATTTTCTTGGGTTGAAGACGCTGACGATCATCGACAAGGCCGTTGCCGCGATCAATGCCGAGCGCGCGCAGCGCGGCGACGATCCTATCGACATCGCAGCAATCCCGGTCGACGACCGCAAGACATACGATCTTCTGAACCGCTGCCAGACCACCGCGGTATTCCAGCTCGAATCGCGCGGCATGCGCGATCTCATCAAGCGCTTGAAGCCCGATCGCTTCGAGGATCTCGTCGCGATCCTCGCGTTGTTCAGGCCGGGGCCCTTGCAGTCCGGCATGGTCGACGAGTTCATCGAGCGCAAGCACGGCCGCAACTCAAGGCCCATCGACTATCTGCATCCGAGCCTTGAGCCGGTTTTGCAGCCCACCTATGGCGTGATCTTGTACCAAGACCAGGTCATGCGGATCGCGCAGACGCTGGCGGGCTACTCGCTGGGCGGCGCGGACGTTCTTCGCTACGCGATGGGCAAGAAAAAACCCGAGGAAATGGCCGAGCAACGTGCTGTGTTTCTCGCCGGCGCGACCGCGAGAGGCATCGCAGCGGATCAGGCGGCCTACATTTTCGACCTCATGGAAAAGTTCGCCGGTTACGGCTTCAACAAGGCGCACTCCGCGGCGTACGCGTTGCTCGCTTACCAGACGGCTTGGCTCAAGGCGCATTACCCCGAAGCTTTCATGGCCGCCGTGATGACCGCGGACATGGACAACACCGACAAGCTCGTCGTGCTCATGGACGATTGCCGCCAACTCGGCATCGCGATCGACCCCCCGAACGTCAATCGTTCCGGCCTCGCCTTTTCCGTCGGCGGCCCGCGGCGAATCACGTACGGTCTCGGCGCGATCAAAGGGGCGGGTCTTGGCGCCGTGGACGCGATCGTAAAAGAGCGCGACGCGCACGGGCCGTACACTACGCTCGTGGATCTCTGCCGGCGCGTGGGGCAACAGAAGCTCAACCGGCGCGTGCTCGAGGCGCTGGTCCGCGCAGGCGCGCTCGACGACTTCGGCTATAACCGTGCCACGTTGCTGAACGCGATCGGCGCTACGCTCGAGCTTGCGGAAAGAGCCGCGCTTGCCGCCGCCGCCGGGCAGGCGACCCTGTTCGGCGGCGACGAAGTCGTCGCGGATGTGTCGCACGTCTATACGGCCGTGCGCGAATGGACGAAACGCGAGCGCCTCGAGGCCGAGCGCGAGAGCTTGGGACTCTATCTCACGGGTCATCCCTTCGACGACTACGCGCGGCATTGCGAACGCTTCAGCCACGGGTCGATCGCGGGCGTCATCGCATCGTTGCCGGCCGAGGGCCAGCTCTATCAAACCCGCAAGGCCGTCACCGTGGCCGGTGTCGTCATGGACATCAGGCGTCGCGGCAGCCGCCTCGCCATCGTCCTCGACGACAGCACGGAGCGCATCGAGGTCACGTTGTTCGACGACGTGTATGCCGCCTCGAAGCATCTCTTGAGCAAGCACGCCGTGCTCGTCGTCGACGGACAGGTCCGTTACGACGAGTTCTTGAGTGCTTGGCGCGTCACGGCGCAGCGCGTCAGGTCCGTCGACGAGGCCATCGAGGAGTACGCGCGCCGCATCACGATCTCGCTTTCCGCCGAGTCGGGTCCCGAGCTCATCGGGGAGCTCAAGGCCACGCTCGAGCCTTTTAGGCGCGGTAACTGCGAGGTCAGCATCCAGTATCGAAGTCAGGCGGGCCAGGCCCAACTGACCTGCGGCGACGCCTGGTACGTGCGTCCGACCCGGGAGCTTCGCGAACGGCTGGGCCGCTTGCTCGGCGAGGACCGTTTCACGATTCACTACCCGAAGCACGGCATCTGACACGCCCGTGCATCGTCGGCGTTGCGCAAACCGCGCCCTTGTCAGGCGCCGATAAATGAGGTTATGGTGCCGAAAATGACCCGATCTGCGCCAAAATGGACCTGAAGTTCCTCGATTTTGAACAGCCGATCGCCGAGCTCGAAGCCAAGATCGAAGCGCTCAAATTCGTCGGTGACGACTCGCAGGTCAACGTCAGCGAGGAGCTGGCCCGGCTGCGGAGGAAAAGCGACGCGCTGACACGCAACATCTTCTCGAACCTCACGGCCTGGCAGATTGCGCAGCTCGCGCGGCATCCGCAGCGCCCGTACGTGCTCGACTATGCGACGCGTTGCTTTACCGATTTCCAGGAGCTGCACGGCGACCGGATGTTCGGCGACGACCACTCGATCGTTGCCGGCCTTGCGCGGCTGCAGGGTCAGGCGATCGCCTTGATCGGCCACCAGAAAGGCCGCGACACGAAAGAACGCGTGTGGCGCAACTACGGCATGGCGCGGCCGGAGGGCTATCGCAAGGCGATGCGGCTCATGCAGTTGGCGCAGAAGTTCGGTCTGCCCGTCATCACGATGATCGATACCTCGGGAGCTTACCCCGGCATCGGGGCCGAGGAGCGCGGTCAGAGCGAGGCGATTGGACGCAACTTGCTCGTGGCCTCGGGGCTCAAGACCCCGATCGTGAGCGTCGTCACGGGCGAGGGCGGCTCGGGAGGAGCCCTCGCGATCGGCGTCTGCGACCGGCTATTGATGCTTCAGTACAGCGTCTACTCGGTGATCTCGCCGGAAGGTTGCGCTTCGATCCTGTGGCGTAGCGCCGATAAGGCGGAAGCGGCCGCCGAGGCGATGGGCATCACGGCGGAGCGCTTGCAGAAGCTCGGCCTCATCGACGAGGTCATCGCGGAGCCGCTCGGCGGTGCTCATCGCAATCCCGACCTCATGTGCGAAACGATCAAGAACGCGCTCGTGGCGGCGATCGGGGAGCTCAAGGCCCTGCCCCTCGATAAGCTCATCGAGCGCCGCCGCGAGAAGCTGGCAGGCTTCGGCGTCTACGGCTCAATGTAGGAGCGAGCTTCGCTCGCGATTCTTCTCGATGCGCCCAAGAT
>Ga0209108_10001611_pt1 | contig 13108 bp, 12 predicted proteins | sample Rifsed10ft1_FD_184003 | JGI IMG/M metagenome (GOLD analysis project Ga0209108, IMG submission 184003) | Soil microbial communities from Rifle, Colorado, USA - sediment 10ft 1 (version 2) | ecosystem: Environmental > Terrestrial > Deep subsurface > Rock core/Sediment | place: Rifle, Colorado...
GCACCGAGCTCTGCCCCATCCGAGAGAACGGAGACCTGAAAGCGGAACTCACCTCGTACTTCGACACGGTTTGAGCCCTGTTTTGATCGGCTTATCCTTGGACGGACGTGGGCCCATCCCGCGGCGCTTGGCCGCATCGGGGGCGCATTGGGCGTGTTAAACCCTCTGAATGATCAGCGCGGGCCGCCTTTCTAAAGGAATAGGACTTCGCAAATAGGATGACCTAGGAGGTAACTGGTGACACTCGATCAGCTGGTGTTGTGGATTGTCGTGGGCGGAATCGCCGGCATACTGGCCGACGCCCTTGTCAAAGGGATTCGCGTCGGGCTGGTGGGCGCGGTCGTCGTGGGGATCCTCGGGGCAATAATCGGCAGCTGGCTATTCGGAGTGTTGGGGATCTCCATTGGAGCAGGGCTGGTAGGGGATATCCTTGTGGCGATCGTAGGAGCCGTTGTGTTGCTCTTTGTGCTACGGAGTCTGCGAAGGCTGTAGAAGGCTTGTAGTTGCTGGTGCGGGCGGTCCGCAACCGACACCGTCGGTCGAAGCTACCGGCGGTGTCGTGCCTTAAGAGGCAACCCGCGCGTCCATCTTCAGTCAGGTCCGCGGCCGCGTTGGAGTTGGGATGTGATCTCCCTTCGGCGGAGGCTTGAGCGATTGACATGGTCATCACTATCCACGAGGTCGTTCAGAAAATCCCGGAATGGCAGGGGCGGAAGGTCAAGATCCAGTCGTTGAGCGGCGGATTGACCAACACCAATTACAAGGTAGAGGTCGACGGCCAGCCGTATTTTGTCCGGGTGCCCGGTGCCAGCACCGAGCTGCTGGCGATTGACCGGGAAAACGAGGTCCACAATTCGATCGCCGCGGCGGAAGCCGGGGTCGCCCCGCGGGTGGTCCACCATCTTCCCGAACAGCACGTCATGGTCCTGGAGTTCATCGATGGGGTGACGATGTCCATCGCCTCCATGCAGTCCCCTGGGGTTCCGGCTCAGGTCGCGGCCTCTCTCCGGCGCCTGCATGCCGGGCGGCGCTTCCTACGGGATTTCGACATGTTCCGGCTCGTCGAGTTCTACTTGCAGATCGCCGATCAGCAGGTGGTGCAAATCCCTCCGGGTTACCACGACCGGCTGTCGCTAGTGGCCGAAATCGAGACCGCCCTCCACAGCCACTCACTCCCGACGGTTCCCTGCAACAACGATCTGCTGCCGGAAAATTTCATCGACGATGGGCAGCAATTGGTGCTGGTGGACTTCGAGTACAGCGGGAACAACGATCCGTGCTTCGAACTCGGAAACACCTGCCAGGAGGCCCGCTACGACGAAGCTCGCTACGTCGAGTTGTGCGCGGCCTACTTTGGCGAGGCGCGCCCCGCGCTGCTCGGCCGGATGCACCTGTTCGCGATTATGTCGGACGTGGGCTGGACCCTGTGGGGCGCGATCCAGAGCACAATCTCAAAACTGGAAGTCGACTTCTGGGCCTACGCCCTCGGCCGCTGGGAGCGAGCCCAGGCGATGCTCGACTCGGCCGAGTTCCCCGGGTGGCTGCGGGCGGCCCAGCGGGGGGACTGAAGGTCCTCCACGGCCGCCGATCTGGTCAAATCTAAGACCCCTGTCCCACCATCCCCCCGGAGGCCTGCTGGCCGTGGCCGATGACGAGAAAGGAATCCGGGTCGATTTCCGCCACCAGCGAGCGCAGCGCGTCCACCTCGGGCCGGCTGACGGTGCAGAACAACACCGTGTGGGCGGTCTCGCTGAATTTCCCGCGGGCCGACCAGGCCGTCACGCCGAGTCCAAGCCGGGTGAGCAGAGCCTGGGCCACCGGATCCGGCTTGTCGGTCACAATGAATGCCATCCGTACCACACTGGGGCCCTCCAGGATGAAGTCGGCCGCCACGCCCCACACGAACAGGGTGATCAAGGCGTAGAGCGCCTTCTCCCACCCGAAGGTCAAACCAGCGAGCAGGATGATCCCGCCATCGGTCAGTAGATACACCTGGCTGATCGGGATCCCGGTCCGTTTCTGCACGATCCGGCTGAGGATGCCGGTTCCCCCGATCGTGCCACTCGCCCGATAGACCAACCCGGTAGCCGCTCCGCCCAGCAGCCCACCGTAGAGCGAGTTCAGCAGCAAGTCATCGGTGATGCCTCCGGTGGGAAGCCAGCCCGCCAGCAGGTCCACCCCCAGGTTGTAAATCACCACCACAACCAGAGTGCGGGTCAGGAAGCGGAATCGGCCCAGATAGCGAAATCCGATCGCCAGCAGCGGCAGGTTCATCACCAGCATGCTGATCCCAATCGGCCAGGCGGTGTAGTGGTTGAGGATGATTGCCGCGCCCGACACCCCGCCCGGGGCGATGTTCTGCGGAACCAGGAACAGGTCGACATTGACGGCCAGGATCAGCGCCCCGGCCAGCAGAAACGGCGTATCCCGGAGGATTGTGCGGAGGCGAGTCCTGCTCAGTTGTGGTTCGCGCATTTCATCTTTGCGAGAGCCGGCGAGGCAATTCCGCCCCCCTAGCCCCTCCGGACTTCCTCCGGGAGTTCGTACCACGGGACCCGGTCCCCCACCCGAGCGCGCATCTTCCATCGGGTTGACTTAGGGGCCGCCTCAAGCGCTTGACGGAGGGAGGTTAACTGTCCGCCGATTTTCCGCTGCAGCTCTTCACCGATGTCGAGTCCCTGGCTGACCTCCTGTACCTTCTCCAGACTCAGGCCAACCGTTCGCCACAACCCCCAGTCGTCGGCACACAGCGAACCAATCCGCCTCCCATTGAGGGTCTCCGCGTCCTGATCGCCCAGCGGGTGATCGAGCAGCAGGGCACACACGTCCCGCACGTCCTTCTCGTTCATTTGGATGATCTGCAGTTTGGTCAAGAGCAGCTCGGCGAGCGGGAGGGTGATCGGCTCGAGCTCGAGCCGATTGCCTAGCGGGATGCTGTGGCACATTCGGAACTCGGCGACGAAGACGTCCACCTGCCGGTCGAGCTCAGGATCATGGAACAGCAGGCGATGCTGGCCGTTGTACAGGTTGAAGGGCTTGTCCGGAGAGTAGCCAAGCCCGGTCAGGAAAGTTTCGGCCCGATCGCCCCGTTTCTCGCGCAAGACGAAATCGAGATCAGGGTAGCTGCGGGCCAGGGCCCGATGGCTTGCGCTCGGCGAGTGCAAGCTGATCGCCGCGCCGCCGAGCAGCCGAAAGGTGAGGTCTTGCTGCGCTGCTCCGCGAACGATCCGGTGGGCTTCCTCCTGTGGATCAGGGAGGATATTCATTGGAAGGGGCGCCTAAGTTTACTCTGCCCGGACCCCGCCTCCCCGGCGCTGGTGACCAGGGAGAGCGGGGGAACCGGCAGATGCTTCGCGATTCGAGGTTATTCGGCGGGGATCTCCTTGTAGACCATCCCCAGGTTGATACCCTGTCGGCGGCGGACGACTGACGCGACCACGTAGATCACAACCGCCAGCAGGTACATGGCGCCCATGAAGGTGACCGAGGCGGTGTTCTTCAGCCCGATCCCGTACAGCGCATTCGGATCGAGGAACCATTGATACAACAGGAACACCAGGAAGGCGCCGAAGATCACTCCGGCCACTGAGATCAGCGGAAGGCCGGCCACTTTGTATTTGGCGATCGGGGAGGCGTTGTAAAGGTCCTTCTTCACGAATGGCAATAGGATCGCCGCGATGGTCGAGCCCAGGTAGGTGACTGCAATCACCAGCGTGGAGGCCAGGGTGACCGAGGCAAACCCGGTCCCCAGCACCTGCGTGTTGTAGATGTATAGGTAGGAGACGATCAGCCCCGGGACAACCATCAGGATCAAGGCCCAGATCGGGGCCCGACTGCGCGGCTCAACCGAGGCCACCCGCTCGGGCAGAATTCGGTCGAAGGCCGCCGCAAAGATCACCCGGGTCGAGGACAGAAAGACCGTCCCTGCCCAGCCGAAGAACCAGAAGCTCATCGCCAACAGCACGATGAACTGCAAGATCGGACTGGAGGTCAAGAACATGGCCAACATCGCCGGGTACGGCCAGGCCGCCAGCGGCGGGGCCGCGGTGGTGTAGCCCCAGCGGGAGTTCCAATACGCGGCATTGGCGTTGTTCATGAAGTCCCAGGTGATGGTCTTGTTGACCAGCAGGAAGAACACCACCGCCAGCACGGTCGTCAGCCCCAGCGCGTAGGTCATCCCCTTCAGGTTCTTCCGGAAGTCATCGGCCCCCTTGACCTCCCCGTAGAGGGTGGCTCCCCAGTTCGGCCACAGGTTGAAGAACACGATGTACGGCATGGCCAGAAAGATGACGCCCAGCGTGCCGCCAAAGAGCGGCGTGATGGCCCCGGCTTCCTGGCCGGCCGCGATCGTGGCATCGTAGACCCCCGGCGCCGCGCCGAACAGCTTGGTAGCGTTGGCCTCCAGGCCAGCCCGGAACGAGGCATTGTTCCCCAAGAGCAGGAACAAACCCACGATCGCCAGACCGGCGTTGCCGACCCAGAAGCTGAATTTCTGCACCCGGGCGTAGGCTTTCATCCCCAGGGCGATGACCACCGAGACGAACCCCAGCATGATGACCGTTACCAGCATCCACGAATTGGGGTCCGAGGCAAACCACAATGCCGCGTCTTTCATACCCAAAACGGCGGTCAACGGCACAAAGAAGATGTGCCGCAGCATGTCGGAGTAGAGCGGGGTCCACAGCCACAGGATGAACCACCAGCCGGTAACGGCCAACACGAAGCCGATGCCGCCGCCCAGGATGCGGCTCTGCCAGACGTAGTCGCCGCCGGCCCGCGGCATCACCGCGATCAGTCCGGCATAGACCACGCACTCCGACAGGATGATGATCCCGCTGATGATCAGGGTGGGGACCAGGCCGCCTTCGAAGAAGTACATCTGGCTGATGATGTACAACCCGAGGGTAACGAGATTGATGGAGAAGAAGGCATAGACGAAGGCGTCGAACACCGACCAGGAGCGCACCAGGCCGGTCGCCTTCCGCAAGAACAGGTTAGTCGCAGTCATCGAACTCTCCTCTAGAGAACTTGGATTCTGTCTCGAAAAGTGTCACTGCTTGAAGGTCACGCCGGGCTTCACCTCCTTGTTCTCATCCGGTGGTCAGGCTGTAACTCTTGATCCCCCTGCGGACGTCCAATTCGATCACCGCCCCCTGCAGGACCCCCTGTTCGTAGGCGCTGCCGGCATTAATGCACAGCGTTTTGCCCAGGCGGGTCACGCCTTTAGCCTCGTGGATATGCCCATGCAGAGCGAGCAGGGGCTGATGGCGCTCGATCGCTTCCCGCACCGCGGTACTTCCGACCGGGATCAACGATCGGCCGGCGTCTCTCACATTCAAGTCTTCATCTACCTCGGGTGCCTCATCCAATCCGGAGCCGTACGGCGGGCAATGGAAGTTGAATACCATCCGGCTCATCTCTGCATCGGCGGGAATCAAGGCTTCCAGCTTGGCGGCCAGTTCCGGTTCGGGCAGCTCTCGGTAGGTATGCCAGGGCGTGAGGTTGGACCACCCAGTGCTCAGCATTGAAAACCCCTGCCCGAGCTCTACGGCGCGGCCTTCGGCCAGCTCGACCCGCTGTGACCGGCGGATCACGTCGTCGGTGGCTTCTGAATCGTCGTTCCCCGGACAAACGTAGCAACGCACGCCCGTCCCGTTCAGCCGCTCGTCGGCCAGGGTCATCCACTGATCCAGCAGGGTCAGCGTCCGGTCGAGGAAGAAGGCATCCACTTTGGCCGGATCGGCCGAGAGTTCCGCCAGCTGCTCGGGAGTGACTCGGAATGGGTAATAGCCGCGGCTTCCGACCCGCCGCTCCATATCCCGAACGGCGTCCTCGGTGTGCAGAATGAATTCTTGCTGCAGGAGGGTGGCTTTGTAGGTCCCGTCGGGGAATTGAGTGATCGGAACCAGCGCCTTGCCGGTCATGTCGCCGCCCAGGACCAGCACGTCGGCGTGATAGAACTTGGCCGCGTTGAGGAACTTGCGCCAGCAGACGTCAGAACCATGCACGTCGGTGGCGAAGAAAAGGCGCGTCAGCAGGCCTCCCCACAGGCCCCCGCCGGCGGGGAGCCCCGAGTTGCCCTTCCCTTACGTTCAAGCGTAATTCGATTCCGGGGAATGGTCAATCGGAGAAGCTGGAGGCGGCCAATCAAATCGAATGGCGGGTCTGGAGTTTGGCTACCGCTGGCGGGCTACGCCTGGCGGGAGGGCCGGCTCATTGACCGAACTCGGTCACGGCCGGTATTCTTGCGGAGCCGTCCGCCGGCGGTCGGATTCAGCCCTCTCGCCCGCCGTTGGCGGTGAGAGCGGTCAAGCGCTCGGGAGGGTAGGCGGCTTCGAGTTCGGAGACCAAAGCCGCGGCCAGGGCTTCGAGCTCCCCATCTCGGACCTGCCAGTCGGAGCTGCGCCACTGCTCCAGGTAGCTGTCGGTATCGGTCGCCCCACTGTGCATGGCCGCTTCGTCGATAGCTGCCTGAAATCGGTTGCTCAGCGGCCGGGCCACTCGGCCCCCATCGTGGCGAACTTTGATCTGGGCCGGGATGTCCCGCCAATAGACAATCTGGTAGGCAGCACTCATCGCTCGAACCAGGCCTGAAGCCGGCGTTCCAGCGCGCCGTAACCGACCTGCCCGATCGTGAGCGGAAGCCCGAGGCGGGCCGCGGCCTGCTGGGCCCGGGTCAGGAGGGCGGGGTCAGTTTGCTGGGCCAGGTAAATCACCCGGGTGTAGTTGTGGAAATAGTCGTCGCGCAGCTCGGGATGGCGGTCGAGCCCTAGGCCTTCGATCACCAGATGGTCGAAAGAACGCACCAGGTAATCGGTCAGAAAAAAGGTGCCAGGCTCTGTGGCCATCAGCGAGTCGAACTCCCGGTCGGCGTACATCTCATAGCAGTGCGGACCGGCCAACCGCTCCACGCCCTCTCGCTCCAGAGCACGATCGAGCAGACCGCCCGTTCCGCAGTCTCCATACACGACCAGCACCCGGTCGTACGTCAGGCGGGCTTCCTGAATCCGCGCCAGCACCGCGTCCGGAATCCGATCCGGCCGGTTGTGCAGCAGCGCCGGAACCCCCAGGACGTCTGCCTCCCATCCGTGTTTGTCCCGCAGGGCCAGGACCTCCCGGGCGAGGGCGCCGCATGCGATCAGCGCGGCTCGTGGACGGGCTGCAGGGATGCTCAAGCCGGATCCTCAGCCGGTGCGAGCAGCCGCTGCTCCCGGATTTCGTTCAGCGCGTCGGCCATTGCCCGCACATGCTCGGGCGTACTGCCGCAGCAGGCGCCCACCACCGCCGCGCCGGCCTCCACCGCTCGCCTCAGATAGTCCGCCATGTTCTCCGGCGTGGCATGGTAGCAGGCGCGCCCCTTCACCAACTCTGGCATTCCCGCATTACCCTTCGCAACCAGCACCGTTTCCGGAGCAACGGCCCGCATCTTTTGGACAACTTGGATCACCTCTTCCGGTCCATTGCCGCAATTCCCACCCACCGCGGTGGCTCCCCACGAGTGGAGGGCCTGCACTGCATCTTCCGGCTTCACCCCCATCATCGTTCGCCCGTGGGTATCAAAGCTCATCGTAGTTACGACCGCGATCTCGGGCGCCACCTGCCGAACGCCCTCCAGTGCCGCCCGGATCTCATCGAGATCCGACATGGTTTCGATCCAGAGTAGATCAACTCCCGCAGCAACCAGCGCGCCAGCCTGTTCGGCAAAGCCGGCCACTGCGTCACCGAACTCTAAATCACCGAGCGGTGTGAGCAAAGATCCGCTCGGGCCGATATCCCCAGCAACCAGCGCCGGCCGCCCGGCCGCAGCGACCGCGGCGTGCAGTGTCTCGACCCCCGCCCGGTTGAGTTCGGCGACCCGGTCCTCCAGCCCGTGCATCGTCAGGCGAAAGCGGTTGGCCCCGAAGGTGTTGGTCAGCAGCACCTGTGAGCCAGCCGCCAGATAGCCGGCGTGCACGGCTCCCACCCGATCCGGGTGCTCGAGGTTCCAGCGCTCGGGAGCCTCGCCAAATTCCAGGCCGGAGTCAAACAGCATGGTACCCATCGCCCCGTCGGCTAACAGGACGCCCCCCGCTTCGTCCAGTATTCGCAGCCAGGCTTGTCGGTCCATTACAGAGCCACCTCGCCGCGCTTGATTGCCATCAGCTGCTTGGCGGTCACCACCGCGATCGCCGCGTCCCGACAGTAGGCATCGGCCTCGATCTCTTCGGCAAACGCGGCGTTGAGTGGCGCGCCGCCGACCAGCACGATTAGTTGGTCGCGGATCCCCGCCTCCTTCAGCGCCTTGATCACGATCCCCATGTAGGGCATGGTCGTGGTAAGCAGCGCACTCATCCCCAGGATGTCCGGTTTGTGTTCTTCGATGGCTGCCATGAACTTGGTGACGTCGTTGTTCACCCCGAGGTTGACCACCTTGAATCCCGCCCCCTCCATCATCATTCCTACCAGGTTCTTGCCGATATCGTGGATGTCGCCCTTCACCGTGCCAATCACCATCGTCCCAATCTGAGGCGCGCCGGTCTCGACCAGCAGCGGGCGCAGGATTTCCATCCCAGCCTTCATCGCCTTAGCGGCCATCAGCACCTCAGGGACGAACAGGATGCCATCGCGGAAATCGACGCCCACTACATCCATGCCGGCCACCAGCCCCTGAGTGAGCGAATCGTACGGCGACATCCCGCGCCGCAGCAGCTCCCGCACCCCGGCCACCACCTCCACGGCCAACCCATCGTAAAGGTCGTCCTGGATCTTCTCAAGCAGCTCAGGGGTTTCCAAATGTGTGAGATCGGTCTCCTGGCTCATCCTTGCCTCATCGGGGTCAATGCGAACTCATCTCTCATTGATCGGAGAAACAGATTCCCGCCGCCGGCTGCGGCGGGCTACCGGCCCCGCCCGCCGTCCGGATAGGCTCGGCTTCAGGTGGGGGAAAGCATCCGAGGCGTGCGGGATGGCGAGGGCGGCAACGAATTGCTCTTGGAAATCCGGATGGCTGGCCGTCTGTACATGCTCGACCCAGCCGGCCAGCCGCTCCGCCTCTGCCCGCTGATCCTGGTTGAGCAGCGCAATCCGGGCACCGTCGCCGGCGGCATTCCCCACCGCGACCACCCTATCCAGATCGCAGTCCGGGATCATTCCGAGCAGCATGGCGTGCTTGGGGCTGATGAAGCTGCCGAAGGCCCCCGCCAGCACGATCCGATCGACCCGCTCGACCCCCAGCTGCCCCATCAGCAGCTTGACCCCCGTGTAGAGGGCGGCCTTGGCGAGCTGAATTGCCCGTATGTCCAGTTGAGTGATCACGATTGGTCGGCCGGTGGCCGTGGAATTTGAATCGACAAGCAGGTATTGTCCGGTGCGCCCCTCGAATTGGACTCGCTCCGAGCGATCGGTTGCCTGTTCGTTGAAGCGGCCGTCCGCGTCAATGATTCCCGCCAAGAACATCTCGGCTACTGCCTCGATGATGGCGCTGCCGCAGATCCCAGTCGGACGGCCCGAACCAGCGGTCAACCGTGATGAGCCCGGTTCGATCCACCCTTCCTGCCCAATCAGCTGAATGCGCGGCTCGCGGGTGTCGAGGTCGATCCGGACATGCTCCACCGCGCCGGGAGCGGCCCGCTGCCCGTGGCTGATCTGCGCCCCCTCGAAAGCTGGGCCGGTGGGGCTGGAGGCACATAGCAAACGTTGACGATTCCCCAGGGCAATCTCGGCGTTGGTGCCAACATCGATCACCAGCATGAGCTCGTCTTGTTGGTGGGGAGCTTCGGCCAGCAGTACCGCCATGTGGTCTGCGCCCACATGACCGGCGACGCACGGCAAGAGGTGCGCCCGGGCGGCAGGGTGGAATGCGAGCCCGAGGTCCTTCGCCCGAAGGTCGACCGGGCCGGAGACCGCCAGGGCGAAGGGAGCCCGGCCCAGCTCGACCGGATCGATCCCCAGCAGCAGATGATGCATGACCGGGTTGGCGACAAACACCGAGTCACAAATATCCAGCGGGCTGATCCCGGCTTCCGCCGTGGCGGCCTCGGCCAGTTCATTCACAGCCCGGACAACGGCCCGATGCATTCGTTCCACACCTTGGGGCTCGCTCATCCCGTAGCTGACCCGGCTCATCAGGTCCTCACCATAGCGCACTTGTGGATTCATTGCGGCCTTACTGGCCAGCAACTTGCCGGTGCGCAGATCGCACAGATGGCCGGCGATGGTGGTAGTTCCAACATCGACCGCCAGTCCATATACGCCCTCGGCGTAGCCGGCCTCGACCCGCAGCACTTCGGCGTCCGCCCACAGGGTGACCGTGACTCCGCCATCCGCCGCCCGCAGCGCGCCTTGTAGGTCGGCCAGCGCGGAGGGATCGATCCGGAGGCTGACGAGATCCCACTGCTCGTACAGGGCCCGCTGCAGGCGCTCCCAGTCACCTCCGGCTTCGCCGAGCGCGGCCGCTTCCACTTCCACATAGACCTGGCGCACAGTCGGGCGGACCTCGATCACGCGTTCAGTCGCGGCTTTGGCGATGATCTGTTTGTGGGCCTGGCTCTCTTCGGGGACGGTGATCAGCAGATCGCCCAACACCTGCGCCGCGCAGGCCAACCGTCTCCCTTCGATCGCCTGGCTGAGGCAGGTTTCCGCCTCGCGGGAGCCGGCCGGACTCAGGTGGTCCGCCTGCGAGCTCAGACCATGTTTTGCGAAGTGGCCTTCTTCCACCACCACCTGGCACTTGCCGCAGGTCTGCCGCCCGCCGCAAATCGACTCGAGCTCCACCCCAAGGGCGCGGGCCTCATCCAACAGGATAGCTCCGTGCGGGACCCGCCCGCGGCGGCCGGAAGGCATCAGGACGACGGTGTGTTCAAGGGTGGTCGACTCAGGCATACGCAAGTACGCGGACCCGTTCAAGCTTCCTGTTCGTGGGCGGCCGATTCAGGCATCCGGTTTCAGCCCGGATGGGTCAGCGCCGCTCGCCGATCCCTCGAGCTCGCGCATGGCTTCCCGCCGCCGCCGGCGCCGTTCGCCACCCGCGCTCTCAGGGGCAGCCTGGCGCTTCCACCCGGCGGGGGCCGTCAGCTCGCCGGCGATCAAGCCCACAAACTCGGCCCGAATTCGAGCATCCACCTCCGGAGCAAAAACGACCGAACTCTCCTGGGTGAGGATGTCCTGCACCCGCCGCATCGCCCGAGACTGCGAGTCGAGGGCACCTTTCTCGAGCCATTGTGCGCGCGCATCCCGGTCGGCGACTTCGGGCAGCAATCCGGTCGTCCGCATTCTTTCCAGGCTGTGCAGGTGATCGGCGAACATACCCGCCGGGCCGACCTCGGCCAGCACCTCGAGGGCCAGTTCCTGCTCGCTGAACTCCAGCCCGCGCTTGGCCTTCTTCAGCATCAAAGCAATTTCGTGGTCGATATAGGCCTTGGCGAAATCGAAGGTCATCAGGGCGTCGAGCAGCCCGGCCATGTTCAGCATGTCCACCCCGGCCAGCACGCCGCCCAGGGTGGACATCCCGGTCTCGAACCCCGACTGGGCATCGTTGAGCTTGGCGTTGGTCAGGCCAATGTAGCCGCCGCACGGAACATTGTAGAAGCGAGCGAGCTGCGCGATTCCAATGAACAGAATCCCGGTTTCGATTCCGCCGGGCGCGTACGCTCCGGTGCGCATGTCGGCGACGGTCGGCAGGCTGCTGTAGATGGTTGGTTTCCCCGGTCGGACCATTTGCTCGAGCACCGCCGCGGCCAAGAATTCGGCGTTGCCCTGGGCCAGGGTCCCGGTCAAGGTGAGCGGGGAGGTCAGCCCGGCGTTGGGTACGATGGTTGGGTAACAGGGCAGGCCCTGCTCGCTGAAATAGATCATCACTTCGGTCGAGTCGAAGTCCATGGTGAGCGGCGAGACCACCGGGCAGTAGTGGTGGGTGATGAAGGGATGGGCTCGGTAGGCTGCTTCGCTTCCCGCGATCAGGTAAGCCAGCTGCAGGATCTGGGGGGTATCTTCCGGGGGGCCGCTCCCGCGGAGCGGCTTGGCGCAGTACTTGAGCGCCGGATAGAAGCGAGACACACTGAACTGGCCGGGCGGGGCATCGTCGGCCAGGGTCGAAATCGAAAAGATGTCGAAGCCGGGCAGTTCGTTGACCAGGTGCGCGATCCGAGCGATGTCATCCGAGCGGGCCCGGCGTTCGTGACCGGTCAGCGGATCGATGATGTTGGGAGCGGAGCTGCCGGTGACGATCAATGGGCCATCGGCGGGAATGACGCGGTCGAACTGCGGGTCGCGGCCGGCGAAGGTGAAGCTGGGCGGGATGGAGGCCCGGAATTCCTCGACGACTGCGGGGGGCAGCCGAACTACCTGAGTTTCGGAGTCGACCCGGCAGCCATGCTGCTCAAAGATGCGGCGGGCCTTCTCATTGCGGACCAGCAGCCCGATATTCGCCAGGATCTCGAGCGAGGCCTCGTGGATTCGCTCGACCTGCTCTTGGGTTAATAGCGTCACGGGATTTTGAATCATCGCAAACCTCCCTTACATTTCAAGCGGAGCGAGCTCGGTCACGAAACGGAACCGGTCACCCCGATACAAGTCCGTACCATGTTCGACCGGTCGGCCATTGGAGTCGAATGAGAGCCGCCGCTCGAGCATCAAGGGCGAACCGCTCGGAATGGCCAGCAGCTCAGCCTCGAACTCAGTGGCGATGACTGGCTCCAAACTCTGGCGAGCGCGCTCGACCGTGACTCGATACTCGGTCTGGAACACTTCGTAGACCGAGCGCTGCTCCAGATCGTGCCGCTCCAGCCCGGGGAAGCGCTGGACGGGGATGGTGTAGCGCTCAAGCATCACCGGCTCCTGGTTGATTGAGCGCAGCCGGAGCAGGGAATACACCGGAGCGGAGATCGGCAGCTGCAGCAGCGACCCGACCGAGGCCTCGACCGGGCGCCGTTCCAAACTCACGATGCGGGCCCCGGGCTGCAACCCGCGGCGCTGCATCCCGACCGTGAACGAGGTCAGCCGGGCTGCCTGGCGCTCGATCTTCGGCTCAGCGACGTACGTCCCATCGCCCTGCAAACGCACGACCAGACCGCGGGATTCCAGCACCCGCAGGGCACGCCGCACGGTCATCCGATTGACGCCCAGCATCTCG
>Ga0209108_10001612_pt1 | contig 13100 bp, 11 predicted proteins | sample Rifsed10ft1_FD_184003 | JGI IMG/M metagenome (GOLD analysis project Ga0209108, IMG submission 184003) | Soil microbial communities from Rifle, Colorado, USA - sediment 10ft 1 (version 2) | ecosystem: Environmental > Terrestrial > Deep subsurface > Rock core/Sediment | place: Rifle, Colorado...
TGGCGCTTCGGCCCGCCGTATCCGAAGCTCACGCCGGCGGCTCAAGCGCATTTCGACGCAGCGGTCGCCGCGACCGAGGAGGGCAAGGTCTATCGCGACGATATCGGCCAATGCTGGCCGGCCGGCGTGCCGCTCATCATGACGCGCGTGTGGCCCATCGCGATGATCCAGCTGCCGACCGCCATCTACATGATCAACGGGTTCATGAACAGCCTGCGCATCGTCTATCTCGACGGCCGCGCTCACATGGACCCGGAGATCGTCGTGCGCAGCTTCAACGGCGAATCCATCGGCCACTGGGAGGGCGAAACGCTCGTCGTCGACACCCGCTATTTCGTCGACGACCATCACTGGATGGACCAGGGCGGGGTCGCGATACCCGCGGGAGATCAATTGCAGGTCATCGAGCGTATTCGCCTCATCGACGACGGCGCGCGGCTCGAGATCGAGTACGTCATGACCGATCCCGAGCATTGGGAGGGTCAATGGCGCAGCACCAAGTATTGGAACCGCGTCGACGACGTCGACATCACGGAGGTCGAATGCTTGCCCGATCTCAACGAGAACCTGCCGAGCACGACCTCGAAATCGCTCGTCAACTAGGAGACCTCATGAGAGCTGCGTACGTCACGATCGGTCTCTTTGCCGCGTCGAGCGCCGTGCTCGCGCATCACTCGCCGGCGGTCTTCGATCAGACCAAGCACGTCGAGATCGACGGCGTCGTCACGGAATTCACCTGGGCCAATCCGCACTCCTGGATACACCTCGACGTGACCAGCGAGGCCGGCGCCGTGGAAAGATGGAGCATCGAGATGAATCCGCCCACGTTTCTCGTCCGGGGCGGATGGAAATCGACGACGCTGAAGCCCGGCGACCACGTCTCGGTCGTCTTCAATCCGCTTCGCACCGGCGAGAAGGCCGGCAAGTACGTATCGATCACACTGCCCGACGGGCGCGTTCTCGGCGAGCAGCCGGCCGTGCTCGGCGAGGGCCCGCCCCGTCCATAGCGCGCAGCGTGTCGAGCATCGGCTCGGGAATGTACGTATTCCCGCGACCGGCGGACGCATCCAGAATCCGAGCGTGGACGGTCAACAGGAGCCATCGCTAATCCACGCGCTGAGCGACCCTGCGCGCTACGATCATCGCGTCGACAACGTGCAACTCGTCGAGACCCATATTTCGTGGGTCCTGCTCGCCGGCGAGTATGCGTACAAGATCAAGAAGCCCGTGAGCTTGCCGTTCGTCGATTTCAGCTCGCTGGAGCGACGCAAGCGATTCTGCGACGAGGAGCTCAGGCTGAACCGCCGTCTCGCACCGTCTTTGTACTTGGACGTGATCCCGATCGGCGGGAGCGCCTCGGAGCCTGAGCTCGGACAGGAGCCGGCCATCGAGTACGCCGTGAAGATGCAGAGGTTTGAAGCCGACGCGCGTGTCGACGGCCGCCTCGCACGAGGCGACGTCACCGTCGATGACTTGCATGAGCTCGCGCGCGACATCGCCAAGTTTCACGGCAGCCTCGAGCCGGCGCCGGCCGATTCCCGTCTCGGCAGCCCCGCGATCGTGATCCGCAATGCGCTCAGCAATCTGCGCGAGCTCGAGCTTACCGTCAGCGATGCGGATCTCGATGCAGTCACCGGGTTGCGCGATTGGACGGCGAGCCGCTGTATCCGTCTCGAGGAGGCGTTTGCGTCCCGCAAGAGGAACGGCTTCATTCGCGAAGGTCACGGCGATCTGCATTTGCAGAACTTAGTCTACATCGACGGCCGGATCACGGCGTTCGACGCGCTCGAGTTCGATCCGGAGCTGCGTTGGATGGATGTCATGAGCGAAGCGGCGTTCGTCGTTATGGACTTGATGGCCCACGAACGCTCCGACCTCGCTCACGAGTTCTTGAACCGCTATCTCGAGATCACGGGCGACTATGGTGGACTCGAGGTCTCGAGGTTCTACCTCGTCCACCGGGCCCTTGTTCGTGCCAAGGTTGCGGAGATTCGCAAGCAGCAGCTCAAATCCCCCGAAAGCGACGGTATCCCGTACCTCGAGCACGCCGTGCAGATGACCGCACGCGAAACGATTCCGCTGCTCTTGATCACTCATGGCCTGTCCGGCAGCGGCAAAACCTACGTCACGGATCGGTTGGTCGGCGGATTGCCGGCGATACGCATCCGCTCCGATCTTGAACGCAAGCGCCTGCACGGTTTCGCCGCGGATGCCGACACGGCGTCGCGTATTGGCGAAGGTCTATATGGCGGCGCCGCGAACAGTGGAACTTATGCGGCCCTCGCGCGCTATGCCGCGCTCGGGCTCAAAACCCGCTGGAATATGATCGTCGACGCTGCTTTCCTGCGCCGCGCCGAGCGCGACATGTTCCGTGAGCTCGCGGAGCGCGTCGGGGCGCGGTTCGTCGTGCTCGATTGCACTGCGCCCGAGAGCATGCTGCGCGAGCGCGTCGCGGAGCGCCGCCGACGTCACCGTGATGCGTCGGAGGCCACCACCGACGTGCTCGACTATCAGCTCCGTCGCGTCGAGCCGCTCGGCAGCGACGAGCAGGAGCTTGCCGTGCAAATCGATACGAGCCGGTCCATCCTGCAGTCCGCGCTCTTGAGCCGTGTCGCTCGACGCGCCGCCTGACATAGCCCATCCTAAGCGGATCGCCGTCACCGAGGTACGACTCATGGGCACTGTTGCGGAGCATTACGAGCGGGTCTTGTCCGATGTCTATTCATGGATGCACGGCGGATTCGAGGTTGCGCTCGAAGGCAACCGCGAGTTCTTCGCCGAGCGCGATATTCGACCCATGAATTCCGGACGAGCCGTCGACCTCGGAGCGGGCTGCGGCTTCCAGTCCATCCCGTTGGCCGAGCTCGGGTACTCCGTCACGGCGATCGATCTGGACCGCAAGCTCCTCGATGAGCTCGAGGAACACGCCGACAGCTTGCCGATCGTCACCGTTCAGGACGATCTCATGAACTTTGCGGCCCACGTGAGCGGCCCTGTGGAGCTCGCAGTGTGCATGGTCGATACGCTGACGCACCTCGAGTCGCGCCAGAAAGTCACCCAGTTGTTCGCGAGCGTCGCCGATCGCCTCGAGAAAGGCGGCCGGTTCATCGTGACCTACCGCGACATGTCGCAAGAGCTGCGCGAGCTCGATCGATTCATTCCCGTGCGCTCCGACGACGATACCGTCTTCACGTGTTTCCTCGAATACGAGCCTGCGACGGTCAAAGTGCACGATCTCATCTACCGCCGCAGCGGCAAAACGTGGACGTTTCACAAAGGCTTCTATCGCAAGCTTCGGCTGGCGAAGGAGTGGGTCGATGCGGAGCTCGCGAAGGCCGGCTTTGCCGACATCGATTCGACGGCCGACAAAGGATTCATTACGGTGGTTGCGAAAACAAAAAACGCGTGACGATCGCTTATCGGTCGGTCACGCACTCGTAGGGCAAGAACTCCATGCCGGGACGCCAACGGAACGTCAGATAGCCTTCCGCAGTCACCGTCCCGACGAAGGTCTCGGGATCGGTCGCGGCAAGATCGTAGATGAGCTCGCGGTCGCGCGGGCTCAAAGTAAAGCGCTCGACGATTTCCATGCGCGCGCTTTGCGGGACGCCTTCGAGGCCGTAAAGGTCAAACAGCGGCCAGTCGATCCCCGTGGTCGTGACGACCAACGCCCCGTTCTCCCAGCGGCCTGCCGAATGACCGAGCGGTTGCGGCGCTCGATCGCGCAAGTCCTCGTGCGCGCCCATATGGATCACGCGCTCCAAGCCGAAGTATTCGTTCTGTAGGACGATGTTGCCGTCGCGCTTCGTGAAGCGGATGGGATGGCCGCCGCTGCGGGAGATGACCCGCGGCATGCCCGGCGGCGCGCAATCGAGCATGGGGTCGTCGCGAATCGGATCGTAGGCTTCGTGGGCAGCTCGTGCCGACGCGGTTAGCGGCGGATCGGCGGCCCATTCGGGCACGTTGCGGCCCGCGGGCACCCAGATGCGAAATATCCCTGTGGAGCGATCCGCCGCGGCGCGCGCGGGATCGATGACGATCTGACTGCTGCTCAAATAGCGCTCCGACCAGCGCGGCTGCGCCCCCGCGCGCAGCAGAATCTCCGTGCCGTCCTCGAGCAACAGGTTCGTGACGTACATGCGGCGCTCACGGCGCGTCGATGGACTGCCGGCGAACCGCACAGTGTCGCCGGCTTGGACGAGATCGCGCGGCACACCCGCCCGATCGAGGCGCATGACATCCATGCCCTCGAGCAGCCAATGTCGAGTTACGCCGTCGATATCTTCCGTGCTGACCGAGATACGCACATGCGGGTTGCGCCACAAGACATCGACGACGCGGCCCCGCCCCTCGATGACGCTGCGAACGTCGTATTCGGCCGTCGAATGATGCGCCGAGCAGAGGCAAGGATGCGCAGCGAAACCGACCATGGCGAGCGTCGCGACGCCTGTGACCCGCCGTTTCGTGATTGCGCCCTCGCTCTGCATCGCCGCGAGACTATAGACCTTTCGCGCGGCGCCATCTATCGAAGGCAGGTTGCTCCGCGCTAGACTCGCCCGGCGATGGAAGACCTGTCCGCCTGGCTCGATGACTTCCGCACGACGATAACCGATGCGTTGCGGAGCTTGGCCGGCTACCTGCCCTATCTTTTCGCCGCATTGCTGCTGCTCGTGATCGGCTGGGTCGTCGCGCGAATTCTCCGTGCGCTCTTCATCCGCTTGGGCAGCGGCTTGAATCGCCTACTCGAGCGGGTCAATCAGCCCGCCGGGATGAGGCGCTTGCGGTTGTCGCAGCCCGTCCTCACGCTGATCGGCAACGTCATTTTCTGGGTCGTCATTCTGGTCTTCGCGGCCATGGCCGCACGCATCGGCCGGCTCGATGCGTTCACGTCGTGGCTCGACCGCATCGTCGAGTATCTGCCGACGCTCGTCGCGGGCGGCCTCATCGCGCTCGCGGGTTACCTCGTGAGCACGCTCGTCCGCGACGTCGTAACGACGACGGTCGCGTCGACGGGGTCGAATCAGGCGGAACTGTTCGGGTTCGCGACACAGAGCGCGGTATTCCTGACGGCAGTCGTCATCGGTCTCGACCAGATCGGCATCGATGTCACGTTTCTCATCACGCTGCTCGGCATCGTCGTCGGGAGCCTTTTGCTCGGCATCGTTTTCGCTTTCGGTTTCGGCGCGCGCGCGTTTGTCGGCAACTTGATTGCTGCCCAGCAAGTTCAGCGCATGCTCGAGCCCGGCACGGTCGTCGAGGTCGGCGGGCAGCAAGGGCAAGTTCTCGAGATCAACGCCACGACCGTAGTCTTGATCACGGAGAAGGGTCGGCTCGTCGTGCCTGCGAAAGTATTCCAAGAGCAGACGATACTGATCGTCGCCGATTACGAGAATGAGTAACAGCGCGAAGTTGACGCTCGCGTACCTCGAGCATGCGCCGGCGGCCGCTGCCAAAGTCCTCCACGAGATCGGCATCAACGACGCCGCGGCGTTTCTCGAAACCGTCCCTGCCCGGCTTGCCGCGCCCGTCGTCAACAACATGATTCCGGCTGCGGGGGCGCGCTGTCTCGAGCGTCTCGCAGCGCCCCAGAGCGCCGCGATCCTCCGCAATCTGGCCTATCACGACGGGGCGAGCCTCTTGAGGCTCGTGCGCGTGGAGCTGCGCGAATCGATGCTCACCGAGCTGCCGACGTCGATCGCCAAGCGCCTGCACCGCTCGCTGCAGTACTCGATCAACAGCGTCGGCGCATGGATCGACCCCGACGTTCCGCTGCTTTCTCCCGAGCACACGGTCGAAGATGCGCTTCGATACCTGCGCGACACCCGCACCGCGAGCCATATTTTTCTCGAATCCACGAGCAACGGCCGGTTCCTCGGCGCCATTAGCGTGCATGAGCTCCTGCGCAGCGAGCGCCTGGCGCCGTTGGCGCAGCTGCCGATCGAGGAAATCGCGCCGATCTCGAACCGTGCCGCGCTCGCAACCGTCGCGTTTCTTCCGGCGTGGGACGATTACCTCATGCTTCCCGTGGTCGGGCGTCGGCGCAACGTGCTCGGCGGTCTGTCGAGAATCGCCGTGCGCCGCGGCGTGCACGAGCAGCACGTCGGCACGCACGCCATACCGAATTCGGTCCTCGCCAACCTCGGCTCGGCATTGCTCTTCACGTGCGGAGCGCTGCTGCGTCTCTTCGTCCAATCCGGTTCGCTGCTCTCGGACCATCGGAGACCAACCTATGGCCGTTGATCCCACGCATGTCGCCGTGCTGCTCAACCGGCGGTTCTTGCTCGACTACCCGTTGAACGCGGCCCACCGGCTCGAAGCGATGGAGCCCGAGGATGCGGCCGACGCGCTCGCCGAGCATCCCGCATCAGTGCTTGCGCCGGTGTTCGTCAAGCTTGCGCCCGACGCCGCGGCCGCGATCCTCCGGCGTTTGCCCGTCGCGTTCCAGAAAGCCCTGCTCGAGGAACTGTTGCCGAACGATGCCGCACGTTTGCTCGGGCAGTTCGACGGCGAGGGGCGACATGAGTTGCTGGCCGCCCTTGCGCCCTCCGTTGTCGCCGAGATCGAGCGGCTCATGACGTATCCCACGGACAGCGCCGGACGGCTCATGGAGCCGCGCATCGGCTACTTTCGCGGCGATTCCACGGTCGAAGCCACGATCGACCGGCTGCGGCAGACGCGAGCCCAGGCCGCGCGGAGCCTCTTCATCGTCGACGCCAACAACAAATTGAGCGGCCGCGTCGGCATTCAAGAAATCGCCGTCGCGCCGCCCGGCACACGTTTGCAGGAGATCGCGCAGCCCCTGGCCGCCACCGTGAGCCCGATTACGTCGCACGAGGAAGTCGTCGAATTGCTCGAGCGCTACAAGCTCGTCGATCTCGCCGTCGTCGACACGGAGGGGAAGCTCCTCGGCATCATCTATCACTCGGCGCTGATCCAAGCCATTCACGAGGAAGCTACGGCGGACATACAGACTATGGTCGGCGCGAGCGCCGAGGAGCGCGCGCTCTCGAAGCCGATGTTCGCCATCACCAAGCGGCTGCCGTGGCTGCAAATCAACTTGCTTACGGCATTCGCCGCCGCCGCCGTCGTCGGCTTGTTCGAGTCGACGATCGCAATGTTTACCGCGCTCGCCGTCCTCCTGCCCGTCGTCGCGGGCCAATCCGGCAACGCGGGCGCCCAGGCCCTCGCCGTCACGATGCGCGGGCTCGCTTTGCGCGAGATCACGCTGCGCCATTGGCTCGGAGTCACGCTCAAGGAAGTCAAGGTCGGCCTCGTCAACGGCATCGCCGTCGCCGTCACTTGCGGTATCGGCGTGTATCTCTGGAGCGGATCGATCGGGCTCGTGCTCGTCATCGCGCTCGCGATGGTCGTCGCGATGGTCGCCGCCGGCTTCGCCGGCGCAATCGTGCCGATCGCGTTGACGCGCGCGGGTCAGGATCCGGCCCAGGCTTCGTCGATCATCTTGACGACCGTCACCGATATCACGGGCTTCCTCGCGTTTCTCGGCATCGCCACGCTGCTCACCGGCTTGCTCTAGGAGCGCGCCGTCCTCGCCAACTTCTGGCGGTATTCGCCATGGGTTAGCGGCCGCGAAAAATCGCCCGCGCGCCCGCGATGAAGCGACCTTTTTTAAATCAACATCTTACGTACGGATCGCTCGCATGGCACGGGACCTGCAATGCCGGTGTGCGCTCGTCGGGAAGTGGTCGTCTGTAACCTTCGGCGATCGGCGACAGTCTCTAATCGAGTACCGGGGGGTTATTCGTTCGACCGTGCAAACCTTTTCAGCTCTTGTCGCATCTTAAGCCAAGGGCCGCGTAAGAGAAATTAATGCTCGAGCAGCGAACAGAGAGCACCGACCTGAGTAAACTGTCACCGGTTTCGGTCCTCCCCCGTATGGCCATCTCCGACACCTCCGGCCAAGACATCAGCCTGCCGCCGCCATCGCGGCGGCGGCGCTGGCTCATCGGCGGCACGGTGGCCGTCGTCGTTCTCGGCACGGGAGCGGCGCTCGCGCCGCAGGCGATTCGTTGGTCCCAAGCGGAGGTCAGCGTGCCACGCGAGCGGTTGCGGCTCGCCACGGTTCGGTACGGCGATCTCGTGCGCGACGTTTCCGTGGAAGGCCGCGTCGTCGCGGCCGTGAGCCCGACTCTGTTCGCCTCCGCCGACGGCACGATCACGCTGCTCGTCGAGTCCGGTGCCCAAGTCGCGCTCGGCAACGAGCTTGCGCGCGTCGACAGCCCCGAGCTCGACAATCGCTTGCAGCAGGAGCAATCGACGCTCGAGGAGCAGCGCGTCGAGCTCGACAGGCAACGCATCACGACTCGCCAACTGCAACTGCAAAGCCAGAAGAACGTCGACCTTGCCGAAGTCGCGCTCATCGCGGCGCGCCGCGAGTTACGCCGCGCCGAGCTCGCCTTCGAAACGCGCGCGATCCCGGAGATCGACGTCGAAAAGGCCTCCGACGACCTGGACAACGCGGAGCTCGGCCACGAGCATGCGCTCAAAGACATGGAGCTCGACCGCGAGCGGCTCAATTTCGAGCTCCGCACGCGCGAGCTCCAGGTCCAGCGCCAAGGACTGCTGGTTAGCGATCTCGAGCGGCAGGTCGACGAATTGACGATCCGCTCCCCCGTCACGGGCATCGTCGGCAACCTGCAAGTCGATCAGAAAGCCGCCGTGACGCGGAACCAAGCCGTCATGACCGTCGTCGATCTCACAGCCTTCGAGGTCGAGGCCGAAGTGCCGGAGAGCTACGCTGACGATATAGGCCTGCAGATGCCCGCCGAGATTCGGTTGGGCACTGCCATGCACGGCGCGGTCGTCGTCGCCGTGTCGCCCGAGATCGTCGACAACCAGGTCACGACGCGGCTCCGCTTCCGGGACGCGCCGCCGGCCGGGCTGCGTCAAAACCAGCGCTTGACGACGCGCATTCTGCTCGAGGAGAAACCGAACGTGCTCATGGTCGAGCGCGGTCAGTTCCTCGAGTCCGGCGCCGGCCGCGTCGCGTATGTGCTCGCCGGCGGTATCGCGCGCCGCACGCCGATCGAGATCGGCGCGCGCAGCTTGAGCGTCGTCGAGATCTTGTCCGGGCTCAATGACGGCGACGTCATCGTAAGCTCGAGCATCGACGCATTCGAAAGCGCGGACACCGTGCTCGTCACCAACTAACTCAAGGTACAGGCCCCCATGCTCACGATGACCAACGTTTCCAAGACCTATCGGACCGATACCGTGCAGACGCATGCGTTGCGCGACTTCTCGCTCGGCATCGACGAGGGCGACTTCGTCGCCGTAACGGGACCGTCCGGCTCCGGGAAGACCACTTTTCTCAACATCGCGGGTCTACTCGAGACCTTCGACGGCGGCTCATACGAGCTCGATGGCCGCAGTGTCGCGAATCTCCCCGACCACGAGCTTTCGAAGCTACGCAACGAGAAGATCGGCTTCATATTCCAGAACTTCAACTTGATCCCCGACTTGAGCGTGTTCGACAACGTCGACGTGCCGCTGCGTTACCGCGGGTTCGGTGCAGGGGAGCGCAAGCGGCGCATCGACGACGCCTTGCAGCGCGTGGGCTTAAGCGGCCGCTCCAAGCATCTGCCCTCGCAGCTCTCCGGCGGTCAGCAGCAGCGCGTCGGCATTGCGCGGGCGCTCGCGGGCGAGCCGCGCTTCCTGCTTGCCGACGAGCCGACTGGCAACCTCGATTCGCAGATGGCGCAGGGTGTCATGGAGCTGCTCGAGGAGATCAACGCGACGGGCACCACGATCGTCATGGTCACGCACGATCCGGAGCTCGCGATACGCGCGAAACACGAAGTGAAGCTACGCGACGGTGTCGTCCAAGCGGGCGAAACCCCTTAAGGCCGCCGGCATGCTCAAGCTCCTCGACTACAACTTCAAGCTCGCGCTCAAGAACATCCGCCGCAATCCCGTGCTGAGCGCGCTCATGGTCGCCGCGATCGGCATCGGCATCGGCGCGAGCATGTCGATGGTGACGGTCAACTACCGATTCGGAATGAATCCAATACCTCAAAAGAGCGACGTGCTGCATTACGTGCGGCTCGACAGCTGGAGCGCCGATTTCCCGTTCAATGACGGCCAAAGCCCCCCGAATCAAATGACCTATCTCGACGCAACGGCGCTCATGAAAGCCAAGCGCGCATTCCGTCAAGCCATGATGTCGCGCTCGACGCTCGCCGTCGAGCCGGAAAACCGCGAGGAGCGCCCGTTTTTCGTCGAGGTCCGCGCGACCACGGGCGATTTCTTCCCTATGTTCGACGTGCCCTTCCGTTACGGCGGCGGGTGGTCCGCCGACGCCGACGAGGCGACCGAGCAGGTCGTCGTGCTGAGCGCAGCGACGAACGAGCGTCTGTTCGGCGGCGAGGACTCCGTCGGCCGAACAGTCACGCTGTCGGGCGCGAACTATCGCGTCGCCGGCGTGCTCGACGAGTGGGCGCCGCTGCCGAGATTCTATGAGCCTAACGGCGCCTTCAACGCGGTGGAGGAAATCTTCATACCTTGGCAGCTCGTCGTCGCCAAGGAGCTGCCGCGAAACGGCAACACGAATTGCTGGCGGCCACTCGACGGCGACGGCTTCCAGGCGTTTCTGAACTCCGAGTGCATCTGGATTCAGTTCTGGGCGGAGCTGCGCAACGACGCCGAACGCGGGGAGTACGAGGCATTCCTCGACGCCTACGTCAGCGAGCAGAAAGAGCTGGGGCGATTTCCGCGTCCGCTCGACAACCGCGCCACACCGGTCATGGACCTTCTCCAAGAGCTCGAGATGGTTCCTGACGAGGCGCAGGTGCTGCTCGGCCTGTCGCTCATGTTTCTCGTCGTGTGCCTGCTCAACACGATCGGGCTGCTGCTCGCGAAATTTCTCGGCAAAGCCACGGAAATCGGCATCCGCCGCGCGCTCGGCGCGAGTCGCCGCGTGCTGTTCCAGCAGTATCTCGTCGAGGCCGGCCTCATCGGCTGCGCGGGCGGTGTGCTCGGCCTCGGTTTCACATGGCTCGGCCTCAAAGGGATCGATGCGCAGTTCGAAGACGAGGTGGCATCGCGAGTCATGACGATGGATTGGAACATGGCGCTCGCGGCCGTCGCGCTCGCGATCGTCGCAAGCCTCGTGACGGCGATCTACCCGACGTGGCGCGCGTGCAACGTGCAACCGGCCGCCTACCTGAGCGCAAACTAGCGGAGACAGCGATGGAATTCGGACCCATTTGGCGCGCGGCGCTGCGCAACAAGACCGGCATCCTCCTCATCGTGCTGCAGGTCGCGTTTACGATGGCGATCGTCATCAACGCGATCGCGATCGCGCAGGAACGCGCCGAGCTCATGGGGAGGCCGAGCGGCGTCGACGAGCCCAACATCTTCCATCTCAACAGCGCAGGCTTCGCGGCGGATTTCGATCCGAAGCTCACGGTCGAGGAGGATTTGCGACAGGTGCGCGGCCTGCCCGGCGTCGAGGCGGCCGTGCAAATCAACGCGATTCCGCTCGGCGGGAGCGGGTGGAGCATGGGCCTTAAAACGGTTCCCGGGCCGGAAGTCGAAAATGTCCCAACCGCGGTCTACTTCGTCGACGAGCACGGCATCGACGCGCTCGGCGTCGAGCTCGTCGCCGGCGAGAACTTCGCGCCTTCCGACGTGACTTGGCGCGAGCCCGCGACCCGCGACTGGTCGGCGACAACGATTCTCTCGAAGGAGCTCGCCGCGACGCTCTTTCCCGACGACCCGACGTTCGGCGTCGGCAAAACGGTCTACATCGCCGATACGGAGCCCATGACCATTGTCGGCGTCGTCGACCGCCTCCAGTCGCCGTGGAGCGGGTGGACCGAAGCCGTCGAGCGCGCCATGCTCGTTCCGGAGCACCTCGTGAACGACTCGACGGCCTATCTGATCCGCGCCGAGCCCGGGCAACGCGACTCGCTGATGCCGCGCATCGAAACCTTGCTCGCGGACAGCGAAGATGGACGCATCATCCGAGACATTCGCACGATGGAAGAGACGCGCCAGAGCAGCTATGAGGTCAATCGGGCGCTCATCAATATTCTCACGTTCACGGTCGTGATCTTGGTCGCGATCACGACGCTCGGCGTCGCCGGTCTTACGAGCTTCAACGTGACCCGTCGCACGAAGCAAATCGGCACGCGGCGCGCGCTCGGCGCGACGCGCACGGCGATCCTCCGATACTTTCTCGCCGAGAACTTCTTGTTCACGGCGATCGGCGTCACATTGGGCGCGTTGCTCGCAGTCGGCATCAATGTGCTGCTCGTCGAGGTCTTCAGCATTCCGCGCTTCTCGTGGTACCTGCTGCCGACCGCCATGCTCACGTTGCTCGCGATCGGTCAGCTCGCCGTGCTCGTGCCCGCGCGCCGCGCCGCGAGCGTCCCTCCCGCGATCGCCACCCGCACTGTGTAATGAAGAATCGCGAGCGAAGCTCGCTCCCACCGGTACGAGGTCGCTCCCACCGGTAGGAGCGAGCTTCGCTCGCGATCTTGGAAAATCACTCGCTCAAAAGTAGACGTGCAGCTCCGCGAACAGCTCGTTCCGGTTGGTCAGGAACTGAGCCGGGACGCCGTTGTAGGCGCGAAAACCCACGCGCGCCTGGAGGAGCTGGATCGGTGCGTGCTCCCAGACGATGCTGTAGCGTTCCTGCTCGTCGTCGCCCGAGGTGTCGCTGGGGTCCAGGAACTCGTAGCTCACTTTGAGATTGTGGCCTCTCGCGAACCGCCAATTGCCTTCGAGCAGCGTCGCATAAATCTCTTGCGAGCCCATCGTCGGAATGTCGTCCTTGATGAAATCGAGCTCCGCGAGCCAAGCGATGCGCCCCGTGCGAAAGCCGGCGAACAGCGCCTGCATCTCGCGGTCGCCGAGCGGATCGTCGTTCAAGTTGTAGCTGCCGCCGACGCGCCAACGCGGTTGCACGTAGCTCGCCGACAAGCTGAGCTGGTCCCTGCCGGGGGCGCTGCCGGATCCCGCCGTGCCGTTCGTGGCCGCGATCTGCGCGGACCACTTCGGTAGCTCGAGCCCGAGCTCGACGCCGTCGTCGGGCGTATCGAAGTTGATGCCGGAGCGCTGCCTCACGAACGCGCTGT
>Ga0209108_10001613_pt1 | contig 13091 bp, 17 predicted proteins | sample Rifsed10ft1_FD_184003 | JGI IMG/M metagenome (GOLD analysis project Ga0209108, IMG submission 184003) | Soil microbial communities from Rifle, Colorado, USA - sediment 10ft 1 (version 2) | ecosystem: Environmental > Terrestrial > Deep subsurface > Rock core/Sediment | place: Rifle, Colorado...
GGACTGGGGCCTCACGTTGCGGTGGACCTCGGCCAACACGCCCACCTCGAGGCCCCAGTCCCCCGGGATGCGGTTGATGCGGGCAAGATCGGCGATCATCGCGAACTCACCCGCGAGCGGATAGCGGAAGGAGTCCAGGAACAGAAGGAAGGACTGAAAGCCCACCATCCGCTCGAGGGCCCGGATCAGGGGCGTCACCAGGAGGCGTGTCGCCCGGCCGTGGAGCCGGTCGGTCACGCGGCTGTAGTAGCCCTTGCAGAACTCGAAGTCGAGCTTCGGGTTGGCCACCGGGTAGACCAGCCGGGCCAGGAGGTCCCGCTGGTAGGAGACGATGTCGCAGTCGTGGAGCGCGATCACGTCGCACTCTCTCCGGGCGAGGACGTAGCCGTACGCGAGCCACGCGGAGCGGCCCTTGCCGTCCGGCCCGACAGTCAGGCCCTTCTCCTCCATCTCCCGCATCAGCCCCTGGATGCGCGAGCCGTCGATCCAGAGGAGGGTGGTCTCCTGCGGGAGCGTTGCGAAGAACTGCCGGGCGGCTGCGAACTGCTCCTCGTTGGCCCGCCCGAGGGCCACGACGATTTCCCGCAGGTAGCGCACCTGCCGGAGCTCCTCGACGATCCGCGGCATCGCCGGCGTCTCCAGCTCCGAATACAGGCATGGCAGGACCAGGGCGACGGGACGGACGGCCGCGGTCTTCTCCAGCTCCGCCTCCAGGGCCTCCAGGTTCGGATCGCCGAGCCGGTGCAGCGTCGCGATCACCCCGGACTGATGGAAGTCGCTCATGGCTGGCGCCTCCTGTCGCCGACCTCGGCGGCCAAGGCCGAGAGCAGTCGGTGGACCGCCGCCACATCGCGCAGCCGGTACGCCGCGGCCGAGAGAGCCCGACCGGGGCCCACCCGGGCCGTGATCGCCTTCCCGGCGAGCGCGTCGAAGGCGGGCTCATCGGTCCGATCATCTCCCACGTAGAGCGCCCGCAGCGGCCACCGGAGCGCGGGGGTCAGGCGATCCAGGATCCACAGCGCGCACTCTCCCTTGCTCCACTGGACCCGAGGGAGAATGTCGATCGCCTTTTTCCCGGGAAGAGTTTTGATGCTGCCCCGCTGCTCGCACAGTGCCTCTTCAAGCTCAAGCAGGAGCCACTCCACGGAATCGGGGGCGACGTTGCGGTAATGCACGGCGACCGACAGCCCCTTGGGTTCCACCCGAGCGCCCTTGAAGCGACTGAGGCGGCCATTGAGCGAGCAGGCCAGCACCCGGATCGACTCGCGCTGACCCTCCGCCTCAGGATGCCGGAAGCTGAAGCCCGGCCCTTCCAGCTCCAGCCCGTGGCAGCCGGCGTAGATCGGTCCGCGTATACCAACCCGGGCACGCAGGTCGCCCAGGGACCGACCCGAGAGAATCCCCAGACAGACCAAAGGGGACTGCGCGAGCAGGCGGAGGTCATCCCTCACCTCCCGCAGGAGCCACGCCTCCTCTGGATCTGCGACGAGAGGAGTGAGGGTGCCATCGTAATCCGTGAGCAAGAGGAGGCTCCCGCCGGCGGCGAGCCCTTCGGTCAACTCCGTGAAGATGTGCGCCAGGTGTCTCATAACCGGTCCACCTTTGCGTCGGGACTTCGCAGCTCGACCGTGCGGACCGGGAAGGGGATCTCGATCCCCTCGGCCCGGAACCGCCGGAGGATCCGCTTGCGGAGCTCGTGCTGGACCAGATACTGGTCCACGAAGCTGGCCACCCGGCAGATCAGCGTGAAATCCAGAGAGGACTCGCCGAACCCCGGGATGAAGCGGACGAAGGGGGCGGGCTCGGTCAGGAGGCCCGGCACTTCTCCCGCCGCCTTGGTCGCCTCCTCCACCAGGACCTGCTCCACCCGGTCCGGATCCGATCCGTAGCTGACGCTGACGGGGATCAGGAGGGACATCCCGGGCTCGGGGAGGTTGTAGTTGGTGATGGTGCTCTGGGCCAGCTTGGCGTTGGGCACAATCACCAGGTTGTTCGGCAGCATCCGGACGCGGGTCGAGCGCCACCCGATGTCCTCGACGAACCCCTCCACCCCGCTCTCGAGCTTCACGAAGTCGCCGACGCGGACGGGCTTGTCCGCCAGGAGGTGGACCCCCGCAAAGAGGTTCGAGAGCGTGTCCTGGAGCGCCAGCGCCACGGCCAGCCCTCCGACGCCCAGCGCCGTGAGGACCGGGGTGATGGCGACGCCCAGGCCGCTCAGGAGGATGAGGCCGCCGACCGTCAGGACGGAGATCCTGACCACCGCCTGGGCCAGCCCCGTCACTCCCACCGACAGGGTGCGGCGCTCGCCGAAGCGGGCCACGAGCGCTGCCAGCAGGTTGGCCGCCGTGACGGTGACGGAGAGGACGATGAGCGCCTGAAGGAGCAGTTCCACACGGCCGGCCAGCCGCGGCGGCAGGGCGGCAGCCTCCATCCCCCCGTAGAGCGCGACCACCGCGGACCAGAGGAGTGACGGCAAACGGAGCCCGCGGCGGAGCAGCGCCGCCGCCTCGCTATCGCCGCGCTCGACGCGGCCAAGATGCCTGAGCAGAACGCCGCGCACCGCCAGAGCCAGCAGGAGAAGCCCGAGGGCGACCAGGACGGGCGTGAGGAGGGTCGTCAGCTTCATGTTGTCCTCAGGCGGAGAGGTCCAGCTTGGCCATCCAGTCCGGGAGGGGCCCGAGCCTCCTGAGGCTTCTGAGGACCCGCTCGGGCGTCCCCCAATCCGACCAGGTCACGCGTGGCAGCTTCGACACAGCAAGGCGAGGCAGCCCCGATTCCAGGATGGCGCGCGAGAAGTTGGCGCTCGGCGCCAGGGCGTAGGCCTGCCGGATCGCCCAGGTCTCGTCCTCCGTCCCCGCAAAGGGAGCGATGCCAGCCAGCCGCGCGTGAAGTTGCGGGACGCATTGCCTGCCGGTTTCGACGAGCGTCCCGACCTTCGAGACGAAGACCAGCGTGTTCCAGAGCCACCCTCTCGCGAGGCAGGCCCGGGCGGTCTCGACCGAGGGCTTCTCCCAGAACCTGCGAACCTTATACAGCCCGGCGCCCAGGCTCGGCGCCATGTCTTCCCCGGGCTCGATCCAGCCGTACTCCGTATCGGGCTCGGTCGGGCGTGCGCCCAGGAGCACAATCCACTCCGGATGCCGCCCCACAACGTCCGCGATCTCCAGGACATGGCGCATGAAGACCTGCTGCTCCACGACGAAGTGGTCGGAGGGGAACACCGCGACAGTCGCCGCGGAATCACGCCGCTGAATCCAGTGGGCAGGGAAAAGGATCCCGGCAGCGGTCCCGCGATTCTCCGGCTGAACCAGGACATGCGGAGCAGAGGGTCCACGCAGCTCCTCGGCGATATACTTGGCATGGCCCCGAACCGTCACCACAAGGGTTCGCCCCGGCGGCACGACCAGACCCACCCGGTCAAGAGTGTGGCGGAGCAGCGATCGAGATCCCACCAACGGCGCATACTGCTTCGGCCGCTCGTCGCCGCAGACCCGCCGGATCAATGGACGGAGGCGCACCCCCTCCCCACCGGCCAGGACGACGGCCCACAGGTCCCCCTGTACCGGACCGGGTGTGTCCACTCGATTCACGACCCTGCTTCCTTCGTCTTGGTGACGGTTCGGATCGCCTCGAGGAGCTGGGTCACCCGAAACGGTTTCTCCAGGTACCGAGCGGCCCCGCGGCGCTGAGCCTCGTCGGCCACCACCGGCCCGCCGAACGCGGTGATGAGGATCACCGGGGTGTCCGGCCAGCGGCGCCTCAGGAGAGCCAGAAAGTCGAGGCCGCTCATGTTAGGCATCTCCTTGTCGAGGATGACAGCATCGAGCCGGTTGGACTCGACCGTCGCCATAGCTCCCTCGCAGCTCCCTTCCTCCAGCACCCGCAAGCCCTCTCGTTCGAGGAGGTCCCTGAGGAGGGCCCGCATTCCAGAGTCATCGTCGATGACCAGGACGGTCCCGGCGCTCTTGCCTCGGTTCCCTTTTTGCATTTGTCGTCCGTCAGAATCTCCTGGTGGAAAGGTTGCAACAGCGATACCAGATCCTGCGGAGACCAAGGACGGAAAACGACCATAAGTCCCGTGGGGTTTTAGCGGGCGGAGCGACGAGGAACAAGAGGCAATCAATCGGCCGCGCGACGACAGGATGTCGTCGAAACGACATGATGTCGCCGTGCGCCTCACTGGAGGAGCCATATGAGCATCACGAGAGTTGCTCCTCAGTGAGGAGCGAAAGTAACCTGGCTCATCACGGCGGGACGCGTGGCCGACAGCGTCAAGCTGTCGTGGAGACGACATCATGTCACCGCCCTCCCTCTGTGCGTGGAGTCCGTTGCTTGAAATACGCGTCTAAATTGCCGTCACGCCGGACCTTTCTCCTTCACGAGAAGCTTCGAGGTCCTGGCATGATCGTTGCGTCCGTTACTGGACATGAGAACCGTCATGAACAGACCCGAAACGAGGGCAGGAGATATCCGCCCGACCGTCCTGATCCTGGACGCCGACCTCGAGGCGGCACTCCGTCTCGGCGACGTCCTCGAGAGGGAAGGCTTCCGTGTCGCCGTGGACAAGCGCGTGGATGAGGCCGGCGCAGCACTCGAGAACGCCCAGTTCGACATCCTCCTCATCGCCAAGGACGTCGCCAGCGACAACGATCTCAACCCCGTCTCCCTCCTAAGGCAGCGTTTCCCACGAACTCCGGCCATCTTTGTGGCCACGACGGAAAGGTTCGTTGTCGCCGCGCCAGGCCCTGGCGCGAGCCGGCTGGAAGGGCCGCTCCGGCTGAGACAAATCGGCGAGGCGCTGAGGGCCGTGAGCGGGGCAGGCCGGAAGCTCTCGTGTGCGCGGTGATCCCTCGCTGGTACAGCGGTTGCAGCACGAAGAACGATGCGCTTACGCCCGGACGTCGAAGGAGGCAGGCCATGCTGGTCGTGACCGAGCGGGCAAAGGAGGAGCTGAGGGCCGTATTGTCGGATGGCGTGGACGAACCGGAACTGAGCCTGCGGTTGGTCGCGAGCACGCCCGGCCAGTTCGGGCTCGTCCCCGACATGGAGAAGGAAGGCGACCTAGTGGTGGAGCACGAGGGAATCAAGGTGCTGCTCATCGACGAGGAGCTCTCGGCCCTCCTCGAAACCGTGACGATCGACTGCCGAGAGGGCTCCGAAGGCCCGCAACTTGTTATCGCGAAAAAGATCTAGGGAACAGAGGAACAACGCTTGAGCGCCCAGCTCTCCGCGCGCAGCGGGGGGTGGCCGAGCTTCGCCCAGCGGATCGTCAGGGCGGCGAAGCTGGATGTCCACCTCTACGAAGAGGTGGAGGCCGACACGGGAGCGACGCGCCAGGCCATGGCGGTGGTGGCGCTCTCAAGCGTCGCCGCGGGCCTGGGGGTCGGCCGATGGCAGCTCGGCGGGATCGTGATCGGGGTGGTGCTGACGCTCATCGGCTGGGTGATCTGGGCGTACCTGACCTACTGGATCGGCACCCGGCTTCTCCCCGAGCCCCAGACCCGCGCGAGCCACGGAGAACTGCTGCGCACGATCGGCTTTGCCACCTCCCCGGGGATGATCCGTGTCCTCGGGGTGATCCCGGGCGTCAGGGAACTCGCCTTCCTCGCGGCCGGGATCTGGGGTCTGATCGCGACAGTCATCGCGGTGCGACAGGCGCTGGATTACCGGAGCACCTTGCGGGCCATCGGGGTGTGTGCGATCGGCTGGGTCGTCCAGATGGTGCTCGTGGTGCTCACCTTTTACCTTATGCGGGCTACTGCGGGGCCGGCGTGACGAGCGCGGGCCCTGCCCGGGCGACGGGGCTCCGGCCCTGACGAACTTCCTGGGTAATAAGAGCACGGTGCTCCTTTCTCCCAACTCGCGCCTCCTCCGGTATCTACGGTCCTCTCAGGCCCTGGAATAGCGCTACCTTGGGTCGGGAGCCACGTCGGCGATTCGGCCTCGTAGACGTCCAGGGATCACGGAGGCCCCGGAACACGGAGGGCCTCGCCCCGCTCCGAGGCGTCCACCCCGGCGCGGGAGCAGCCCGACCTCGTGTCACTGGACATCCAGGTATGAGTTCTCGCTCCCCCAGACGTTCGGGACCGTCGGGGCGTTCGGATCGTTCCACCAGTCGCACCCGTCCACGAAGAACTTGTATTCGTACCGACCCGGCTCCAAGGCCAGCGTGATCGTCCACGCATCGAGCTGTGCCTCGTATGCCATCTGGTGGGCCGACGCATCCCAGCGGTTGAAGTCACCGGCCACCGCCACCGACTTCGCCCCCGGACATCGAAACCTGAAGCTCACCGCCCGTTTCATGGCGAATCCTCCTCGCTCCTGGCACACGGTGTCCTCGGCGACGAGAATCACGGTGCGCCCCATGCCGACCGAGGAGGCATGGCCGAGCCCCAGGCTTACTGCCTCACCGACACGCGGATGGTGGTCGTGTCCTCCCGATAGGGAGTGGGAATGTAGGAAAGCTGGAGGCGGATATCCCGGAGCTTCTTCTCTCTGAGCGCCACGACCGGGAATGGCACCTCGATGTCCTGCGCGGTTTCCATTCCCGGGTCGAGACGCTCCTGATACGAGGAGAACCTGAAGGTCGTATCGCCGCGCCCCTCGGCGAGTGGAATCCGCTTCCCCTCGGCGTCCATGTACTCGATGCTGCCGGACAGAAGGCGCGCGGCTTGATCCGACGATGTGTTCTTGAGGGTGAGCTTGGCCCGGAGTCTCGGGAGGTCCACCACCTTTCCCGTCCCCGCCTCCACGCGTTCGGTGACCCTCAGGTCGGCCAGTTCTCCCGCCAGGAACGACACCTTCAGCGACGCGCTGTCCGTCGTCAACGCAAAGACCTTGTCCTCCACCGCGGGCGCCGCGGCCCGCTCCTGCTGGGTACACGCGGTGAACCCCAGAAGGACAGCCGTGGCGCTCAAGACCATCCATGCGTTCCATCGTTTCATCGTGCCCTCCTCGCGGACGCCAGCGGTTCATCCCGCAGCCCTGTCAGCGACCGGTGATGAGCAAGGGAGCAACATCGGTACCAAGCACCCGAGCGCCGGGAAAGCTCGAAACCGCATGCCTGGCGAGTGGTTACTGGTGGCACGACCGGACGACCGGTTGCCCTTCTGGGCGACAAGATGTCGCCGCCGCGACACCTTGTCCTGTAGCGTCCGCCCGGCGCCGAGCTGGATCGAGGAGCTCGGGGACGAGAGCGGGCAGCCGACGAGCGATCCGCGACGCCCTCCCTGGGCTAGACGTGCCTGGCCTTCCGCTGGAGGGTGCGGATGCTCACGCCGAGGATCTTGGCCGCCGCGCCCTTGTCTCCCTTGGTTTCCTCGAGCACCCGCTGGATGTACTGGCGCTCCAGCTCGGCCAGGGTCGGGCGGAGCCCGCCGGTGGAGGCTCCGACGGGAGTGAACTCGATCCGCAGATCGGGGAGCGTCACGAGCCGATCGCGCGCGAGCGTGACGGCGCGCTCGACCACGTTCTCCAGCTCGCGCACGTTCCCGGGCCACCGGTGCTCGAGGAGCCAGGCCATGGCCTCCTCGCTGAACCCTTCGAGCCGCTTCCCCAGGGCCCCCGCGACCCGCCGGAGGAAGTGCTCGGCCAGGAGCGGGATGTCTTCGGTTCGCTCCCGGAGGCTGGGGAGCCGGATCGGGATCACGGCCAGGCGATAATAGAGGTCCTCCCTGAACTTCCCCTCCTGGACGAGCGCCAAGAGGTCCCGGTTGGTCGCCGTGATGAGCCGGAGGTCCAGCCGGATCTCTTCCTTCCCGCCCACCGGGCGGATGGCCTTGTCCTCGAGGGCCCGCAGGAGCTTGGCCTGGAGCGCCGGGGACATGTCACCCACCTCGTCGAGGAGGAGGGTGCCGCCGTCGGCCTCGACGAACAGCCCGCGCCGCTTCCGGTCCGCGCCGGTGAAGGCACCCTTCTCGTGGCCGAACAGCTCGGACTCCAGAAGGGTCTCCGGGATGGCGGCGCAGTTCACGGGGACGAAGGGCCCGCCCTTTCGCGGGCTGTTCCAGTGGATGGCCCGCGCCACGAGCTCCTTTCCGCTACCGCTCTCACCCAGCAGCAGCACCGTCGCCTCGCTCCCCGCCACGGCGCGGATCTGCTCGAAGACCGCCTGCATGGCCTTGGACTGGCCCAGCAGGTTGTCGAAGCCGTAGCGCCGCTCCACCTCCGCCCGCAGGCGGCGATTCTCCTCCCGGAGGCGCTGGTCATCCACAGCCCGGCGGACCGCGAGACTCACCTCCGCCAGCTTGAAGGGCTTAGTGAGGTAGTCGTACGCCCCCTGACGCATGGCTTCGATGGCGGTCTCGAGGCTGCCGAAGGCGGTCATCAGGACCACGCGCGCCCCGGGCTGGACCCTCTGGGTCTCGCGGAGCACCGCCAGTCCGTCCACCTCGTCCATGACCAGGTCGGTGAGGACCACAGGGAACTCTCCCGCCTCCAGGGCCCGGCACGCCGCGGCACCGCCCGCGACCGGGGTGACCGACCACCCGTCGCCCTCCAGGTGCTGCTGGAGGAGCCCCAGCATCTCCGGATCGTCCTCGACGACGAGGATCTGCGGCTTCACGCCTGGCCCCCCTCCGCCCGGGGCAGCCACACGACGAAGGTGCATCCCGCGCCCGCCCGGCTCTCGACGCGGATCTCCCCCCCGTGGGCCCGCACGATGTCGCGGCAGATGGCGAGGCCGAGGCCGGTCCCCTGGCCCGGCGGCTTGGTGGTGAAGAACGGCTCGAACACCCGCGGGAGGAGGTCGGGCGGAATCCCGGGCCCCGTGTCCGTGACCGAGATGGCCACCCCGGCCCGCCCGTTGCCATCGGCGGGGCTCGCACCCACGCTCACGCGCCCCCCGGCCGGCGTGGCTTCCAGGGCATTGATCAGGAGGTTGATCAGCACCTGCTGGAGCTGGTTCGGATCGGCCAGCATCGGGGGGAGGTCCGCGGGGACGGACGCGGCGAGCATGACGGCGCGGCGGCGCGCGGTGTGCCGGAGCAGAGGCAGGAGCCGCTCGAGGACGGAGTCGAGCGCGGTCGGCTGGATCTCGGGCTTCCGCGGCCGCACCATGTCCAGGAGCGAGCGGATGATCCCGGAGATCCGGTCGATCTGGGCCACGATGACCTCCAGGTCCTCCCGGCGCGCGTCGTCCGGGGGAAGCGCCTGAAGCAGGAACTCGGCTCGGCCCGAGACGATGTTGAGGGGCGTCCCGACCTCGTGGGCGAGGCCTGACGCCAGCTTTCCGGCGACGGCGAGCGTCTCGGCCTGGCGGATCCCGCGCTCGAGGTCCAGCGTTCGCTCGGTCTCGGCCAGGAGCCTCTGGCGGGCGGGCTCCAGCTGCTCGGCCATCTGGTTGAACGCCTCGGCCACCCGCCCCAGCTCGTCCCGGCGCCCGACGGGAAGCGGGGGACCCGGCTGGCCCTGGCCGAGCCTCCGGATCCCCTCTACCAGCCGCGACAGGGGGCGAAGGACCTGACGCTGGAGCAGGAGGCCGGCAAGGAGCGTCACGGTCAGGAGCAGGATGCCCAGCCGGATCCACACGTCCCGCGTCGCGGCCCGGAGCCGCTGATCGACTCCCGCCGCCAGATGGACCACCTCCATGGCCCCCTGGATCTCGCCCTTCCGTCCCCGGAGCGGCACGAAATGGAGGAGAACGTGCTGCTTGCCCCGCTTTTGGTAGAAACTTTCGGGCCGGCCTGTCTCCACCACGCGGCCGACGACGTCCTTCGAAACCTCCTCGCCGATCGAGAGAGGATTCGAAACCAGGAAGGGGCTGAGCGTCTTGTCGAAGAGGCGGATCCGGTCGATCTGCTCCTGATCCTCGACCATCTCGGCGAGAAGACGCTTCACGTCGGAGATCTGCCGGTCCCGGAGCGCGTTCTCCGCCGCGATCTGGACCGCTCTGGCGACTAGCGCGATGTTGCGCCGGTCTTCGCCCAGGAGCTGGGCCTGCTCCTGGCGGATGCGAAAGATTCCGTGGACGCCCACCACGAGAACCAGTGGGACCGCGAGAATGAGGATCAGGCGGAGGCGCAAACCCATGACCGGGTGGCGTGACCGTAGCCGTCCCAGAAAGAGCCCGGAATCGGCTGCCGATCCGCACCCCGAGAATACCATCGGCTCCAGGCCCCGGCAACGGGACGGCGTCCACCACGGGCCCGCGTCAACGGCTATCCGACGCGCGACCCATTGAGTATCTGGCCGATGGCGACCGGCAGCAGGCTCATCGCGAACTCCACCCCCCACCCGGCCCCACCGGGGTCGGCGACCTTGAGCACCGCGGCGAGATCCGGCAGGTAGACGGCGGCCAGCCGCACGAAGTGGTTGTAGATGCATCATCTGGGACATGTGCTGCGGCGTCTCGGGACCGCGCGCCACGGTTCAGATCCTGGCGTACTTGCCCGGGTCCTTGTCGAAGGTCGCCTTGCAGCCCGGCGAGCAGAAGTAATAGGTCTTCCCCTCATAGACCGCCGTCGCAGCGGCCTTCTTCTCGTCCACGTTCATCCCACACACCGGATCTTTTGCCATGGCCATTCCCTCCTAGACCTTAAGGTGCCCCTCCAATTTTCAAGCCGGCGTTCGAACTCCTTCCTTTTATCGGGGAGCCTTTCCGCGCTCTGCTCGTCGACTCACGGAGACATCCCTCCTCTCCTATCGCTGACGCTCCAGCGCCACCCACGCCGCGTCCAGTTGCGCCCGGATCGGCTGATCCACGACGGCGCCGACCCCGAAGGCATAGTAGTGGGTGTACCCCGCCTCATCCAGGCGTGCACGAACCTGTTCGCCATCCGCCCGGACCAGCAGGAGGCCACGATGTGTGCGGCACGCCGCCGCACAGCCCGTGACGGCGACATACTCCGTGCCATCGATGCCGAGCCGCCGGGGCGGCTCCGCCCTGCCGAAGAAGTCGCCCGCCGGGACGGCAGTCCCCCCGCGGGCGGTGGCGGCCGCCGTCCAGTCCGCGCCGAAGAGGCCGCGGATCTTTGGGGCCACGTCGGGATGGTTTAGCACGTCCGCCCCCGCGACGCCGAAGCGCGGGTCGGGAGCCAGCACCTCCACCCGCGGCGGCGGCGGCCCGGGCGACGGTAGCACGCACGCAGTGGCGAGGAGTGCAAGGAGCACAGGCGTCCCCGTCCGGAGCATTGGCAATGTCCGCATCTCAGCGACCTCCTTTTTCACCGGCACCCCCACCGCTCGCGGAGGCTGGCCCCGGCTGGTCGGCCTCCGGTCCGGAAGGCATTGGCTTCCTCGCGCGCTCGATCTCCGGATTCTCCACGAATGGCTCGTAGCGGCGCAGAACGAGGGTCAGGGTGTCTAACGTCTGTCCCGCCGCGTCAGCCAGCGAGGCCCTTGGCTGCGCCCCCGGTGTGTTTCTTGCAACCGACAAGGTGCAACGCCGGGACCAGGACCGGTCTAGCGGAGAATTCGAGAGCGCCCGTTGTTTTTGAAGGTTTTACCCGACGTTGCCGAACGGATTGCCCCGCTGCCCACGTGGTTCCAACGACAAGATGTCGCCGACCGGACATGATGTCGCCATGCGCGAGCTTCTGAGGTATCTGCTTTGGCAGCTTCCGAGCTGGGGGCTCGTCGGGCTCATCCTCATAGGGCTCGCCATGTCGACAGTGCTGAGCGCGAGGACCTCGGCCCTGATCTTTTGTCTCCTCGTCGCCAAGGATCTCGCCTTGTTTCCGGTGATGAGGGTAGCATACCGCCCCTCGGCACCTGGGTCCTGGCCGATCGGTCAGCGGGGCCGGGCGATCGAACCCCTCGAGCCATCAGGCTACATCTGCGTGAGCGGGGAGCTGTGGCGAGCAGAGGTGCGCCAGGCAGGGAAGCGGGTTTCACCCGGAAGCGCGGTCGTGGTTCGCGGCGCTCGTGGACTGACCTTGCTCGTGGAAGAGGAGACAGAAGGTAGCGCACGCGAGAGATGAGTCTCCGGCCAACGGGTTGCCACTCTTCATCGCCACGCCCAGCACCGGCTTTGATACGGGCAGGTCTAACAGTGCCAGCCAACGATGGGGCGGAAGGTGCCAGTCCCGATGGCCTGGAGGACCTCCGAGACCAGGGGAAAGTGCGGAGGTTGGCGGCGCGGTCCCGGGTGGTCCAGTGACGGTGGAGCTTGGGCTGCTTCGTCCTTGGTCAGGCCGCCAAAGCGGAGGCGGAGCCCCTCCTCGGCCGCGAGGTCGGTCATGGCGACCGCGGAGCTGTACATCGAGAATTGGAGGGAGGCTTCCACCTGGAGCCCGGCGTACTTCCGCGCGGCGGCCTTGACGTGGAGAGGGAGATTTGGACTGTGCCCGAGAATCTGCCCGCGAGGGACTACAAACCGCCCCAAACCACTCCTCGCCAGCCAACGAGGGAAAGAAAAACCCGCCGGTAATCTGTCGATTTACCAGCGGGGCTGAGTTCGCGCGCCAGCATGTGAGCCATCAGATCTAAAATCTACCGCCCCATCTTCCGGCTCAAAATGCTACGCCGAAATGAGCCACTTTCCCATCTTGAAGGGTCCCGCCCACTTCCGAAAATGCCCATGCACGACTTCACGGCACGTTAGCCGCGGGAAAGGTCTCTCCCCGTCGAGGGCGCGGACGCAACGGACCCTGGAGGGTACAGGTGGCGAAAACGATGTATGCTTCGGTCGGAGGATACGGACACGCTGCCCGACGCCAGCTGTCTGGAAAAGTGGACATTGACGCTCGCGAGCCCGAGGAGTATCTGTCTGTCCAGCAGCTGGCTGCCCGGATCAGCTATCGCCCGCAGACCATCCGCAACCTGATGTCCCGCCGGGTCTTCCAACTCGATGTGCACTACTTCAAACCCTTCGGTCGTCCCCTGTTCAAGTGGTCAAGCGTGGTAGATCTCATCGAAGGCGCCCGTCGTGGCGAAGCTCGGCGCGTATAGAGGGCGGCTCTTCGTCGACTTTCGTTTTCGCGGCATCCGCCGCCGCGAATACCTCCGGCTGTCCGATACCGCCGCGAACCGCACCCGCGCCCAGGCGTTCCTGAAGCTCCTCGAGGGCGAGCCTGGGAACCTTCGACTACGCCCGGCGCTTTCCGGGGAGCCGCTGGGCGCGGTCCCACCGCCTGCTGCCCCCGGAGCCCCCG
>Ga0209108_10001619_pt1 | contig 13077 bp, 12 predicted proteins | sample Rifsed10ft1_FD_184003 | JGI IMG/M metagenome (GOLD analysis project Ga0209108, IMG submission 184003) | Soil microbial communities from Rifle, Colorado, USA - sediment 10ft 1 (version 2) | ecosystem: Environmental > Terrestrial > Deep subsurface > Rock core/Sediment | place: Rifle, Colorado...
GCAAAACTTTTTACGACGATTGCACGTCCATCAAGGAATCTTGGTTCCATTGCGGCATGCTCACGACTCGATCCTTCACCGTAATTTTCATCACCAACCACAACCCAGCCAATTCCTTTTGCTTTGTATTCTCTTGCAACTTCGGGAACTGATTTTAATTCTCCGGTAAAAATATTTTTTGTTTTTCCTATTTCATTGTTGTAAGCATTCAGCGCACCGATGAACATGTTGTTCGAAATGTTATCAAGATGACCGCGATACTTAAGCCACGGTCCCGCCATTGAAATATGATCGGTTGTACATTTACCTTTTGCTTTTAGCAGCACCGGCAAATCAACCAAATCCTTTCCATCCCACGGTTCAAAAGGTTTGAGAAGCTGCAGTCTATCGCTGTCAGGTTTAACTTTCACTTCCACTTTTTCTCCATTTTCTGATGGAGGAATAAATCCACTAACTCCCTTATCAAATCCATTTGGGGGAAGCTCTTCACCAGTTGGTGGATTAAGCTTAACTTTTTCTCCCTTAGCATTAACAAGCTCATCAGTTAAAGGATTAAAAGATAATCTTCCTGCTATTGCAAGTGCCGTTGTAATTTCAGGACTTGCCACAAAAGCTAATGTTTCAGGATTTCCATCATTTCGTTTAGCAAAATTTCTGTTGAATGAGGTTACAATTGTATTTCTTTCGCCTGTTTTGATATCCATTCGTTTCCACATACCAATGCAAGGTCCGCAAGCATTTGCAAGAATCAATCCGCCAAATTCTTCAAGAGTTTTAAGCTGTCCATCTCGTTCGATTGTTGCTCTAACTTGTTCAGAACCTGGAGTGATCGTGAATTGTGATTTTGCCTTGAGTCCTTTTGCAAGAGCTTGTTTTGCAATGTTAGCAGAGCGGTCAATATCTTCATAGCTGGAATTTGTACAGCTTCCAATCAATGCAACTTTAATTGTATCAGGATAATCATTTTTCTTCACCGCATCCTTTAATTCCGAAATCGGCCATGCTTTATCAGGAGTGAATGGTCCGTTGAGATGTGGTTCAAGTTTACTCAAATCAATTTCTAAAACCTGATCAAAATATTTTTCGGGATTTGCAAGCACTTCCTTATCGGCTGTAAGTTCATCTGCAAGACCTTCAGCTAAAGCAGCAACATCAACACGGCCCGTAATTCGCAAATATGCAGCCATCTTTTCATCAAACGGGAAAACAGATGTGGTTGCACCAATCTCAGCGCCCATGTTGCAAATTGTTCCTTTGCCCGTACAGGAAATTGTTCCGGCTCCATCACCAAAATATTCCACGATTGCTCCTGTCCCGCCTTTAACTGCAAGTATTCCGGCAAGCTTTAGAATAACATCTTTCGGAGAAGTCCAGCCTGACATTTTACCTGTTAACTTAACTCCAATAATTTTAGGCCATTTCAATTCCCATGGCATTCCGGACATAACATCAACAGCATCTGCACCGCCAACACCAATTGCAATCATTCCAAGTCCGCCGGCATTTGGAGTGTGAGAATCTGTTCCTATCATCATCCCGCCGGGGAAAGCATAATTCTCTAACACAACTTGATGAATTATTCCTGCGCCGGGTTTCCAAAATCCAATTCCAAATTTTCTTGAGATGCTTTCAAGAAAATCATATACTTCTTTATTCTCTTCATTCGCCCGCAGAAGATCATCCTTTGCACCAATTTGGGCTTGAATTAAATGATCGCAATGAACTGTGCTGGGAACTGAAGTTGTTTTTCTTCCTGCAGACATAAACTGAAGCAACGCCATTTGAGCTGTTGCATCCTGCATTGCAACGCGATCTGGAGACAACTCAACATAATCTTTCCCTCGTTTATATTCATTGGAAACATTCCCCCACAAATGAATGTAAAGATTTTTTTCAGTGTAAGTTAATGGACGATTCAGCACTTTTCTTATTTGCTGTAATTTCTTTCGATAGGATGAATAGTACTTTTTTATCATGTTAAAATTGGCTGTCATATTTTTACCTTTTATTCCTTGTTAGTAAGATAATAGCTGTAATGTTTACTGTGGTGCAAATTAATAAAAAGTACATAAAGTTGCTTACCTGTTAATTAATATCATTTTCAATTGATGGCAATTGATTTGCTTAATTAGTGCTGATATAATATGATTTTGTGTTGTGTATTTTTTCCTGAAGAAAGGTAAATAGGAACTGCTGCGTATGAATAATGCTACAATTCTTATCATTGACGATAAAAAAGATTATTTAACTCTTATCAAAAATATTCTCGAAGAAGGGGGTTATAAAAATGTTCTATCCTTAGTAATCCGCACAAAGAAATATTCAGCACACGAACAGTAACGTTCAAAAAGCAGCAATAATTTTGGGTATTAGTATGAAGGACTCTACAAACAAGATTGATAAAACTTAGAGTAAGGATTTTTTAAATATCTTCTGTTTCTAGTTTATCAGTTGACTTGGAAAAAGCTCTGTTTCAAAAACAGAAATAGAAAGGGTTACAAATGGTGACGTATTCCGATTCTCAAAATAATGAGACAAAACAGAATTAATGTAATTATGTAAGCGCATAATATAGCGTACAAAATTTGGCTTGGAAAAAAAGTACGTTACTCAGGTAACAAATTCATTTTAGTATGTCAATTTTTTTGACACATCTTAAGACAGTCTCATTTTAAATTTGGTTTTTAATCGAAATGAATAATCAAAAATCTCTTTGTTGCCTGCATAGGGTTTGATTGTTCAATGTTCAAATGCACGGAAAATTGGCATCTAAAAAAATTACGAGTACATAGTAAAATATTACATGCCAAAATGTGTTTTAATTTGCAGAAAATAAAGAGGATGTTAATTAATGAATAGTGGTCATACAATGTTAGCCGTAGGAGCAATGCTTTTGTTATCCGTAACAATACTTGGAATAAATGGAAAGTTTTTGAATACAAGCAGTGTCCTCTACAATACAAAATTTGGCGTTCTTGCAGTATCATTAGGAACATCTATCATCGAAGAAGCAAATGGTAAAGCATTCGACCTTGCAGTATCCGAAGATGCCATTACAGATATTAATCTGCTTACTGCCCCACAGTCTTTGGGAGCTGCCTCCGGAGAAGTTTATCCTAACTTTAATGACTTCGATGACTTTAATGGTTTTACCAAGACAGTAACCAACATGCCTTCCGCTGAATTTAAAATACTTTGTTCGGTAAAATATGTCTCGGAAGCAAACCCATCAATCGTTTCAAGTGTTAGAACATGGCATAAGCGGATTGATGTTTCTGTTACAAGTGAATCAATGAAAAATGCTAATAATGAGCAAGATACAATTAAGCTGTCATCAGTTTACAGCTATTGGTACTTTAGATAGGAAAGGAATGAAATGGGTTTTAGCGATGTTCTTGATCTTGCTGGTTCAATTTTGATAGGTGGATTAATAATGCTTATTCTATTTAGGATGAATGATGCAGCAGTTGAAAATGTTTATAATAACGGCGGCGAGTTAAGTTTGCAGCAAAACCTTGCAGTCACTGCAAAAGTGCTTGAATATGATTTTAGAAAGATAGGTTATTGTGCCGAATGGAAAAAAATTCCCGATCCCTCAAAATCTATTTTGCTTGCTGATTCAACCAAGATAAAATTTCTTACTGATATAGATATAGATGGCTCCGGCCCGGATGGAGATGTTGATACTCTTTATTATTATTTGGGTCCAGCTTCTGAACTTACGCAAACACCAAATCCAAGAGACAGATTTCTGTATCGGGTGGTAAATAATGAATCTCCAAAAGGCATAAACCTTGGTGTTACACAATTTAAGCTGATTTATTTTGATGCGATTGGAGACACAATCAATTTCCCGATTACAGTTCCGAGTGAAATTTACACACTTGAAATTAATCTTACGGTTGAAAATGTAGCGGGATATAATGAACAATACTCGTCAGCTTTTTGGCGGCAGATACGTTTGACTGCACGAAATTTAAGAAACAGATAAGGAGATTATGATATGGCAGGCAAAGCAGCTTTGTTTTTAGTGGTGGGTTTTAGCTTAATATTTTTAGCAATTGGAAAAAATTTCGGCAGCTTATCAACAAGTGCAGTGGATAACCTCACAGATTACTACACGGAAACCGTAGCTCATGACATTGCAGTAACTGGTGCCAATATGGCTGCAAATAAAATATTCTTTGATCCAACATGGACAGCCGGCTACAATAACTTAAGCTATCAAAACGGCATTCTTAATGTCGACGTATCTGTGCTTGATGCATTTAAAAATATCAGACAGATTACGTCAACAGGAAGCTTTAATGGAGTAACCAATACAGTATCTGTAACTCTGCAACCAAGTAAATTTTCAAAGTTTGCTTATTACTCAATTAGTGAAGGAGGAACTATTTGGTGGATAACGGGCGATACCGTTTGGGGTCCTTTTCATACTCAAGATTACTTAAGGGTTAGTGGTAGTCCTGTGTTTTGGGGAAAAGCTACAACCAAAAAGAAATTAATTAAATATAACAGCAGTGCTAAACCATATTTTTACGGCGGATTTGAGAAGGGTGTAGATTTACCTTTACCCCTTGATGGTTTGACACCTATTGAAAATGCGGCAGATGCAGATGGTTACAAATTTACAAGTAAGGATACGGTTTACCTAACCTTTGCTGTTGACAGCTTAAAAATTAAATATGCCTGGAATGGAGCTACAACAACAGTTCTTGCAAGTAGCTTTGCACCAAACGGAGTTATCTTCGCTAAAAATTCTGTCTTAAGATTACAAGGTATCGTTAAGGGACAATATTCAGTTGTTGCTTCGGGAAGCAGCGGTAAAGGAAGAATATACCTTGACGATAACATAGTTTATAATACTGATCCAAGAGTAGATCCAACTTCTGAAGATATGCTTGGAATTATAGCAAAGAATGAGATTCTAATTACAAAAAATGAAGTTAATAACGACGATATAAATATTCATGCTTCAATTTACAGTGAGTCTAAAGGATTTGGGGCAGAATATTATGATACAAGACCAGTAAGTGGAAACATTAATCTCCTCGGTGGAATCGTTCAAAACACACGTCAAGCCGTTGGTACTTTTAGTGGATCCACTATTAACCATGGTTTCTCAAAGCGCTATCGTTACGATGATCGGCTTATGTTTAGTTCTCCTCCAATGTATCCTGGAACCGGTGCATTTGAAATTGTTTCGTGGCTGGAATAATAAATTAATTTTTTCTCATAATGTACTATTTCAGAACAATGATGAATTTACAGATTAAAGAAATTATTACCGATAAAAATTATTTTATAAAAAATTTTATGATGATTAAACAGCAATATTATTATTAACAAAGGGTACAATAGTTGTATCTATAGATTTAAAATGTTCACACAATTATTTTTAGAAAAAATGGTCCCTCGAATGAATGATAAACACACAGACACGAATGATAATATAAAAAAAATGCGAAGAGACCAGCTTATCGCTCAATGCCTTCAATTAGGCATTCCGGTAGTTGGAGATGAAGATGAAGAAACATTAGAGATGTATATTGATATGGCAGACGATGATTTTGATGAATTAGGAATTAATGATAAAGGTTTGAATGATGATAGAAAAACTAATGTGGATTCTGATGTAAAGAAAACAAGTGTATCAGGAAAATTAGCTTAGCTCTTTATGTAAAGTTTCAGAAGAGGGACCGCCAAATTAAAAGCCGCTGCAAGAGCGGCTTTTTTTATATCATATCAAGAAGATCATTTCTGATTAGTAACAAAACTGCGGATTGAGGAACGATAAGAAGTTTTTCTTTTTCAAATTCAATTTCAAATGCTTCTTTTCTAAGGAAGATCGCTAGGTCACCTTCCTTTGCTTGAAGCGCAATATATTTTACCTTTTCTTTTGATTCCTTCCATGGTTCCTCGTCCATGTTAGAGGCCGTAGGATAACCGGGTCCGACTTTGAGAATATACCCGCTTTGAATCTTTTCCTTTTCAGAAACTCCCGGTGGAAGATATAATCCGCTAGCTGTTTTCGAACTGTCTTCTTCCGGACGAATTAGAACACGATCGCCAACGACAATGAATTTTTCAAGATTTTTAAGTTTAATAGTCACAATTATTTAGCGAAAATTATTTTACAACCCTGTTAAATATATCAAACTTTATTTTGATTTAGTATGTAATCTCGGAGGTAGAAATAAATCACCCCCGTGTATTTTTTATGAAATAATTTAGTGCTTGTGGAAAATATTGTAAAACACTCAAACCAATCCTTCTTCCGGTTTTCTTGAATAACACTTTTTGAATGAATAGAGCTGTTTTTAATCTTCTCTCAAAATTCTTTTGCCATTCGCTGTCATACATTTCGTGTAAATCCACATCGGATATATTCTTCTGCTTTTTATCCTTAAATAAATTTGCCAGTAGCTTCGCCGAATCCATTGCCATGCTGATTCCATCACCAGCAAGCGGAGCAATAACCTGCGCTGCATCTCCAATCATAAAAATTCCATTCTCAACTTTATTCCTTTTACCGAAGAATATATTTCCCGAACCATAAACACGATTTGACAAAAAAATATTTTCTATTTCCGAACTAAAAAGAGATTCGAAGGCACTGTTACTATTTGTCAATCGCTCAAAACTTTGTGCCGGCGATCTCGATATATTTGCTCTATCTTCTAAAAAGCAAACCGTTACCTCTTCATCGTTGACAGAGTTCACGCCGCAATAAATTCCATCAGAAGTATAAATCTGTATTTGATTATCGTTTACATTTCTTAAAAATTTTTTGTTTACATGATATTTTATTCCATCAAGATTGGATTTATAAGAGACAAATTTTCTTTTAAGCTTTGCATCAAGATGATTCCTTTTTCCATAAGCGGCGATAACATATCTGGAATTAATCATTTGCGTTGAATGAACCGATGATTTCAATCTTAGCTTATAGCAGTTGGCTTCTTTAATAATCTCAGAAACCTCAAACGGCTGATATACTTTTACCCCTTTTTCTTTAGCATTCATTAAAAGAAGATTATCGAAAGCAGACCGCTTTAATCCATAACCCTGAAAATCCAATTGAGTGGATATTTCTTTATTATCATAAAACATTGCAAATGAACTTATTGGATTTGGCTTCAGTTTTAAGAAGTGGTTGAACAAATTTAATTCTTTAAGATTTTTTACCACCTCTTGAGAAAGAAATTCACCACATAGAATTTCACGCGGGAATATTTTTTTTTCAACAAGACATACATCAAAACCAAAATTGGCAAGATAAATCGCTGCCGTTGAACCTGAGGGACCACCGCCGATGATTGTTATTTCGTGCTGCATTTGCTTGACTAAATGCGAATGTTGAGGTTTATAAATGTGCAGTAATTAGCCACCTGAACGCCCATTTCCTTCCAATTTCATAATTGGAGAAATGCATCTCTTCTAATAAATCAGTTAACTCAGATTTGACAAATCCTTTTCTCACCGATGTCGGGGCATCACTCTTAACCAATTCGCTTCTTGAGAAAATTAAAGTGAGAATTTTTATCCCAAGGAACGCAAGCAGCGAACGTCTTAGATCATTAATTACTATTCCCTGTTTTGCAACTTCAAAGAAGTTTCTCAAAATGTTTTTTAAGCTTTCGTTATCAAAATGATGAAGGAACAATGAAGTGTGAATGATGTCAATTGATTTTTTCTTGAATGGTAAATTAATAGCATCGGCACACACAATCATCGGCTTAAAATTATTGTTCTTCTTTATAAAATTGCAAACTCGCTTGTTCCTATCGAGCGAAATGACCTGAACCGATTTATGCTTCTTTTTTAAATCATCCAAAACATCCGAAGAACCTGAACCTGCATCGAGAAGATAAATTTTATCATTCGGTAAGCCAGAAATCATTTTTAAAACACCGCACTTCGATCCGGTATTTCCTCCAAGAAAATAATTGATAAGCCGAAGCTCACGCAATGCTAAATCTATCCTTTCATCCTGGATAGAAAAATCATCCATCAATTCCGGCTGCGAAACTTTTTTCAGAAACATTACATACCTTTCAATAAAGCTATTTCCATTGTTAATCCCGGACCAAATGCAACAGCACAGCAATATTCATTCGGTTTAACAATCTGTGAATCCATAATTTCTTTTAACACAAAAAGTATCGAAGCTGAAGACATATTTCCAAAATTTCTCAAAACTTTTCTTGATGGCTGCATTTGTTCATCGGTTAAGCTTAAACCCTTTTGCAGCGCATCCAGAATTGCTCGACCACCGGGATGTAAAGCCCAATGCTTTATCTCTTCTTTCCTAATATTATTCTTGCTTAAAATATTCTCCAAAGCCGGAACTGCCGATTCAAGAATTATCTTGGGAAGCTCAGGAGAAAGAGTCATTTCAAAACCAAAATTACCAATCTTCCATCCCATAAATGTGGATGAGTTGTCAAACAAGTATGATGATGTGCTTAGCAGCTTAAATTTTGGCTTTAAAGAATTTGAATTACCATTTGAGAACAAAGCAGCAGCACATCCATCGGCAAAAATCATATTTGCTAAAATGTTATCCCGCGTCGGTTCGGTTTGTAAATGAAGACTGCACAACTCAACTGAAACCAATAAAGTATTTGAACTGTTGCCATCGGCAGAATTCATTGCCTCAAGAACTAAATTAAAACCAATCAGAGAAGCGGCACAACCCATGAAACCGATGTTGGTTCGTTTTACATTGTGAGGAATTTGAAATTCTTGAATGAGATGATAATCAAGTCCGGGAGCGAAAAATCCCGTGCATGATATTGTGATTAAACGATCAATGCTTTTAGGATCAACATTATTTTTTTCGAACAAATCACCAACAGCATTAGCTGTAAGTTTTTTAGACCAATGTTCATATTCTTTCATTCTTCTTTCAGTATCGGGAGAAACATACTCTCCGTTAACCGAATAAAATTTGTTTTCCGCATTCAGCTCTGCATCGGGCATTACAATGCAGCGCGATTCAATTCCCGAATAAAAGGCAGCCGCATCAATCATTCTAGAAACGGCAGATTTATTTCCCATACGTTTTTTCAGTTCTTCAGCCGCTGCTGATTGCGCGACCTTGTACGGCGGTGTTACCGGGGCGATATCTATAAGCATAAATTATTCTTTTTTTCCATTGAAAGTACAAAAAGTTTATTTGCGCACAAATCCAATATTCATAACAAATAAATACATATCTATCCGAAATAAATCTCAGTTTCTGTATTATTATACTATACATCATGATACAATTCTGAGAAATAAGCTGATATGGTTATGTCTAACTATAGTATATGTGGTTACTAAGGTTTCGGAAAAAGAAATAAGCTCTTGTGGGTTAAATATCTTATAGTGCAAACCTTAGTAAAAAACTAAAATAGATCTCATCAACCTTATCAGCTTATTAATAAAAATTAAGAAAACAGATATAATCGTTTGTTGAAAGACCTCTTCAAGATGATCTGATTTTCAAATTGTTTCTGAGTATTAAATTTATTTTGTGGGGTAAAGAATAAATATGAAATTTTAGTTTCAATTAGCTCAATTTTATTTTTAACTTTGTAATGTAAGGTTAACAATAATTATCTGATGTTAATGAAAAATTTTTGGAACGAAAGATACTCAACTAAAGATTATATCTACGGTACTCGGCCGAACCAATTCTTTAAAGAGCAAATTGAAAAATTAAATGCGGGGAAAATTCTCATGGTTGGTGAGGGCGAAGGTAGAAATGCTGTTTATGCTGCAAAACTTGGTTGGCAAGTTGATGCCATAGATTCAAGCTCCGTTGCCAAAGATAAAGCATTAATGCTGGCAGAGCGAAATAAAGTTTCGATCAACTATCAGGTTGCTGATATTCATTCATACAATTTCCCGGATAATATTTATGATGCGGTAGGAATTGTTTTTCTTCATATCAACGAAAGTGAAAAAGAAAGTAAACTCTTGCATACAAAATTCACTAATACTTTGAAAAAAAACGGAAGAATAATTTTGGAGCTTTTTTCTAAGAATCAGCTTGGCAAAAATTCGGGCGGGCCACAAGACTTGGACTTGCTTTGTTCTATTGAACAAATTCGTAAAAACTTTCCGATATTCAAACACGAATTGCTTCTGGAAGAAAACATTTTATTGTCAGAAGGTGAATTCCATCAAGGGGAAGCATCCGTTATCAGATTTGTCGGTGTAAAATGAAAAAAGTTTTATTTGTAACATATTTTTGGCCTCCTTCTGGAAAAGCATCTTTGCATTGGCCCTTTGATATGATAAAATATCTTCCCGAAAATAATTGGCATCCCACTATTATCACGGCGGCCGGGGATACATTTTCACAAAAAGATGAAAGTTTGTTGAATGAGATCGATCCAACACTGTTAGTACTGAAAACTAAATCCCCTGAACCTTTTAATTTCTACAAAAAATTTCTTGGTAAAGATAAAAATGAACCTCTCGTTGCTTCCGAAACAATTTCGCAAACAAATAAAGGATTGAGACACAAAATCGCAATTTGGATTAGGATGAACTTATTCATTCCCGATTCAAGAATGGGCTGGTACTTTCCTTCTGTTATGGAAGGCAGAAAATTTCTCACGGGAAATTACTTTGATGCAATAGTTTCTATTGGTCCGCCGCATACTTCGCATTTAATTGCAAAAAGGTTAAGCAAAATGTTCGGCATTCCTCACATTCCTGTTTTTATAGATCCGTGGACAGATATTATTTATTATAAAAATTTTAAAAGAGATAAGCTGACATTGTTGATTGATAACTACCTGGAGAAACGAGTTTTGCGCAACGCTAAAAAAGTTGTGTTTGTAACTGAAACAATGAAAAACGATTATGTTAAAAAATATGATTGGCTGAAAAATAAATCGAATGTTCTTTACTGGGGATATGATGAAAAAAGTTTTGAGAATCTTCCCCCCAACCCACCCGATAAACCGGGACAAGCTCTTCCGAAGGAAGGGGAAGTTCAAAACCCAAGCGAAAAAGAACCTTCGGAGGTTATTCTTCATGCTGGAAACATTTTTGATTACCAAAATCCAAAAGCGCTATGGAAATTTATTGGTGAGCAGGTTGGTAAAGGACGAAATTTTAAAATAAAGTTTATTGGTACAGTCGCACCCGAAATTAAAAACAGTTTGAAAGAAGCCGGATTGAATAAGATTACCGAATATGTTGGATTCTTCAAGTATTCTGATATGCTAGCCGAACTGAATAAAGCCAGCTATCTGATGGTATGTGCTTCAGAACCAAGACACGTACCGGGAAAATTATTCGAGTATTTACGAACCGGAAAACCAATCATTGCTTTTGGTGATGATAACCAGGAAGTAAATAAAATTTTATCTGAAGCCAAAGCGGGAATGCTTTTCAGCTATTCACAGGATGGGCATGAATTTTTTGAGAATGTATTGAAATTTAAAACTGATATTTCCTTCGTGAAAAAATTTGACCGGCGAAACATCGCGAAAGACCTGGCAGAAATTATGAATCACTTTTAGGCCGCCGTGAATTGTCACTAAAAAATAATTCGTGTTCAATAGTGTCCATTAGCTAACGGATTAGTGGCAAAAATTTGCCTGGGAATCTGCAATCATTTCATCATAATCAAAAATATTATACACACCTTTAGCTTTTCGGTACAAAAATAATATTGGGGTTTTCCACGAAATTGGCTGCTTTGTCAATCCGTTTGAATTTATTGATTCATCTAAAGGTTGAATCTGACTTTTAAGCTTGTCCAATTCTCGAATGTAAGGTTTGTAATAAATATCAATCACACTTTTTGAGAGAAGCCGTCTTCCCAACTCCACTTTTCCATTCGTAAAAAATTTTAGATAGTGAAAGTGATAAAAAATCACATCGAATTTTTTGCCGGATTGATTTTCAATTCCAATCAAACGATTATTCTCTTTGCTAAATTCATACTGCTGTACATTCCATGAAGCAAGTCCGCCGCCAAGATGCTGCAGAACGTGAACTCCTTCAAAGCGTTCAGTCCAATCATCAAGATAAAGCTGATCGCCAAACTTTCCATCTTCATATCGAGCAAAGCACCATTCAATACATCGTTCACGCCACCATTTCAATGCTTTCAAACCATATTCATCATTCTTAAAAGTGATGAATTGAACACAATACTTCCCGCTCTTTACTTCCTTATTGTATTGATGTGAGTAACGATGTTCGGTTATAAGAATTGATTTACTTCCAAGCTCATCAAAGATTGGTTTTGGAGAAGAGTAAAAGAAAATATCGGCATCAAGATAAGTGCACATTTCAACTTTGTACTTTTGCAAAACATAAAGAATTGTCGAGGATGTTGAAGTCCAGCAATACTCGGCTTTACTTCTTGAAGGTTTGACTTTGAGAAGCTCCACATCTTCGAACTCGGTGAGCGAAATAATTGTGGCTTTACTCAAATTTATTTTTTTTAATACTTGATAGCACTTTTTATCGAATGCAAAAATGTAGAGATGGAAGTCAGCGCAGTGTTTCTCTAACGAATAATAGAGCGCAAGACCGCGTGTCAGGTAATTAGAATCGAATAGTGTGCAGAAGTTATATGTCATTCAATTTACGAGCAAGTATAATATTATCAAGATAAAGATCATCATTCTTTGGCAGAACTAAAGAAATAATAATTCCAAGAATGTTTATGACAGCGCACATGGTGAATTTAGTGATTTGTCTTATAATCGTGTATCGGTGCATCATTTTATACAAATATGCATTCATAAGTTGAATAACCACTCCAAAATCATTAACACTTTTGTGATGCTTAATTATTTCGAATCCTTGCTTTTCTAATAGTGATTTCAAACCGAAAGACGAATACCTAGCATAGTCATAGGGTTGCTCATGTTCATCCCAAACAAATGGAACAGTGAGAAGCAGCTTGCCGTTTGTTTTTAATACACGATTTATTTCAGAGAGGAACTCATCGGGATTAAAAACATGCTCAAGTACTTGATTTGTGACTATTGAATCAAACTCAGAATTACTAAAAGGAAATTTCTTGCCATCATAAAAATAATCCGCTTGCTTTAT
>Ga0209108_10001621_pt1 | contig 13067 bp, 10 predicted proteins | sample Rifsed10ft1_FD_184003 | JGI IMG/M metagenome (GOLD analysis project Ga0209108, IMG submission 184003) | Soil microbial communities from Rifle, Colorado, USA - sediment 10ft 1 (version 2) | ecosystem: Environmental > Terrestrial > Deep subsurface > Rock core/Sediment | place: Rifle, Colorado...
CGCCGAGCTGTGCCCGGGTGGCGTCGCGCTCGAGCGCATCAACGCCAGCCTGCGGTAGGATTTTGCCGGCCCTTCAGCCGACAAAATCCTTATCCAAGATCGCCTAAACGAAACGGGCAGAAAGAGGCGATAGGGGCCTCATTTCCACCCGCGCATTGGCGGCCGACAGAGGTTGCGATCCTGAGTTTCATTCGACTGCGCTATAAAACGTCTCTTGCGGACGCCTCCCGCTAGGCCTGCCGTGGCGGGATGCGCCACAGGTAGACGGAGGAACCGTCCACGTTTTCGGTGCGCTCGGGCTTCCAGTCGCCCATGGCGAAGGCATGCGACACGACGCGCGTGCCGGGCCGCAGGTCTGCCATGAGCTTGGGCCGCAGCTTGAGGTTGAGTTCAGTCAGCAGGTAGAGCGTCACCACCGTCGCTTCGCTGATATCGGTTTCGAACAGGTCGCCCTCGATGAACCGCACCTTGTCGTTGACCTTGCCGCGGCTCGCGTTCTGCCGGGCTTCCTTGATGCGCTGTGGATCGATGTCGACGCCCACTCCGCGCGCGCCGTACTTCTGCGCCGCGGTAATCACGATGCGCCCGTCGCCGCAGCCCAGGTCGTAGACCACGTCTTTGGCGGTAACCCGCGCGATCTCCAGCATCTTGTTCACCACGTCGTTGGGCGTCGGCACGAAAATCACGTCCGGAGAACGCGGTTGCGTCGCCGTGGCCTGCGCAAGAATCGCGCGCGCCGGGTCGAAGGCGTGGGCTGCGCCGGCGACGCCGGCGGCGGCAAGTCCTGCGAGAAAATGTCTGCGGTGCATGAAATCTCCTTTCGGGTTGCAATAGAGCGGGGCCGGATGCCGCGCGATTATAGCCGCAGTCGCTTACCGCGAGCTTACGGCAGCTGCGCCGAATTCATGCGCGCCTGGATCACACTGGCGCGTCTCTGCAGATAGGCGGTATTCGCCCCGGGGCCGTACTTTCGCGGGCTCGGCAGCATCACTGCCAGCCGCGCCGCCTGCTCCGCCGTGAGCTGCGACGCGGGCACGCCAAAATGGTAGCGCGCCGCCGCCTCCGCGCCGAACACGCCATCGCCCCACTCGACCACGTTGAGATAGACCTCCAGGATGCGGCGCTTGCTCATGATCGTCTCCAGCATCACCGTGATCGCGGCCTCCTGGAGCTTGCGCCACCATGCTCGCTCGCCGGAAAGGAACAGATTCTTCGCAAGCTGTTGCGTGATGGTGGAGCCGCCCGAGACGATCTCGCCTTCCCGCACGTTTTTTTCGTAGGCGGCGCGCATGCCGTCCCAATCGAAACCGCGGTGCGTGAGGAACTTCCCGTCCTCCGCCGCGATCGCCGCGCGCTTGAGATGGGCGGAAATCCTGTTGTACGGAACCCAGCGGTGCCTGAGCGTTGCCGCAGGGTTATCCTCGCGCACGATTTCGAGCCGGTAGCGCATGAAGGCGGTCATCTGCGGATTGTGCGTGGCCCAGTACCAGACGTGAACCAGAAACCAGAACTGCAGCACCGTAAGGACAACCAGCGCCAGCAACAGCAGCCGCCATGTCCAGCGAAGCAGCGCTCTCATGGCGAGCGCTGAGGATTGAGGAATGAGGATTGCGGATTGAGCAAGACCAAAGCGCATCCCCTCAATCCTCGATCCTCGATCCTCGATCCTTCATTCTCAGCATCTTGATCACCGGCGCGGTCTCCGGCCGCACGCCGCGCCAGATGAAGAACGACTCCGCGGCCTGCTCGACCAGCATGCCCAGGCCATCGGCCACGCGCGCGCCGCAAGCGCGGGCAAACGCCATGAACGGCGTTGCCTTGCCATAGACCATCTCGTACGCGAGCGCACCCGGCGCGAAGACCGCTTTCGGAATCGCCGGCGCTTCATCGCTCAGCCCCGCGGAGGTGGCGTTGATCACGAGGTCGAATTGGGTTCCGGCGAGGTCCTCAAAACCACATCCGACTACATTCGCGAATTCGCCGAGATGACGCCGTAACTCCTCGGCCCTGGAGACCGTACGGTTCGCGATGGTCAACCGCGCGACACCTTGCGCGAGCAGAGGCAATCCTATGCCCCAGGCGGCGCCACCCGCGCCCAGCACCAGCAGCCGCTTCCCGGAGAGTCCGAATCCGAGATTCCCTTCGATATCGCGCACCAGCCCCACCCCGTCGGTGTTGTCGCCAGCGACGACGCCTGCGTTGAACGTGAGTGTGTTCGCCGCCCGTGCCCGTTCGGAGCGCTCGCTTCTACGGTCGGCAAGCCGCCAGGCTTCATGCTTGAACGGCAGCGTCACGTTGAGCCCGCTCCCGCCCGCGTCGCGAAACCCGAGTACCGCCGCACGGAAGCCGTCCAGAGGCGCCAGCAGCGCTCCGTACGAAATATCGTGGCCCGTCTGACGCGCAAACTCGGCATGGATCAGCGGCGACTTGCTGTGCGCGACGGGGTTGCCGATGACGGCGTATCTGTCGGTCATGACAGCAGTGATGAGTGACGAGTGACGGGTGACTCGTAGCTTGCGCCCAGTAAGTATTGGCCGATTTGCGGTTGACTCCCCACACCGCTTCTATCCGCTAAGGATTTTGTCGGCCGGCGGCCCGGCAAAATCCTAGTCGGTGACGAGCTGATCCGAGCGGGTGAAGGTCCACGTCCGCGTGATGCTCAGGATGTCGGTATCCCGGGTAATGTCGGAGGAAAACGCCGCGAACGGCGCCGCGAGCTTCACGATGGTGACCGCTGCATCGTCGAGGATTTTCCTGCCGGAGGAACGATTGATCTCGATCTTCTCGAGACTCCCATCGGCCTTGATCGAAACGGTCACCAGGAGACTGCCGTAGACCTTCTGGTCGCGCGCGGTCTGCGGGTAGTTGAGTTCGCCGACGCGCTCGATCTTGATGCGCCAGTCCTCGATATAGCGCGCGAATCGAAATTCCCGGGTGCGCGCGCCGATGAAGCTCCGCCGCGGCCGTTTCTGGTAGTTCTCCCACTCGCGGCTGATCTGCGCTTCGAGCCGGGCGATCTCGAGGCTGCGCTGCACAAGATCCGCGGCGTTGGGTGTCACCGGCGCCTCGGTCTCGGGCTGCGGCTGCGGCGGCGTGCTGTCCACCTGCGCCGGCGGCTTGTCGAGCGCCATCATCTTGCGGGCCTCGCGTTCGAGCTGCTCGGCTCGTTGCGCGGCGAGCGCCAGCTCCGACGCCTGCTTCTTGTCCCGCGAGACCGGAAACGGGCTCTTGGCACGACGCTTGGCATCGGTGTTGCCGCCGCCATCCAGGTTCGCCTGCGCGAGCGCATCGGGCTGCTGCGGCTTCGCAGTGGACTTGGCGTTGACCAGAACGACTTCGAGCGGCTGATTCAGGTCTTTGAGGATGTTCTTGTCGGGCAGCGTGAAAGTAACGCCCAGAGCCACCAGCACGTGCAGTGCGATCGAGAACAGCACGGCGATCTGAAACCGGGTCTTGACCGCGAGCGCCGCGTAGCGCCGGTCCAGCGCCGCAAACCGGCGTTCCAGCTCCGCCATTCGCGCATCGAGCCGGGCGACCGCGCTGCTCCACCGCGCGTGGCGCGCGTGGCGGGCCCGCCGCGTAAGCGCAATGACTTTTCTGGACGGCTCCAGGCCCATGGGCGCCCATTCTACCTAAGGCACGAGTTCCTGCATACAAATCCGTTTTGCGATGAGACCTTGAAGCGCGGGCTTAAAGTGAATTCGCGGCCGCGCCAACGCGGCCCGCGTATTCGCAGCGCAAGGTAAGCTCCAGGAGATCGATGCCATCCACCGCAAGTTCGACCGCGGTCCCCAGCGGGAGCGCCGGCAGCGAAGGCACGCGCACCACCAGCGGCAATTCGGTGAACCGTACGAGGTTCTCCCGAATCACCGTGCCGACCGCAGTGGAGCGGTTCTCCTGCTGCAGCCAGCGCAGGCACCAATGGCGTTCCATTCCGCGCTGAAACTCGCCGTATGCCTCGTAGGCGACTTCGAAGTCGCGCATCGCCGAGAGCAGCGCTTCATCTCCCGGCCGGTACGGCGGCGCGACGCCGCGCACCAATGCCATGAGCTGGCGCTGATTGACGAGGTCTACATAACGCCGCAGCGGCGAGGTCGCCCAGATGTACTGCGCGACGCCGAGGCCGTCGTGCCCGGCGGGCACCGTGCTCATGCGCACCTTGCCATTGGTCTGCACCCGGAAAATCGCCGCCGCGCCCGCGTCGGCGAGCTGCCGACCCCACTCGCTGTTGGCGTAGATCATGAGTTCGGAGACGACCTTGTCGATCGGCGTGCCGCGCTGCCGCGACACGATGCGCACGCGATCGTTCTCGACGTAGAAACTGAACTCGGGGCGCTGCTCGAGTTCGCGCCCCTCGCCCCGCCGTGCGGTTTCGAGCCTGTCGGCAAGCCGCCACAGCACTTGAAGTTCACGCCCGTATGCGTGATCGATGCTGCCAGCCGCCAGCGTATCTTCGTTGAACACTCGTTCCAGCGCATCGTGGCGCAGGTTCGCAGCGATCTCCACAGCCTCGGCGCATGTCGTGACTGCCGTGATCTCCAGCGCGGGTGTAACTTCGAGATACAGCGACAGCGCCGGGCAGGGGCGATTCTCGACGAGTGTGTAGCGGTCGATCGCGTCGTCCGGAAGCATGGTGATCTTGGCGCCCGGGTGATACACCGTCGAGAGGCGCCCGCGCGCGATGCGGTCGATTTCCGAGCCCGGCGCGATGCCTAGTGCAGGGGCGGCAATGTGCACTCCGATCCGCCAACCCCCGTGGTCGCGCGCCACGACAGAGAATGCATCGTCGATCTCCGTCGTCGTCGCATCGTCGATGCTGAATGCGGGCGCGGGAGCGCGCGGCAGATCCGCCGGCGCGGTGGCCGGCGCGACCTGTGGAAAGCCCGCCCCCTGCGGAAAGTATTCGAACAGGAAGCGGTTCAAGTGGTAGTCGTACGCGGAGGCGAGACCCCCGCAGCGTTCGATCAGCCGCACCGGCGTGACTCGGCGCGCCGCGCCCGCTTCTTCGAGCGCCTTCCACTCCAGGCTCGCCTTGTCGGGTTTATAGAGAAGGCTCGCGAGCATGGGCCTGAATTCCACCGGCAGCTCGTCTGCGCCAAGCTGCCGGATGTACGCCGCTTTCCTGAGCGCCTGCTGCTTCTTGCGTTCAACGCTCGCGAGCGCGGCCTTGAGCGCGTCCTCCGGCGCCGCCTTGTAGCGCCCGCGGCCCTTCTTGTAGAAATACATCGGGGCATCGTGCAGCTTGAGCGCCACCCCGGCCGCCTCGAGCGGGGCGGGCGCGTGCCCGAAATACTCGCGCGCCAGCGTGTCGTACGAGAATTCCTCGCCGCCGCAGCACTGCCACAGAAAATCGACGTCGATCCCGCCGGCAATGCGCTGCGCTTCCGCCATGAAACCCGCGAGCGGCGGCGCCTCGAATCGCAGCAGCACCGCGGACGTCTTCACCTTGGAGCGCTTGCCATGCGGCGCCTCGACCTGGAGCGAGGTGTTGTTGTCGGCGAGGACGGCGCCGACCTTGAAGTCACCCTCTTCTTCATAGAAAACGTTCACAGAGGCACTCGATGAGGATGCTGCGGTCGGAGCGGAGAAAAAAGCGCGCGCAGTCGCCGTGACTGCGCCTGCGATTATAAACGACCACGGGTATTGAGCCACGACATAAGACGAGACCCATCGATTCGATCACGCACCAATCGCCGTGCTCGGTCTAGGGAAGCGATCGTGTGACGCCGCAGAAGCCGAGCACGGGTTCCAGGTAGTCCGCGAATCTGCTGAAACCGTGGTCGCCGCCCTCGATCACGATCTGCTCGCATCCCGCGTATCGTGCCACCGCCATCCGGTAATCGAGCACCTCGTCGCCGGTAGTCACGACGAGCAGATAGCGCTCGGGCGTGATGCGCGGGACCTCGAGCAATTCGAGTTCATGAAGATGCTGCGTGGTGAATTCGTACTCCGCGCCGGTGTAGAGATTGCGTTGCGGCCCCAGCACTTCGCGCAGCCGTTCGTACGGGCGGACGGCAGGGTTGAGCAGCGCCGTCCTTACACCGTGCTTTTCGGCAAGAAACGTCGCGTAACAGCCTCCGAGTGAACTGCCGATCAGGCTGACCGGGGATTTTTCCGCTTCGCCGATCAACGTTTCCAGTTGTTCCATGGCGCGCTGCGGCCGGTGGTCGAGGTCGGGACAGGCAAACTCCACCGCGCGGCCGAGGGCCGCCATGCGCTCGCGTACGAGTCTCGCCTTGTGCGACGCTGCGGAACTGTTGAAACCATGAATGTAAAGAAGCACTCGAAGTTCGGCGTTAAGAATTGAGCGTTGAGGGCTAAGATCGTAGGTTGGGGTGAACGACGTGAACCCCAACAATCGATGTTTGTTCCGCGTTGGGCATCACCGCGTTCAGCCCAACCTACCTTCGCTGCGAATTTGCGACTCGGCACACTAGAGTGAGAGCGTGCCGCGAGCAAGTTCGATCACGCGCCCGCCGACGAAGATGCTCCCCCGCTGGTCGACGTCCAGCCGCAGCCGCGCCGGCCTGCCGATGAGCTCGCCCTGCTGGATTACGCACGAAACCGGCAGTGGGACCTTCTGCGCCACGAACCAGCCCCCGAGATTGGCCGCTGCGGAACCGGTGCCGAAATCCTCGCCGAGCGCGCCGTGCTTCACCATGAAGAAACGCGCGAGCACATCGCTGCCGCCAGCACGCGCCCACACGTACACCCTTGCCATGTCCTCGCTGGTCATGCGCGCAGCGTCCGGCCGGCAGCGGCGCACCGCCTCGGGTGAGGCGAGCGGCACCACGAGTTGCTCGCTGCCGGTGTCGACCCAGAGCGGGGCGCCTGAAATCTCGCGTGCGTCGACTCCCAACACCCCGGCGATCTGCGTAGCGTCTGCCCCCGGCGCGCGCGTCCGTGCCGCGTTGGCCTGCAGGGTCCAGTCGTCGCACCGCGCGTTGACCGGTATCACGCCCGCCTTCATCTCCAGCGTCACCGAGTCGCCGGATTTCCCGAGCGTGCGCACGACGTGGGCGGTGCCGAGCGTGGGGTGCCCCGCGAACGGCAACTCGGCGGCCGGTGTGAAGATGCGCACGCTCGCCGTCGCCTGGTCCGAGGGCAGGACGAACGTCGTCTCCGAGAGGTTGAACTGCTGCGCCAGTGCCTGCATCGTCGCGCCATCCAGCCCGCGCGCGTCCTCGAACACACACAGCGGATTCCCCGTGAGTTTGCCGGCAGAACCCGGAACCGCGAAGACGTTGACGATGCGATAGGTGTATTCAGGCATGGCTTGCTCCCTTTAGGATTCGTCGTCGCACAACAGCGAATCTCCGTAGGTTGGGCTGAGCGTAGCGATGCCCAACGAGGTGTACCTCCGTGTTGGGTTTCGCTCCGCTCAACCCAACCTACAAATTCGGATCACGAGTCACGGGGCACCGGTCACACTTTTCTTGCAAGCGCGAGCAGCATCGTGTCCGCCCCGCGCCGCGCGATCAGCGAGAGGCCGAGAGGACACCCGTCCAGCGTCGCGAGCGGCAGCGTCACCTGCGGCAGCCGTGCGAGTCCGGCAATGCACAGCAGGCTCATGGCGCGCGTGCGCAGGTCCTCGGTCGCGGCCGGCGAAGAATTGCACGGCGGCGCGATGCCCGGCAATGTGGGCAACATCAGGACCGCGCCATCGGCTAGCACGCGGTCCAGGCGCAGCGTGATTTCCTCGCGCTTCGCTTTCGCGGGTGGAATCTCGGCAGGATCGATCGTCGCCGTCCATTCGATGCGCTGCCGCACCCCCGGGCCAAGCTGCGGTTTCACGCTCGTCACCCATGCACCGTGCTGAGCCCAGACTTCGGCGCCCTGCAGCACGCGGAACACCTGAAACCATTGTGCGAGACCATCCGCGGCCACCGTCACCGGCTGCGATTCGCCCAGGACGGCGCGCACCCGCGTCAGGGCCGGCTCCAGTGCGCGCCTGACATCCTCTCCCGCCAACGAGAACGCATCCTGCGCGAACAGCAACCGCCGCGGCGTCTCTGCCGTTGTTTCCCGGAAAAGAACATGGCCGACGCGTTCCAGCAGCCCAGCATCGCGCGCGAACCAGCCGCAGGTGTCGAACGATGCCGCGAGCGGGCACGCGCCTTCGAGTGAAATCCGCCCATGCGTCGGGCGGATGCCGTAGACGCCGCAGAAGCTCGCGGGCGCGCGCACCGACCCGCCGGTGTCGCTGCCCAATGCAAAATCGCATAAACCTCCTGCGACCGCTGCCGCCGAACCGCTGGAGGAACCCCCTGGAATCCGGCCTGGCGCATTGACGTTGACCGGCGTGCCGTAATGCGCGTTCTCGCCCTGCAAGCTGTAGGTGAGTTCGTCGGTTTGCGTCTTGCCGACTACGTCCGCGCCGGCATCCAGGAGTTGTTGCACCACCGGCGCGGTGCGCGCTGCAGCCTCATGCGTGCGCAGCCAGTCGGGACTGCCGAAGCCGGTCCTGTGCCCGGCGATGTCGTAGATGTCCTTCACGCCGAAGGTGAGACCGGCAAGCGCACCCCGCCCCGAGCCGCGCACGGCGACGTGCGTGTGCCGGCAGAATGCATTCAATGTATCGCGCTCGAGTATGCTGGCCATTCGTTGCTTCCAATTTGCCGCCGTGAGCGGCTCAAACCGCGGGTACGGTGCGCTCTGCCGCCCACCGCCGCAGACCCTGAATCCTATGTGGTCTCCCGTTAAAAACTCCTGGCGAGCTTCGCCAGGAGTTTTTCGTGGATGCCACCGAAGGCGCCGTTGCTCATGATCACCACGTGATCGCCTGGGCGCGCCGCGCCCGCGATCCGCGCCGCCAGCTGGTCGATGTCGCCACAGGTCACCGCCCTGGGGCCGAGCGGCGCGAGCACGGCGGCCGCGTCCCACGCGAGGCCGTTCGTGTAGCAGAACGCCAGGTCGGCCGCGGCGAGGCTTGCGGCGAGCTTATCCTTCATCGCGCCGAGCTTCATCGTATTGGAGCGTGGTTCGAGCACCGCAAGTATGCGCCGGTTGCCGACTTTCCCGCGCAGGCCGGCAAGCGTGGTTTCGATTGCTGTCGGATGGTGGGCAAAATCGTCGTAGACCGTGATCTCGCGCACCACGCCGCGCACTTCCATGCGGCGCTTCACGTTTGCAAACCGCCCGAGCGCTGCGATTGCCGCTGCCGCAGGCACGCCACAATGCCGCGCCGCTGCAATCGCCGCCAGCGCGTTGGCCTGGTTATGGGCGCCGGTGAGACTCCATTTCACGGCGCCCTGCGGCACGCCTTTCAGCAGCACTTCAAATCCGTTTGCTTCCTGCGCACCCACCTGCCAGCCGTCAACCGCCAGAAACCGCTCGACCGGTGTCCAGCAGCCACGCGCCAGCACGCGTTCCAGCGCCGCGTCGGCGCCGTTCGCGACGATGAGCCCGTTGCCGGGGACGGTGCGCACGAAATGGTGGAACTGGGTCTCGATCGCGGCGAGGTCGGGAAAGATGTCGGCGTGATCGAATTCGAGATTGTTGAGCACTGCCGTGCGCGGCTGGTAGTGGACGAACTTCGAGCGCTTGTCGAAGAACGCCGTGTCGTACTCGTCGGCCTCGATGACGAAGGGCGAAACGCCAGGCGTTTCGCCCTTAATGTCTCGCTGCGCGAGACCGGGGATACGTATCGGGGTTCTTGCCGTGTCGGAATCAGCGCGAACCCACCCTCCGCCAAGGCGCGCCGAGATACCGAAATTCCTCGGAATTCCCCCTATAAGGAATCCGGGCGCCAGCCCGGATTCCTCCAGTATCCACGCCAACATCGCGCTGGTGGTGGTCTTTCCATGGGTACCCGCGACCGCGAGCACCCACTTTCCCGCGAGCACATTTTCCCGCAACCACTGCGGACCGGAAACGTAAGGAAATCCGCGATCGAGGATTTTCTCCATGAGCGGATTTCCTCGCGTCACGACGTTCCCAACCACGAAAACATCGGGCTGTAGCGCGATCTGATCGGGGTTCCATCCGTCAATCAACTCGATGCCGAGGGCAGCGAGTTGATCGCTCATCGGCGGATAGACGCCGGCATCGCAGCCCGTGACGCGGTGGCCGGCCGCGCGCGCGAGCACCGCCAGGCCACCCATGAACGTGCCGCAGATGCCGAGGATGTGAATGTGCATGAGAGCGCACCGCCTGCCGAGCGCCGGACTTGACCGGGGGTGCCGTCAGGAGGGATGAGTTTTCGTTGTGCGGGTCGGGATTGTAGCGCCTTCACCACGACGCGCGCGTGACACCAGCGTTCCGGTGCGGCGGGGCCGCTACAATAGGCGCACCGAAACGAGGAGCCCCGTGGCCATTCGACCTCTGCACAAGCGCTTGTTCGCGTCGCTTTCCCGGTCGGCCGCCATCAACCTCGCACTCGCGGTGCTTGTCGTCACGGCGCACGCGGTTGCAGGTATCACGGGCGCGCTGGCGGCACAGCAGCCGAGAAACATCATCATCATGCTGGCCGACGGCGCCGCGGCCACCCAGTGGGACTTCGGCAGGTATTCCAGCCTCATCCTGCGTCAGCAGCCGTTCGCGTCGACCGATACCGTGTTCAGGAAGGGCAGCGTCGGACTTCTCAGAACGCATTCGGCCAACGCCATCGTGACTGACTCGGCGGCGGCGGCTTCCGCGATGTCCACCGGAATTCAGGTCGAGAACGGCGCGCTCTCCGTCACACCGAACGGCACGCCGCTCCCGACGCTGATGGAAGTCGCCAAGGCCAATGGCAAGCGCATCGGGCTGGTGACTACGGCGAGAGTCTACGATGCCACTCCCGCGGCATTCAGCCTGCATGCGAAATCGCGCTGGAATTCCGAGGCGCTTGTCGATCAGTATCTTCAACTCGAACCGGACGTCCTGCTCGGCGGCGGCGCTGATTATTTCCTTCCGGCGGGCGCCCGCGGAGGCAAGCGGAAGGACGGGAAAGACGTGATCGCAGCGTTCCGCGCGAAGGGCTACGAGCTGGCGTCAAACACAGCAGAGCTCAAAGCCGCGACGCGATCGAAACTCCTCGGCCTGTTTGCCGCGGAAGACATGCAGTTCGAACTCGATCGCAATCCGGAAGTCGAGCCCACGACTGCCGAGATGGCGGCGGCCGCGCTCAAAGCGCTGTCGCAGAACGGCCCCCACGGTTTCGTGCTCCTGGTCGAAAACGAGAACGTCGATTCCGCCGGCCATCACAACGATGCGGCATCGCTCATGCGCGCGTTGTGGGCCTTCGACGATGCCGTCAAAGTCGCGCTCGAGTTCCAGCGCCACAACCCGGACACCCTGGTGATCGTCACCGGCGACCACGAGACCGGGGGGTTTTCCATCACGGATGCCCTGAAGGATCTCACCAAGCTCACGTGGGAGAACCGTTTCAGCCCGACCGCCGAGCACCTGCGCATGATCGGGCGCATCTCGATATCGCTCAGTGCCTTCAGTGAAAGGCTCGGTGCGAAAGCCGCGGGGGAAAGGCTGGATGAGCTGCTGGCGAAACACCTCCCCGGCTTCAGGCTCGATCCCGACCTGCGGGAGCTGATCCTGCGCAGGCGGCCGCTCGACCGCAACTTCGGCGCTCTCACCCAGAACGTCCTGGGCAGAATGATCGCGCGCCAGACCGGCTATTACTGGGGCACATCAGGCCATACGCCGGAGCCCGTCGTCGTCGGCGCCATCGGTCCCGGGGCGGAACTGTTCCGCGGCTACCAGGACAACACGGAATTCGGCAAACATCTCCACCTGTTAATCCAAGGCAAGTAGTCGATCGGCAACTCTGTACGGCTAACGGGCCCGAGCTTGTCGATGACATAATCCGCCAGGTTCCCGATCGGCGGGTTGCGGTGCGTTCGCTTGCCTGCGCCGCCATGGTCAATCCGCACCGCGTGCCCGCAGTAGAATAGGGCGTCTGTCGCGAGTCGCACGCTGCGATGCGCCGGACGGCCGTTCCCGCCTCCATACCGTAGAGCAGTCACCCCCCGGCCCATGCAGCCTGACAATCTCGAGCGCCATCTCGCCGCCATTCTGGCCGCGGACATGGTTGGTTTCAGCCGCAGCATGAGCGCTGACGAAGAAGGCACACTCGCCCGGCTGAATCGTCTGCTTACCGAGGTGGTCAATCCTCCCATCGCAGCCCACGGCGGGCGCGTCTTCAAGACCACCGGCGACGGCCTGCTCGCCGAATTTCCGAGCGTGGTCGCTGCCGTGAGGTGCGCCGCGGAGGTTCAGGTCGAAATGGCGTCGCGCAACGCCGGCGAATCTCCCGGGCAACGCATCCTTTTCCGCATCGGCATCAATCTGGGCGATGTCATCCGTCAGGGGGATGACGTATTCGGGGACGGCGTCAATATCGCCGCACGGCTTGAAGGCCTGTGTCGCCCCGGCGGCATCACGCTCTCCGCCAGCGCCCACGAGCAGGTGCGCGACAGAGTCGGGCAGCGCTTTATCGACCGTGGCGAGCATGCGGTCAAGAACATCGCGCGACCGATTCATGTGTACGACGTCGACCTGAGCGAACGGGGCGGCCCCGCGCCCGAAGCAGGCATGCCGCCTGAGGCCGTGCGTGCACGGCGGCGGCGCCAACGCATCCTCGCTTCAGTCATCATCGCCGGCACCTTGGCTGCTGGAGTATTGGCGATAGTCACAGACCTGCCGCAAAAACTCGGTTTGCAGGGGTTGGCGTCACGGGTAGGCGGGCAACAGACCGGCAAGTCGGCGCGGGCCACCATCGCGGTGCTGCCGTTTTCAAATCAGAGCGGCGACGCGCAGCGCGACTACTTCAGCGACGGCATCACGGAAGACGTCATCAACGCCCTGGGGAGGTTTTCCGGCACCCAGGTCACGGCTTATAACGCGGTACGGCCATACAAGGACCGCAACCCCGCCAATGAGGAGATCGTCCGCGAGCTTGGCGTCCGTTATATCGTGCAGGGGAGCGTGCGTCTGTTGGCGGCGAGGCTGCGCGTGTCGGTCCAGTTGAGCGACGCCCGCACGGGAACGCTGCTGTGGTCCGATCGCTATGAGGACGACATCGGGAAGGTTTTCGAAATTCAGGACCGGATCGTCACCAATATCGTCGG
>Ga0209108_10001624_pt1 | contig 13055 bp, 13 predicted proteins | sample Rifsed10ft1_FD_184003 | JGI IMG/M metagenome (GOLD analysis project Ga0209108, IMG submission 184003) | Soil microbial communities from Rifle, Colorado, USA - sediment 10ft 1 (version 2) | ecosystem: Environmental > Terrestrial > Deep subsurface > Rock core/Sediment | place: Rifle, Colorado...
TCGGCCGAAACAGTCATGAAGAAATTTCAGAATCGGTATGGCGTCATCGGCCCCTACAGCCTCTACGCCTACGACGCAGCGGGCGCCCTATTCACTGCCATTGCCAGGGCCAGGCCGAAAACTGCGGCGCGGCCCGAGCTTCTTCGGGTTTCTCAGGTCCTGCACCGGATGACCTACATGGGTGCCCTCGGCATGCTCCGATGGAATCGAAAGGGGGACCTGGTCAACCCTCCGTATGTGATCTATGAAACCAGAAAGGGAGGCAGTTTCCAAGGATGGTTCGAACAGGTGACCGGCCGCCCGCCCCAGCCCAGAGGCTAGCCATCACATCTGGCCACCCTTCACCACAGGCGATCACGACGGCCGTTTCAATCCTCCGCCAGGGTGGCTTGGTCGCGTTCCCGACCGATACCCTCTACGCGCTAGGAGCGGATGCCTCCAACACACTCGCGGTAAGGCGCGTCTTTGCCGCAAAAGGTCGACGTTTGGCTCATCCAATCCCCTTGCTGGTGAGCGACCTGACGATGGCGATTCGAATGACAGGTGATCTGCCAGACTCCGTGGCTCGACTCGTCGAGCGCTATTGGCCGGGGCCCCTAACCCTCCTCGTGGCGGCGCCTCCTGGCATCTCCCGCCTACTGACCTCCGGCACTGGCCGGATTGGCCTCAGGGTCCCAGATGCACCGGTCGCCCTGGACCTGATCCGGCGCCTTGGTCGCCCAGTGACCGGGACCAGCGCCAACCGCTCTGCGGGGAGGGAGCCCAGAGACGCGGATGAGGTCTACCGGCAACTGGGTCACCGCGTGGACCTGATCCTAGACGGCGGTCCGGTTCCCATCGGGAGCCCGTCAACTGTCGTAGACGTCACCGTCAGCCCACCCCGCATTGTGAGAGAGGGCGTTCTCCGGCGTCATGCGGTCCTCAGTCTCCTGACCACGCGATCCCGCTCGCCGAGGGCCGGGCCCGGCGTCAGGTAGTCATGAAAGCCTTTGGAAAGCACCGGGGAATATGATACCTTAACCTTAACTAAGGTGAATCTGCAGGGCATCGGTCGAAGCGAGCGTGAGAACGATGAGCGTTGAATCAATTATCGAACGTGTCCGCGCCATGAATCATGAGGCGGATGTGACCCTCCTGCAACGCGCCTACGACTTCGCAGCCAGGGTGCATAAGGGCCAGGAACGCGTTTCTGGCGAACCCTACCTCTCGCACCCGCTTGCGGTGGCCGAGATTCTGCTTGACCTGAAAATGGATGTGGAGAGCATCGCGGCTGGCCTTCTTCACGATGTGGTGGAGGACACCCACGCGTCTCTGGAGCAAGTCAGGCAGGCCTTCGGGAACGAGATCGGGGATCTCGTGGACGGCCTCACCAAAATCAGCAAGCTGCACTTCGGTAGCCGGGTGGAGCACCAGGCCGAGAGCCTCCGGAAGATGGTTCTGGCGATGTCGAAAGACATCAGGGTTATTCTGATCAAACTGGCCGACCGTCTTCACAATATGCGGACCCTGGAGCCGCTGCGCGAGGAGAAGCGGCGGCTGATCGCCCGGGAGACCCTTGACATCTATTCACCTATCGCGCACCGTCTTGGGATCTACTGGATGAAGGCGGAGCTGGAAGACTTGGCTCTCCGCCACCTCGAGCCCGAGGTCTACCACGACCTGGCCGCCAGGGTGGCCAAGAAGCGCCGAGAACGCGAGAAGGATATCAACGAGGTCATCGAGATCCTGCAACAGAAATTGACTGAGGTTGGCATCCAGGCTGAGATCATAGGACGCCCCAAGCACTTCTATAGCATCTATAAGAAGATGCGGGATCAGCGCAAGGAATTCGATGAGATCTATGACCTGACCGCGGTCCGGGTCATCACCGAATCGGTCAAGGATTGTTACGGTTCGTTGGGGGTGATTCACTCCTTGTGGAAGCCGATCCAAGGCCGGTTCAAGGATTTCGTGGCGATGCCGAAATCCAACCTCTACCAGTCCCTGCACACGACGGTGGTCGGCCCTGTCGGGGAGCCGGTGGAGATCCAGATTCGAACCCACGAGATGCACAAAACGGCGGAAGATGGGATCGCCGCCCATTGGGTCTACAAGGAGGGGAGGGCAGCGCTGGACCCAGCCGACAAGGGATTCGCCTGGATTCGCCAGCTTCTGGAGTGGCAGCGGGAACTGAAGGATAGCCGCGAATTCCTGGAGACGGTGAAGGTGGATCTATTCCCCGATGAGGTCTACGTGTTTACCCCAAAGGGGGATGTCAAGAGCTTTCCCAAGGGGGCGACCCCCATTGACTTCGCGTTTGGTGTCCACACCGATATCGGCTTCACCTGCGTGGGGGCCAAGGTAAACAGTCGCCTGGTCCCACTCCGGTACGAGCTGCAGAATGGCGATATCGTGGAGATCCTCACCGATGTGAAGCACCGGCCGAGCCGTGACTGGCTGAAACTCGTCAAAACGCCACGAGCGAGAGGGCGGATCAAGCAGTGGGTGAAGACTGAGGAGAAGCTCCGGAGTATCAGCTTAGGAAGAGATCTTTTGGAGAAAGAGCTGCGACGGATGGGAAAGAGCCCGGCCCAGATCCTCAAGCCAGAAACGATGGCGACTATGCTTGCGCGCTCTGGATTCTCGGCTCCCGATGAGTTCTTCGCTACTGTTGGATACGGCAAGCTCTCTCCTCGCCAGGCCATGGCCAGACTGCTGCCACCGGAGGAACTCCCGCCCGAGGGGGAGGCCAGGCCGGAGCGAAAAGCCCGCCAGCGGCCGGATGATGGCGTGACCCTTCTTGGGGCACACGATTTTCTGGTTCACTTCGCCAGATGTTGCAGTCCGCTGCCAGGCGATGAGATCGTCGGGTTCATCACCAGGGGGCGGGGGGTGTCGGTGCATAGCGCCGACTGTCCCAATGTGGACCAACTCTTCTACGACCCAGAGCGAAAGATCAACGTATCATGGGATGCCGCACCCACAACCCCCCACCAGGTGAAGATCCGGGTCACGATCGGAGTGGATCGGCCAGGCATCCTGGCTGCGATTAGTACGGCGATCTCCGCGAGCAAGATCAACATCGCCCAGGCCGATGTGCGCGTCACGGAGGACCGGAAGGGACTGAACACCTTCACCCTTGAGGTGTCAGACCTGAAGCAACTTCAATCGGCAATGGGAGCGATTCGCCAGATCGATGGCGTGATGGGAGTAGAGCGGATTCGTGGGTAACGGGGAGGGTTTTCTCTTAGCCAGCCTTTTTAACGCGACCAGAGCGCAGGCAGCGAGCGCACACGGCGACGGATCGTGGCGCCCCCTTCACCAGCACGCGATGGCGCGTGACATTCAGGTGCTGGCGGCGCTTGCTGACGTTGTGCGCGTGACTGACTTGACGACTGGTCTGAGGCCCCCTTCCGCAGATCTCGCAGCGTGCGGGATGTCTGCTCGGCATTCGGATCTCCCTATTGGTCGGTTGTTCTCGAGCGATCTCTAACGAGAGACCAGCATCATACGACATTGTCTTGGCAAAATCAAGCGGAGAAGCTTACGCGTACTGTCTACAGCCGATGAGGATCATTGGCGGCACCGCCAGGGGGCGGCGCCTTCGGGCACCACGTGGTCTGCAGACCCGGCCAACCTCGGGGTATCTCCGGGAGGTCCTGTTCGATCTTCTCGCTCAGGAGGTATGTGGCCGGAGTTTCCTCGACCTGTACGCGGGGACCGGAGCCGTGGGCATCGAAGCCATAAGCCGGGGCGCAACAAGAGCGGTCTTCGTGGAGCAGGACCGGTCGGCCCTTGCGATGCTTCGCCGGAACCTCGAGGTGTCCGGCTTTCTCGATCGGGCCGAGGTGATCCCACTGGAGGTCCTCCCTTTTCTGCGTCGGGCGGCCTTGAGGTCGAGCCGGTTCGACGTGATCTTTATGGATCCGCCTTACCAGCGATCCGGGGCTCTGGCCGCCCTCTCCCTGGCTGCTGCAACACGCGTCCTCGCGCCGTCAGGGATGGTGATACTGGAACAATCGTTAAAGGCCCAGCCGATCTCTAGCCCTGACGGACTGGCGCGCGTCCGAGAGGTTCGACACGGCGACTCAATCCTTCAGCTCTATCGACAGGAGGCGGCGTGACAGCTCTGGCGATCTACGCCGGGACATTCGATCCCTTCACATTCGGACATCTCGACATCGCGAGACGGGCCCATAGACTATTTCCCCCGCTGGTCATTGCGGTGACGACCAACCCTGAAAAATCAGCTCTTTTCAGCCTTCAAGAGCGGCAACAGATCATCCGAGACGCCACCAGAGGGATGAGAGGGGTCTCCGTCGACTCTTTGGATGGGCTCCTGGTGGAGTATGTCCGGCGCAAGAGGGCCGATGTCGTCATCCGAGGCATCCGGGCGCTCTCCGACTTTGAATACGAATTTCAGATGGCGCTCATGAACCGAAAGCTATCCGAGGAGATCGAGACGGTATTCCTGATGCCCCACGAAAAATACTCGTACCTCAGCTCTCGGCTGGTCAAGGAGATCGCACTCCTGGGTGGAGATGTCTCCGCGTTCGTGACGCCGATGGCTAAGAAAATGTTGAAAGAGCGCGCCGCCATCAAGGGGGCGGGAGGCCCGAGGCGCAGATCATGAGCGTCAGACTTTCGAGCCGCGCCAAACTCACCAAGCCATCGGCCACGCTTGCCATTGCCTCTCGCGCCAAGCAGATGAGGGCAGAGGGGATCGACGTGGTGGACTTTGGCCTCGGAGAACCCGATTTCGAGACGCCGGACCACGTCAAGGAAGCGGCGATACAGGCTATTCGAGATGGCTTCACACGATATACGCCTGCAAGCGGCATCGACGAACTGAAAGAGGCCATCATCACCAAGCTCAAGCGGGATAATGGTCTGTCTTACCGGCAGGAAGAGGTGATTGTGTCCTGTGGATCAAAGCATTCCTTATTCAACGTTGCCGAGGCGCTATTCGAGTCCGGGGACGAAGTGATCGTTCCCGCGCCTTACTGGGTGACGTACACTGAACAGATCCGCCTTGTCGACGCGTGTCCCGTCATCGTCGAGACGAGAGAGGAAGAGGGTTTCCACGTCACACGACGATTGGTGGAGCCGGCGATTACACCCAGGACCAAGGCGGTTCTGCTCAATAGCCCGTGCAATCCGACCGGGGCCGTGATCCTGCGGGAGGAGTTGGAGGCAATCGCAGCGTTAGCGATAGAGCGGGATCTCCTTCTGATTTCGGACGAGGCCTACGAGTCGCTGATCTATGACGGGCGAGTGCACGTGAGCGTCGCGTCACTCGACGAGGAGGTCAAACGGCGGACCATCCTGGTCAACACGGTGTCCAAGGCGTACGCCATGACCGGGTGGCGCATCGGGTACGCGGCAGGGCCGGCGGAACTTATCCAGGCGATGAGTGCCATCCAGAGCCAGGTGACGTCGAACCCCACGTCGATTGCGCAGAAGGCGGCGATCGCCGCTCTTCTCGGTCCGCAGGATCTCGTCCTGGCCATGAAGGCAGAGTTCGACCGCCGCCGACGTTATCTGGTGGGCCGGCTCAACGTCATCCCGGATCTTCGATGCACCAACCCGGAGGGCGCTTTCTACATCTTCCTAAATGTGTCCGGGTTTTACGGGAGAATGGTGGATGGCCGGCCGATTCGTAACTCCACTGAGATGGCTACCTATCTCCTCCAGACGGCGCATGTCGCGCTTGTCCCGGGGGTAGAATTCGGGAGCGATGCCCACCTCCGCCTTTCATACGCGACACCCATGGAGACAATCGTGAAAGGGGCGGACCGGATTGAGAGGGCACTGGGGATGCTACGTAACTGACAGGATCAGTGGCCATCCGTGTCAGGACACGCCTCGATCAAGACGTACACAGCTCAGAGCGGGAACGCGAGGGCGGAAGGCCGGATATTGAACGAAGTGGCGGTGGCGCACGGAGCAGCGTAGGGATGCCGAAGCTGAAGCTGATCACATTCGGCTGTCAGGCCAACGAACTGGACTCGGAGCGGATCGTCGGTCTCCTGGCCCGGGAAGGATACGAACTCATCGAGCGTGATGAGGAGGCTGATCTCATCATTCTCAATACGTGCGCGATCCGCGAGAAGGCGGAGCAGAAGGCCTACAGTCGCCTCGGGACCTTTCAGGAGTTGAAACGCCGGAAGAAAGGGCTGCGCATCGGTCTCTGCGGCTGCGTTGCGCAGCAGGAGGGCCAGGCACTGCTCAATCGATTTCCGTACCTGGACTTTGTGGTTGGTCCGACACAGCTGACCTCAATACCAAGGCTGCTTCGAGATGAGACCAATCGCGGCCTTGCGACGGCCAGGACACCAGCCTTCTCCTATCCTGTCTCTGCGCCGGTCTACCGCAGAAGCGCCGTCAAGGCATGGGTCAGCATTATGGAGGGGTGTGATCGCTTTTGCACGTTCTGCGTCGTCCCATTCACACGAGGGCGAGAGCGCAGCCGGCCCCTCCAGGAGATCGTTGAGGAGATCCGCGAGTTGAAACAACGGGGGTACCGTGAGGTCACCTTGTTGGGCCAGACAGTCAACTCCTACGGGAAGAAGCTTCGACCGCCCGCCAGCTTCGTCGAGTTGCTCGAGACGATCGATCGCGTCGTCGAAGGGGAGATGCGGGTGCGATTTACCAGCCCGTATCCCGGTGACGTCACAGAAGAGCTCGCGGAGGCAATGGCCAGTCTCCCGAGCCTCTGCGAACACATCCATCTTCCGGTTCAATCGGGCTCGGACCGGACGCTTCGCAGAATGAAGCGCGGCTATAGTCGTGACGATTATTTGGAGAAGGTCGAGCTCCTCCGGACGAAGACGCCAGCGCTTGCTCTCACCACCGACATCATCGTCGGATTTCCAGGCGAGACGGAGAGAGACTTTGAGGAGACTCTGAGTCTCATCCAAGAAGTGGGCTACGATGGGGCCTTCATCTTCAAGTATTCCACGAGGCCTCACACACCGGCCGCCCGCCTGTCTGATCAGGTCCCTGAAGAGATCAAAGGGCGCCGATTGGAACAGGCGCTAGGCCTCCTGAATAGGCTGTCTCTCGAGCGCAATCGCGCGTACCTCGGTCGTACGGTGGAGGTGCTGGTAGATCGTGAGGATGTGAAGGGGGATGCCGTTCGCGTGGCCGGCCGGACGAGGGAGAACAAGATCGTCCACTTTTCCGGCGAAGGCCCGACTGACGGTGACCTTGTGTTGGTGGCTATCACCGGTGCCAGCGCACTCCACCTCCAAGGCGAACTTATCTGCGCCAATGGGGCCAAGTCCTCGGGAAAAAAGGATTTGACAACCTTTCGCCCCCTATCTATGATATCGTAAACCTCCGAAAGGAGGGCCGATGAGGCGCTTCAATCTCGCAAGTCCGCCGGCATCCGGTAATCCTGACGAGAAAGCGGCGTCGGAAGCAGATGGTGGGGCACCGCCCTCGAGGGTCCGCCTTCTCTTACTCAGCCTGCTTCTGCTAGTGGTTGTTGCTATTGGAGTCAGACACTTCATCGGGACATATCTCGGCAGGGAAATCAATCTCTCCTTGCCTCTTCCAGGGCGTGTCGGTACTCCGCCTGTGAATGATGGGCCGCGACCTTCGCCGGCGCCTCCGACGCCCGTTGCGGGACTCAGCCCTGAGCGCGCGGCAGAGGTGTCTGGGCCCCGCGAGGCGCCTCGGTCCGGCTCCAATCTTACGCCTCCTCCACCGGATCAACAGGCGAAGCATCCCGGACCTCAGTCTCCTGAGCCGGGCGGGGTGCGACCACTGGGTGTTGGCGCGCCGGAGGCTGCGAAGATTGCCTCGCGCAGACGGTTCAGCGTTCAGGTAGGAGCGATGGCGCACGAGGCTAACGCGCATGCGCTCAGGCGTCGACTGGAACAGCTTGGTTACCCATCTACGATCCGTAAGGGGCGCGCCTCCATCTCCCATCAGGTCGTGTTTGTGTCAGCCCCCGGTGATGGGAACGACGCTCAAGTCCTGATGGAGAAACTCAGAGCGGAGGGATTCTCAGCATTCGTAAGCGAATCAGGCGGGCGCTATCGCGTCGAGACCGGCAGGTTAGTCCTGCTGGATGATGCGATCGACCTTGCCCGTGACCTTCAGAGGAAGGGGTTTACCCCCACCATTGCCGCAGAGACGGTGAACACGACGCTTTACTTGGTTCGAGTGGGCGAATTCAGCAGTCGTGCCAAGGCACGCCAAACAAGCCGAGAACTTCAGAAGAAGGGGTTTCCGGTTCTCATCTCGAAAGAACCAGTCGGCGGCGAAGCTGCGGAACCGAAAAGGGATGTATCCGGCATGAGAGGAGAGGAACGATGACCAAGGCCGACATAGCGTCGATCGTCGCCGATAAGGGCCTCACGAAGAAACAGGCGATGGAGGCCGTGGAGGCCACCCTCGACATCTTGAAGGAAGCCCTGAAGAAGGGGGAGAAGATCCAGCTTGTGGGGTTTGGTTCCTTCCAGGTCAGGGCCAAGCGGGCGAGAAAAGGGCGGAATCCGCAGACTGGCAAGGGGATCACCATCGCCGCTCGAAAGGTGCTCAAGTTCAAGCCCGGCAAAGCCTTACATTTGGTGGTCAACGCAGGCGGGTAACAGAGCGCACAGTGTGATGAGGGGCGTCGTGCCGAGGGCACGAGTGGGGGTGGCGCGATCGAGGCCTCGGGACTCACAAAGGTCTATCTCTCGCCTTCACGGCTCAGACGAGATCCCGGAGAAGCTCTATTTCAAGATCGGAGAGGTTGCCCAGTTAACCGGGATTCAACCGTATATCCTCCGCTACTGGGAAACCGAATTCGGTACCCTCCGGCCAGCCAAAAGCCGGAGCGGGCAACGCCTGTATCGGCGAGGCGACGTCCTGGCCGTGCTCCGCATCAAAGAGCTGCTCTATCGGCAGCGCTTCACCATAAAGGGTGCCAAGCGCCATCTCGCCGCCGAGGAGGGGACGCTTCCCCCTACATATTTGGATTCCCTGCGACGGCTAAAGGAGGAGCTGAAAGAGATCTCCGTATTGTTGCGGAAACATTCCCCCTGACTTGAAGACCCGGCACGTTCGGGGCGTGGCGCAGCCTGGTAGCGCACTGGCATGGGGGGCCAGGGGTCGTTGGTTCAAATCCAATCGCCCCGACCAACAAGACTTCATGTCTCGCCTCATGAGCGTCTGAGGATCACTCGCGGGCAGATAGCCATCTGCTCTTTTTTTTGGGTCATCAATGAATATCCTGATCTCAAATGACGACGGCATTCACGCTCGAGGTCTTCGCGTGCTTGCGGACGCCCTGTCCAGCCTTGGCGAGGTCTGGGTGGTGGCGCCCGATCGTGAGCACAGTGGGGCGAGCCATTCCCTCACGCTGAATCGACCACTCCGGGTCACGAAGGTAGGTCCGACCTGGTACACGGTTGATGGGACACCGACCGATTGCATCGCCCTGGCCGTCATGGGTATGATCAAGCGGAAGTTCGATCTGGTGGCTTCAGGGATCAATCTTGGCGCGAACATGGGGGATGACGTCACCTATTCAGGAACGGTGTCCGCCGCCTTCGAGGCGACGCTGCTCGGCCTCCCGGCCTTTGCCATCTCTGTTGCGGCTCAGCGGAGGGTTGACTTTACGGCCGCAGGGCGGGTCGCCGTCCTGCTGGCGGAGTTGATCGCGAAGAATGGGCTCCCAACAGATACCCTCCTGAACGTGAATGTGCCGAATCTCCGGCCCTCACAAATAAAGGGGATCGCGATCACGCACCAGGGAAGACGCCGCTACGGCGAAATCATAGTCAGAAAGGTGGACCCTCGCGGAAAAGCGTATTATTGGATCGGGGGGAAGGAGCCCTCCTGGGAACCCTCGGAAGAAAGCGATTATGCTGCGGTGACGGCCGGGTTCATTTCCGTCACGCCGCTTCATCTGGATCTGACCAATCCGACCGCTCTCAAAGAGCTACGACGTTGGGAGTTCCCATGGGACGCTCGCGATGAGGCAGGCGGCTCCCCTCGGTCACCGCGCCGTGCTCGGGGGAATCGGGCCTCGACCGATTGATCTCCCTTGTCCTTCACAAGGCGAGGGCGTCATGGTAATATGAACCTCCAGATGCCATGAGAGATGGCAGCATGAGGTAACGGTGGGCATGATGAATCGTAGGTCTGCCTCTACATGACAGACTACGCTGTCGCCCGACAGCGGATGGTGGCCGAGCAGCTCCTGAGGCGCGGCATACAAGACCAGAGGGTGCTGCAGGCCATGAGGAAGGTCCACAGACACCTCTTTGTCGAAGAAGCTCTCTGGGGGAGGGCCTACGGCGACTACCCGCTGCCGATAGGGGAGAAGCAGACGATCTCTCAGCCCTTCATGGTTGCCCTCATGACTGAAGCGCTTGAGCTCAAGGAACATGAGCGGGTCTTGGAGGTCGGAACCGGTTCAGGATATCAGACAGCGATCCTGGCCGAATTGGCGGGCAAGGTGTACTCCATCGAGCGGATCAGAGCGCTCGCGATGCGCGCGATTCGTCGTATTGAGTCGCTTGGGTACTACAACGTGCTGATCCGGGTCGGGGATGGATCGGTCGGATGGAAGGAGATGGCACCGTTCGATGCCATCCTCGTCACCGCCGGCACTCCACAGGTTCCGATCCGTCTCGTTGAGCAGCTCGGTGAGGATGGACGCCTGGTGGTGCCTGTCGGGCAGGCGGAGAACCAAGTCTTGAGGAAAGGAACGAAGAAGGGAGCAGACATTCACTGGACCGAGCTGGGAAATTGTGTGTTCGTCAAATTGGTCGGAGAGCAGGGGTGGAGTGATTGATGTCGGGGCGTAGCGCAGCCTGGTAGCGCACTTGCTTCGGGAGCAAGGGGTCGTTGGTTCAAATCCAATCGCCCCGACCACTATACTGTCCGCTATGGTGTCAATGGGCGGGGTTGCGTGAGGGTCACGCCCGCCGCAAAGGCGGTTGGTGGAAAGAGCAAGCCGTGCGGGGCTTGCTTTTTCATCTGCCATTGATGGGTTGCTGATGCGAGGTACCAGGATTGGCGTGATCGGGTCAGCACAGTGTTCTCGGGAGATCTATGGGTTGGCGGAGCGAGTGGGGGAGGGGATCGCCCGCCGTGGCGCCATCCTGATTTGCGGGGGCCTTGGGGGGGTGATGGAAGGCGCTTGCAAGGGGGCGAAGGCGGCCGGAGGGACGACCGTCGGGATCCTTCCAGGTGCCACGGCCGAACAGGCAAACGCCTATGTGGATATTCCTATTGCGACAGGCCTGAGCCTGGCCAGGAACCTCTTGGTGGTTCGATCATCCCAGGCGCTGATCGCCATCGAGGGTGGCTACGGAACCCTTTCCGAGATCGCTTTTTCCCTCCAGTTAGGGGTCCCGGTCATCGGGCTCAGGACGACATATTCAGATCCTCAAATGATCAGAGCCAATGACGCCGAAGACGCGGTCGGACAGGCCTTTGCCTCCATTGCCGGCTCCCACGCGGGAGGGTCGGCGCGAAGGCGGTCCACGGCCTGACTCCTTAAGGGAAGGTCCTGAGCATGGATATCGAAGGGCTCAGACAAAAGATCCGGGACATCCCTGATTTTCCCAAGAAAGGGATCCTATTTAAGGACATCACGCCGTTGCTGGCAGATGGGAAAGCCTTTCGCGCGGCCATCGACCAGATCGCCGAACGATTTTCCGATCAGAAGATCGATCTGGTCATCGGTGTGGAGGCGAGGGGATTTATTATCGCTGCCGCGCTAGCGTACAAACTGCAGGCGGGGACGACACTCATACGAAAGCCGGGCAAGCTGCCCCATAAGACACACAGCGCAACCTATGCCTTGGAGTATGGCTCGGATGCCCTTGAGATCCATCAGGATGCGGTCCTTCCCGGCCAGCGGATCTTGGTAGTGGACGACCTGCTGGCGACTGGTGGCACCATCACCGCCGCACTCGATCTCATCGCTCGACTCGGAGGGAAGGTGGTGGGCGTGGCCTTTCTGGTCGAGCTTTCGTTTTTAGAAGGCCGGGCACGGTTGAGGGGACACGAGGTCTTCTCATTAATTCAGTGTTAGCCAGAGACGCCGCGAATAGATGCTTTCAGGCGCCCGTAGCTCAGATGGATAGAGCAAGGGTTTCCTAAACCCTGTGTCGCAGGTTCAAGTCCTGTCGGGCGCACCAGCGAACAGCCTTTGCGTCATGTGAGGGTGCAATCATGTGGCCGACCTCAAAAACCTTGGATTGGTATGCCGATCAGCGACAGTCCGTCGTCGCCGGCCTTCGGCGACTCACGGGCCTCGTCGTCGGCAACTGGAAGATCGCGGCGGGTCTGGCGATCGGCATAGTCGTCATCGTGGCGCTCGTTGCCGGATATTTTGTATGGGGCAGCAGGCAGGAAGCGGATGCCTCCGACCTCTTGTTCAGGGCCACGAGAGAGTTGGGATCGAGCACGCGAACCGCTGAAGACGCCGCCAGACAGGAGGAGGGGGTGCGCTTGCTCCGGGAACTTGCCACGCGCTATTCTCGAACTGCGGCCGCTGCAGAGGCCACACTACGATTGGGCACGCTGTATTACACAGTGGGAGAGTACGATGAGGCGCGGAATGTCTATCAAGGCTACGTGGCAAATAATCCAAGGGGGCGGGTTGCTTTTGCGGCCGGCATGGGAGTAGGGGATACCTATTTCTCTCAGGGCAAATATGATAAAGCGATGGAGAGCTATTCCCAGCTTATCGATCGGTTCCCCCAAGAGGCGTTGCTTCCAGAGGCGTTTCTTAATCTTGCCAGGACATATGTCAAGATGAGCAAGGAACAGGAGGCCGTGCGCCTCTACCAGAAGGTGGCGGAAGGTTATCCAAACAGCGGTTGGGATCAGAACGCACGGGCGCAACTCCGTAAGCTGATACGGCGCTAGGAACGCCGGAACCGTCTATTGCTCCGCCAAGGGACGAAGACTGGTCGTGGGTTTGATTAGCGCTGGGGCGAGTTCAGGAACGGATGAAGAACATAGCTTTGAAGCGATAACTTTTGGGAGGGTTCCCGCACAGATCGCCTGCCATTTTATTTGCTCTCCTTAGACATAAGACATACGCTTGCCGACCGTCCAAA
>Ga0209108_10001626_pt1 | contig 13032 bp, 11 predicted proteins | sample Rifsed10ft1_FD_184003 | JGI IMG/M metagenome (GOLD analysis project Ga0209108, IMG submission 184003) | Soil microbial communities from Rifle, Colorado, USA - sediment 10ft 1 (version 2) | ecosystem: Environmental > Terrestrial > Deep subsurface > Rock core/Sediment | place: Rifle, Colorado...
TATAGCATCCGGCTGTCATGGGACCACGACTGGTCCTCGCAGCGCGCGGGAACGCGGCCGTTTGCGCCAGAGGCGTGGCGTCCCACCCACCCAAGATTGCCGCGCCTCGCTGCCGCGATGGCTCGCAATGACATGGGGATCCTTCGCGTCGTTTGGCGGGCGTCAGCGCAGGTGGTACGGGACGTCTACGAGCACCGTGTTCGGCCGGTTGGCCAGCGCCTTCTTGAGCCGCAGCGAGAGCTGGTTGTGCAGCATGCGCTCCCAGAAGTGCTTCGGCACGAACTCGGCCAGCACCACGGTCACCATATGGTTCGGCTGCGCCCTGTCCAGCCGCTCGATGTAGGCGACGATGGGCTCGACGAGGGAACGGTAGGGCGACTCGACGATGATCAGGCGCATGTCCGGGATCGAGGCCTCCCACTGCTCGCGCAGCGGCTCCGCCTGCTCGCGCTCGTCCGTGACGTGGATGGCGACGGCGTTGGGCGACAGCGTGCGGGCGTAGGCGATGGTGCGGAGCACGGCGCGGTCGATGCTTTCGATGGGGACGATGACGGTCTGAGGCCGGCCGGCGGAGGCGGCGTAGAAGTGCTCCGCCACGTCCTCCGTGTCGGTCAGGCCGCGGCCCAGCTGGCCGGCGGCGTCCGCGTAGTGGCGCTGGATGCGCCAGAGGACGAGGACGAGAGCGCCCATGATCGCCATCGAGAGCCAGGCGCCGTCGAGGAACTTGGTGCCGCCGACGATCAGGGCGACGATGCCCGTGACGGCTGCGCCAACGCCGTTGATCGCCAACGACAGGCGCGAGCCGGCGCCGCCGGCGCGCCGCCAGTGGATGACCATGCCCGCCTGAGACAACGTGAAGGCCATGAACACGCCGAAGGCGTAGAGCGGGATGATCTTGTGCGTCTCCGCATCGAAAAGGAAGAGGACCGCTGCGGATGCGGCGCCGAGCACCAATATCCCGTTCGAGAAGGCGAGGCGCTCGCCGCGGAAGGCGAACTGCTTTGGTATGACCTCGTCGCGCGCCATGACGGAAGCGAGGGTCGGCAGGCCGGCGAAGGCTGTGTTCGCCGCGAGCACCAGGATCATCGCCGTCGCTACCTGCACAGCGTAGAAGAAGACGCTATCGCCGAAGACGGTCGAAGCGATCTGGGCGACCACCGTCTTCGTCTCCGAAGGCACTACATCCAGTTCCGTCGCGAGGAAAGTGGTGCCTATGAAGAAGGACGCAAGGATCGCCGCCATCCAGGCGAGCGTCGTCACGGCGTTTCTCGCCTCCGGCGGCTTGAAGGAGGGGACGCCGTCTGCTATCGCCTCGATGCCCGTGAGGGCCGCGGAGCCGGAAGCGAAGGCGCGGAGGACGAGAAAGAGGGTCACGGCTTGAGTGCCCTCCCCGATGGGGTCCGCCGGAGCCTCGGCCCTCAGGTCGGCCCCGAGGAGGAGTCGCACGACGCCAAAGAGGATCATGCCTCCGAAGGCGAGAATGAAGAGGTAGGGTGGGATGGCGAAGATGCTTCCTGATTCGCGGATCCCTCGCAGGTTCCCGAGGGTGAGCAGGGCGACGAAGCCGATGGCTATCTCGACGCGCAGGGCGTGAAGCTCCGGCAGGGCTGAGGTGATGGCCGCGACGCCGGCCGCCGTCGACACGGCGACCGTCAGGATGTAATCGACGAACAGGGCCGACCCGGTGAGGAGGCTCGCGGGCCGGCCGAGGTTTACCTTCGTCACCACGTAGGCACCGCCGCCGCCGGGGTAGGCCCGCACGAGCTGGCTGTATGACGTCGCTACCACGGCGGCCAGGACGGCGATGGCGACGGCTATCGGGATGGCGTCCGTCAGGGCGGCCGTGCCGGCGAGGATGAGGACGAGGAGGATCTCCTCCGTGGCGTAGGCGGAGGACGAGAGGTTGTCGGAGGAGAAGATGGCCAGCGCCTTGAGCTTGCTCAGGCGCTGGTGAGGCAGAGCCGCCGTCGCCAACGGCTCGCCGATGAGGGCGTGGCGGACGCCGGTCCAGAAGCGGCCAAGGGCCGTCGCCGCGCGCAGCACCTCCTCCGTCGCCGCGAACTCGCCGGCGCCGACGCGGCGCAGCTTTGGCCGGCGCGGCAGGCGCAGGAAGCGCGAGCCGGGCTTGCTGCCGCGCACCGTCTCGTGCAGGTCCGGCTCGGGGGTCATCGAGGCGCCGTCGCGGCGACGCGGCAGCCGGACGACGGCGCGCTCGTCCTGGGCCTGGCCACCGGGCGCTTCAGGGCGTGCGTCGGGCTCCCGCGTCTCCAATTCGGCTCAATTCCTTCTACAGATCATCATAAGCCGAATCAGGGCCTCAATCGAATCAGGCGAAAGCTGTGTCCATCGCGATGCGGCTGCGCATCTTCGTCCTTCGTAGAAGGACTCATCTGCTGCGCTTCTTTGAGAGGAGGAAATACTGAGGGGTCTCCCCTCAGACTCCCCCCGCATGGGCTGCGCCCCCGCTACCCCTGCTTAGCTTCTCTGAGTTCCGCCGCACTGGACGTGCAAGGGCTCGGCCCGGCTTCTTGTTACTTGTTGCCTGTTACCTGTTACTATCGATTCAGGCATGTTCGACGCGCTCTCCGAGAAGCTCCAGCGCGCATTCAGTCGCCTCCAGAGCCACGGCACCGTAACGGAGAAGGACCTCGACGAGGCCCTGCGCGAGGTGCGCGTCGCGCTGCTAGAGGCCGACGTGAACTTCCGCGTCGTGCGCGAGCTCATCGGCGCGGTGCGCGAGCGCGCCCTGGGCGCGGACGTGCTGCGCTCCCTCACGGGGCCGCAGCAGGTCATCGCCATCGTCAACCAGGAGCTGACGAAGGTGCTGGGCGGCAGCCAGGCGAACCTGGCCGCGGCCCCGACGCCGTCGGGGCCCACCGTCATCCTCCTCCTCGGCCTCAAGGGCGCCGGCAAGACGACCTTCGCCGCGAAGCTGGCGCTGCACCTGCGCCGGCAGGGCGCCAAGCCCCTCCTCGTCGCCGCCGACCCCTACCGGGTCGCCGCCAGCGAGCAGCTGCAGGCCCTCGGCCGCCAGCACAACCTCGCCACCTTCGCCGGCGACCTCAGCGACCTCCGCCGCCTGTCGAAAGAGGCGCTCGCGGAGGCGCGGCGCGTCGGCGCGACCGCCCTCATCGTCGACTCCGCCGGCTACCTCCAGCTGGACGAGGACGTCGTCGAAGAGCTGAAGGCGCTGGAGGGGAGCTTCGCGCCGCACGAGACGCTGCTGGTCGTCGACGCGATGACGGGCCAGGAGGCGGTGCACGTCGCCGAGGAGTTCGGCAAGGCGACGAAGGTCACGGGCTTCGTCCTGACGAAGCTGGACGGCGACGCCCGCGGCGGCGCCGCGCTCTCGATCCGCGCCATGACCGGCCTGCCGATCAAGTTCATCGGCACGGGCGAGCGGGCGGACGCGCTGGAGGCCTTCCACCCGGAGCGCTTCGCCTCCCGCATCCTGGGCATGGGCGACGTCCTGACGCTGGTCGAGCGGGCGCAGGAGCAGATCGGCGAGGAAGACGTCGTCGCGCTCGGCAGGCGGATGAAGACGAACCAGATGGATCTGAACGACTTTGTCAGCCAGCTGCAGCGCGTGCGCGGCATGGGACCCATCGGCGACCTGCTGGGCATGATCCCGGGCCTCGGCGGCATGAAGCGCCAGTTGCAGGCGACGCAGCTAGACGATACCTTTTTCAGGCGCGCCGAGGCCATCGTCTTCTCGATGACGCCGGAGGAGCGCCGCAACCCGGAGGTGATCAACGGCAGCCGGCGCCGCCGCATCGCCGCCGGCAGCGGCACGACGCCGCAGGAAGTGAACCAGCTGCTCAAGCAGTGGAAGGAAGCGAAGAGGGTAATGCAGATGATGGCATCCGGCCGCACCGCCAGGATGCTGGGCATCCGCTAGGGTAGACTTAAACGGGCGTACAAGGGGCGGAGCCCCTTGACGGGGAGTATGAGGGGTGTCCCCTCATCGATTCTCCTTAAACAGAGGCGGAGCAGCGCAAAGCGATGCGCAGCCGCCGGACAGACGGAGTAACGACTTGCTCAAGATCAGGCTCGCGCGGGTAGGGAAGAAGAAGCAGCCGAGCTATCGCGTCGTCGTCGCCGACGCGCGGAAGGCGCGCGACGGCGCTTACGTCGAGATCGTCGGGCACTACAACCCTCGCACCGAGCCGACGACGTTCGAGGTCGACGCCGAGCGCGTGCGCGGCTGGCTCGCCAAGGGTGCCCAGCCGACGCTCATCGTCGAGAAGCTCCTCGCCCGCCAGGGGATGCTGCCGGCGCGCACCTGGCCGGAGCCGAAGACGAAGACGCCCGAGCGCGCCGAGGCCCGCTCGTCCGCGCCGGTGGCCGTCGCCGAGGCGCCCCCGGCAGTTGAGGCTGCGCCCGAAGCCGAGGCTGCACCCGAAGCTGAGGCCGAGGCGGAGGGCGAAGGCGAGCCGGCGGCGGAGGCGGCCGAGGAGGCCGAGGCCTAGATGAAGGAGCTCATCGACTACATCGCCCGCGCCCTCGTCGAGAACCCGGACGAGGTCGTGGTGACGGAGGAGTGGGACGGCCAGCGTAACCTGATCCACCTCGACGTGGCCGAGTCCGACATGGGCAAGGTCATCGGCCGCGGCGGCCGCGTCGCCGAGGCGATGCGCTCCCTGCTCAAGGTCGCGGCGGCGAAGCAGGACACGCGCGCCGTCCTCGACATCGGCGATTGATGGTTCGACAAGCTCACCATGAGCGGGCCTGGACCCGTTCGTCCTGAGCCTGTCGAAGGACGATGATTGCCGCCTGACACCCCCGAGTTCGACCCGCAGTCGGCCGTCTGCGTCGGCCGCATCGGCGCGCCACACGGCCTGCGCGGCGAAGTCAACGTCGAGCCCCTCACCGACTTCCCGGAGCGCTTCGATAGCGGCAGCCGCCTCTGGCTCGACGGTGCGCCCCGGCTCGTCCAGGGCAGCCGCTGGCGCGGGCGCCAGGTCCTGCTGAAGCTCGAAGGCGTCGACTCGCGCACGGAGGCGGAGGCGCTGCGCGGCAAGGAGCTGATGGCGCCCCAGGCGCAGCCGCTGGCGGCCGGACGCTACTACCTGCACGACGTCCTCGGCCTGCGCGTCGAAGACGAGGCCGGCGCTCTGCTGGGCCGCATCGAGGACGTGCTCTCCACCGGCGCCAACGACGTCTACGTCGTCCGCGGCGAGCGGGGCGAGCTGCTCCTGCCCGCTATCGAGGACGTGGTGCGAGAGGTGGACGTGGCGGGCGGGCGCATCGTCGTCGCCCTGCTTCCGGGGCTGGAGTTCACGAAGGCGGCGGCTCACAAGCGGAGCCGGCGAGCGCCGCGGACGAAGAGCAGCGCCTCAGACGCCGGCGTGTAGCGTCCTTTAGCGTTGTGGCTCACGCGTAGCGTTCGCGAACTCAGGAATGTAGCATTGCCAGTCTGGGATGGTCGTTAGTCTAGGAGAACCGTGATGTCTGACGAGAACAAAGCGATAGTCAACCGTTTCTTCGAAGAGTTGAACAAGGGCAACCTCGGCGTCATCGACACTTTCATCGCCGACAACTTCGTCGAGCACGAGGAGATGCCGCCAGGAACGCCGCCTGGCCGAGAGGGAGTGAAGGCGTTCTTCAGCATGTTGCGAGGCGCTTTCCCGGACCTGCGGATGGACGTCCAGCAGGTCGTTGCGGAGGGCGACCTGGTCTCCGTCTTCCTGGCCATGAACGGCACTCACAACGGTGAGTTTGTGGGCATACCCGCCACCGGCAAGCGGGTGTCGATGCCCGTCGCAGACCTGATCCGCTTTCAGAACGGCAAGGCTACGGAGCACTGGGGCGTTACGGACATGGCGGGGCTGATGCAGCAGCTGGGCGTCGGCGGTCCCTAGAAGCGAAGCCGTCCGCTATAATTGTTAGGTTCTAGCGGTGGGGATATAGCTCAGCTGGGAGAGCGCTGCGTTCGCATCGCAGAGGTCGGGGGTTCGAATCCCCCTATCTCCACCAGACCTCACCCCTAACCCCTCTCCGCAGGCGGCGAGGGGAACACGCGTACAGCGGCTGTCGCGTTGAAGGGCCTTCGGGCCCTTGGTAAGCTTGTGCTGGCGCAGGAGTGTAGCTCAGCTGGAAGAGCAGCGGTCTCCAAAACCGCCGGTCGGGGGTTCGAGTCCCTCCACTCCTGCCAATACCTAGCCGGGCCGAAGCAGCTTCGTTCGCCTTGTACCGCCAACGAGCCCTTTGCTATGCTGGTCTGCGCCCGCCGAGGTGGTGGAATCTGGTAGACACGCGGTCTTGAGGGGGCCGTGCCTTCGGGCGTAGGGGTTCAAGTCCCCTCCTCGGCACCAAGCCTGTTCTGAGCAGGTCGAAGGGCTTGTCCTGAGCCTGGCGAAGGGTACCAGGCGACGTGGCCAAGAGGTTAAGGCAGGGGTCTGCAAAACCCCGATCGGCGGTTCGAATCCGCCCGTCGCCTCCACCAGAATAGATTCAGAACCGGCCCGTAAGAGCCGGTTCTGACGTTTTCGGGACTGTTGGTTAGAGTCTTGCGTGACCGATACTCTCATAGGAGAGTGTCGCCTTTGCCGAAGATAAGAGCCCTTACGAACCGGCAAGCAGAAGTCGCAGCGAGCATCTTAGTCCTCGTTCTTCTAGCTGCGTGCGGTGGTGGCGGTGGAGGTAGAGAGCCCACGCCAACGTCGATACCGGGTCCCCGCTTGACCTCTACAGAAGCCGAAGCTGCTGTTCGCGTCTATGTGGCTAAGAGTGCGAAGACCTTGGAGACAACGTGCGCCCGAGGCGACTTTAATCCCAATAGCCGCAAATGGTTCCTTCGCTGCACCACTCCGTTTGGTTCTAGATCGTTGACTCTTACCTACATAGTGAATGACGGGACCGGAGAAGTTGAAGGCGCCCAGGAATTACAGAACCGCCCTGGAAGCTGATGTTGTCGGCTTTGCGCCGTCTCGGGCGTGAACCGACCCAGTGTTCTCGTTAGCGGGGGCGCGCCGGTTCTCTCCTTGTGCTGCGGATACTTACGCGAAGGAGTTCAAGAAATGGGAGTAATCCAGGTTCTGCCGAGTGACGGTGGAGCGCGCGTCATACTTAGGGGCGACGTTCCCGATGCTCCGAGACAGGAATTCGCGGCAAGGTTAGGATTAACGACGGATCGCAACATAATGATTGACCGCATCGAAGAGAAGCAAGGTGACACCTTTGAGCACTTCCTCGGCGAGTGTCAGCACCCAACGAGGAGAGGCGCGGAACGTCATCTATGTGATTGGATAAAGGCCTTAGTCACACGGCTCGACGTTGAAGTCGATTGCCATTTGCCGTAAGACGTAAGCGGTTTCGTTCATCTGTCCTCTCATGGATGTTCGGCAGATCGCCGCCCCGACGAAGCGGGCCGAGAGGCGCCGCCTCGCTGCCCGATTGAGTCGCGACTGCTGGATGGGCGCCGCGATTCAGGCTAAGCTCTAGACGGAATGGGTAGGGCCGCCTGATGCGCCTTTCTCCGTTCGGCCTGCTCATGGCGGTTCTGGTCATCGCCATCGTGGCGGCGGCGGCGTACGCCTTCGTCCTGCCGGGCGACGACGATAACGGCGCTACGCCCGCAGCGGTCGGCGAGGCGACGGCGACGGCGTCTGCCGCCGTTGCGCCGACGGCGACGCCTCTGCCCACGGCGACGCCTCTGCCTACGGCGACGCCGGCGCCGACGCGACCGCCGGAGCCGACCGCCCAGGCCGCCGCGCCCCAGCCGACGCAGCCCCCGCCACAGGCGAACTGCACCAACAGCGTCGCCGTCACGTCCAGCTTTCGCGAGGGCTACTTCTACGTGTCCGGCAGCACGCTGGAGGAGATAGGTGATTCCTTGTTCGCCCGCGCGCCGGTCGTCGATGGGGAGTTGGCGGCGGGTGTAACCGAGTACGGCTTCAACATCCGGGGCAGCCGCTGCGCGCAGGCCAGCTCATGCAGCCTTGGGACGATGACCATCGATGTCGTCGGCAGGGTGACGCTGCCGCGCCACATGAACCCGGCCTCCATCGCGCCCGAGGCGGTGCCGGTCTGGGAGCAGTTCGTCGACGAGGTCAAAGTGCACGAGTACCGCCACGTGACCATCGTCCAGGAGGAAACGGGGAGCATCAGGAGGCAGCTGCTCGCCCTGGACCCGCAGCCCAACTGCGCCGACATGGACCACGAGATCGACAAGGTCATCGCCTGGGGGATGAGCAGCCTGGAGCGCCGCCAAGAGATCTTCCACCTGGCGGACGAGGCGGGTATCGGCAACATCGTCGCCCGCTAGAGCCGCCGGGCAGCACGAGAAGCGGGTGAGGCTCCAGGAGCCTCACCCGCAACCGAGGCGTTTCGCGCCTGTGTCCTAAGGGGTGTTCGCCGGCCCCGGTCCGAAGCGGAAGCGGTGGCCGCGCCCGGGTAAGCCCTCGTGGCTGACGATGTTGTCGAGGCGCTCTTCCAGGTTCTGCTTCAGCCGGTCCGCGCGCTCCTGCGTGATCTTGCCGGACTGAACGGCCGCGTCGATATCGTTCTCGATGTCGGTCTTGATCGCGTTCTTCAGGCCTTCGACGTCCTTGCCTTGCTCCGTCGCCAGGTCGGCGAGGCTCTTGCCGTCCTTGAGGCCCTGGCGCACCTCGTCCGTCGTCAGGCCGAGGAACTCGGCCGCGGCGGTGATCGCGCCCCGAATGGCGTGGCCGATGCGATGGCGGATGCGCAAGCCGGCGCCGACCGGCAGGCTCTTCAGCTTCTCCGCTTGCTCCGCCGTGAGCCGTCCCTCGGCAACGGCCGCGTCGAGGAGCTGGTCTCTGGCGGCCCTTTGGGCCGTCTGCAGCTGCTCGACGCTGATGCCCAGCTGCTGGGCCAGCAGCTCCTGGTAACGCGACCCGTCCTTCTCCGGGTCCTCTTCGGCCTGCGCGCTTCCGGCGAAGCTCGCGACGCCGAAAGCGATGACGCCCGCCGTCACGGCGAGGCCGATCGCCCCCAAGCCCCACTTCACTACTCTCAACTCAAGCCTCCTTTGGCATTGGTCGGCGCCGGAGCGCCCACTAGAGAGGATAGGGGCTGCTTTGCGGAAGAGGGTTAGGCAGCCTCAAAGAGAGTGTAAAAAGGCTGTGAAGCCGCCCGGCGCGTTGTCGAAGACGGAGAAGCTTCTGAGACGAAGGCTTGCCTAGACCGCGTTCCTGCGCCGACGCTACAATGATCGCAGCCCGACCGCCGGGGGGGAGCGTGCCATGGCCGACCGCATTGAACGGGAAATCGAGGAGATCCTCCGCAAGATCGATGAGTTTGTGCCGGAACGGGGCCGCCGGACGGCGCGTCGCGCCGGCCGGCCCTTCGCCGCCGCGCAGGGCTGGCTCGCCCACAGACTCGCCCGCATCTCGCTGCGCCAGGTGGCGATGTGGGCGCTGATCGTCGTCGTCGTCGCGTTCTTCTTGCGCAGCATACCCGGCTCCACCTGGCTCATGATCGGCGGGCTCATCGTCTTCGTGACCGCCTTCCTGCTGTCGCGTCGCAGCACGGCGCCCAAGGTCGAGAAGCGCTGGCGCGGCCAGCCCATCGACCTCTCCGGCCCGAGCCTGGCGGACCGGCTCAAAGCATTCATCAAAGGCAGGCGACAAGCCTGAGACTCCCCGAAGTCAGCGTCTTCCGGCCCTCCGGCGAGGCGTGGAGGTTGGGTACGCTTCGACGGCTGGCTTTTCCTCTCGCCCTGGCGCTCTTCTTGGCCGTCCTCGCTGCCTGCGGCGGCGACGACCCGCCGCCTGCGCCCTCGCCTTCGGCAACGGCGACGGCGGCGCCCTCGCCGACGCCGTCTGCCGCCCTCGTCCCCAGCGGCGAGCGCATCCTCGCGGACGTGCGCACGCTGGCCGCCGTGGCGCGGCCGGCGGGCAGCGAGATGGAGACGCTGGCAGCGGAGAACATCGCGGCGCGGTTGCGCAACCTCGGCTACGAGGTCGAGGTGCGCGAGTTCGCCCTGACCGGGTCGGCGGGCCAGACCGCGGCGCTGACCGTGCGCTCCTCGCCGCAGCGCACGGTGGCCAGCGTGCCGCTGACGGGCAGCGCGCCCGGCACCGTCGAGGCGCAGCTCGTCTCCGGCGGCCGCGGCACGGCGGCGGAGCTGGCGGCGGCGCGCGGCGCCGTCGTCCTCATGGAGCGAGGCGGCGCCACCTTCGGCGAGAAGGTGGCGAACGCGGAGGCCGCGGGCGCCCGCGCTGTCATCATCTACAACAACGAGCCCGGCATCTTCGCCGGCCAGCTGTCGCAGCCGGCGAGCGTGCCCGCCGTGTCGGTCTCGCAGGCGGAGGGCCAGGCGCTGCTGGCGGCCCTCCAGAGCGGCTCGGTCAGCGTGCAGGTCGGCGTGAGCAGCCCGGGGGCATCGCGCAACGTCGTCGCCCGGCCGCCGGGGCGCGAGTGCGAGACGGTCACGGGCGGCCACTACGACAGCGTCCCGCAGGCCGTCGGCGCCAACGACAACGCCAGCGGCACGGCCACGGTGCTGGAGATCGCCGCCGTCATCGCCAGCAAGGGGGAGATGGCGGGCAACTGCTTCGTCCTCTTCGGCGGCGAGGAGCTGGGGCTGCGCGGCAGCAGGGCGTTCGTCGCCTCGCTGACCGTCGAGCAGAGGCGGCGGATCAGGGCAATGCTTAACTTCGACATGGTCGGCGTCGGCGACGAGGGCTGGCTGCTCATCGGCAGCCCCGGCCTGCAGCAGCGGGCCGGCCAGCTGACGACTTCGCTCGGCATCCCGGCTGCCTCGGCCGGACAGGTGCCGAACGGCGCCGGCAGCGACCAATCGAGCTTCCTGGACGCCGGCATCCCGGCGTTGTTCTTCCATCGCATCCAGGACAACGCCTGGCACACGCCGGACGACGTTCCCGGCCGCGTCCGCGCCGACCTCCTGGAGCAGGCGGCGCGCCTAGGTGTTGCGCTGCTCGAGTCGCTGAACGGCAGCTAGGCAGTTGGCGTCAGGGGCCCGCTCAGGCTACCATCCTGGAGAGAGTTAAGTCGGATGGGAATCAGGGTCGCCGTCGGCCTCCTCGTCATCGCCGTGCTCGTACTGCTGCTGCGCGGCTCGCTGTTCGGCGGCGACGAGTCGAAGCCCTCCGCCGCCCGGCCCGGCTCGATCCCGACGGCGACGCCGCCCGCCGACCTGCCCGAGCCCGTCACGCTGGGCGAGGCGCAGGCGGCCACGGGCTCGCCGGCAGCCGGCGGCAGCGGCAGCACCTACGTCGTCAAGTCCGGCGACACGCTGGGCGCCATCGCGGCGCAGCTGGGCATTCCCGCCGACCAGCAGGCGGCGTGGATCGCGGAGGTGCTGCGGCTCAACGGCATCGAGGATGCGCGCCTCCTGCAGGCGGGCGTGGAGCTGAAGCTGCCGGCGCGGGCCCAGAGCGCCACGGCGACGCCGACGCGCGCGTCGGGCACGCCGACGGCCACCTCGGCTGCGGGCACTCGGACGCCGACGCCGACGCCGCGGCCGACGACCACGGGCGGCGCCGGCACCTACACGGTCGTCAGCGGCGACTACCCCACGCTCATCGGCGAGAAGCACTGCGTGCCTGAGGCGGAGCTCGACGCCTGGGCGCAGGAGCTGCTGGACCTGAACGGCGTCCAGGCGACGAACCTGCAGGTCGGCCAGGTGCTGGAGCTGCCCGCCGGCACGCCGCCCCTCTGCGTCCGCGAGGAGGAACCGACGCCAACGCCGACGCCGACGAGCGTGCCGTAAGCGCCCTCAGATGCTAGGATAGGCCAGCTTGTCTGATACCAACCCGCGACCGATGAGCATGCAGGAGCGGCTGGAAGACCTGCGGCGCCGCAAGGACCAGGCGGCCCTCGGCGGCGGCCACAAGCGCGTCGAGGCGCAGCACGGCCGCGGCAAGCTCACCGCCCGCGAGCGCATCGCCCTCCTCGCCGACCCGGGGACGTTCGAGGAGTTCGACTCCTTGGTCCTGCACAGCGCCAGCGACTTCGGCGTCGACCAGCAGCGCTATCCGGGCGACGCTGTCGTCACGGGCTACGCCAAGGTCGAAGGGCGACCGGTCTGCCTCTTCTCGCAGGACTTCACCGTCATCGGCGGTAGCGTCTCGGAGGCCGCGGCCGAGAAGATCTGCAAGGTCATGGACATCGCCCTGAAGACGGGCGTGCCGGTCATCGGCATCAACGATGGCGGCGGCGCCCGCATCCAGGAGGGCGTCGCCAGCCTGAAGGGCTACGGCGAGGTCTTCCGCCGCAACGTGCGCGCCTCCGGCGTCATCCCCCAGCTCTCCGTCATCATGGGCCCCACGGCCGGCGGCGCCGTCTACTCGCCCTCGATAACCGACTTCGTCTTCATGGTGGAAGACCACAGCTACATGTTCATCACCGGCCCGGACGTCGTGCGGGCGGTGACGATGGAGGAGGTCACGGACGAGGAGTTGGGCGGCGCCCGCGTCCACGCAACGCAGTCCGGCGTCGCCCACTTCGTCAGCGAGAACGAGGAGGCCTGCCTCGCCGAGGTGCGCCGGCTCGTCTCCTTCCTGCCCCTCAACAACCTCGAGGACCCGCCCGTCGTCGAGATGGGGGACGACCCCCGCCGGCGCGACGAGGAGATGCTCTCCGTCCTGCCGGAGAACGAGTCGCACCCCTACGACGTGCGCGAGGTCATCTACCGCGTCGTCGACAGCGCCGACTTTCTGGAGGTGCACGCCGACTACGCCCAGAACATCGTCGCCGGCTTTGCCCGGCTGGCCGGACGCACGGTGGGCATCGTCGCTAACCAGCCGCTGTACCTGGCCGGCACGCTGGACATCGCCGCGTCGCTGAAGGGGGCGCGCTTCGTGCGCTTCTGCGACTGCTTCAACATCCCCATCGTCAGTTTCGTGGACGTGACCGGCTACATGCCGGGCACGGCGCAGGAGCACGGCGGCATCATCTCCCACGGCGCGAAGCTCGTCTTCGCCTACGCGGAGGCGACGGTGCCGAAGGTGAGCTGCATCCTGCGCAAGGCCTACGGCGGCGCCTACATCGCCATGGGCTCGAAGCACCTTGGCGGTGACGTCAACCTCGCCTGGCCGTCGGCGT
>Ga0209108_10001627_pt1 | contig 13030 bp, 12 predicted proteins | sample Rifsed10ft1_FD_184003 | JGI IMG/M metagenome (GOLD analysis project Ga0209108, IMG submission 184003) | Soil microbial communities from Rifle, Colorado, USA - sediment 10ft 1 (version 2) | ecosystem: Environmental > Terrestrial > Deep subsurface > Rock core/Sediment | place: Rifle, Colorado...
GCAGTTTGTCCTCCAACAGATGTCACTACTCCTTTGGTGTGTTCAAATTCTGTTATGTCTAGTATTCGCTCAAGGGTGAGCTCTTCAAAGTAAAGCCTTTGACAAATGTCATAGTCAGTTGATACAGTTTCAGGGTTACAGTTTACCACAGCGACATTTTTTTCTCCGTTTTCTTGCAAGCCCCACACCATGTTTACAGTTCCCCAGTCAAACTCGACACTGCTTCCTATCCTATATGGCCCTGCGCCAAGCACTATAACGCCACGCTCTTTTTGGCTTACCTCCAAGTCGTTTTTGTCGCCTCCATATGTCAGGTAAAGATAGTTTGTTTTTGCAGGCCACTCTGCAGCTAGTGTATCAATTTGTTTTACAACTGGAATAATTCCAAAGTCTTTTCGTATTTTCCTAATTTCTAATTCTTCCTTGTTTTGTGCACGTGCAATTTGCCTGTCTGAGAATCCAAATTTTTTTGCTCGTTTCAACAATGAGAATTCAAGATTTTTTTCTTTGAGCTCTTTTTCTATTTCAGTGATGTTTTTTATTTTTTCAATGTACCAAGGATCTATCGATGACAGCTTGTAGATTTTTTCAACGCTGATTCCTTTTTTGAGTGCTGCCGCTACATAGTACAGTATAAGATCATCAGGTTTTGAGAGATGCTCTTCAATTTCCTCTTCATCGTATGTTTTCCCATTGAGGCGGTTAAGGACTAGGCCGTCGTTTCCAATCTCTAGCATCCTAATTGACTTTTGTAGTGATTCTTCAAAACATCTGCCTATTGCCATTACCTCACCTACAGATTTCATTGTAGGCCCTAGCTTGCGATTTGCAAGCTCAAATTTTCCAAAATCCCACCTAGGATGCTTGCAGACAATATAGTCAAGTGATGGCTCAAAGCATGCAGTCGTAGCTTTTGTTATTCTGTTTACAAGCTCTGGCAGGGTGTAGCCAAGACCAATTTTTGCAGACATGTATGCAAGTGGATAGCCTGTTGCCTTGCTTGCAAGAGCAGACGAGCGAGAAAGTCTTGGGTTTATCTCAATTGCAGCATAGGTGTCTGATTCTGTATCTAGTGCAAACTGGATATTGCATTCCCCGACTATACCAACATGTTTTGTTGCCTTTAGTGCAGCAGAACGGAGAATATGGTATTCACGATTATCAATTGTCTGGGAAGGTGCCACAACAATGTTATCACCAGTATGAACCTTCATTGAAAGGACGTTTTCCATGTTGCAGACAATTACGTTGTTTCCAGTATAGTCCTGCATTACCTCATACTCTATTTGCTTCCAGCTTCCAACATATTCTTCGATTAGAATCTGTCCTACCATGCTTGCAGATAGTCCACGCCATGCAATCTCGTATAGCTCGATTTCATTATATGCAACGCCTCCTCCTTTTCCACCTAGTGTGTAAGCTACCCTGACAATGACAGGATATCCTATTTCTTTTGCAACAGACTTTGCGTCTTCAAATGAACGTACAGTCTTGCTTTTAAGAACTGGAACGCCACATTCAATCATTGAATCTTTGAATAGCTGCCTGTCCTCTGTTGCCTTTATTCCAGGAATTTGTGTGCCAAGTACTTTGACTCCATATTTTTTCAATATTCCAAGCTCATCTAGTTTTACTCCACAGTTTAGTGCAGTCTGGCCCCCGAATCCAAGCATCAAACTATCTGGCCTTTCTTTTTCAATTATTGCTTCAACGTATTGCGGGTTTACAGGAAGAAGGTATACTTTGTCTGCAAACCTTGTATCTGTTTGAATTGTTGCAATGTTTGGATTGATTAGAATACTTTTCAGTCCATCTTCGCGAATTGCCTTGAGGCATTGGCTACCGGAGTAGTCGAATTGACGGTCGTTTTAGCGACTCTCGCCAGCTTCTCCGATTTTTATTGCCCCACTTCCAAGAACTAGAATCTTTTTTATTGATTCAGTTTTTGGCAGTCTTGCCCTCCTCCATTAGATGTTTCAGCTCTTCAAAAACAAACTCACAATCATAAGGACCAGGCGAGGCTTCAGGATGAAACTGTACTGCGATGCATTTTTTCTTTTTGTGTTTTATTCCTTCAACAGTTTTATCATCTGCGTTTGTAAACCATAATTTGAAATTAGACTTTTTAAGCGATTTAGGGTCAATGCAATAGCCGTGATTTTGGCTTGTAACGTAAACCTGCTTGTTTTCTAGATTAATGCAAGGCTTGTTCTGCCCACGGTGGCCATACTTTAGTTTGTAAGTTTTGGCATTGCCAGCTAGACCAATTATTTGTGCGCCTAAACAAATTCCAAGTGTTGGAATGTTTTTTGCAATAAGTGATTTTGCAGTCTTGATTGTTTCTTTGCATTTTTTTGGATCACCTGGGCCGTTGCTGATAACAACTCCTTTTGGATCATAAGACAGGATTTTTTCAATGGTAGTATTCCATGGAACCTTGATTACCTTGTATCCAATTTTTCTAACGTTTCGAATAATTGCATTTTTTACACCAGTATCTATTACGACTACAGATTTTTTATCATTTCCAAAAATTTCTTCATTTTTTGTTGATACTTCATCCATAAACTCTTCAGAGTTGTATTTTGGCGCCTTTGCAAGCTCGTGCTTGACTTTTGCCTCATCTATTTGACTATCAGAGACTACCAAGGCTGCCATCATAACGCCAGATGTTCGAAGTTTTTTTGTTAATTCCCTAGTATCTATTCCAGAAATGCCTGGTATCTTTTCATTATACAGCCACTCATCAAGTGTAAGTGAAAGATTCCAGTGGCTTGCAAATGTTGAAAGCTCATGAACTACTAGCCCCCGTATCTGAATCTTGTTTGATTCAAAGTGCTTTGATATGCCATCATTGTCCTTTTGCGCAAGATCTGGGACGCCATAGTTTCCAATAAGTGGATATGTTAGAGTAAGAATTTGGCCGCTATAGGATGGGTCTGTTAGGGTTTCATTATACCCAACCATTCCAGTGTTAAAGACTAGTTCGCCAAAAACGGTTTTTGGGTAACCAAAGCCACTTCCTTCAAAAACGGTGCCATCACCAAGAATCAATTTTCCAAACTTGTTTACGTGTTTGGCTTTTTTTGTGGTTATTGTGACCCTCGACAAGTGAATTTGTTTGCAGATTTAAGTATTACTTTTATGTTGCATTTACAAAAGTTTTTCGTCTTTGTTTTATAGATCTAGTTCAACACAGTATAGAAAAATGGGAAGAATATCAACTTGAAATAAAACAATTGATAAATTGTTTTCAGATTATAACATGACACGAGAACACGATTTAAAACAAATAATTCAAGAGTCGTTTAAAAAATTAAAGAGTGATTTTTACCGAACTTATAAGATCGAAAAAAGGGAAGAAGATACATGGCCTCCAACTCTTGAATTAAGAGATATAGTTGAATCTCTTCCACCTAATTTACAAATAATTGAATTAATGGGACCACAAGATCATCAAGTTTTGAAAAATGGCAAAGGATACATTTTGAAATATAATTTTGATGAACCTAATTCAGATAAAATTGAATTTTGTGGATCTGTGCACTATACACAACCAGAAAAATTAGTCTCAATATTAGTTGATGAGTTTCATTTGAATGAAGAGATGATAAAAAATTATGCAATCGACATTTGTAAGAATTTTCAAATAACAGGTATGTGGGAGCCAGATGAAAGATGGCATCTTCATTTTATTCCTGACGATGTTGTAAAAAATCCTCAAGCATTACATGATTCATTACGTTTACTTTTTCTTTCATTTCCTAAAGATACTCCACTCTCTGGCAAATTTCGAAGACCTTTTCACGAATATTACTCAGAACTCTATGATATCAAACCTGATCCTATCATTCCCTATAATGAGTTTATTAAATCCAACAGAATGAATTCTACTTTCAGGCTGTCATTAAATAAAATACAAAATATTATTGGAGAGATTAAATTGATTCCCTTGGTTCCTAAAGAAGTAAAAACAGTCTTTAACCGAGCAAAGCAGCTTTTCATTTTTGGTTTTTTTAGATACGAGTTTTTCACAATTTCACAGCATTATGCATACCTTGCCTTAGAATCTGCAATAAAGGCAAGGTACATGAAATCGTTAGGAACCAAAGCAATATTATCTATAAAAAAAGATCAGGAATTTAGTAAAGAACTTGCTGTAACAACCTATGGAGCAATCCTGGGTTTCTGCCTGCGTGAAAAATTAGATTTTCATAAATTATTGATAAATGGCATGCCTTTTCCTTATTCTTCGAAAAAATTGTTAGACTGGTTCGAAGAAAATCATCTAATTAGAAAATGGGAAAGGGGTAGTTATGATGCTGGGTTAATGTTAAGACATCATCACTTACATCAGGAACGTCCAGGTCCATATGTGCCGGATTCAGATATACTAAAACGGATTGCTGAACAGATAAACTACCTATTTCATACTGTTAACTAAAATCCATATTTCTGATATATGGTGTAAAATTAAATTTTGTAAAACTAATCGCGGAGATTTATTTTAAAAAATTATAGTGCCTTAAACTGTGCACTCCACTTGTAGTAGGCACGGATCATTTCAGATGAAACACTTGGCTTTCTTCTTTCCAGTATTTCCCTAAAATCTAACATTGTTATCTCCCTAGGCTGCGGTTTTACTTCCCCTGTTACTGGTTCCTTATAGTTTACTGCAGTAAACATCTCATTTACAACTTTCATTTGTGCAGCTTGACAAACGTCTTTGATGTCGCTTGCACTGTATCCGTCAAATAATCTTGCAAGCTCCAAGGTTTTCAGCTTGGCGTCTTTTTTTAGCGGAGATGTATACAACTCGAAAAGATTTTGTCTTGCCTCAAGTGTTGGCAGTGAAACATAGATTCTTTTTTGGAATCTTCTTAGAAAAGGCCAGTCAAGACTCCATGGCTTATTTGTTGCACCAATTACGTATAGCTTCAAGTCTTTTCCTTTTCCGTTAATTCCATCCATTTCTGTTAAAAATTGATTTTTGGTTCTAACCTCTCCTCCTACCTCACTGTTTCTTGTACCAAGCAACGAGTCAACCTCGTCGATAAATAGTATTACAGCCAATCCTTCCTTTTCTGCATGATCACGTGCCATATGGAATAATTTTGAAACATTTTTTTCAGCTTCGCCAAGCCACTTGCTCATCATTGATGCTGCATCTACATTTATGAAATATCCAGCAATCTCGCTTGCTGTTGCAGCTCCAAGTAATGTTTTACCACATCCTGGAGGCCCATAAAGCAGCATTCCTCTTGGCCACCCAATCGGAAACAGATCTGGCCGCTTACTTGGATATACAATTGATTCACGTAAAGCATTTTTTGCATCATCTAGTCCTACTACCTCTTCCCAGCTAACATCAGGTTTTTCTTTCATGACTAAATCTTCAAAGTCACGATTATCACTTGCAGATTTTCGTTCATCAGGAGAAGCTTTTGGATCAACTGCAGGTTCCAAGTCGTTGCCACGAAGCTCTTGTAATGCCTTTATTCGATTTTGATAAGAACGCATGCGTTCTGAATATACTGAGTTTAGTTTGCTTGTTGGGTAAAGATGAAGTAGCTGTACAAGTGCATCTATTGCTTTTTGATAGTTTGCAATTGCCATTCCCTTTGCGCCCTGCGAATCACATTTTATTGCCTCAGATGCGTATCTACTCGCAGCATTCTCTAACTGTTGTGGTGCCAAGCTCATCTAAATTACCGTAGATTCAGATTCAGATTTGCGTAGGTATCCCTAAAGGTAAACTGGTGTAGCAGATTTAGTTAAATTATTTGTACTATCCTGCTCAGATTTTGCAAAGCCATCAGATTTGGCATATGGCTCAATGGTATAGTCTTCAGAAACATTGCTTTGAAGACTCTTTATTCGCTTAATAGAATCTTCAGCAGAAATTACAAGCTCATTTATGTTGTCATTGAGTTCATCCATTGAGCCAACCGAGGCATTTACCATATCAACAAATTCCTTTATCAGCGAAAAAACCTCCTTTTTGTTTTCATGTTTATATAAAATATAGTCTGCAATGCGGAGGATTTGATTAAAGTCCTGCAGATCCTCAAGTGAAAGTTGATTTATTTGCTTTTTATCAGAGTCAAGCTCTGCAAGCCTTTTCTCAACAAGTGAAGATAGTTTCTGAATCTTTTTTCTGCTATTTGTGATGTTTAGAGTTGATTTTATTGAGACCATTAGATTTAAGCGAGATTTGCTTTCGCTGAATCTAGATTAGGATACTGCTTGTTTATTTTAGAGTCTACGATCAACTTTGCTTCATCTAGGATTCTTTGCGACTCTCTGTTTGATTCACCAAAGTCAAATTTGGCTTCAGTTATAGTTGCAGAATCCATCACTATACTTCCTAAAATTGAAGATAGCTCACAAAGATTTTGACTATAATTTGGAAAATACCTAAACAACCTTGAGCTTATTATTCTGATAATAGATATTGCAGAAGGCAAGTTTGTTGTAATGCCATGTATTCCAGATATTGCGCGCATTCTATTTTGGATTTGTTTTAATGATTCTATTGCAAAGTAAACTTCGCCTTCAAGTTCTACTAGTTTTGTAAAATCAAGGTCAAATGTGTCGCCAGCATGGTCATAAAGGACAAGATTTTGGCTTTTAAGTTCGGTTCTTTTTTTGTCAAGCTGTGTTAGAATCATATCAAGTAAATCAAGTGAGTATGCAAATCGAGGCATGAGTGTATTTTTATGTGAATATTTTGCGGTCAAGTTTTCTTTTTCAATTGCTGACATATCCATCATGTGAAAAATCTCGAAGATTTGCTATATCAGGACATTGTCCCAAATTTCCATTTAACCACAGTCACATACACCATCAGATACAGCTCAGAAAAATTTCCATTATTAGTACAAGGAATTTAGCTTATCATCTTACCTAACTATGAATGATCGTTTGATATGGTTAAGGAGCATGGCCTAACTGTAAGTCTAGAGGAATTTGGACTAAGCAAGTATGAGGCAAAAGCCTATGTGACTTTGGTTTCACATGGTACAATTTCTGCAAGCGAGGTTGCATATTATTCGAATCTTCCCCGTACCAAGGTTTATCCGACTTTGTTAAAACTTGAGAAAAAAAGACTTGTCATTATTTCTAAAAGCAAGCCCATAATGTGTACTGCAATTGCACCAGAAGATGCATTTGATGGCATTATTCAAGAACACATAGACAAGGTAAACCAGATGAACACCCTTGTAACAAAACTAAAGAATGCAAGCGAAGAAAGCAAAAAGACAAGAGGCGCAGAAGAAAAAAGGTATTTCCATCTTAGCGCAAACAATGTTCTAAATCAACTCAAAATAATGATAAGTGGAACAAAATCATCAATTCAAGTCATTGTTGACCCATGGGGACTAAACTTGTTGGCAGAATGCAAAGAGCAGCTTCTTCTTGTTTTAAGAAGAAATGTGGATGTAAAAATTATTGTCTCGCCAACACAAATTGGCTCAGAATCATTTCATACAATACCAAGTGGTGTAAAAATCAAAGTTATGGATACTGCACAGAACTGCTTTATTTTTGATCAAACCGAAGTGTTGCTAATAGATAGCGACAATGGAAAAGGAGCGGTATTTTCTGCAACAGATGTGCTTGGAATAAGCCAAACCAAAGTATTTGTGCAAATGTGGGACAATGCGCTAAAAACTGATGGGCTATATGATATGGCTAAATCCGACGCTCAGGCAGTCTATCACATAATACAACTTGTTAATGAAAATGGGTTGGGATTTATTCTAAATTCTGCATTGGATTCAAAAAACACCAGTATCGATATGTTAAAGCTATTAGAAAAAGATGGAATTAATTTAAAATCAAAGCCACTTGATGAGGTAATTGAAATAATTAATTCGGCATTACAGATAACATGCTCAGGTCATCTCAATTACGATTCTGCCAAGAACAACATAACTGTAGAATCAAAACTAAATGGTGGACATTCACTGCCTTGGACAACTATACTTGATCAGTATTTACACAGTTGTGGATATAATACAAAGTTAATTTATCAAAACAATTCCCAAAAGGGAGAGAAGATTTTCATCAAAATTCATCCAAACAAAAACTAAAAACACCACACATTCTACCGTATTTTTAATGATTGAAGATAGGCTAAAGGCACTAAACATAGTTCTGCCGACTCCTCCAAAGCCTGCAGGCTCTTATGTGCCTGTAACAATATCTGGCAAAACAGCCTATGTGTCAGGCCAAATCCCAATAGAGGATGGAAAAATAACTCACAAAGGAAAGGTCCCCTCACCGCAGTCAATAGAAGAAGCACAAAAAGCAGCAAGATTGTGCATCATAAACGCTCTGGCTCAGCTAAAATCAGAAATTGGAAGTCTTGATAAAGTGACTAGAGTTCTCAAAGTGTCTGGATTTGTAAATTCATCACCAGACTTTACTGAACAGCCAAAGGTAATCAATGCAGCATCGGATCTTCTCGTTGAAATTTTTGGTGAAAAAGGAAAGCACTCAAGGGTTGCAATAGGTGCGGCAAGCTTGCCTCTTGACTCTACTGTTGAGATTGATATGATAGTTGAGCTCAGCTAAAGCTTTGCGTTAAACTCTTTTAGAAATTTCTTCATCTTGTCTTTTGGAATAACTGCGCCACATGCCTTGTCGTGTCCTCCACCTGAGCCACCAAGCGATGTTGCAAGAGGATTTACTATTTTGCCAAGATGAAGCTTGCATGCTTTTGAGCCCCGAATAGATACTGCGTATATTCCATGATCTACTCGTTCCTTGTATGCAACTCCAACTTCTTTTCCAGACAAACCTAGAACAAAGTTTACAGCACCACTTGCACCAGAATCCAAGACTTCCATGTATGCAAGGTTTTTCATTTTTTTCATTGACTCTTTTACTTTTGAAATAATTGAAGCAAGCTTTGCAACCTGAAGCTGTGCAAACTCAAATGTATTTGGGATTTCATGCGTGTATTTTGATTCGGCTAATTCATCGACAAGGTAAAGAAGATAGTCTGAATCTTTTTGATGTCCTACTATGTTAAATGTTAAAACAGTTGCGCTAATTAACGCAAATTGTCTATCAAAGATTTGCAAAAGTTTTGCGCCTTTTGGCCTGTCTTCCATATAGTCAGTTATTGCAGCACACGCTGCTACAAACTGCGCATGATCATTTAGTTTTGATTTGAATGCATCATAAACTTGTACTGTTGTGCATTCATTAATATCGTGAATTACTTTTACTTTGATCTTTTCAATTTGTTTGATTATTTTATTATCCAAGTCATGATGATCAATGTATGTTATTTTGACTTTATTTTTTCGAAGATATGTTAGTAATTCGATAAACTCGTCTTGATTTTTTTGGCTAAGGCCCACATCACAGATAAAAAGTGTCTTTATTCTTTCATTTTCCTTTATTTTTGCTAATGCATCCATCATGCCAGGATAATCAACAAGGGTTGTGTCGCCACCAAATGCTTGTTTTATTAATGCGGCAGAGCTTATTCCGTCAAGATCCTCTTTGTGAGAAACGCAAAGTATCCTGTCTTTTTTTGGTTTTTGTAAACTAGTTACTTCGGTCATTTGCCAAAAATCGAATCTGCCCTCATTTAAATTAAGAAAAATCAGTAATAATTTTTATTATCAGAAGTTTTTGTTTTTGTGACAAGCTTTTCTTCAGGAGTTTTTTTCAACGCACATGCGTATTCATCATAAAACGAATGCCCGTTTAGTTGAGTAGACTTGTCTATTTCTTGTAACTTTTGTAGTGATTCGCCTGAGGCTCGAAGTATTTCTTCGTCTACCTGCTTGATGTATTTGCGTTCAGCTTCTGACATTGATTTTAGATTAAAAATTTCGATATAGGCGGCGGCTTTGATAGATTAGACAATTTGCTAAATTTAGTGTGTTTTTCCCATTAGAAAGAATAATTAGTATTTTCTTTTCAACTAGAACCGTGGATACAAAAAATATCGGTCTAAGAGATATCGAGGTTGCAGACACTAGAATATCTGACATAGATGGGGAAAGAGGCAGACTCATCTATCGTGGCTATGACATCTTGGATCTTACAAAAAACTCTAATTTTGAGGAAACTGCATATCTTCTTCTTCATGACAGGCTGCCTTCAAAGTTAGAATTAGATGATTTTAAGGCAAGACTGGCAGGTGCTCGTCTCATTCCAGCACACATGCAAGAAAATATGGGAAATTGGAGAAAGGATGCAGATCCTATGGATATGCTTCAGGCCTTTGTTGCAGCCTTGGGCGGATATTATGATGAAGAGTTTTCAAGCAAAGATGCAAGCTATGATAGGGCGATTAATCTTATCGCAAAGGTTCCAACAATTATTGCAAGCTGGGACAGAATTAGAAATAACAAAAAAATCATAAATCCCGATCCCAAACTAAGCCATGCTGCAAACTTTCTTTACATGCTCTTTGGAGAAAAACCAGACCCAGAAGTAGAGAAAGTTTTAGACGTTTGTCTTATTCTTCATGCAGACCACAGCTTTAATGCATCAACCTTTGCTGCAAGACAGGTTGCATCAACACGAGCTCATATGTTCTCTGCTGCAAGTGCTGGAATTGGTGCACTAAGCGGCGAGCTTCATGGAGGGGCAAACTATGAGGTAATGAAGATGTTACTTGAGATTCAAACTATAGACAATGTAGAACCATGGATTATGGAACAAATGGAAAAAGGAATCAAGATTATGGGAATGGGTCATGCAGTATACAAGACGTATGACCCACGAGCTATGGTGTTAAAAGAACTTTCAAAAAAATTGGCTAAAAAAACAGGTCAGCCCTGGTATACCATTACAGAAAAGGTTGAAGAAATAACAATTCGAGAGATGAAAAAACAAAAAGGAATAGACATTTACCCAAATGTTGACTTGTACAGCGCATCAGTATATTACATGATGAATATACCAATGGGCCTCAACACACCAATTTTTGCAATATCTAGATGTGCTGGATGGGCAGCTCATATAATTGAAGAAAAATTTGCCGAAGCTGCACCCAAGCCTGCATTGTATAGACCAAAGGCAGCATATGTTGGAAAATATTGCGGCCCTCAAGGCTGTGAGTATACTCCGCTTGATTTAAGGCCTGAACCACAAGCAAGTTAATTTCTTGAATGAAGCCACTGCTTTGCTCTAGAATTTACGTCGTGTTTGTAGAGAACCTCAAAGACCATGTCATAAAATGAGATTCCTTTTCTTTGCGCTTGCTCATCAAGCCACCTTATTCCGTCTGCAAGCTCAGGATCATATTGTGCAAAGTCAACTAGATCATCGACCATCTTTGTAAAGAAGGAGTGTGACTCGAGCATTGCAATGGCATTTCCAAGTATGCTATTCAGACGTAAATTCAAATTATATAGACAAATGACACCTTTTTGGTTGACATATGAAGCACGTCTTTTATTGTGATGGAAATCAAAAAAAGATTGCATGGGTAATACAAACAGATGGTAATGCAATAGAACAGCTACGAGACCATGCAGATATTTACCTAGACAAGATAACAGATGAGCAATCAAGATTCATTGCACTACATGTTGGAGTTTTTTGGGGAATTGGAAGATTTATCATAAAAAATAATGACACTGTAAGTATAATGATGGATTCAAAATCAATGTTTGAGCATCTCAACGGAGATAAGCAAAGCGATGACTCCTTTATACAAAATAGATCAGTTTTCATAAGTCAGATTGTAGAGCAAAGAAAGCTAAACATAGAATGCCAGTTAATTGATGTAAAAGATAACTTGGCACACAAATTACTTGGTTAAAGATGCTAATTTTTTAATCTAGTTTAGAATCAAGCCTATATCCATTAGGTTGGTATGTGTATAACCTGTTTTAACCAGTCCACCATGTTTTTTAAAAAAAGAGTTTGAATCATTGTTTTTAAGATAGTTTTGAATTTTTTTTGATTTTACAGTATTGTCAATAATTGCTCCTGCAAATTTTGTATTTCCATCTATTCCATCCGTACCTACAGATGCAAAAGTGAATCGCTTTTTTGCATTCTGAAGTTCTTGCAAAATACGTAAGACCAGTTCCTGGTTTCGTCCACCTTTTCCGTTCCCAATTACACTAACAGTTGGCTCGCCTCCAAAAATAATACAAGAGTTTGATCTTTTTTGAATAATCATAGTTGTTAGTTTTTTAGCGACATTCTTTACATTGCCAGAAACTATGACAGTTTTTGTAAAAAAACCAAACTGTCTTGATTTTTTGCTCATATCTACAAGTAAATCACGATTTCGTGCTACAATGATGTTGTTTATTGTAGGGTGTTTTGGCGTTTCCTGAATTTTTCCTGCTATTCCATCCTTTAATCGTGTGATGGCTTTTTTTGAGACTGATTTTTCCAGTTTGTATTTTTTAATTATTTTGAGTACGTCACGAAAGGTAGTATTGTCATAGTAAGTATATCCAGATGCTATTGATGACAAATCATCGCCGATAACATCTGACATTACAAGTGCGATTGCATCACAACTAATGTTCTCAACTAGTTTTCCACCTTTTATAGCAGAAAGATGTTTTCTCACACAGTTGATTTCTTGTATTGTTGCATCTGATCTTATCAAAACTTGGTTAACATGCTTTTTTTCTTCAAATGTAATGCCTTCTGGCACACACATTAATGCAGAAGCACCTCCAGATACAAGAAAAATAATAAACTCTAGTTTTGTTCTTTTTTCTACGAATTCTTTGACAGCCTTTCCTGCTCTGTAGCTTTGAGCAGTTGGTATTGGATGGCCAGCATAAAAGATTTGAAATTTCTTATTTTTAACTAAAGATTTTGTTCCCTTTGGTATTACAATTATGCCGCCATCAACTTTTGTAATGTCATCTACTGTTTTTGCCATAGAATCTGCTGCTTTGCCAAACGCAACCAAGTAGACCTTATCGTATTTTGCTAGATTAATCGTCTTTTTATTGACAACAATTCGATTTTTTTTGATAAATTTTGGTAGTGTTTTTTGAGGCAGTGCTTGTATAATACCAAATTC
>Ga0209108_10001630_pt1 | contig 13023 bp, 8 predicted proteins | sample Rifsed10ft1_FD_184003 | JGI IMG/M metagenome (GOLD analysis project Ga0209108, IMG submission 184003) | Soil microbial communities from Rifle, Colorado, USA - sediment 10ft 1 (version 2) | ecosystem: Environmental > Terrestrial > Deep subsurface > Rock core/Sediment | place: Rifle, Colorado...
CCTCGCCCCACATGGGGCGCCGACCCCTGCAGATCTTGAAGCCATTGAAGGCCGGGGGGTTATGGCTTCCAGTGACGACGATTCCCCCTGCAAGCGGCAGGCGGAATAGGGCAAAATAGAGGAGAGGGGTGGGACACATCCCGAGGTCCACCACGTCAACCCCCCCTGCTTGGAGTCCAGAGATCAGTGCGTCAGCCAGCAGGTCGGAGCTCTGGCGGCAATCTCGCGCAACCGCGACCTGGGAATTCCCTCGCGTGCGCAGAGACGCCTCTCTTGTGACGGCCTGCGCATACGCGCAGCCGATTCGCCAGGCGACGTCGCCGTCCAAGTTCTCGCCGAAGACCCCACGGATGTCATATTGTCGGAAAATGCTGAGGTCCATACCGTTCCTATAGATATGGTGCCAGTTGCCGCCTCTCCAGTTCCTCCGCCGCCCGACGCACCTCTTGGGTCCGCTCCCGTGCACAGACCAAGAGAGCATCATCTGCCTCCACGATGATGACCCCGGGCACGCCTATGACGACCACCACTCGCTTCTTGGCCCGGACCCACGTTTCCTCGGCGTCTATCAAGATCACGTTTTCGGGTGGAGCGTTCGTGGCCTTAAGGGCGTCGGTGCACAGGTGCGACACCGCATCCCAGGTACCCACGTCGCTCCAACCGATCTCGACGGGAAGCACGATGGCATGGGCGGTTTTCTCCAGGACCCCGTAATCGATCGAGCAGGGCTCGACCGACCGGAAGAACTCCGCCGGGGCATGCCCTTCTGAGTTCCCACCTTTCTCGATGTGCACACAGAGGGCTTCGTAGAGCTGTGGCAGATGCTCTCTGAGCGCCGCCAGGATGCCGTTGACCCGCCACAGGAATATCCCGGAGTTCCACAAGTACCCCTCGGCACCATAGGCCTCGGCCCGTCGCCGGTCCGGCTTCTCGACGAAGGCCTCGATCCAGAACGCATCTCCCTCTGCCATCGCAACAGGAGCACCCCGACGGATGTAGCCATAGCCGGTCTCTGGCCGCACGACCGGGCAACCCAGGGTAATGAGGGCCTGGGGGTATTGGTCGAGCAACCGGGCGCCGAATTCCAGTGCTCGTCGTAATCCCTCGGCGTCTTGGATGTAATGGTCAGCAGGGAGCACCACCATTACACCGTCGCCATGCCGCTGCTTTAAAAGCATCGCGGCAAATCCAATCGCCGGTGCGGTATTCTTGCTCGCCGGCTCGCCAAGAATGTTGGCTACGGGGATCTCGGGCACGAGGGACGCCGCTTGGGCGGCGAACTGTTGTCCAATGGAGATGTAGAGACGTTCCGGAGGAATCAGCGGTAGCACCCGGTCTGCCGTTTGCCGGAGGAGGGCTCGCCCATCCCCGACTGACAAGAAGGGCTTGGGCGATCGCCTCCGACTCAAAGGCCACAGTCGCGTCCCGTGCCCCCCCGCCAGGATTACTCCATAGAGCATAGATCGGGCTTTCCCGCTCATAGCTTCACGACCTTGTGGCGCCCGCGCCGAACTCCCTGCGTGGCGTTGCGCGTATCCACGACCAGTTCGGCGTGCCGCACGAGCCAGCCGTAATCGATAGACCGGTGATCCGTTACAATCAGCACGATGTCCTGGCCTTGAACCAGTTTGGCGGTCAACGGAAGTGACTTCAGGGGGGGGTCCACCTCAGACAACTCTGGCACCCACGGGTCATGATAGGTCACCGTGGCGCCAGCGCCCCGTAGGCGACGGATGATCTCTACGGCCGGTGATTCCCGCGTGTCACCGACGTTCGCCTTGTACGCTACGCCCATGACCAGGATCCTCGAACCGTTGAGGCTCTTCCGTTGCCGGTTGAGGGATTCAGCAATCAGGGCAGTGACGTGCCCCGGCATAGCGGCGTTTACAGCGGTCGCCAGATCGATAAAGCGAGGCTCGAAACCGTTCGCCCGGGCCTTCCAGGAGAGATACACGGGATCGACAGGAATGCAGTGACCCCCCAGGCCAGGCCCCGGATAGAAGGGCATGAAACCGAACGGCTTTGTGCCGGCAGCGTCCACGATTTCCCAGACATCGAGGTCGAAGTTCCGGCACATCAGGGCCAGCTCATTGACCAAACCGATATTGACGCTCCGGAAGGTGTTTTCGAGGAGCTTTACCATCTCGGCGGCCCGCGCGGACGAGACTGGGATCACCCGATCCACCACCTGCCGGAAAAATGTCATCGCCATCTCGCGGCAGCGGGGGGTAATTCCCCCGATGACCCGGGGGATGGATGCCGGGGAGTATCTGCTATCGCCCGGATTGATACGCTCTGGCGAGAATGCAAGGTAAAAGTCGTGCCCAACCTTGAGCCCCGTCGACCCCAAAACGGGTAGCGCCGCCTCCTCTGTTGACCCGGGATAGGTGGTGCTCTCGAGGATGATCAGTTGTTCCCGGTGCAAGGATGCCCTGATTGCCTCGACCGCTGCCAGCACGTGCGAGATATCCGGGTCTCCAGTCTTTCTCAGCGGCGTGGGCACGCAGATACAGATGCAGTCCGCTTCCCGGAGGACATCGAAATCTCGGGTCGCCGATAAGCGGCCCGCCCGCACGAGAGAGGCCAGTGGGGCCGCCTCTACGTCAGGGATATACGAGGACCCGGCATTCACCTGGTTCACGCGTTCCGGGTTGATATCCACCCCGATCACCCGATAGCCGGCCCGGGCGAAGCTGACGGCCTCAGGCAATCCGACGTATCCAAGCCCCATCACACAGGTGACGGCGACCTTTTGCTCGATCTTCTTTGCCAGCTGCGATTGATGCATCACTTCTTGACCCCTACCGTTTTTTTCGGGTCACGCCGCGCAAGCGGATCATAGTAGCTGCGATACCGGTTGTAGTAGTACGGAAGCTGCCCTTGAGGCATCTGATTGAGGATGACCCCCAAGACGCGTGCTCCCCCCTCCTCCAGCAGCTCCTTAGCCCGCAGCAGATCTCGCGCTGTGGTCTGCCCGGCCTTGGCCACGAGGATGACTCCATCAAGCGATGTGGCGAAGAGGACGTTATCACTCACCAAGAGCAACGGGGGCGAATCGAAGAGCACATAGTCCCAATGCTCTTTCAACCACCCGACAAATTCCCTCGCGCGCGCAGAACTGAGGATGGCCGCCGGATCCTCGAGGGGATCGCCACTTGGAATGAAGGCGAACTCGGATCCCCGTTTCGCCCCCATGCCGTCCAGCGAAATGGTCATCGATGGAGCGACGGTGTCGAACCTCTGGCTCCCCTGCAGCAGCTGGGCAAGCCCCCGTTGTGACCCCGATGGGAGGATCCGGCTCAGGCTGGGCTGTCTCAAGTCCGCATCAACCAGGGCTACACGGTAGCCGAGTTCTCTGAGGGTTGCGGCCAAGTTGATCGCCGTCGTACTCTTTCCTTCCCCAGGACAAGGACTCGTGATCATAATGGTCTTGAAAGGCGTTCGGAGCTTGGCCGCCTCAAGGTTTGTCCGAATCGTCCTGTACAGCTCTCGGGGTATCGCGGCTTTCCGCGCTTCATTGAACACGAGGAGCGGGCGCGGACGCATCCCTCCCTTCGGCCTGTGCAGCGGGACCTCCAGTGCCGAACCAAGGAAAGGGAGGTCCACCCGCCGTCGAATCGTCTTCTCGGACTCTACGGGCTCATAGATGTACTCGATAAGAAATCCCAGGCCCCCAGCACCGCCCAGGGCGAAGGCCAGAAGGAACGCAAGCTTCCGCAGGCTGATGGGTTCGACGGGTGCGAAGGGAACGTTCGGAGGGTCAATGACCTTGACGATGCTCCCGTCCGTCTGTCCTCGGATTCGTAGTGCAAGCAGCTTGTCCGAGAAGAAGGATACGAGGGCGCGGCTGCTTTCCACGGATCCACGAAGTTGGCTAATCTCGGATTCCCGCCCGCTCAGCTTCGGGAATTTGGCGAGCTGGCTCCGAAGGCTTTGTATCTCTCGTCGCACTGCGACGAGCGACGGATGGTCCTCCGTGTATTTCGCTCGCATCTCAAGAAGGACTTGCTCCAATTGCGCGAGCCTCGCGCTTATCTTTTGGGAGGTCTCACCCGTGATGTGGCTATCGGAGACCACAGGATTGTCCGAAGACTTTTCGAGGGCCTTTAGCAGCGCGGTCTCTGCCTCCGCCAGGTAGGCTCGCGCTTGCTTCAGCTGGGACTCCAGGAATTTCTGCGTCGGTGCGACATCCTCCTGCTCTGAGCGTCTCGACCAACCGACCAGGACTTGGATATACGCATTGACCAGGTCCTTCGCCACTCGCCGATTGAAGGCCGTTGCCGAAATCTCCACCAACCCGCTGCCGCCACGTCTGTCCCCTGGATTCAGTGGATTCACAGGACGAAATTCCATTCGAGCCTCCTGCAGCTCAGCCAGGGCCCGTTCGCGAGGGCTGACCGTGATCGGTGGCTTTCCCTGGAGCCAGCGGGCGGCGTTCGAGAACGTCTGGAAGTAGTCCCACTCCAGATTCTCCTTCGTCAGCTCGTCCACGGTTTCCTGGGGCACGGATCCCAGGACCTCCTTGGCGAGGGACCGACTCCGGAGCACTGCCATATGGACGGGCATATCCGAGCGGACCGGTAGGTCTCGTGCCCCGGGGAAGATGTCCGCGATCGATGGCCTAATCTGCACCGTGGCAGTCGACCGAAATCGAGGGCGCTGCCCGTAGATGCTCCATCCCAGCAGGGGGATTGCGATGAGTCCAAAGGCCGCGATAACCACTTTCTTTCGCCGCCTGAGGACCCCCCGAAGTATTTGGATGTAATCGAGGTCGGACTCGGCGTCGGTCCGTGACGCACGTGATGACTGGGGCATGGCTACGTTCCTCCAGTGGCGCTATCGAGCTCCTCGTCCGAAGAGCACCACCTGCACCGTGGTGAGTAGAATGAGGACATCCAAAAAGATCGACATGTTCTTGACGTAGTACAGGTCGTACTCCAACTTCTGTGCCGCATCCTCAACGGTCGATCCGTACGAATAGCGGATCTGCGCCCAGCCGGTGATCCCGGGCTTCACGCTGAGTCGCTGAGGGTAATAGGGAATCCCTTTCTGGAGCATGGCGACGAAGTGGGGGCGTTCCGGACGTGGCCCAACGAAGCTCATGTCACCTTTGAGCACGTTCACAATCTGCGGGAACTCATCGAGCCGCGCCCGTCGAAGCAAGCGACCGGTCCCTGTGACCCGTGGATCATTTGCTGTCGCCCAGATGGGACCACTCCCCTCTTCGGCCCTCTCGTACATGGTCCGAAACTTCAGGAGACGAAAGATCTTTCCCGCTTCTCCCACCCGCTCCTGCCGATAAAAGATGGATCCTCGCGACTCGAGCTTGATGGCGAGGGCAATAAGGGCGAAGAGCGGGAAACCCACAGCCAGGAAAAGGAGAGCGGCGACGATGTCTACGGCTCGCTTTACACTACGAGTGATGGAGGTTCTCCGAAATCCATCAGAGAAGACTAACCAGCTCGGCCTGAGATTCTCGATCCCGATCCTCCTGGTGAGGCGCTCGTAAAAGGAGGGCCAATCTTCGACTCGGATCCCACTCAGTTTGCAGTCGAGCACGGGATTCAGGGGGAGGGCCCCCCGGCGCTCATCCAATGTCACGACAATCGTTCCCGCCCGGTGCTCCGCGGCGACGCGCCCGAGCTCCGACACTCTTCCCAGGACTCTCAATCCATTATTGAGGACTACATCCGCCTCTGACCGATCGTCCACGTACCCCAAAACCTCATAGCCCCGCTGGCCCGTGCTGAAAATCGTCTCAATGAGGTGATCCGCCACGGGTGTAGCGCCGAGGAGCAGGAGCCGCTCCCGGAACCGAGGATTCTCCCACAATTTCATACTCATCAACCGGATCGCGGTGACCGCGCCGAATCCGAAGACCAGCCCCACCAAGAGGGACAGGCGCCCCCAGCGGAGAACCGGAAAGGCAAACCCGATCGTGCTCAACAGGATTGTCGCAGCGGCAAAACATCCCATCAGGCGGACCACGATCTCCTTACGCCCCTGCTGCGGGGAGATATCATAGGCGCCGCCGACAAAAAGGACGGCCCAACCGCATCCAACAAAGGCCAGCACCTTCGGCAGGATCGGGTCAAATCCCATCCAAAGGGATGGCAGGCCCATCAGACTCGGGAACCGCCCGGCGTATCCTGCCCCCAAGAGGATGATCAGGTCGGCGAAGACCAGGACGAGAACCTGCCACGGTAGATAATGTCGGAAGATCCGCACCACGAAGTCACTCCACAGTTACGCTCTTTGCCAGATTGCGGGGTTGATCCACATCGCATCCACGGAGGACGGCCATGTGATAGGCCAATAACTGGAGTGGCAATGCCACCAGCAGCGGCTGCAGCCAGTACAGGGCGGGCGGAAGCGGGAGCACGACGTCCGCCTGGACCCCGATCTCGCTATCTCCCGCGGTCGCCACGGCGATGACGATCCCATCCCGGGCCTTGACCTCTTCGATGTTGGCGGCCATCTTCTCGTACGTGGGACCGCGCGGGGCGATGGCGACGACCGGCATGCGCTCATCGATCAGGGCAATCGGTCCATGCTTCATTTCGCCTGCCGAGTAGCCTTCCGCGTGAATGTAGGCAATCTCTTTCAGCTTGAGGGCCCCTTCTAGAGCCAGGGGATAGTGGAGGCCGCGCCCGATATAGAGACAGTCCCGGCTGGCGGCGAACCGCGCCGCGACCGCCCGGATCGTCTCGTTCTGCGCGAGCACGCCGGCCATGAGATCGGGCATATCCCCTAAGCCCTTGAGGACGGTCCGGACCAGCGCCCGGTCGGCAAACCCGCGGGCCAGCCCGAGCTTCAGGGCCAGGAGAATGAGCGCGGTGAGCTGGGCGGTGAAGGCCTTGGTTGAGGCGACCCCGATCTCAATACCGGCTCGGGTATAGAGGACCCCATCAGCCTCGCGGGCCACGGAGCTCCCTACCACGTTGCAGATGGCGACACTCCGCGCCCCCCGCTCCCGGGCCTCGCGGAGGGCAGCCAGCGTGTCCGCCGTCTCCCCCGACTGAGAGATCGGGACGGTCAGGACCCGGCCATCGAGGACGGGCTGGCGATAGCGGAACTCCGAGGCCACATCCACCTCGACCGGGAGCCGGGCAAAGGCCTCCACCAGGTACTTGCCGACCAGGGCGGCGTGCAATGACGTGCCGCAGGCCACGAAGCACAGCCGATTGAGCCCCACGAGCTCCCGCTCTGGGAGCCCCAGTTCAGGGATGCGGATCTCGCCGGCCTCGAGGTCCACCCGGTCCCGCATCGTGTTCCGGACCGCCTCGGGCTGCTCGAAGATCTCTTTGAGCATGAAGTGGGGATACCCCCCCTTCTCGGCGGCCTCCCGATCCCAAGGGATGGTCGTGGCGGACCGCTGCACCGGCCCCCCCGCCAGGGTGCAAAGGGTGATGTTGTCTGCCCTGAGGATCGCCTGCTCGCCCTCGCCCAGGACCAGGATCTCGCGCGTCTCCCCCAAGAGCGCCGGGATATCCGAAGCGAGGAAGATCTCGCCATCGCCGACCCCGATGATCAGAGGGGAACTGCCACAGCGGACGGCGACCAGCATCCCCGGGGCCTCTTTGGCGACGCAGGCGATAGCGTACGCCCCCTGGAGCTCGCGGGCGGCCCGCCGCATCGCCTCGGGCAGCCCGTTTTCCCGGTGCCGCTCGATGAGATGGGCGATGACCTCGGTGTCGGTCTGGGAATGGAACCGATGGCCCTCGCGGGCGAGGGCTTGGCGCAGCTCCCGATAGTTTTCGATGATGCCGTTGTGCACAATGGCCAGGCTGGCCGTACAGTCGGTGTGGGGGTGCGCGTTGGCGTCGGAGGGGCGCCCATGGGTCGCCCAGCGGGTATGGGCAATGCCCACGGCCCCCCGGGGGGGATCTTTGTGGAGGACCGCCTCGAGCCTGGCGATCTTCCCCACGGCTTTCCGCACCTCTAGGGTGCCTCCGTGGACCGTCGCGACGCCGGCCGAATCGTAGCCCCGGTACTCCAGGCGTCGGAGAGCGGGGAGGAGAACGGTCAGGGCCTCGCGCGGCCCGACGTAGCCGACTATGCCGCACATACTCCCCTCTGACTCCTCGAAGACCTCGGGCGTTAGCTACTGGGGCCGATATGTAGTATGTAGAAGGGAGAGAGTGCGAGTTGTATGCCACAGAAGGGGATACGAGGCTGCTCCAACCGTTTACGATCCTCTACGAGGGAAAATCAATGGGTTATCTCTCGGCGGGCAACGGGAATCGGCGCGAGATGTCCCTTTGATGTCGGCAGTCTTTCCACTAGAACCGTGCAGAATGTGCACGATATCTACGAATGTCAGGAGAAGATGGGGACGAGATGATTTGAAGTCAATGAGATCCAGGCGGGATAGATGGAGTGAAACACTTGCACACCGTCGGCAAGCGGGTCGCGATGTTGGTCGCTGAGACGGGCTGGTTAGAACGGGAGACGACCTGACAACGCCATGGAAAGGCCGATGAATACTCGGTGATCGGTCAGATCTTCATCCGCGACATTAGAGTTCCGATCAAAGAAGTTGTATCCAGCGGTCAGAAAAAGACTTTGCCAGAGCTGAAACCGGACATCAATCGTCGCCCTGCCGACCAGATCGGTCTGGTCCTGCTCCTGAAATTCTACCCGGCCATACGACCCCCTAACCGACAGGCTCAGTCGAGGACCGAGTTGGTACGAGAAAGACCCGAATCCATTCGTGTTGAGTACCACGCCTACGTCATCAACAGTCGCAAACGTGTTCTCGTACCCCTGTAAAAACCCCAGCGTCAGGCTTCCATTGGGAAACGTCCATTCGAGGTCTGAATTGGTAGAAAATGCCGGCTGGGGGTTACCCTGTTCCAAACCGAACACCTGAGCCCCCCCAGTCACACGTATGCGTAGCTGGGGGCTGAACTCGTGGTTGAGGCCCACCTCGCCGCCCACGACGGCCGTGTTGTCGCTCTCCTGGTTGTCTTGAAACGACCCCCCAACCCCCAGGAGTAGCTCATCGCGAGGGTTTAAGCGGTACGAGGCGCGCAGGGTCCCTGCGTGAGCGAAGGAGTTACCCTCGATTTCTCTATCGACATATGCCACGTCATAGGTCACATTGAACCCGCCTCGGGGAAGGTCGTGCCTCCACCCGACCCTCCCGCCGTTAATTCTGCTATCATCTCCCTGGGCCTCATCGATGATGATATTTTCGTACTCTGCAAGCAGAGTATCCTGTGGACCAAGTCTGACTTCCATACCGGGAGACAGGTTGTTCTGTGTGGTTCGTTGTAGCCCCGCCTGGCCGATGCCCAGCGGGCTTGCTTGCTCTGCTGTGTTATCTGTGATCAGCAGGCTGTCTCGCAGGAAGAGCCGAAGCCCTGGAGTTGGATCCCAACTGGCGGCAAATCTCAGCGCGTGGTCTACTCGGTTCAGTTCGGGAAACCGGCTGTATAGCAGAATCTCGGGGGTGTATCGTAGGCTCAGCGACGTCTTTCCCTCCGCCAGCTCGATGGCAAGACCAGGCACGATCGTGGTGATAAAGTCGCCCTGGGGGTCGGTGCTTGTGTCAAACACGTTAGAATCGTATACTTCTTCGACGGTAACGTCGAACAGGAGTTGCCCTGGTTGGATCAGATCGAGCCGGCGCTGAAACCGGTCGACGATCCCGGGGGGTGGAGGTGGGGTTGTCGGACCAGGCGCCTGGAGATCGAGGACGTCCGCTGGGACCGGCGCGCCAGGCAATGTCACAGGAGCCGGCGGAGGAGCCTTTTCCACTTCCTCTGGTGGTTTTTCCTCGGGTTTCGTTGGGGCTGTGGGCGCCTCTCGAGGAGCCGACGGCTCCTGCGCGGAGACCAGAATGGCAGGCGAAACCACGGAGAATAGGGCAAAAACCGTGAGACCAACGAGCAACGGAGCGCGAATGCCCGTCCCCACTCGCTCTCCCTTCAGATCAGAACAGTCCTCCTTGCGGGACAAAGACCACGTCCCCAGGCTTGAGAACCACATCTTTCGCCCCCTGGGGATTGTCAATGATCTTCTGTACATCCACCGGAATAATTTGCTTTCCACTCCCCTCCTCCCGGATGATGACGGTCCGGGAGGGCTTGGCAAACTGGCTGAATCCCCCCGCACGGGCCAACACCTGCAGGATAGTGTATCCGCCCTCCTGTTCTAGGGGAATCGTGCCAGGATTGCGGACCTCCCCCATGACGAAGACGGCGTTTTTGGGACTGGTCGGCACGACCACCACGTCTTCTGGCTTGAGGATGATGTTCTGGGAGAGATCGCCCTGCATGACAAGTGTCCGAAAATCCGCATCCAGCCGCCTATTCCCCCTGGCCACATAGCCGAGCGTCAAGTCCGCTCCGGGAGTCACGCCCCCGGCGAGGGCCAGGGCCTGAAGCAACGTAATCTCGCTCTTGCTAGAAAGCACCCCTGGCCGCGCCACGCCTCCCAAGACGTAGACGCGGTAGCTATTGATTTCTCGGAGGCTCACGCTCACCACCGGGCTTTTTATCTTCTCGCTTAACGCGCGCATGAGCCGGTCCGCGAGCTCCTCTGCCGTTAGACCCGCGGCCTGCACGTCTCCCACGAGGGGAAACGAAATCTTTCCGCCTGGCGTGACGCTCGACACTGTATCGAGGTCTTTATTCCCTAGCACGGAGATGAACAAGACATCGGCCGCCCCGATGACATACTCAGCCGCAAGAAGGGGCACCACTGCCAGAAGAAGCCATAAGAGGGACACCGTCGCGAACAGAGTCCTCAATCGTCCAGACACCTTCTGCTCTCCCCTCGCTCCGCCAACTGTTAACTGGCTCTCGCCCGGATACCGTTCTTTTTGATCCTTTTCAGCTTGTAGTGGAGTCCCCGCAGGCTAATGCCCAATAGAGACGCGGCTGCCGTCTTGTTGCCACGCGTCTGGCGTAGGGTATCTAGGATAAGCGACTTTTCCATGTCGGATAACGTGCCCCCCGGTTCGTGCGACCCGGCGGTCTGAAAGACCGGGTGGAGGACCTGGCGGAGACTCACGATGTTAATGAAGTCCGTGTCGGCCATGACTCCGGCGCGTTCGATGCAATTCCGCAGTTCACGCACATTGCCCGGCCAGTCGTACTGGAGGAGGAGCCGGAGGGTCCCGGCGGTGACCCCGCGAATCTGTTTGTCGCTCTGCCGGTTCAGCTGCTGGACAAAGTGGTCGACGAGCAGGGGGATGTCCTCTTTCCGCTCGCGGAGCGGCGGGATCTTGATGCTCATGACGTCCAGGCGGTAGAAGAGATCTTCTCGGAAGTGGCCCGCCTTCACCTGGGCCGCCAGATCCCGATTGGTCGCGGTAAGGATGCGGACATCGACGCGGATAGAGTGGTTGCTCCCCACCCGGCGGAACTCCCGATTCTGGATGAGCCGGAGGAGCTTCGCCTGCAGGGGGAGCGGGAGTTCCGCCACCTCGTCGAGGAACAGCGTCCCGGTGTCCGCCAGCTGGAAGACCCCGATGCGATCCCCAACGGCCGAGGTGAAGGCGCCCCGGACATGACCGAACATCTCGCTCTCCATGAGCCCCTCCGGGATGGCGGCACAATCGAGCACGACGAAGGGCCGCCCCCGTCGGCGGCCAGTCTCATGGATCGCCCTGGCGATAAGCTCCTTGCCTGTGCCACTATCCCCGTAGAGGCAGACGTTCGCATCCGAAGGGGCCACCTTGCTGACCCAGTGGTAGACCTCCTGCATGGTCTCGGAATCGCCAATGATCTCCGGCAGGGGGCGGGCGACGCTCCGCTTGGAAGGCTTGGCTAAGCCCAGTCCATCCGCCGCGCACAGTTGGCTGCGCGTTACCGCCCGGTGGAGCGCGGTGAGCACCGCCGCCCGGCTCAGGGGCTTGGTCAGGACCTCGAAGGCCCCGGCTGCCACCCCGCCTCGCCCATTCACCTCCCCGGTGACGGCAATGATGGGGATGGAGGGGGCCTCGCGCTGAAGGGCTGCTAAAAACCTCCGTCCATCAGCAGGCGTTTCATCCAGGTCAATGACGGCTGCGTGAAACCTCCTTTCGCGGATTTCACCGACGATTTTGCGTGCCTCCGACCACGAAGCGATTGGCACACTCGGCATGGAGCACGACGAAACTAAGCCCTGGATATATGCTGCGGCGGCCGAGGAGCCTCCTACTACCAAGATCTCAGACCGCTCCATCCCACACCTCCAACCCCCACCTCCAACAACTTGGGAGAATATTCTTACATTAGAACGAGCTCATTATCTTATACCTGTGTAGGAAAATATCGGCTCAATCGAGCAATCAAACCTCCAATCGTTCCTTTTTTTTAGTTTGCAAATATGTTGAGGGTCATGCAAGAGATGCACCACCTCCTTACCTATCCCCAGGAGAACAGAAATTACGAGGCCTTCCACCGACCCGGGTGAAGAAGGAACCTCGCATAGCATCAACTGTGGTGAAAAATTTGCACGGCTAGACTGGTAATGTGATAACCTTTTATCCAAACGCCGCTCCTTTGTCAATAGATTTTTGCCTACCTCTTCTCCCTCTACGCCCGGTCTCCGCGCAAAAATCGCTTGCATAACGCGAGGCTAACGTAATATGAAGACAAGGTAACAAACCAAGAAACCCATGGGGGAGAAGCCTCGGTGCGCCGCGGGCGGCGGATATTGATCGTCGATAATGACCGGGTCATTCTGGAGGCTGTGAGCGACATGCTTTCGGCGAAGGATTACCAGGTGACCAAGGCCCACGACGGCCTTGAGGCGCTAGAACGATTCCGAGAGAGTCAATTTGACCTGGTGATCATGGACATCGTGCTTCCCAAAATCGATGGCCACGACCTCTGTCGTTTGATCAGGCAAGACGAGCGGGGCCGCTTGCTACCCATCATTGCCCTGACGTCGTTGGGCCCGCAGGATGTGGCCAAGCTCTCTGGCCTCAGCGCCGACGCGTACGTGGCCAAGGGCCCATTAACAGTGATTTTCCCCAACATTCTCGAGGCCATCAAATCGGTGTTGTCTGGTCGTCGCAGGCCTCTCGGG
>Ga0209108_10001632_pt1 | contig 13020 bp, 8 predicted proteins | sample Rifsed10ft1_FD_184003 | JGI IMG/M metagenome (GOLD analysis project Ga0209108, IMG submission 184003) | Soil microbial communities from Rifle, Colorado, USA - sediment 10ft 1 (version 2) | ecosystem: Environmental > Terrestrial > Deep subsurface > Rock core/Sediment | place: Rifle, Colorado...
GGTCGAGGGTCTGACCTCGCGGCTCGCGGCGCTCGAAGAGGCTGCGACCGCGACGGGCGAGCTCGACGAGCTTCGCCGCCGCCTCGACACGCTGTCCCAGCAGGTCGGCGCTCCGTCGGAGGACGTCTCCGAGCTTCGTGCCGAGCTGGCCGCGCTCCGGGAGCGCCTGGACGGGTTCGCCGAGCGCTCGACGGAAGCCGAGTCGACCGGGCAGCTCGACGAGCTGTCCTCGCGGCTGGCCGCGCTCGAGGAGGCGGTGGCCGCGCCGAAGGCGACGGACGAGCTCGACGAGATTCGCAGAGAGCTCGCGGTGCTGTCCGAGCAGGCAGGAGCTCCTGCCGAGGACGTGGCGCACCTCCGCACCGAGCTGGCTGCGCTCGCGCTGCGTCTCGACACGATTCCCGACCGCACCGGCAGCGATCCGGAGCTGACCGACCGCGTCGAGCAGCTGGCGAGCGAGGTCGCCGCGATCGCACGTGCGGCCGAAGCCGAGCGGAGCCAGGCGACGAGCAGAGCCGAGACCGTCGCGGACGACTTGCGGGCTGAGGTCGAGCGCCTGGCGGAGCGCGTCTCAGCCGTTCAGGAGCTCGCTACAACCGAGTCCACGGATGAGCACGACTCCCGCATCGAGTCACTCGAGCAGCGACTTGCCGAACGAGAGTCCCTCGACGCCGCGCTCGGCGCGCGGATCGACGAGGTCGCGGATCGGCTCGCCGCCGCGGACGAGCTACGCGCTCGCCTCGACGGCGTCGTCGAGCGGGTGGACACGCAGGAAGCGGGCCGGGCCGAGAGCGTCGCGAAGTCCGAGCTGACGAAGCTCCGCCGCGACGTGAAGGAGAAGCTCGGAGATCTCGAGCAGCGCGTCGACGGCCTCGCCGCGAGCACGGCCGAGGGCCAGGAGTCCGTCGTGCATGGGCTGGAAGAGGCGGTGGCGGGGGTGCAGGCCGAGCTGCGCACGCAGCGGACGGAGGTCGGCGACCGCGTCGACGAGACCGCGCGCGAGGCTGCAGCCCTTCGCGAGCAGCTGGCCGAGCTTCGCGAGGCGGCCGGAGAGCGCATCGAAGCGCAGGCGCGAGCCGAGGCCGACCTCATGCGGCGGATGGAGGAGCTCGCAGGCGCGCTCGAGAGCGGCGCCGGCGCCCATGCGGACCTCACCGCGGCGCTCGCCGAGGTGCGCGCGGAGCTGAGCATGCTGACCACGCGCGTCGACGCACCGGACACTGCAACCACCGACGCGGTCGAGGCGATGCGGGCGGAGCTCGCTGAGGTCGTGGATTTTGTCCGCTCGGCCCAGCTGAACACGGAGCCCGACGAAGAGCTGCGCTTCCGGATCGAGGACCTCGAGCGTCGCCTGGAGACCGAGAGCGTCTCCGTCGAGGACGAGGCGGAGCAGGTGGACGAGGTCCAGACGGCCGAGGAGACGCCGGTTCCGGAAGAGGAGCTGACGGGCGCATTCCTCGCGTTCGTCCCGAACGACCACGGATACAGCCTGCAGGAGATCCTCGGAGCGCCTCCCGCCGTCGGCGAGCCCATGGCCGTCGCGAACGGAGACGGGGAGTTCGTCGTCACCCGTATCGGGCGATCCCCGCTCCCGCTCGACTACAGGCGATGCGCCTACCTCGAGCTCGCCGTGCTCGGCAACCCCTCGGACCGTGTCACTTGATGGAGTGACGGAAGCGCCCCTCTACCCCTCCGATAACCGTCTCGTGGGAACCCCCGCTGCCTTCCGCTTGCCGTCTTCCAGCACGCCGGGGTGCGTGAGTTGAGCGCCGTGCCGGACACTTCTCTCGGACGCCGTTCGATCGGCGAGATCCTCCTCGCGCACGGGCACGTGACGCAGGAGCAGATCGACGAGGCGGAGTCCATCGCCGCCGACAGCGGCCGTCCGGTCGGGCAGATTCTCGTCGAGGCAGGCGCGATCACGCGCCTCGAGCTCGCGAGCGCACTCGCCGAGCAGTGGTCCGACTCGGAGCCGATCGCGGGCCCCGCCGGCGCCTCGCCGCTCTCCGGCTCCGTATCCACGCTCGACCTTCCAGCGCCGAGTGCAAAGCCGGTCTCTGCTCCCGAGCACTCCGGCCTGCTTTCCCGCGTGGAGCGCGTCGAGGAGGAGCTCGAGAAGCTCGCCGCAGTTGAAGGCGACGACGACTCCAACGAGCTACGTGGCGTCGTCGAGGACGTCTCGGAGCGGATCTCCGCAGTCGAGCCCGTGCTCGAGGAGCTGGGCAAGGCGCTCGACTCGCTCGCGACCGTGGAGGAAGACCCCCGCGTCGCCGCGCACGCGACGATGCTCGACGAGCTGACCCTGCGGCTGGAGCAGGTCGTCCAGAGCGTCGACGCCGCCTCACGGCGGACGAACGAAGTCGCCGACGACGCTGCCGAAGCCGTCGAGAGCTTCCGCGACGGGCTCACCGCAGTCTCGGAGCGGCTCTCCGGCCTCGCGGCTGCGGACGACGTCGCCGCGCTGCGGGCGCTGGTCGACGCGCTCGCTCAGCGACCGAGCCGCGACGACGAGCTGGTCGCACACGTGGACGACCTTCGTACCGCGATAGACGCTCTCGCCGAACAGCCCGCCCGGGACTCGGAGCTCGTCGCACAGGTCGAGGACCTTCGCGTCGCTCTTGCCACCCTTGCGGAGCGGCCGACCAGAGACCCCGAGCTCGTCGCTCAGATCGACTCGCTCGCAGCGAGGCTCGCGGAGGTCGGCGACCGCGTTGACGTGCTCGCTGCGGCCGCGCAGGCAGCCCCGGGTGACCCCGCGGCGCTCGAGGAGCTCCGCGACGCTCTCGCCGAGCTCGCGCGGCGCCCCACGGCGGACCCCGAGGCTGAGAGACGCATCGAGTTCCTGGCCGCCACGCTGGGCGAGCTTCGCGCGACCGTCGACACGCTCGCCGCGAAGCCCGCCGGCGACCCAGAGCTCGACGACAGGCTCTGGCAGCTCACCTCGAGGCTCGAGGATCTCGAGCGGGCGGAGGCTCTCGAAGAGATTCGCGCTCGCATTTCCGAGCTCGCGAAGCTCGCTGAGAGGCCGGCCGTCGATCCCGCACTCCTCCAGCGGGTCGAGGAGCTGGAGCAGGGCGATGCCCTCGAGGAGATTCGAAGCCGTCTCGCGGACCTGGTCGCCGAGCCGAGCGTCGATCCGGCGCTTCTGCAACGGCTCGGCGAGCTCGAGCGCAGGCTGGACACGGTGCCGGGCGACGACGTTCTCGAGCGGATCGACGCGGACGGTCGCTCGCTCGGATACCGCATCGACGGGGTGATCGCTCGCCTCGACGAGCTGGCCACCTCCGTCGAGCAGGAGGACGGCTCGACGGTCTCGCGCGAAGCGTGGGACGAGGCGGTCGCGGTGCTCAACTCCCGCCTCGAGGCGGAGACGCAGCTGACCGTGCGGCTGGCCCAGCTCGAGGAGCGGCTCGCGCAGGTCGGCGACGGCGGCTCGGCCTCGCCGGAGGTCGCGGTCGACCCGGAGCTCGTGGCCCAGCTCACCGGTCAGCTGGCCGCACTCCACGACCGTGTCACACAGGTCGAGGCGAGCGGCGGCGCCGCGTCGGCGGCGGCCGCGGCCGATCCGGGGCTCGGGAAGCAGCTCGCCGCACTCAGCGCCCGTATCGACCAGATCGCGGCCGAGGTCGGGAACGCGCCGCGCGGAGACGGAGAGACCGCTGGAGCCTCACCTGCTGCGGGCGCCACGCCCACGCTCGAGCGGGACGTCGAGCACGTGCTGATGGCAATCGAGCGGTTGTCGGTGCACCTCGGTGCGCACGAGCGCGCCCTGACCGAGCTCATGGGCTCCGGTGGCCTCGTCGCTCAGGTCCGCGAGCTGTCGGCGCGGGTCGGAGATCTCGAGACCTTCGGGACCGTCGCTTCGGGCGACGGCGCGGGAGGCGGCGGCGGGGGCGGCGAGGTGCGCGCCGAGCTGCGGACGCTGATGCGCAGGCTCGAGGAGGCCGAGGAGGCGCAGCGGAACGACCGCGAGCGGCTGATCGACCAGCTCGAGAAGGCCGCCGGCGCGATCGACTGGCGGCTCCAGCGCCTCGAGACGTCCAAGAGCGGCGGCGACGAGCCGTGATCAGGACCGTAGCCACCGGCAATCGCAAGTAACAGTCCGTTGCTTGGTCTTCGGACACGAACCGTTCCGTGGTTCTCCATGCCGGCGGTTGCTTGGGGTCTCACCTCAGGCGCCGGCCACTCCAAGTAACAGTCTGTTACAAGGCGAGTTGGCGGCACAGGAACCCGTTCCGCCGTGTCTCCTAGGAGGGTTTGGCGGAATAGGCCTCGTTGCCGGGGTGCCGCTGGGCGGCGTGAGGCAAGGACGCAGGGAGCGCCAATATCGAGCATATTGGCGCGACTGAGGACGCCGCCTCGCGGCGATCCAGCGCTCCCCCGGCGGCACAGCGTCTATTTCGCCAAACCCGACTAGGCCCATCAGTCCGACAGTGTCGCCGGCAACCCGAAGTCGGCTACGAACGCGGGCAGCGACGCGAAGCCCGTGATCCCGACGATTCTCTCGCCCTCGAGCGCGAGGACCATCAGGCCGTAGGCGTCGAAGCCTCCGTCGTCACCCTGGAGGTACGCAGCGAGCGCCGGCTGGCCGTTCGCGCGCGTGGGCACGAGGCGGATTCGCTCGAGGAAGCCTCCGGCGGGCACCGTGCGGAAGAAGGCGCCGATCTCGGGCGCGCCGACGATCCGCATCGGCTCCGGCGGCATCGTCATCAGGGCGTCGTCGGCGAGCATGGCCACGATGCCGTCCACGTCGACCCGTTGCCAGGCGTCGACGAAGCGCTGCACGACGGCTGCCTCCTCCCCGCTGGGGGCGGGGACGTGCTCCCGCGCGAACGTCCCCGCTCGCCGTTCTCTCTCCAGCCGCTCCCGAGCCCGCTGAAGAGCGCTGTTCACGGCCGCGACACTGTCGTTCAGCGTCTCGGCGGCTTCGCGCGCCGACCACCCGAGGACATCGCGCAGGACGAGCACGGCCCGCTGCTTGGGAGGCAGGAGCTGTGCGGCCGTGAGGAACGCGAGACCGATGCTCTCGCGCTCCTCCACGAGGGCTTCCGACCCGGGCTCGAGAGAGGGCAGCTCGTCGAGCAGCTCGTCGGGATACGGCTGGAGGAAGGTTGCGACCTCCTCGAACCCGAATCCCGCGCCACCCGCTCGCCGCCGCTCGATCGCGCGCAGGCAGGCGTTCGTCGCGATCCGGTAGAGCCACGCCCGGAGCGAGCCAGTGTGCTCGTAGCGGGGAAGCGCACGCCAGGCTCGGAGCAGCGTGTCCTGGAGAGCGTCGTCCGCGTCGTGAAAGGAGCCGAGCATCCGGTAGCAGTGCACGTGCAGCGGCCGGCGGTATGGGTCGATCAGATGCTCGAAGGCCTGCTCGTCACCACGCCGGGCAGCTTCGAGGAGCGCCGCCTCCGCAGCAGGTGCCTCCACACCTCTGGCCATCGACGCAGGCTAACCCACGCTCGGAGGGTCGGCTCCGATCTCGGTCCACGCGGGACTCTCGAACGCTCCCGGCGCCCCGCCGAGGGCGAGGAAGCGGACGCCCTCGGGACCGGGCACGATCCGGCGCATCTGCTCGGGGCCGACGCGTGCCATCGTCCCCGGCCGGAGCTGGAACTCCTCGCCGTCGGCGACGAGCGTCGCCGATCCCTCGAGCGGGATGTAGACCTCCTCCTGATTCGGGTCGAACGCGTCTGCCGCGTGGTTGTGGTTCGGGTAGTCGCTCCAGTTCGGCGGCAGCGTCAGCACCTGCATTCCCCAGGCTGTGACCCCGAGCTCGGCGCGGGCGCGGCGTGCGATGCCGCCGTAGATCCCGTCCATCTCGTCGATCCTGCAGAACGTCACGTCCGGCATGGCTTCTCTCCCTTCACGGGCGCCCCCGATGGGCGCCTACGCTCGGTACAACCCGAGCGAGGCCCGAGACTCATCGGTCGGCACGTCCAGTAGTGCGCAAGAAAAGCCCCTGAAGACGGCATCAGTGTCGCTTCGCGGCCTTGGCGCGGCTTTCGCGCTGGCCTGGCTGGCGCGCCTACCAGCCTGCGGGAGGCGCGATGTAGACGGCGGTCCCGAGGCCCGGCAGCTTGTCGACGACGAGGTTGCCGAGCGGGCGCACGACGCGTCCGTCCGCAAACACCTGGAGCTTCCGTCCTGCGAGCCCCGGAACCGCGAACGACGCGGTCGTGGGTGAGGTGGAGGCGTTCACGGCGATGATGTAGAGGGCGCCGTTGTACCTGCGAACGCCGACACGAACGGGTTTCTCCGCCGACCACGTCGCATTGACCACGGGCGCCAGGAGCGCAGGCGCGAGCGCTGCGATCTCGCGGTTCAGCCGCCGCACCTCGTTCCGGATCTCGCCGACCCAGTAGTCGGGGAAGTAGCCGATCCCGCGCGCCCCGCCGGCGATGGCGAGCCACGTCTCGGCTCGGACGATCGTCGGAGTGGGATCCTCGTTGTCGCGGCAGTGCTCCATCGGCCCTGCCTCGATCCACTGGAACGTGGGCTTGCCCTGGGCGAGCTGGGCGAGCTCGCGCTGCATCCAGTAGACGTTGTCGATCTGCGCGACGGAGCAGCGGACCTCGATCGGATACGTGTCGAAACCGATCACGTCGGCGGCCGCGAAGAGGCCGGGGTAGATGTCCTTCCCGTGCGGGCCGGCGGCCGCGTTCACCGAGAACTTGTCGGTGAGCGTGAGGAAGGTGACCCGCCCGTCGGCCTTCGGCGCCGGCAGCTTGTCGGCGCCGCCGACCGAGACGTCGGCCTCGTCCGGCAGGTGCCAGCCGAGGTGCGCGGGGCCAGAGACTCCGGGCGAGCTCGCCTCGGTCGTCGAGGCGCCCCGGCCGGCGAGCTGTGCGAACTGCTCCTCGGGGCCCGTGCAGCTGACGCCGAGGAACACGTTGATGCCGGCTCCGATGCTCTCCGGGTAGTAGGTGGGGCACTGGCGCCACACCATGCGCGGGAAGATCGCGTTCCCGTTCACCCGCAGCGGCGCCGAGGACCCCGCGGGGGGCACAGGCACCGGAACGGGAGTCGGCGTGCTCGTCCCGCCGGTCGGCGAGACCTTCGGTGGGAGCGCGGGGTTGAGGATAAAGGGGGCGAGCGAGCCAGAGCTCGAGTTGTCCATCGGAGTCGGGCTGACCGTCGCGATGAGGGAGGCGGGCCACGGATCCGTCTTGAAGCTCCCCTTGTCCTCGGCGCGCATGCCGTTCCGGAAGCGGGCCACCACCCGGAAGCGGTAGGTGGTCGCGGGCTCGAGGCCGGTGACCGTCGTTCGGTCGGTCACCGCCTCACGGGCGAGCGTCGTCGGCGACCAGACGCCGTAGCGGTCGTCGGTGCCGATCTCGACGACGACCCGGGCGAACTCCGGAACGCGCCACTTCACGACCGCCGAGAACGAGCCCGTCTGTATGCCGACGACCGTGGGGACGGGTGTCCGGGCGGCCTGGACTCCGCCGGACGCGAGCACGGCGACCGCGCAGAGCGCGAGCGAAGCCAGGGCCGCCAAGCGACGCAGCATGCGATGAGTGTCGGCAGGCGCGGGGCAGTGATCCTCCCTCGGACGGGGGTGTAGTCACTCGCCCGAGCGATGAGTCTTTGCGACTGCTCGCCTGGCCTCGACCTCGTACGGGTTCTCGGCGTACCTCGTCGTCGCCCACTTCCACAGCATGTGCCAGCGGCGCTGCTACGGCGCCACTGGCCGGCGAGGTCGGTCGAGAGCTCGCTCGTCTGGAACGGCGTCACTCCGGCCTCGCGCGCCAGTTGTTCTGGGTGCGACGCCGAAATTGCGTCAGAGTTGGTTCGCGTCGGCGAGAGGCGTGGTGTGAAGAGAGATGCGCCAAGGCCGCGGAAGCGGCCGTCTTCAGGGATTCTCGCGCGACCGGAGTCCGCGAGAGCGGATTCCGGTCTTGCGCCACCAGATAGGGCGTGCTGGTAGCGTCGGCGTCGTGAGCGAGGCTGCGCTGTTGACGAGCGAGGGGCGGGTGGAGATCGAGCTCTTCCCCGAGGACGCGCCCAAGACGGTCGCGAACTTCACGAAGCTCGCCGGCGAGGGCTTCTACGACGGACTCGCGTTCCACCGCGTAATCCCCGACTTCATGATCCAGAGCGGCTGCCCGCGGGGAGACGGCACCGGCGGTCCCGGCTATGAGTTCGAGGACGAGTTCAACCGGCACCGGGTCGTCCGCGGCGCCCTCGCGATGGCGAACGCCGGCCCGAACACGAACGGCTCCCAGTTCTTCATCGTCACCGCCGAGGAGTGCTCCTGGCTCGACGGCAAGCACACCGTCTTCGGGGAGGTCCGGGCGGGGCAGGACGTCGTCGACCGGATCTCGCTCGCGGACCGGGATGCTCGCGACCGGCCGCTCGAGCCGATCGTGATCGAGTCCGTCGAGCTCAGCTGACCGACACTCAGCCGTCTAGGCTCCGATGGTGGACCTCCACGGGAAGACGGCGATCGTCACGGGCGCTTCGAGCGGCATCGGCGCGTCCTCCGTGCGCAAGCTGCGCGCCGCCGGGGTGCGCGTCGCGGGCGGTGCCCGCCGGGTCGAGCGCGTCGACGCGGACGTGTGTCTCCCGCTCGACGTGCGCGACGAGGAGAGCGCGCGCGAGTTCGTCGAGCGCGCCGTCGCCGAGCTCGGCGACGGCATCGACATCCTCTTCAACAACGCGGGCCTCGCGCTCGGCCGGTACCCGTTCTGGGAGTCGACGCTCGAGGACGAGGAGACCGTCCTGCACACGAACGTCGACGGCGTCCTGCGGATGACCCGCCTCTGCCTCCCGTACATCCGAGACGGCGGCCACATCGTCTTCATGGGCTCGGTGGCGGGCCGGCAGGCGTACCAGAACGCCGCGTCGTACGTGGCGGCGAAGTTCGGTCTTCGCGGATTCGTGTACGCGCTCCGCGAGGATCTGCTCGGGCGCCCGATCCGGATCACGACGGTCGACGCGGGGCTCGTCGAGACCGAGTTCTCGCTCGTCCGCTACAAGGGCGATGCCAAGGCCGCGAAGGCGGTGTACGAGGGTGTCGAGCCGGTGACGCCGGACGAGGTCGCGGACTGCGTCCTCTTCGCGCTCACCCGCCCGCTCCACGTCAACATCGACGAGATCGTCGTGAAGGCCCTCGCCCAGTCGAGCGGCGCGAGGGTCGTGCGCCGGGAGAGCTAGAGCATGCTCACGATCCTCGAGGGGTCGACCTTCTGCGTGAGCGACGACCTGGGCGACGTCTCCGGGGAGACGGCCGGGTTCTTCGCCTGGGACACGCGCTTCCTCTCACGCCTCGAGCTGCGCGTCGACGGTCAGCGGCCGCTCCCGCTCTCCTCCGGGCGGCTCCAGCACTTCGCCGCCGCGTTCTACCTTCGCAATCCGCGCGTGAACGGGCTCCCGGGGGACTCGCTGTCGATCTCGCGGCAGCGTTTCATCGGCACGGGGCTCCAGGAGCGGATCGCCGTCCAGAACGAGAGCATGGAGCGCCTCGCCTTCGAGCTCTCCCTCGAGCTCGGCACCGACTTCGCGGACATCATCTCCGTGAAGCAGCACGACTTCGCGCTCGGCGATCCGGAGCATGCGCCCGCGCTTCCGCCGCAGGCGCCGGCGAGGCACGAGTCCGGGAACGGCGCCATCGTCTTCGAGGAGCCCGCCGGCGACGCACGGACGCGGGTCCTCCTGTCACAGCGCGGGCAGATCGCGAACGGAACGGTGACCTTCCCGCTCGAGCTCGAGTCGCACGAGCGCTGGGAGCTACGCCTCGACATCCTCCCGTCGTTCGGGGACGAGCCGGCGGAGGCCGTACCGGCGGTGGAGCGGCTCGACGAGGAGATCGAGGTCCTCGGCGACGTCGTCGAGGCGTGGACACTGCGCGTCCCGAAGCTGCGCGGCGGCTGGGAGGCGCTGCGGCGGGCATTCGACCAGTCGATCGCCGACCTCGCCGCGCTCCGCATCCGGAGCGGCGAGGAGCGCAGGCCCCTGTTCGCGGCCGGGATGCCGTGGTTCATGACCGTCTTCGGGCGGGACACGGCGATCACGTCCCTGCAGACCCTCGTGCTCGGCCCGGAGCTGGCCTCCGGCGCGCTCGACGTCCTCGCGGATCTCCAGGCCGCGGAGGACGATCCGGCGATCGACGCCGAGCCCGGCAAGATCGTCCACGAGGTGAGGTACGGGCGGGCGGCCGAGACCTGGTTCGCGCGCTACTACGGCTCCGTCGACTCGACGCCGCTCTTCCTCTGCCTCCTCGGGGAGACGTTCCGCTGGACCGACGACACCGCGCTCATGACCAGGCTCAAGGCGCCGGCCCTGCGGGCGCTCGAGTGGATCGACCGCTACGGCGACCGCGACGGCGACGGATTCGTCGAGTACTGCCGCAGGACCGAGCGGGGGCTGGCGAACCAGTCGTGGAAGGACTCGGGCGACTCGCAGCGGTTCCACGACGGCCGGCTGGCGGAGGCTCCGATCGCGCCGGTCGAGGTGCAGGGCTACGTGTACGACGCGAAGCGCGGCCTCGCCGAGATCGCCCGCAAGGCGTGGCGCGACGCGGAGCTCGCCGACCGGCTGGAGCGCGAAGTCGCCGAGCTCCGAGCGCGCTTCAACGAGGTCTTCTGGATCCCCGATCGCGGCGGCTTCTACGCCCTCGCGCTGGACGGCGAGAAGCGGCAGGTCGACTCCCGCTGCTCGAACATGGGCCACCTGCTCTGGAGCGGGATCGTGCCGCCCGAGCGGGTGCAGGCCGTCGCCGACCAGCTTCTCTCGGAAAGCCTCTGGTCCGGCTGGGGCATCCGGACGATGGCGAGCGACGAGGCTGCGTACAACCCGCTGAGCTACCACAACGGGACGGTGTGGCCGCACGACTCGGCGCTCGCGGCCTGGGGGCTCGCGCGCCACGGCCACGTCGAGGCCGCGCGCAGGATCGCGCGCGCGATCGTCGAGGCTGCCGGCCACTTCGAGTGGTCGCTGCCCGAGGTCTTCGCGGGCTTCGCGCGGACGGAGACGCCGTTCCCGATCGCCTATCCGACCGCCGCCAGGCCGCAGGCATGGGCAGCCGGCACGCCGATCCTGCTCGCCCGCGTTCTGCTCGGCCTCGAACCAGACCGGCCGCACCAGCGTCTCGTGACGACACTCGAGGACGAGCTTCCGAGCTGGCTCGACGGTCTCCGGCTGGAGGGCGTCCGCGCGTTCGGCCGCTCCTGGACGGTCGGGGTCGAGCGTGGCAGTGTCACGGTCACCGAAGGTCCCTGATGAAGATCGGACTCGTCTGCCCCGTCTGGTTCCCCGTTCCGCCCGAGGCGTACGGAGGGACGGAGCGCGTCGTCGCGCTGCTGTCGGACGGCCTCGTCGCGGCCGGCCACGACGTCACGCTGTTCGCGTCCGGCGACTCGCAGACCCGAGCGCGCCTCGACTCCGTCTTTTCGACGGCGCCGAGCGAGTGGATCGGCCACACGTACTGGGAGCTCCAGCACGCGGTACACGCGTTCCGGCGGTCGTCCGAGTTCGACATCGTCCACGACCACACGGGCCTGCTCGGGCTCGCCCTCGGCGGTCTCTCGCCCGTCCCGTTCTGCCACACGGTGCACGGGCCCCTCGACGGGTCTCCCGGCGCCTTGTACCAGCAGGTGCTGGAGCTCGTCCCGCGCGCGCAGCTGATCTCGATCTCGCTGAACCAGCGGGCTCCCCGGCCGAGCTTCCCGTGGGTGGCGAACTGCCCGAACGCGCTCGACCTCTCGCTGTACCCGTTCCGGCGCAAGTCCGGCGGCGACTACCTCGTCTTCCTCGGGCGGATGAGCCCCGACAAGGGCGCGCACCGCGCGCTAGCCGTCGCCCTCGAGACGGGCCTCCCGCTCAAGATCGCGGCCAAGTGCCGCGAGCCGGCGGAGATCAAGTACTTCGAGGAGTTCGTGCGGCCGCACCTCGGCGAGACGATCGAGTACGTGGGCGAGGTCGGACACGCGGACAAGGTCGAGCTCCTCATGGGCGCCCGCGCGCTCATCTTCCCGATCGACTGGGAGGAGCCGTTCGGCCTCGTGGTCATCGAGGCGATGGCGTGCGGGACCCCGGTCATCGCAACGCGCCGCGGCGCCGTGCCCGAGATCATCGAGCACGGGCGGACGGGGGTCCTCGTCGACCGCTACCGCGAGATGGAGGAGCCGGAGGTGCTCGAGCTCGCCGACCGGCTCGACCCGATGGAGCTGCGCCGCGAGATCGAGACGCGGTTCTCCCCCGAGCACATGGTCGCGAACTACCTGGCCGCCTACGAGGCGACGATCGAGGCGACGCCCGCAGCTTGAGGCTTCGCTCGTCGTACGACCGCGAGATCTTCCGGCTGGCGGTGCCCGCGCTCGGCGCGCTTGCGGCCGAGCCGCTCTACCTCCTCGTCGACACTGCGATCGTCGGCCATCTCGGCCGCTCGCAGCTCGCCGCGCTCGGCATCGCGTTCACGGTGCTCGGCGGCGTGTTCGCGATCTTCAACTTTCTCCAGTACGCGACGACCGCGCAGGTGGCGCGAGCCGGCGGGGCCGGCGAGGAAGAGACCGCGCGCCGGCTCGGAGCACAGGCTGTCTGGCTCTCGCTCGGGTTCGGAGTCGCGGTCTCCGTGCTGGTGGCAGCTCTCGCCGAGCCGCTCGTCTCGCTCATGGGCGGCGAGGGCGTGACGGCCGACTATGCCGTGACCTACCTGCGCATCGCGGCCGTCGGCTTCCCGGCTGCCTTTCTGGCGCTCGGCGGGCAGGGCTTCCTGCGCGGAGTGGCCGATCTCCGGACACCGCTCGTCATCCTCGTGGCCGCGAACGCCGCGAACGTCGTCCTCGAGGTGCTCTTCGTCTACGGCTTCGACTGGGGGATCGCGGGGTCGGCGTGGGGAACCACGATCGCGCAGCTCGCGATGGGCGTCGCGTTCGTCGTCGTCATCCGCGGCCGGCTCGAGCCCGGTGAGACCCACGTGCGAATCGAGCTCGCGCGGCGCGTGCTCTCGCTCGGGAAGTGGATCTTCATCCGGACGACCGCGCTCATGAGCTCGTTCGTCCTCGCCGGTGCGGTCGCCACACGGTT
>Ga0209108_10001633_pt1 | contig 13010 bp, 11 predicted proteins | sample Rifsed10ft1_FD_184003 | JGI IMG/M metagenome (GOLD analysis project Ga0209108, IMG submission 184003) | Soil microbial communities from Rifle, Colorado, USA - sediment 10ft 1 (version 2) | ecosystem: Environmental > Terrestrial > Deep subsurface > Rock core/Sediment | place: Rifle, Colorado...
GGTCAATGGGGGTGTTGCCCCCGGCAGCGGTTCGCTCCTCGGGCGGCTTCAAGCGACGGAAAGCGAGATAGAGGAGGAGGTCGTAAGTAATCTTGATCCCGCCGCCCAGGAAGAGGGGAGCGGCCAGGGCAACGTGCTGCATAAAGTAGCCGGCGAACGACGGTGCGGCAGCCCAAGCGACGTTTCGAGTGAGGTTCGTGATGCCGCTCGAGAAGGTGCGTTCCTCCGGCTCGACCACCGCCATGACATAGGATTGCCGCGTGGGCACGTCCATCTCCACCAGGCACTCCCGGGCCAAAAATAACCCCACTGCCCACGTCAAAGAAGGCGCGAAGGGAACGGCGATCAGGAAGAGACTGGAGGGAATGTGGGTGAAGACCATCGTGTTCACGAGACCGATGCGGCGCGCCAGCCACGCGGCGGTGAGGTGCGAGCCGGCGTTCAGCAGGCGGACAACAAAGAAAAGCGGTCCCAGGCTTTCTTCGGAAACGCCGAAGCGGCGCAAGAACCAGTAAGCGACCAGCGCGCCGGTCAGGAAGCCGCCGCCCAAGCTATCCAGCCCGAAGAGTGCCGCCAGCTTGGCAACAATCTTCTTGGATTGAGGGGAAATTCCGGCAGAACTCCCAAGGGGTATCGCTAAGCGCGCCTTCTCGATGTGGGGCGAAAGGCACAGGTAGAAAACAGCGCTCAAAAGGTTGAGCGCCACGTAGAAGCCGAAGGTGAGCTGGTAGGACGACAGCAGCTCGACTCCCAGCCAGCGCCGGAAGAGAAAGGGCAAAGCGCCCGCCAGTGCGCCCAGGGCGTGACCCGCATCGAGGATCAGGTTGTACCAGGCAAGAGACCATGTGCGGCGCTCGGCCGGCACGGTTTCTGCCAGCATGGCCTGGTCGAGCGCGAAAGCAGCGCCGCGGTCGCGCCCCATGCCGTTGACCATTCCCAGGAAGGCGAACAGCAGGATGCTGGAAATGTCGCTCCTCAGCGCCAAGCCCAGTCCGCCCAGGGCGCCCAGAAGCGAGAGGATCAGCAGCGCCGTCCGGCGGCCCACTCGGTCGGCGTAGAGGCTCACAAGCAGCGTGGCCAAAGCGGCGCCGGCAAGCCCAACCGCAACCACCACGCCGATGCGGCTGGCGGAGAATCCGGCGCGAAAAAGAGAGATTCCCAGGACGACGCCCGTCAATCCCACGCCGAGCGACCGCAAGAAGGCTGCGCCGTAGATTAGCTTCTGGTCGCTTTTGAGCTGCATTGCAACCTAGCGCGCCTGCCGGCAAACGTACTCGTACAGTGCGTCGTAGATAGGAACCTGACGGACCAGTCTCTCCGCATCGGAGAGTTCCAGGTGTGCAAATCCCTCGGCAATCGCTCGCAGTCCGAGCCCTTCGGGAGCGACGTGCTCCTGTCCTTTGACATCACCAGCGCGAACGATCAGACCCATCCGATGCAATGCGGAATCCCACAGATCGTAGTCCTCCAAAATCGCCTCGAAGGTGCAGCGCTCACCGCGATGGTTGAGCTGGACTTCCCCGAGACGCGGCGCGTCGAAGGGGATGGCATTCTCGCGGCGCGCCACTTCGAGCAACTCACCTTCGAGAACAAAGAGAAACTCGGCCTTTGGGTCGATGAAGCGACGAATGAGCCAGGGGCAGGCAACGCGGTCCACCTTGACGTTGCTGCGTGTGACCCACTTCATTGCTCGTTGACCTCCAAATGCTTTCAGTCAGAGGTCAATGTTCCTTCCCTCGGCCGCTCTTGCCCAATTCCTCGAGCGCAGCCCGGAAACCGGTGGCCAGTTTCTCAGCCGGGGCCTTACCCCAATAGTGCAGAAAGATAATCACGGGGCGTGAACCGGTCATGTGGTGATGAATCGCCACCACCTCCAGGCCGTGCTGGCGCAGCGCCTTTAACACCGGCGTGATTTCGCCTTCGAGCATAGCCACATCGCCGGCAATCGCCGCGTTTTCATTCGTCCCTATAAAGGCAGCCCAGGTGTTCAGTCCCATACGAGCATTGATTGTCGCGCCCATCTCCTTCACTTCGAGGTCGTCCCGGCCGATCGTGATTTTATAGACCGGCCCATTCTGCTCGCCCGTGTGCCCGACGATGCGTGCGATCTTCGCGGTATCGAGTGAGCTTGCCGGTGCCAAAACTTTCGCGGGGCTTTTGCGTGCTGTCGTGCCGCTGGCGGCGACTTTGCCGATCAGATCGAGAGCAGGCTTGACCCTCTGCGCAAGATCCATTGCCTTGCCGTGACCATGAATGTGCATGTAGAAGACCCGCGGCTCCTCCCAGAAGAAGTGGTTGTGCAGAGCAGTGACGTCCAGGCCACTGTCCAGCAGCACCGTCATCACCGGGTTCACCTCTTCCTGGAGCAGGACCAGATCGCCCATCATCACGTCCATTCCGCCGTCACCCTTCGTCATGGCCACCCAGCCGCCGAAGCCGAATGGCGTTGGCGTAGCGACTCCGGCGACGCTCACCTCCAAATCATTTCGCGGGATGTTGACCTTGAGGACGCCAGCCTTGTAGTCGCCCTGCTTGCCGAGATACTTCAGGGCGTCCTGATAGTCGCTCGGCATCTCTTCCGCCCATGCCGGTGAACTCAACCTGCTCATGTATTGGGTAGCCACCATGCAAATAACCAGAATTGCCGTTCGCACTCTCATTGTCTCCCTCCCGGGAGCGAGTCAGGAAACACGCCCGCCGTACTCAAGAATGTCTTCAGCTTGCCACCTTTCAGGGCGGTGCCGCGCTTCACGGGCAGGCTGAAAGCCAACAAAACCCGCATAGCGGGATTTTGCCAATCGGCATTGCAATGGTTTGTTCTACGAATAACAGAATTCTACTCCAAAGCTGTCTGCCTTTTAACGCCAGTTGTTCAGCATGAATCCTTGACCCTTCTCAAAATCGGACTGCTTGACTCGACGCGTGCGTGCCCTGAGAATCGAAACGCTTGGGGAGACAATCCCTCTGGCTCGCGCGAATTCGGGCTCGCGGGAAAAACGAAGTCGGAAAAGAGCAATGTCCGCCTCGACGGGGCTATCGGCAAAGCTCGACCAGCAGGCACGTGGAGCGATCTTTTTTCTTCTGCTCGCCACCCTGGCCCTGCAGATCTCCTGGGTGCTTCCGCTTTTCGGGCTTGCCGGGACGCCTGTTGCGCGACACCTCATCCGGATGGTCACCAAGTGGTTTCTCTTTATTGTCTTTATCCGGATGATGCGTTCCGGCACGGCGGGACTTGGGTGGCGCGAGTTGGGGTTCAGGAACGATGGGTGGAGGGACCGGGCCAAGCAACTTGGGTTAGCAGTGGCTTTGACCGCACCGGTCGCGGTTGTATTCGCGGCGTCCCCGACTCTCCAAAACCTTGTCCTGCGCAACCTCGATGGCGGCGCGGCCGGGACTATGCCCGGAAGCGCCGGGCATCTGTTCGGCAACATTTTTGGGATCATGTTCGGCAGCATTATTTTCGGGATTATAGCTGTCGCGTTCACAGCCGCCTTTGTTGAGGAATTGTTTTGGCGGGGCTATGCGCTGGCGGTGTTGCCCGCGCGGGTTGGCCTTTTCGGAGCAGTGACGATCGCTTCCGCGCTCTTCGCCCTGACCCACACCTACTTGGGGCTATCGGCGGTCGTTCTCACCTTCGGCGGCGGAATCGCTTTGAGCCTCGTCTATTGGTGGAGACGGAGCTTGCTGCTGAACATCGCCATCCATTTCCTCAGCGACGTTGCCGCGCCGATCTACGTCCTGTCGAAACTATGAACGAACCGGAAAGGCTTGGGCCGAGCGAGTCGGGGCCTTGCGCCGGGAGGCGCTCGCGGCTAGCCTTGCAGGACAGGAACTGTATGCCGCCGACACATCTTGATCTTGTCAAAGCACGCGAGAAGAAGCTCGGAAGACTGGCCGCCGTGCGCGCCGAGCTGTTCGCCACCGTGCAGCCGCTGGAGGACTCCTCGTACCGCTTTCGCCCCGGAGAACCCCAATGGAATCGGGGCTGGTGCGTGGCGGAAATACTTTTGCATCTGGAAAAGGTTGAATCGGCCATCGCCCGGGGACTCGAAGCTGCCGCTCGCGGCGACCCTCCGCCGCCGTCTTCCTGGTTCTCGCGGCTGCTCCGGTTGCCACCGCGTTGGGTGGAGTATCGCATCCTGAAGGCCAGCGCCCCGCGCGGCGTTCGGCCTGACCAGATCGTGCCGAAAGAAGCGATGCTCTCCCACCTGAGCGAGCTCCGGCAGCGATTACTGGAGACGTTCGCGCGTGTACCGGAGGGGAGCCTAACGTGTTATCGCTTCCCCCATCCCTTCCTCGGGACCTATAACGTGCTCGAGTGGATCGAACTTCTGGGCGCCCACGAATGCCGTCACCTGAAACAGATTCGCGAAGTGCTTGCCCGCCAAGCACACCTTTCGGACTATCGTTAAAGCGTCTTGGGCGGGCTTGCCCGCCAAGGACACTTTTCCAATTACCGCTAAAGTGTCTTGGGCGGGCTTGCCCGGCGGGTGTTCCCCGCCGGGAAGTCCTGAGCTTCAAAGAGGGCTTTTCGCCATGACGTTCAAGACCTTGCTCCTGTCCTTTGAACCCACGGCGGCGATCGTCACCTTGAATCGCCCGGAAAAGCGCAACGCCATCTCCCTCGAATTGATCGAAGACCTGCTTCGAGCACTCGATGCCTGCGAGCGCTCGGCCGCGCGGGCGGTGATCTTGACCGGCGCGGGTAAGGCCTTTTGCTCGGGCATGGACCTCGAGATGTTAAAGGCCATCAGCACGCAGTCACACGATGAAAACCTGGCCGATTCGCGGAAGATGGCGGGGCTGTTCCGCCGCCTCTACGAATTTCCGCGGCCCGTCATCGCTGCCGTGAACGGTCCGGCAATCGCCGGCGGGTGTGGGATGGTCTCGGTGTGCGACCTTGCCCTGGCGGTGCCCGAGGCGAAATTCGGCTACACCGAAGCCCGCGTTGGCTTCATCCCGGCGCTTGTTTCCGTCTATCTGGTGCGCATGGTGGGCGAGCGAGTGGCGCGCGAGCTGCTCTTGGCCGGTCGTATCTACGATGCCGCCGAGGCCCTTCGCCTGGGACTTGTAAATGAGATTGTCAGCGCCGACAAACTGATGGCCCGGGCAAGAGAACTCGTCGGGATATTCGCCGAGAGCAGCCCGGCAAGCTTGCTTGCTGCCAAACGCCTGATGACATCCATGCCGCTCTCCGACCTCAATGCCGCGCTCGAACAGGCGGTCGAGGAGAATGCGCGCATCCGCACCACGGCCGATTTCCGCGAAGGGTTATCGTCTTTCCTCGAAAAAAGAAAGCCAAAGTGGTCGCCGTAGTCACCGCTGGGCAACCAATCGCGCCATAATATGGTAGGGGGCGTTTCGTAAATGACACAGACGAAAAGAAGAAGCTTGATGGCGTTTTGGGAGCGGTTGGACCAATTCATGATCCAGTGGATGTCCGCCTACGGAACCCTGCTGCTCCGCACGGCGCTGGCCGTCGTCTTCATCTGGTTTGGGGCATTGAAAATATTCGGAGTGAGTCCGGTGAAGGAACTGGTGGGTCATACCGTCTATTGGGTCTCGCCCGAGAGGTTTGTCCCTTTTCTGGGACTCTGGGAGGCGCTGGTCGGCCTGGGACTTTTGCTCGGTATCGCTCTTCGACTCACTCTTTTCCTGTTGTTCGCGCAGATGGCTGGAACCTTTCTGGTCCTGTTGGTGCGCCCTGAAATCGCATTCCTCGGCAGCAATCCGCTCCTGTTGAGCGTCGAGGGAGAGTTTGTGGTGAAGAACCTTGTCCTGATCGCGGCGGGAGTAGTCATTGGCGGAAGCGTCAGACGAGAGGCGCGGCAAGGTAAAAGATGATCGGCTGAGGCTCCGCCGCCGTTGACTCCGCCGGGATGGCGTTCGCCTCAACGGGGTCGGCCTGAATGCCGAGTCGGCTCCAGCGAACCTGCGGCGCGGTGAGCGCAACGTTCCGTCGCCGAAGCGCATCCCAGTTATCCAGGTCGGCAACTCCCATCGTTGACAGCACGTGGGCCCGACAGTAGGCTAAAGCAGTGGAATCCTGTAGAAAGCGATCTTCAAGGCGCCGCTTGGCAGCGGCTGCATCTCTGGTCGCCGTTTTTTTCCTGGCAGACATTACCCACGACGTGGCGCATGTCCCCCTGCCGGCGCTTGCCGGCGCGGAAACCTTTTGCGAAGGCAGCCCGGATTCTCACGGACCGGTGCGCGCGCCCGGCAAAGACCGCAGCCAGCCCGGTTGTGGCCACCACTTTCACGGCTACCCGGACCGGACGCCTGCCATACCCGTCATCGTCGCCCTCGGTTCCAAGCCTTTTTTGACTAACCTTCCCTCGGCGTGCAAGCGCCTGCGTTCACTGCCTAACGACTCCGGCCGTTCGCCTCCTCTGGCCTGACCCCGCTGTGGTGGTTCGACAAGCTCACCACACGCGGGGCGGGCCCTACCGTTCAGTCCTGTTTGGGTTAGCAGGGATCAGGATAACTTCTCACCGGACAGTCCGGTGGTCGTGCTAAAAGGGAGAGGGCGAGGAGCAGGGTCGTATCGGTTGGGCGGGTTTATCTTTGCGCGTAATCGTCTCGCTTGGCAAAGCAACCTCCCTTCCCATAGGTACATTCCTAGTGGGTGAGTTCATGCTCCGGTCAGCCAAGCGCTTCTGGGTTCTGGCCGCGGTGGCGTGTCTTGTTGCCGCGCAGTTCCACATCTGGGTCGAGTTTGACTCGTGTCACTGGAACCCGGCCCAGACGCACCGTGGCTCCGCGCACAAATTCGGGCATGGATGTCACGGCTGCCTCTCCCAGGGCTGGCTCATGGCCCCCGCTCTTCCAGGCTTCGCCTTCAGCCCTTGCGCTGCACGCCTCGAAGTTGAAATGCCCAGCGTGGCAACCAGAAATCCTCTAGCCGCAGTGAGCTCACCCCGGGCCCCGCCTCTCTCCTGATCGGCAACGCTCTCTTGCGTGTCGCTGTGTTGAACATCCGACATTCGGTGGAGGAGTTTTCGATGAGAACACTCGTTGCCCTTCTTTGCGGCATTTTCTTGGTGCCGGGGATCGCTACGGCACAGGCGCCCGACCCCGTGCAGGACCAGATCAAAAAGCTCGAGGAGCGCGTTCGCGTGCTCGAAGCGGAAGTCCAGTCCCTCAAGGCCGCCCAGGCAGCCACGCCGCCAGTGGCGCAACCGTCAGAGAGCATAATGGCCACACCGCCAGCGGCGTCACAAGCTCCGATTACGGCACCGAGCCCAGGGGGCACGCAGCTCCCAGTCTATGGCGGGCCCAGTGCCATGGCCAAAGTCTTCAATCCTGACATCGGCGTGATCGGTAACTTTATCGGCGCCACTGGCCGTAACCGAATCAATCCATTGCGGTCACTCTCCTTGCAGGAGAGCGAGGTATCACTCCAGGCGATTGTGGATCCCTACGCCCGGGCTGATTTCTTTCTGGCGTTTGGCGAAGAGGGAGTGGAAGTGGAAGAGGGCTACGTGACGTTCCCGGCGCTTCCCGGGGGCTTCGTGGCCAAGGTCGGTAAGATGCGGGCGGCGTTCGGTCGAGTGAACACGTTTCATAACCACACTCTTCCGTGGGTGGACCGGCCCCTGGCAACGTTCAACTTGCTGGGTGGTTCCCTCGAGGAGGCCGACGTCGGCATCAAGGACGCCGGCCTGTCAGTTAGCCGAATTCTGCCCAGCGCCGCAGGAATCTTCCTGGAGACAACAGGGGAAGTTTACCGCGGCGATTCGGGAACGCTGTTCCACTCCAGCCGACGTAGCGATATCAGCGTTGTCGGCCATCTCAAGGCTTACCGTGACTTCACCGAGTCCACCAACGTCGAACTGGGTGGCTCTTATGCGCGCGGGCACAACGACCTCGGCAGCGCGTTTCTCACCAACCTCTATGGCGTGGATGCCACCCTCCGCTGGAGACCACTGCGACGGGCGATCTACCACTCGTTTGCCGCGCGGACGGAACTCTTCTGGAGCCGTCGAGAAGAAGTAGCCAACACCCAGCGCGCCTTTGGCTTCTTTGGCTCTGCTGAATACCAACTGGGCCGACGATGGTTTCTGGGCGGCCGATACGATTGGTCCGAGCGGGCACGGAATGCGACGGAGCATGACAGTAGCGGCTCCTTCGTCCTCACTTACTGGCCGAGTGAGTTTAGCCAGATTCGGGGTCAGCTTCGCCGCACGCGCTACGCCGAAGGCCAAACCGCCAACGAGTTGCTGTTCCAGTTCCTCTTCACAGTCGGGGCACACGGTGCCCATCCCTTCTAGGAGCCACCATGACGCGAAGGTTTGAGGGAAATCGTTTCGTCGCTCTGCTTTTGATTTTGGCGCTGGCCCTGGCGGCAGTGGGTCCCCTTCAGACGCAGGCCGCTTCCAAGCTGAAGATTGTTACCTCCACCGCCGACCTCGCAGCGCTGGCCGCGGAAGTTGGTGGTGACCGCATTGAGGCGGAATCCATCGCCCGCGGCTATCAGGACCCGCACTTCGTGGAAGCCAAGCCCAGCTTCCTGCTCAAGCTGCGCCGGGCCGACCTGCTTATCCTGGTGGGATTGCAACTCGAGATTGGCTGGCTGCCGCCGTTGATCACCCAGTGCGGCAACCCGCGGATTCAGGTCGGGGCTTCCGGCTATTTCGACGCTTCGCAGTACGCTGAGATTCTGGAGATTCCCACTCAGGTGGTCACCCGCGCCATGGGCGACGTCCACCCCTTCGGCAACCCGCACTACTGGCTCGACCCGGAAAACGGCCGGAGAGTCGCCCGCGGCCTCGCGATGAAACTGGCCGAGATGCGCCCCGAGGACGCAGCTTACTTCGACCAGCGTTTCCAGGCGTTCAGCCAGCGAATTGCGGATGCAGAGAAAGCGTGGGATGAGAAGATGAAGGCGTATCGCGGGATCAAGGTGGTCACCTATCACCGTTCGTGGCCGAACCTCGCGAGGCGTTTTGGCCTGAACGTGGTCGGCTACGTCGAACCTCGCGCCGGCATCCCGCCCAGCCCGGCGCACTTGGTCGAGCTGATCGCGTTGATGAAACGCGAAAACGTGAAGGTTATCTTGGTGGAGCCGTACTTCGACCTGAAAACGCCGCAAAGCGTGGGCCAGCAGACCGGTGCCCAGGTGGTGGTCCTGCTGCCTTCTGTGGGCGGAGAAAAAGAAGTGACCGACTATTTCAAACTCTTCGATTACGATGTAAACCTGCTGGTGCGGGCTTTCCAGGCCGCTCGCTAGGCTCGGGGAGGAGACATGGAGATTCTGGAGTTTTTGCGCTGGCCCTTTGCCGCCAGTCTGATCATCGCCGGGATCCACGCCTACCTGGGCGTGCACGTGGTCGAACGCGGCGTCATCTTCGTGGACCTGGCGCTGGCACAGATTGCCGCATTGGGCGCGACCATCGGCATCCTGGTCGGCATGGATCCGCATAGCGGCAGCTCTTACTGGATCAGCCTGGGGTTCACCTTCTTCGGCGCGGCGATTTTTTCACTCGCCCGGACGCGCCGCACCCACATTCCCCAGGAAGCTTTCATCGGCATTGCCTACGCCGTGGCTTCCGCGGCGACCATCCTAGCCATGAGCAAGGCCACCGGGGAAACCGAACACCTGAAACACATGCTCGTCGGGAATATTCTCGCGGTTTCCCGCGGAGAAGTGTTGCTCACAGGGCTGCTCTATGCCGTCATCGGCCTGTTCCATTACATCTTCCGCAAGAATTTTCTGCTCATCTCCACCGACCCCAGGGCGGCTGAGGCCAAGGGTATGTCCATCCGCCTGTGGGATTTTCTCTTCTATGCTTCCTTCGGGTTCGTCGTGACGCGGTCCGTGGGCATCGCCGGGGTGCTGATGGTGTTTTGCTATTTGATCGTTCCTTCGGTCGGAGCCATGCTGTTTGCCGATCGAATCGGGCCGCGCCTCGCGATCGGCTGGACGATGGGGACGCTGGTCTCCGCGCTGGGCTGCTATCTTTCGGTGGCGCTCGATCTGCCCACCGGCGCAACCATCGTTTGCACCTTCGGCGGGGTATTGTTGCTGATGTTTCTGCTTCATGTCGCGCTCTATCACGGGCAAGCCGCGCGCGAGCTCGCTGGAGCCCGTTCAGGAATGGCCCGAGACGTACGGATGAAATCAACCCGAGGCGAATGAGCCTGCCTCCGTTCGCACCCCCCAACCTCCCTTGGCTGGTGGCTTGAGCAGATCCTCCTCCCTAACATTCCAGACTGCTCCCGCGCGCGTCAAGGGTCGCGCCATCTGGAATTGGCTGGTGGGGGTGGACCTTTTCCAAAACGAGCGGTACAAGACTTCCTTGCAGTTTCAGATCGCCAACCTGACGGACAAGACAGGCCTGTACAACTTTCTTTCCGTCTTCAGCGGGACGCACGTCATCCCGCCCCGCACCTATAGCGGCCGGGTGGTAGTCCATTTCTAGTTCTAGCAGGCTCGAGTTTCGCGCTGTTGCCTCTGAACGGGGGCTGCACCGCTGACCATTTATATTTCTCAAATGCACAGACTTGCTTTTCTGTCGTTCTGAGGCTACTCTAGCATTTCCACACCTTTCGCTTATGCGCTTGCGCCCGATATTGAACGCGACAACGCTCCGCGGCGTGGTAGGCGCCGCTTTCGTGGGGGATGCCCGCATGCCCTGCGCGTGCACCCTACCAGGTTCCTTAGGATGGGTAGGGCCAATTCGTCGGCGGGATCCCATAGCCGCCCTATAGCTTCAAACCTGTTACGGTTTTTGGCATAAATCTACAAATTCTCATAGTGGGTGAGGCGGGTCGGCCGCCTCTGTCGGGAGCCTCGAGGACTAATTGATTCATACTAAAAGAGTTACGACACGGCCGCTTTTTGCCTCCTTTGGTACGCTGCGTGCCAACGAAAAGACGGTTACTGTGGACCTGTGTGATAGGGATCTAAAACTGGTTGCTCATCCTATCACCTAAAAGAAGGAAGACGACATTTACTCCGAGGGAGGACAATCTTCAATGATGCTTCCAAGAAACCTGTGGATGTGTGCGCTGGTGGTTATCTTGGCGTTGGCGGGACCCACTTTGGCGCCCGCACAGCGCCTTGACGGCGACCTGCGCGGCGAAGTTCGAGACCCTGGTGGCGCAGTTGTGGTCGGCGCCAAGGTGACCATTACGAACGAAGCCACAAACGTCACTCGGAACGTGGACACAACTGAGGTCGGGGTGTTCTATGCTGGCAGCTTGCTGCCTGGGAAGTACACCGTCTCTGTTGAAGTTCAGGGGTTTAAGCGCTCCGTTCGACGCGGCGTAGAGGTTTTCGCCAACCGAGTCTCCGAGGTAATCGTGAAACTCGAGTTGGGCGTGGTAACGCAAGTGGTAGAAGTCGTGGGTGGTGCCGAACGCGTGCAGACTAGCACAGCAACTCTGGTTGGCGCGACGTTTAGGGAAGAATTATCCGGTGCAACCACTGCTGTAACCCTCGACGGCAATCCGATTAACCTGGCCATCACAGCTCCCGGCACGACCACGCAGTCGGGGGGCGTCGCTGGCACGGGCGGCTCAATCGGCGGGAACCGGCCCCGTAACAACAACTTCGTGGTGGACGGGCTGGACAACAACGACCCCAGCGTTACTGGCCCGCTTACCCCGGTGATTTCCGACGCGGTGCAAGAGTTCACCCTGCTGACCAACCAATTTACAGCCGAATATGGTCACTCCACCGCCGGCCAGTTTCTTACGACCACAAAAACAGGGACGAATGAGCTTCACGGTCGCGGCTGGCTGTACGTTCAAAACCGCAAACTCAACTCCCTGGATAACCTGAACCGGGCTACCTTCATGCCGGGCGACGAAAAGCCGAAGTTCGACTGGCAGCGGTACGGCGGCCAGGCTGGCGGGCCCATTCTGAAGGACAAGTGGTTTTACTTCGGCTCTTACGAGCGCCAGGAGTTGGACTTGGCAGCGACCGCAGCCGGCACTATCAACGTCCCCACTGCCGCCGGGCGTACTGCCCTGCAAACGCTCGCCAGTACTACTGGGAGTGGGCTCAGTCCGGTTAACGTCGGCGTCATCCTGGACAACGCGCCTGCGGCTGCTTCTGCCTCCGGTGCGCCCAGACTTGTTTGCAACGAAGCTGTTGATCCAACTTGCGCCGCCCCGGCCTCGCGGGTTCCCATTGAATTCGGTGTTCTATCGGCCAGCGCGCCGAATTTCACCCGTGAGCACCGGTTTATGCTCAGCCAGGATGTCAATACCGCGCGGCACCGATTCAGCGGCCGCTTTTTTTACAGCCGCCAGCGCTCGGCAGGGCTTGGCGAGTTGCCCGTGCCCCAGTTCAACCATGACATCGTGTTTGACACGCGGCGCGTCACCTTTAGCGACGTGTTCACCATTAACCCGAAAGTGGTCAATGAGTTCCGTGTTGCCTACTTGCGGGAGAATGACGGGTTCTTCCTCTCCAACTTGCCCCCAGGACCTGGGAACACCGACATTTTTGCCAACTACAATATGCCGGCTACAAATCTTTTTATTGGACCCCAAGGCAACCTGCCGCAGGGTAGCTTCAACAACATTTACCAGGCGACCAACAACCTCAGTTGGGTGCACGGTGCTCACATTGTCAAGACCGGTGTCGAGTTCCGGAAGATTATCGCCCCGAGCGACTTCCTGCCCCGCGCCCGAGGGGAATATGAGTGGGTCCAAACGACGTTGCAGTCAGGGCAGCAACTCTCGGACCTTGACGCCTTCGTTCGCGACTTTTTCCCAAGCTCCGTTTCGATTCGCGGCGTCGGCCTTTCGCGGTTTGCCCAGAACCGGGCGGCTTTTTACGGGTTCCTTCAGGATACCTGGAAAATCCATCCGCGTGTCACCCTGGAGGCGGGGATCCGTTACGAGTTCACGCAAATCGCCCGGGATCAACGATTGCAGGACCTGAACGGCATCGCCAATATCGTGTCGCTCCGAGACGAGGTTTGGACGCCCGAATTGATTGCGTTCTGTGACGATCCGGACACTTCCTTCGAGGGCGATTTCTGCATCACACCTTTCGG
>Ga0209108_10001634_pt1 | contig 13001 bp, 11 predicted proteins | sample Rifsed10ft1_FD_184003 | JGI IMG/M metagenome (GOLD analysis project Ga0209108, IMG submission 184003) | Soil microbial communities from Rifle, Colorado, USA - sediment 10ft 1 (version 2) | ecosystem: Environmental > Terrestrial > Deep subsurface > Rock core/Sediment | place: Rifle, Colorado...
GGTTTCGACAGCAGCGTTCAGGTACGCAAGGCCGATGCCCACATCGCCGCATTCGTCTGCTCGATTCTGAGGACCACCCTGGAACAGGGCCTCTCCGGTCGTCTCGACTTCCTCTCCATGTATGTGACCACCCCGATCTGTGATGCGGCCCGGCACATCAGCGGAGTGTGGACCAGGCGCTTCCCGGACATGAGCTGTCAGATTCTCTATCTGCCGCAGAACGCTTCGTCGCCCCATGCCGCCGGCTACCTCCTCGGCGAGTACCGGCGCATCGCAGGCATCATCGAGGAGATCACCGGGACCTCGATAACCGACGAGTCCCTGCGTGCCAGCATCGAGCTGTTCAACGAGAACCGTCGCCTCCTGCGCGAGCTGTATCGGATCAGACGGGAGACACCCTGGCAGGTGGGCCTGACCGACTCCTATCTCCTCATGGCGGCGGGCGGCGCCATGCCCCGGGAGCGGCACAACGAGTTGCTGGGCCGTGCCCTGGAGATCATCCGATCTCGGGACCACCGACCCCAAGACAAGCTGCGGGTTGTCTTCGAGGGGGGGTACTGCGAGCAACCTCCGATCGAGATGTTGTCGGTGCTCCAGGATGTCGCCTACGTGGTCGACGACGACCTCATGATCGGGCTCCGCTGGCTGACCGAGGACGTGGCGACCAGCGGAGACCCGATGCAGAACCTGGCATCGGCCTACCTGGAAGCCTCCAGCTACAGCGTCGTGCAGCGGGATCCCCGCAAGCCGAAGGAGGCAATGCTGCTGGCCCGCATCAAGCAAAGCAATGCCGAAGCCGCCATCGTTGCCGCTCCCAAGATGTGTGAGCCGGGGCTGGAGGAGCAGGTCGCCTACGACGCAGCACTCGCCGAGGCAGGGTTCCCCCATCTCATCATGGAGTTCGAGGAGAAGACCGCCAACTTCGAACAGGCACGGATGGAGTTCGAGACCTTCGCCGAATCCCTGCTCTTCGAGTTCGCCTAGGAGCGAGACAACATGGAACCGCACAACATCGCAATCAGGCCCGCCCTCAGCCAAGCCGGGAACTCCAGGGAGGCCAGTCGGTCCCTGATCTCGAAATGGTGGGAGAGGCTCGGCGATGCCGACGCCACTGCCACCCCCGTAGCCAACACCTTCGTCATGGGGTCGCTGGCGGAGGTGCTCAACACCTTCGACATCCCGATGATGTTCCCCGAGATCGCCGCCCTCCAGACCGCGATCAAGGGCAAGTCGATGGACTACCTGCTGGCTGCGGAAGACATCGGTTACTCCCCCGACATCTGCGGATACGTCAAGGTCGACATCGGGCTCCACAACACCGGCCGGGAACACCCACTGGGGAAGTACCCGAAGCCGTCCTTGGTGGTCTCGTCCAACATGTGCAACACGTACATCAAGTGGTCCGAGGTCTGGGAGCGTCAATACGGCTGCCCTGTCTTCGTCTTGGACCTGCCGGGTTGGAGAGGCACGGGCTTTCGGTATGACATGTCGAGCGACACATTCAAGAACGACGTCGCGTATGTCGAGAGCCAGATTCGTGACCTCATCGACCTGGCCGCCGAGGTCTCCGGCAGGCCGTTCGACATCGACAAGCTCCGGGAGATCCTAGGAAGGGTCAACCGCATGTCCGAGCTGTACGGGGCGATCCTGGCCACGAACAAACACCGCCCGGCTCCCTTCAACGCCCTCACCGAGGGGATCAACTACATGGGCATCGCCAACATCCTCCGGGGACAGCCCGAGGGCGTGGAGTTCATGGAAACCGCCTTGGCGGAGTTGGAGGAGAGGGTGGCATACGGGGTGGGGGCGATTCCCGACGAGCGGTTCCGGCTGCTGCTGGTAGGCACTGCCTGCTACACCAACTTTCGGGAGTTCGTGGGCATGTTCGAGCGATGGAAGGGCGTGTTCGCCGCCAGTGAGTACATGTCCTATGCCGGAGGAGGCATTGATCGGGGTATCCGCTATGACCTCTCCCGCCCCATCGAGAGTCTTGCCGAACAGATCCTGATAACGGCTCAACCAAGCATGAGCGGCATCTTCTACTCCCACGACTGGCAGGCAAGAGTGGTCGAGGAGTACGGGTTGGATGGCATCTGCTTCCACGGCGTGAAGTCCTGCCGGACGACGTCAGCCGGGCTCCCCGACTCCCGTGACTGGCTTCTGAACAACGCCTCCATCCCGGGTTTGTTCATCCAGTCCGACCTCGTCGACAAGAGGCTGTGGTCGGAGGCGCAGATGCGGAATCGGATCGACGCTTTCTTCGAGAGTTTAGAGAGCAGACGAGTCCAGGCAGGAGTGTGAAGCGATGCTGGTAGCAGGCGTAGACGTGGGCTCGACCCAGACCAAGGCCGTTGTCATGACCAGTCAATTCGAGATCAAGGGTCGCGGACTGTGCCCGACCGGCTCCCGGTTGGACGAGGCCGGTCAGAACGCTTTCACCCTGGCTCTCGGGGAGTCGGAGTTCGAGGAGTCGGACGTGGCCTTCGTGGTCGGCACTGGATATGGGCGATTCAACATCGGCTTCGGAGACGCCCAGGTCACCGAGATCTCCTGTCACGCCCGAGGCGCGGTCCATCTGTTCCCCAACACGCGAAGTGTGCTCGACATCGGAGGACAGGACACGAAGGCGATCAAAGTGACCGCCGACGGCCAGGTCGTCGACTTCAACATGAACGACAAATGCGCTGCCGGGACCGGCCGCTTCCTGGGAGCGGCCTCCGACGCCCTCGAGATACCCCTGGGCGAGTTGGGACCGCTGGCGATGAGCTCGAAGAACCCGGTGGAGATGACTACCACGTGCACGGTCTTCGCCGAGTCGGAGATCCTCGGCTGGCTTGCCAAGGGGCGAAGGGTCGAAGACGTCGTGATGGGCGTTCACCAAGGCATCGCCACTCGGAGCATCGGCCTACTCAGACGGGCCGGCATCGAGCCCGAGATCACCTTCACCGGCGGAGTCACCCGCAACAGCGCCATGGTGGCGCTGGTGTCCGAGATGGTGGGATTTCCGGTGAATACCAATGAGGAATCGCATTACTGCGGAGCTATCGGGGCCGCCTTGTTCGCTCTCGACCAAGTCCTCACCGGAGCGTCTGCCGAGAGAGGAATGCCCATATGAGCCTCACCGCAGGTATCGATCTGGGATCCAGCTACACCAAGGTCGCCATCGTCGACGAGCACGGTTTCATCGAGTCGACCCACATGAGGAAGACCGGGTTTCATTATGCTCAGGTCGCCGAGGAGAGCCTGGACAACGCGCTCGAGCAGCGGGGCATCGCCAGAGGAGATATCGGCTACGTGGCCACCACCGGCTTCGGCCGGTACTCGACGGAGGTCTCCGATCTGGCCATCACCGAGCTCACCTGTCACGCCTACGCCACCCATCGATGGCTTCCCGAGGCCCGCACCGTGCTGGATGCAGGCGGCCAGACGGTCAAGGCCCTGCGCATGGACGATGTCGGCCGGGTCATCGCCTTTCGGCTCAACGACAAGTGCGCAGCCGGCGCAGGGGCCTTCCTGCAGAAGACCGTCGAGTACCTCGGCTACGACATCACGGACATCGCCGGGCTCTCGGAGAGGGCGACGGATCCGGTCACCGTTTCCAGCGTCTGCACCGTCTTCGCCGAGTCGGAGATCATCAACCATCTCGCAGACAATCGCAGCGTCGAAGACGTCTGCGCGGGAGCCGTGATTGCGCTGACCGGTCGTGCTGCCCAGTTGGTCAAGAGGGTCAAGGCAGAGCCACCGTTCGGGCTGACGGGAGGTCTGGCCGGAGTCAAGCTGCTTTCGGAGACGCTCAGTGAGATCCTCGGATCGCCATTCTCGGTTCCTCCGGACGGCCTCGGCGCCTATGCCGGGGCCTATGGGGCCGCTCTGCTCGCCCATCAGCGGTTGCGGAAACGGGCCGAGCTCGTCAGCGCCTGAGCCGATGACAGACATGAGCGCCCTTTCGGATGGCCAGCTCGGCGTCATCAGCCAACCCGGACTCCAGGAGGAGCAGTTGCAAAGTCCAGGGAGAGGGGCCTTCCTCGCCCATGACACCTCTGCCAACACGCGGCGGGCTCCAGGAGTCGGATTGGAGGGGCCTCCACTCCCGTCACCGGGAGAGGTGCGAGCGAGCGGCGCTCACCTGCTTGCGAGCGACCTCCGCCTGGTCGCGGCCGGTGGAGACCAAGGGGATCCCGGCGTGACTCAGGGGAGGCACCCCCAGCCCCTTCCGTGTTCGCAGGGTGTGTCCATCTCTCGAGCGCTCGAGCTGGCCGCCGACGGCTGGGAGCCCCGGACGGTGAGCGATCCCAACAAGATCGCGGAACTGGAGGAGACATACGCCGGTCTCGGGTTCGAGACACGGACGACCGGGCTCGACGGGTCGACTGCAGGCGAGGCCTGCACCCAGTGCGCCGTCACCGCATGTGCCACATACGTCGCCCTGTTCACCCGTCCCAAGACCTCCCCCTGACCCGTCCGAAACGGGTCGGGGGCCCTCAGGCGTTCGCCCATCGCGGTGGGCGCTTCTCCATGAATGCCCTGATGCCTTCGACACCGTCGTGGGTGGGCAGCAGCTCCTCGAGGTAGAGACGCTCCATCTCATCGAGCCTGAGCAGAGTCTCGGCCACCGACCTCCCTCGGACCGCCTTGGTGGCGAGACGCAGCGACAGGGCGGAGCGAGGGACGAAATGGTCGACCACGAACCGCTCGACAGTGGCGTCGAGATCGCCGTCCGGGGAGACGACATTGACGATTCCCATCCGGAGCGCCTCTTCTGCGCTCAGGCTGCGCCCGGTGAGCAATAGGTCCTCGGCGCCGCGACCCGACATAAGGGCTGTTGCAGCTGGAGCAATCACCCCGAGCTGGATCTCCGGGCTGGCCAGCTTGGCGCTCTCCTCGGCGATCACGATCCCGCAGGCCAGGACTAGCTCCAGACCACCGCCGAGGCAGCTCCCTTGGACCCCGGCCAGCGTCGGATAGGGGAATCGCACGAGATGGCGGATGACGCCTCCCAGTGCGGCCAGCATCTTCGGCGCCATCTCGGGCAGATGTTCCTCGACGCTGGCGCCGAAGGAGAAGTGGCGGCCGGCGCCGCGAAGAACGAGCACCTTGGCCTCATCGGCCAGGGCGGCGGACTCGATGACAGAAGAGAGCTGGTCGCAAAGCTCGATGTCGATCACGTTGCCTGGTGGGCGGTCGAGGGTGACCGTGTGCACGGTCCCATCGGTGCTCACGTCGTGCCGGACCACAGGGCCACTCACGATTCGGACTTGTGTTGAGGCGAGACGGCTCGTATCAGGTCATCGTCCCACGTCTCTCCGGCGGCGAGCCGACGACGCAGGTCGATGAAGTCGACCTCACGGCCGATCTCTCGCGAGCCGCGGTGGAACGCCTGGAAGCCGGCTTTTGCCTCGGTCATCATGTTGAGTGACAGCCAAGCGCGGTTCGACTCGCGGTTCTTGTCCCAGTGCTCCAGCTTCTTCTTGCGGAGCGACTCCGTTGTCTTCAGGGCGCAATCTGGCATCGTGTAGAGGAGCTTTGTGATCAGGGTGTCAACACCTTTGTCCAGCAACTCGAAGTCGATCTGCCCCGAGGCCAGCAGCTCTTTGCCGGCAGCCAGCTCATCGCCATCCTTTGGTCTGCCGTGGACGACCTTTCCCCACTCGTCCAGGTAGCGATCGGTGACCACGAGGGGATTGGGGATGAACCGGCCGTCGACCTTGAGAACCGGGAAGATGTCATTGACAAGTCCGAGCCGCAGTGCCTCATGGGCGCCCCACTGCTCGCAGAGAACACAGCTGGCGATGGCCTGCGCCCATCCGACGTACAGATCGAGAAAGTCGGTCGAGCCTCCATCAGGGGCCGAGCCGTGTTTGGGTCCGGCCTGCCCGAATCGGGCGAGATCAGAGGCGAGGCTGAAATCACACGCCATCCCGATCTCCTGACCACCCCCGATCCGCATCCCATTGACGCGATTGATGACAGGCTTGTCGCACGCCAGGATCGCCGAGACCATGTCGTTGAAGAGCCGCATGTACTGCCGGTACTCACCGGGCCGACCGGCGTAGTACTCGGAATACTCCTCGGTGTTGCCCCCGGTGCAGAAGGCTCGGTCGCCGACGCCGGTGAAGACCACCGCGACGGCGGCGCGGTCCATCGATGCGCGCCGGAAAGCGAGGATGACCTCCTTGACGGATTCCGTCGTGTACGAGTTGAGCTGTTGCGGGTTGTTCAGGAGGATCCAGGTCGCGTGCAGTCCATCGACGTCTTGGCCTTGGTCGTCGAGCACGGGGCGCTCCTCATACAGGATCCCCTCGAAGGCGTGATCGGGAACCAGCTCGTGGTTCTTTTGGTCCATGGGTTTCATTCCTTTCAGGGGGATCGGTTCATGGGACGAAGATCGCGCGCCGCGGGTCGCTCCGCGGTGTGTGGGCCGCGGACAGGGTCGACGCCAGGTCAGCCATTGGGATCTTGCGGATGAAAGGACCGAGCTGCACTCGGCCGGAGGTGACCAGGGCGATGGCCTCCGGATAGCGCTCCGGTGGGCAGCCCCAACTGCCAAACGCCGTGGCGTCGAACGCCATCAGGTTCGAGAGCCTGAGAGAGACCTTCTCCCGGGTGAACCCGACGATGGCCAATACCGCCGCCGGGCCCAGTAGCCCGTATGCGGTCTCCTGTCCTGCGGTGGTGCCGGAGCACTCGAATATCTTCCAGCCACGGGAGTCGAACCCCAAGGAGAGAGCATGCTCTCGCACCCGGTCTCTGACCTCCCGGGGATCCAGGCCGGCGGAGTTGACCGCCGCCGCCGCACCATGGGTGAGCATGGGCTCGAGGCGGTTATCGTCGATGTCCACCGCGATCACCCGGCCTCCACTCGCTGCAGCCACCTGCACAGCGTATGTCCCGACCCCACCGGTGCCCACCACCACGACGAGATCCCCGTCGGTTACACCGGCTCTGCGCACCGCCTGCAGGGGAGTCGTCACCGCATCGGCGATCACCGCGAGGTCGGCGACGTCGTAGGCGGCGGGGATCTCGCCGAGGGCGAACACTCCGCGTGCCGGGACGGTCACGTGGGTTGCGAAGCCGCCGTCGAGATCGTTCCCGGGCAACTTCTGATTGCGGCACACGTTGCCACGACCCACAGCGCACATGTCACAGCTGCCGCAGGCGATGACGGCGGCGACCAACACGTCCTTGCCGATCCATGTGTCGGCGCCTTCGCCGGCCTCGACGACCCGGCCGCTGATCTCGTGACCGAGGACGAGTGGCAGGCTGGCGCGGGGCTGAACCGACCCGTTGATGAATCCGAGGTCGGTGTGACAGAGGCCACACCCCGCGACTTCGACGAGGACCTCTCCCGCCCCGGGCTCCCCGGCCGCGCCCTCGATCCGCTCCAGCGGCCGGCCGGGCTCTATTAGTTGCCATGAGTACCGTTCAGTCATCGCGGGTCCACCCACTTCCAGTCAGGTTGGTCCGTCTCGTCGTTCACCCCGAGCCTGAGCACGGATCTGTCATCGATCGTTGTCCTGGCGAGCGATCGCAGTCCTTCGGATGTAGGCGGTCCCCTGGGCCAGGCGGCGCGCTGTGCGGTTGTAGACGGCTTGCTCGACGCTCCAGGTGTTGCCGAGGCGGCGTACCCGCGCCCGCACGGGGAGCACGCCGCTCATGTGCCCGATCCGGATCACGCCTTCTCTGGGCGGTCGGGCGACGGCGTGAACCGTGGTCCCTTCCATCAAGGCGGCCACACCGGTGCACGCGGCCAGCGTCCCCGGGTATGCCTTGTGTGGTACCGGCGGTCGGCCTCCGACCACCCGTGCCACGAGGTCGATGGTCTCGGCGGTGACGGCTTCGCCTGTGCCGAAGGTCGTGTAGTCCAACGGTGGGCCGACGAGAGCGGGGACCGGGGTCAGCCCATCGGCGGCCATTCCCAACAGCTTGGCGGCCGCCTCCTTGACCGCGGCGATCGAGTCGAGGCGCTCTTGATCGAACTGGGCCGGGACCTCCGTCCCGGTCATCCCCACGGCGTCGGCGGAGAAGAAGACCGTGAGGTTGGCCAGGTCCATGATGGTGGCCTCGACCGGCCCGAATGCGGTCTCCAAGATGTCCGCGGCCTCGCCCGTCGGCAACAGTGCCCCTGTGATTCCCCCGCTGGTCCCGCGGAAGTCGAGGGCGATCGGGGCACCGGTGCCGGGAACGCCTTGAACCTCGCAATCACCTTCCACGGCGGCGTACCCGGCATCGATCGGCACCTCGGCGATGAGAAGTCGCCCCGTGTTGGTGTTGTGGATCCGCACGATGGTGATCGGAGCTTGGGCTTGGACCAGGCCCTCGTCGATCGCAAAGGCACCGACGGCTGCGGAGATATTGCCGCAGTTGATGTCGTAGTCCACCACCGGCTCGGTGATGCTCACCTGGGCGAAGGTGTAGTCGAGATCGGCGTCGGCCCGGCTCGGTGAATCGATGATGGCCAGCTTGCTCGTGAGCAGATCTGCCCCACCGAGCCCGTCGACCTGGCGCCGGTCCGGGCTGCCGAAGAGGGAGAGGATCGTGGCATCACGCAGCCCGGCGTCGTCCGGCAGATCCCAGCCCCACAGGAACACCGCCTTACTGGTCCCACCGCGCATGAGGACGAACGGAATGGCTGCTTGCTCTCGGCTCCCTCCGGTCAGCGAATCAGTATCTGCACGGTGCATGCTGCCCCTTCGATGCCAACGGCCTTGCCGCCCCGGCAATGAGCGAGGCCAACCCGAGCTGATTCGATCTGTCGATCGCCGGCCTCCCCGCGCAGCTGCTTGACCAGCTCGACGACCTGGGCGACACCGGTACCGCCGAGCGGGTGGCCCTTGCCGAGCAGCCCGCCGCTGGGATTGATGGGAAGTCGGCCGCCGATGTCCGCCTCGCCTCTCTCGACCGCAGCCGGATACTCGCCCTGATCGAACAGGCCGAGGCCTTCGACCCGAAGCACCTCGGCGATGCTGAAGCAGTCGTGGACCTCTGCGAAGTCGACCTCATCGGGCCCGATTCCCGCCCGGTCATAGGCGTCCTTGGCCGTGGCCCAGGTGAGGGGCTCGAACGTCATCGACGTGGGCTCCACGTCGACCGTTCCCGTGCGTAGGGCCGACGCAGCGAGACGGACCGCTCTGCCGTCTCCGAACCTCCGGGCGGCCCGGTCGCTCATCAGGATCACCGCCGCGGCGCCGTCGGTGACGGGCGAGCAGTCGTGCAGGTTCAGCGGATCGGCGATCGGACGTGATTGCAGGACATCGTCTACGGTGATCTCCTGGTGGAAGTGGGCGAGGGGATTGCGCGCCGCATTGGTCTTGTTTTTGACCGGGATCAGCGCCAGCTGCCTCCGGGTCATGCCGAACTCCTGCATGTAGCGACGCGCCCGCATCGCGTATACCGCGGGCATCGTCGCTCCCACCGCGGCCTCGGGATCGCTCTCGTCGGGTGTGAGTGCTCCACGGAATCTGCTGGTCAAGTGTTCGGTACCGATGGCGGCGACGACGTCGTGCTCACCGGCGCGGATGGCCAGCGCCGCCTCCCGGATGGCCGTGGCGCCGCTGCTGCAGGCGTTCTCGACGTTGGCCACCGGCAAACCGGCCAGCCCGACGTTGGCGAGGATGCGCTGCCCGGTGACCATGCCCTGGAACACGTGGCCACAGTAGGCGGCCTCGACGTCGCGTCCCCCGATCCCCGCGTCCGCAATGGCATCCCGCAGCGCCTCTGCTCCGAGGTCGGCCGCGTCACGGTCAGGATGCTTGCCGAAATGAGTCATGCCGGCGCCGACCACATGGACATCAGGCAATTGCGGCCTCCACTGGACGGAATCGATAGCCGGTGAGCGTGATGCCGTCATCGTCCTCAGCGAAGGGTTCGAGCGACAGGGTCAGAGGCATCCCGATGCTGATCTCATCGAAGTCACATCCGGATATCTGACCCATGATCCGGACCCCCTCGGGGAGGTCCACATAGCCGAGGGCATATGGGACCTCGAATGCCGGGGTCGACTGTCTGACAATGGAGTAGGTGTAGAGGATTCCTCGTCTCGAGAACCGGACGGTCTCCAGGTCATCGCCGAGACAGCCGGAGCAGATCCCTCGTTGGGGGAAGAAGTGGGCCCCGCATGACTGACAACGGCTGCCCAGCAGGTTCCCTGATCCGTCCTGGTGCACTTCCAACTCGCCGGGGCGGAAGGAGACTCTCGTCGCAGATCTGGTCACGACTCCTCCTGACAACGATCGCCGATCTGTGTTCGGTCCGAGACCGGGTTCCGGCCAACCGTCCGGCCGTTCGGTCGTTTAGGGAAGTCTGCTTTGCCGCACCACGACTAGTCAATGAGGTAGGCGCTCCATTTGTCTGATTCATCGGTGTCACGAGCAGGTGCCGAGCGGGCGGTGAGGACTCCCATGGTGGCGGGCGACTGATGTATCCGCATCAGGAAAATGACACAGCGAACGGATTGTCAAGGGGCGTCTTCCCTCGCAGTCTTGTCACCAGCCAACCGACCGGCCGGACGGTTGGCGACCAGTCAGGTCGAGTCCGGTACGGACATCGAGCCGGTCACGGACAAGGAGGCCATGGTGACTCAGGCAGAGACCGCCCAGAGCAGGCAGAGGCAGTACCTCTACGACTGGAACAAGATCGGTGAGGCTGAGATCAATGCTCCCAGCACCGTCGAGATCGACGACGAGACCCTCCGTGATGGTCTGCAGAGCCCCTCGGTACGCCAACCTGGGCTCGGCGAGAAGATCGAGATCCTTCACCACATGGAAGCGATCGGGATCCATGCCGCCGACATCGGTTATCCAGGCGCCGGCCCCAAGGTGCTCGATCATGTGGTGGCGCTGGCCGAGGAGATCAGCCGGGAAGGCTTCAACATCGTTCCCAACTGCGCCGGTCGCACCCACCCAAGTGACATCCTGCCCATCGCCGAGGCGCAGCAGCGCTCGGGTGTTCCCATCGAGGCTGCGCTCTTTCTCGGCTCCAGCCCCATCCGCCAGTTCGTGGAAGGATGGGATGTCGACTTCCTGACACGGACCACCGCCGAGGCCGTCACCCTTGCCCTCCGCGAGGGCTTGGATGTGATGTATGTCACGGAGGACACCACCCGCGCAGACGCCGAGGTGTTGCGCAAGGTGTACACCGCGGCCATCGAGGCCGGGGCTCGTCGCATCTGCCTCGCCGACACCGTCGGTCATGCCACTCCCTGGGGGGTGTCGGCCCTCGTCGGCTTCGTCTGTGAAGTCGTTGCCGACACCGGTGAGGATGTCAAGATCGACTGGCACGGTCATCGTGACCGCAATCTCAGCGTCGCCAACTCGCTCGCCGCGCTCTCCGCGGGAGCGCATCGTGTTCACGGCTGCGGGCTGGGAATAGGCGAGCGTGTGGGCAACACGCCGATGGAGATTCTCCTCGTCAACCTGAAGCTCCTCGGCTGGCTCGAACCCGATCTCCGGGTGCTGCCGGCGTATTGCAATGCGATCTCGAAAGCGACGGACACCGAGATACCCAGTAACACTCCGGCGATCGGTAAGGACGCCTTCGAGACCAGCACCGGTGTCCATGCGGCAGCAGTGCTCAAGGCGATGCGAACCGGTGACACGTGGCTGGCCAACCGCATCTACAGCGGCGTGCCGGCCGAAGAGCTTGGCCGCGAGCAGGAGATCACCGTTGGGCCGATGAGCGGGAAGGCCAACGCAGTCGCCTGGCTGACCAAGCGTGGACACGAGTGTGACGAGGCGACAATCGACAAGATCCTGGACATGGCCAAGGCATCCGATCATGTCCTCGCGGAGCACGAGATCCTTGGTGTCCTGAGCTCGACCACTGTCTGATGACTACCGACACCGAAGTCGGGTCGGCCGTCGTGATCTCAGGTCTTCTCGAGTCGCGCGTGCTGCTCTCGGGCAATGAGGCCGTGGCCCAGGGGGCAGTCGAAGCGGGCGTCCTGCTCGCAGTCGGGTATCCGGGCACACCCAGCACCGAGATCCTGGAGTCGATCGCCGACCGGCCCGATATCGATGTGCGCTGGTCGCCAAACGAGAAAGTGGCGTTCGACGTCGGGCTGGGGGCCTCCCTGGGAGGGGCACGGGCACTGGTGACGATGAAGCACGTCGGTCTCAATGTCGCCGCCGACACCCTGATGACCTCGGCGTACACAGGCGTCGGCGCCGGGCTGGTCATCGCCTGTGCCGACGACCCCGGCATGCACAGCTCGCAGAACGAGCAGGACACGAGAGCCTACGCCCGGATGGCGGGGGTACCGCTGCTCGAGCCGTCCAACAGTGCCGAGGCCAAGGAATACACCGTCCTGGCATTCGCCATCTCGGAGGAGTTCGACACACCGGTCATCGTGCGCACCACCACCCGGGTCTCACACAATCGTGGTGTGGTCGAGCTTGGGCCCCGGACGGAGAGACCGGCGACGGGTTTCGAGCGCAACCCGGCCAAGTACGTCATGGTCCCCGGTTATGCCAAGACGCGGCGCCCCGCCCTCCTCGAGCGCCTGAAGAGGCTGGAAGCGTACGCCGAGACGAGCCCTCTGACCGTCGAGAGCGGCACCGCCACCGACTTCGGTGTCGTGACCTGCGGCATAGCCCATCACTATGTGCAAGAGGTCCTCGCCGACGCCCGGACCCTGAAGCTCGGCATCAACCATCCGCTCCCCATGGAGCGGATCAGGGCGTTCGCGGCGTCGGTCGACCGGCTCTTCGTGGTCGAGGAGCTGGATCCCCACGTGGAGATGGCCGTCCGAGCCGCCGGGATCGAGGTCGAGGGAAAGGCGTTCTTCTCCCAGGTTGGTGAGCTCAGCCCGGAGCTCGTGCGTCGCGGCTTCGAGATCGCGGGGTTGCTTCCCCCTTCGGCGAGCGTCGAGCCGGCACCGCCAACCGTGAAGCGCCCGCCGTTGCTGTGCCCTGGATGCCCCCACACTCCGCCGTTCCTCGTGCTCAAGCGTCTCGGGGCGGTGGTCACCGGTGACATCGGCTGCTATACGCTCGCTGCTCTCGAGC